>VOFE01000874.1_pt1 | contig 14001 bp, 21 predicted proteins | sample 5384071 | NCBI WGS metagenome assembly VOFE01 (sample SAMN12384724, study PRJNA508395) | human gut metagenome | isolation source: healthy gut D | host: Homo sapiens
ATCTGTAATTATCCTGGAATCCTTCTTCTGATTTTTTGTTCCATACTTTGGAAGCATAATTCACAGCTGTTTCAGTATCAACCGATGCAATCTTTGAAGTATCTGTTAAAATAATCGTTCCATTCGCGTCATACAAAACAGAAAAATATAGCGGATTCGTATGGAATTTCTGCCGACATACCATGAGGATCATCTGTTTTCTCTCTTGGTTCCATTCTTGGAAAAGTTCCATCATTTTCCTCTAAGATATCAAGAATCCGGTCAGCATCCGCCACAATCTTCTTATGATTTATAATACCTACAATCCCTCCGATTACAAAAAGGACAAGGAAAAGAGAGACCATAGAAGTAGCAATCAATTTAATACGAAGTTTTTTAATCATGTCAGCTCCTCCAAAGAATATCCGGCATTTCTTGTTGCTTTAATCTGAATGTCTGCGTGGAGTGCTGTTAATTTTTTCCTTAAATACGAAATATACACCCATACTACGTTGATTTCTGTATCGCTGTCATATCCCCAGATCTTTTCTAAAAAACGTTCGGAAGGAATTAATTGATGAGGATTGGACATCAAAAGTTCTAACATCTGAAATTCTTTATTCGCGAGTCGGAAACTGCCCTTTGCTGTAGAAAGCTCAAAGGTTGCCTGATTTAACGTAACATTTCCAAAAGTCAGCTTAGATGTTGTCTGTGCTGACTGAGTTCTTTGTAATAGCGCGAATTCTTGCTAACAGTTCTTTGGAATGAAAAGGTTTGGTCAAATAGTCGTTCGCTCCGGCATCCAGTCCTTCCACTTTATCATCAACTTCTGATTTTGCTGTCAATAATAGAATCGGAATCAGATTTCCTTTTCACGAACTTTTCTCAATACCGTGAGTCCATCAATCTTTGGCATCATAATATCCGCCTCTCTCGCAATCTTTGCGATCCTCTTTTCAGAAGTCGGAGCAACCATAGAGATCAGATCCACCCCATATCCGGCACAGATCGGGTGAAATTCTTCCTTTTCTTCAAATGGAAGATCCGGCAGGATCAGTCCGTCAATCCGGCTCTTTTGACACTCTGAAACAAATTTTTCTACTCCATAAGAAAATACCACATTCGTATACGTCATAAAAACAAACGGTACATCTATGTCTTTGCGCAGTTCTCTTACGAACGCAAAAATTTTATCGGTAGTGATCCCACCTTTTCAAAGCTCTTAAATTTGCCGCCTGAATAACCGGGCCTTCCGCGGTCGGATCAGAGAACGGAATCCCAAACTCTATCAGATCCGCACCGTTTTTTACTGCTGATCGGATCGCTTTTTTCGTTGTTTCCAGATCCGGATCTCCACAGGTGAAAAAATGCAATAAATGCTTTTTGTTCTTAAACGCATTCTTGATATTACTCATAAATATCCTCCCCGGCACATATTCCGCTCTTCCCATAATGCAGTTCCGGGCCTACTCCCGGATAATCCAGTCCCGCAGAAATGGAATATACAGGAGCGATCTGCCCATATTCATCCTGGCAGAAATAAGATTTCATTCCATGGAAAATCCCAGAGTTAGCCGGTAGCAATGGTAGCTGCGGTCAGTGCCGTATCCACACCTTCCTGCTGCTGCTTCACAGCCGATCAGTTCGGACATCCTTTATCCTCAATAAAATGATAAAACGCTGCCGATCGCATTTGAACCGCCTCCGCCTACACATGCAATCACAGCATCCGGAAGTCGACCTTCTTTTTTCAGCATCTGCGCTTTGATCTCTTTGGCTGATCAACTGCCTGAAAATCACGCACGATCATGGGGAAGGGATGAGGTCCCATAACGGATCCCAGCACATAATGGGTATCCGCCACACGGATTGGACCATTCTCTCATGGTCTCATTGACAGCATCTTTAAGGTCATGGTACCGGAAGTCACAGGGATGTACCTTTGCTCCCAGAAGTTCCATACGGTAGACATTCAGTGCCTGACTGTTCGGTATCCTCTTTTCCCATGAATATTTCGCATTCCATCCCCAGGAAGGCTGCTGCCGTTGCGGTAGCCACACCGTGCTGTCCGGCACCGGTCTCTGCGATCAGGCGGGTCTTGCCCATCTTTTTGGCAAGCAGTGCCTGTCCCAGGGCATTATTGATCTTATGGGAACCGGTATGGTTCAGATCCTCTCGTTTCAGATAAATTTTGCTCCGCCAAGATCTTTCGTCATTTTCTCTGCATAATACAGTCTGGAAGGTCTGCCTGCATATTCGTTGAAACAGCTCTGTCAGCTCCCGGTTAAATTCCGGATCATTTTGTAATGCTCATATGCTGCTTCCAGATTGGATCACTGCATTCATCAATGTTTCCGGGATATATTGTCCCGCCATGAGTACCAAAACGTCCTTTTTTGATTCGTTTAATTTTCGTTCCTTTCTGACTGCTGTCATAATCGCTGCCATTTTTATTTTATCTTTTCGTCCCTCTGTTTCGATTCCGATACTGTTCTACCAGTTCGATCGCATCTTAAGATCTTTTTTTTAACTGCTCTCAATGCCGCTTTTTCTACATTATCTATATGGATTCCTCCTGCAAGAAAATACGGTCTTTCCATATGTTTTATCCCTCCCCAGGAAAAAGTTCTTCCGGTTCCGGCACCGGAATCCAATAAAATAAAATCCGCCGGACTTCTTTCCGCTTGTCTGACATCTTCTTCCTTTTTTATACAAAAAGCTTTGATGACCGGCTGAACAATACGGCTTCTCAGATAGTTCAGTTCTTTCTCTTCTTCTAGCCCATGAAGCTGAACGACGTCAATCATGCTTTTTCTCGCAAAATTTCTTCGATTCGTTTTAAATCTTCATTTACAAAAACTCCGACCGCCTTGATCTTTGGATCCAGCATGCTTTTTAATTCCTCCGCTTTTTCAAAGGAAACATATCTTTTACTTGTCTTTACAAATACGAATCCGATATATTCCGGTTTCAGTTCGTTTACCGCTTCAATATCACACCGACGGAACAAACCGCAAAATTTTATTTTTTGTCATATAGCACCTCTTAGCCAAGCCAGCTTTTCCGCCTTGTTTTCTGTTCTCATAAATGCTTCTCCGATCAGCACCGCATCTGTGCCGATCTCACGCAATCTTTTCACATCTTCGGCGCTGCAAATTCCACTTTCCGAAACAAACAGTATCTCCGGCGGAATCATTTCACGAAACCTGCGGCTATTGTCTGTATCTACTGTAAAATCTTTTAAATTCCGATTGTTGATTCCTATAAGACGCGCCCCGGCACGAACCGCCATTGTCACTTCTTTTTCATCATGCGCCTCTACCAAAGCCGAAATTCCCATCTCATCACAGATACCGATATATTCCTGAATCTGCCCCTCGGTTAATATAGAACAGATCAAAAGTACCGCTGATGCCCCCAACTTTTTTTTGCTTCATAGAGCATATATTCATCTACGGTAAAATCTTTTCGCAGACAAGGAATATATACTACTTCGGCGATTTCTCTCTAAGATATGCATCCTTCCCTAAAAACCATCCTGGTTCTGTCAATACGGAAATACAGTCTGCTCCGGCGTTCTCATACTCTTTTGCAATCTGTATATATGGAAAATCACTAACGATGATCCCTCTGGACGGAGACGCCTTTTTTACATTCACAGATAAAAGAAATCTCCGGCTTTTTTATCGCATTTTCAAATGCAAAACTTCCTTTCGGCATTGAAAAGGCCTGTTGCCTCAACGTCGAAAGCGGGCGTTTCTGTTTTGCTTTTGCGGTTCGTTCTCTGGCATAGCCGGCAAGCTGTTCTAAAATCGTCATACACTGCCTCCCCTCCCCACGATTGCTTCCTTCGATCAGCCGATACAATGTATCCAAAGCTTTCCCGGAATCAATAAGTTCTTCTGCCAGTGCAACACCCCGCCTTTATACTGTCCGCTTTTTCGCCGATATAAAGCGCCGCTCCGGCATTGAGCAATACGGCATTTCTCTTAGGACCTTTCTCCCCTTTTAAGATTGCAAGCGTGATCTCTGCATTTTCTTTCGGTGTGCCGCCTTTTAAATCTTCTTTACTGCAGCGTTCAAACCCAAATTCTTCCGGTGTGAGAACAAAAGTCCGAAACCATCCGTCCCGAATCTCACATACGGTCGTCGCTGCACTCATGGAAATCTCGTCCAGCTTATCCTGTCCGTATACCACCATCCCCCGTCGGATGCCGAGATCGAGCAATACCTGCGCCAAAGGTTCCACGAGATACTCGTCATATACACCCAGCAGCTGCATCGTAGGTGTTCCCGGGTTTGTCAACGGGCCTAAAATATTGAAAACGGTACGAAAACCTAATTCTTTTCGTATTGCCCCCACATATTTCATGGAAGTATGATACTCCTGTGCAAAAAAAAAGCACATTCCTGCCTCATTTAACAGTTCCAGACACTTTTTCGGATTCTGGTGAATATTAACTCCGAGAGCTTCCAGACAGTCTGCCGTTCCGCATTGGGAGGATGCCGCCCGATTTCCGTGCTTGGCAACCTTCATTCCTGCCGCCGCTGCCACCAATGCCGCTGTAGTCGAAATATTAAAACTCTGTGCATGATCCCCGCCTGTTCCTACGATTTCAAACAATTCCATTCCGGTCTCCACACGAGTCGCATGTGCTCTCATGGCAGCCGCACATCCGGCAATTTCATCGGTTGTTTCTGCTCTGGCGCTTTTGGTTGACAGTGCAGCAAGGAAAGCCGCATTCTGCGTCTCGGATGTCTGTCCGCTCATAATTTCATTCATAACTGTATATGCCTCGTCATATGTGAGATCTTCCTTATTTACAATTTACGATCGCTTCTTTGATCATATCTTATTCCTCCTTGTATAAAATTCCTAAGCATTTGCTTTCCATCCGGTGTCATTATGGATTCAGGATGGAACTGCACACTGTAAATCGGATATTCCTTATGCTGTATCGCCATGATTTCTCCGTCTTTTGTGGAGGCGGTAACATAGAGACTGTCCGGAATCGTGTCGGCGTCTGCCGCAAGAGAATGATATCTTGCAGCCAAAATGCTCTGTGAGCAGCCTGAAAACAACAACGTTTCGGTATCGACTTTTATCTGAGACTGCTTTCCGTGCATTTGCTTTTTTGCATAAGTAATTTTTCGCTCCAAAGGCCGCGCAGACTGCCTGATGTCCCAGGCAGACACCGAGGATTGGAATTTCTTTCCCAAGTTCTTTTACAACTTCTATGAGTATCCCTGCATCTTCCGGTCTGCCGGGTCCGGGTGAAAGAATGATCCTCTCCGGCTTCAGACGTCGGATTTCATCCACAGATATTTCATCATTACGGACAACCTTCACATCCGGTTCTATCTCGCCGATCAGCTGATATAAGTTATAGGAAAAGCTGTCATAATTATCGATCAGTAATATCATTCTTCCACCTCCTCTGCAAGTTCCAGCGCTTTCAATGTAGCTTTTGCTTTATTTAAACACTCTTCATATTCTCGTTCCGGTACGGAATCTGCTACGATCCCGGCTCCGCTTCTTACAAAAACCTTTCCGTTTTTCTTATAAACCAGCCGGATGGCAATACAGGTATCCAGATTTCCTGCAAAATCCAGATATCCGATGGCGCCTCCGTAAATGCCTCGTTTGTTGTTCTCCAGTTCGCCGATCAGCTGACAAGCCCGGATCTTCGGCGCTCCTGAAAGTGTTCCTGCCGGCAGTACCGCTTCTATGGCATCCAAAGCATCGTACTCCTCTTTTATTTTCCCGCTCACCGAAGAGCCTATATGCATGACATGGGAAAACCGCTCCACAGAATGTAATTTTCTACTTTCACAGTGCCGAACCGGCTGATTTTCCCAAGATCGTTTCTCCCCAGATCTACCAGCATGTTGTGCTCTGCCAACTCTTTTTTCATCTGTCAGCAGTTCTTTTTCCAGCGCTTTATCTTCCGTCTCATCTCTTCCTCTTGGTCTCGTTCCTGCCATTGGAAACGTATGAAGCGTTCCGTTCTCCAATTTAACCAATGTTTCCGGTGAAGCGCCTGCCACCTCAAGATCTGTTCCTGAAAAATAAAACATATACGGAGAAGGATTCGTTGTCCTAAGAACCCGATAAGCATTGATGAGGCTTCCCTCATAAGGCGCTGATAACATATTCGATAATACGATCTGAAAAATATCTCCTTCATAAATATGTTTTTTGCGCTTTGAACCATATCGCAAAACTGTTCTTTTCCAAACGCCGCCGTAACTTTTTCCTGACGCTTTCCGCCGGTTTCTTTCTTCTTTTCCCCGTTTTTTAACAGATGAGCAAGCTGTTTTAGTTCCATGACCGCTTTATTGTATTCACTTTCAACATCATGCAGTTTCATATTGACAATAAGAATGATCTTCTGTCTGAAATGATCGAACGCTATTACTTTGTCAAACAGCATCAAATCTACATCCGGAAATTTTTCTGTATCTTCCACTTGCCCTTTTGCCGACGCTTCGCTATATCCAAAATAATCGTAGGAAAAATATCCTACCAGACCTCCGGTAAACGGCGGAAGATAAGAAAAAGCAAGGACTTTTTGTATTCAGAGAGAATCTGGCGTAAATACGCTGACGGATGCTCTGTTTGTAACTTCAGTATTCCGGCGGTCATCTCTCCGTCCGCACAACGTATCTCCATAATGGGATCAAAACCGAGAAACGTGTAACGTCCCCTTGTTTCATTTGCATATGCAGATTCCAGCATATAACAGCGCATAGATACATTTTTCAATCTCCTTAACGTTTCGATAGGGTTGTGAAATCAGAAAGTATTTCGCAGCTGACCGGTATCACTTTATATTTTCCGGTTGAAGCGATTCTTCTGACTTCTTCTTGTGTCGGTAAAACATTCATACTTCATACCTCCGATCCAGAAATCATTACACTACTTTTCGTTGCAATCTTGTCAGAGGAATTTATGGGAATAAAAAAAAACGCCCCTGACAGAAAAAAAATAAATCTGTCAAGGACGAATCGTGTCGATAAATAAAAGTACGACACTATCCGCTGTGCCACCTTGCATTCACAGGATTTCTTGTGCTCTTGGCGGGATACCAACATATCCCCGGCAACTGACGTATGCCCTCACGTCGCAGAATACTCTGGAAAACATCCATTTGACTGCACCCTCAGCGGTCCATTTGCCAACTTGTTTCTCATCCGGCTCTCAGCTACCCGGACTCTCTGTAAAGGCATCATTGACGTTATCTCCGCTTCAACGGTTTAATATATTATTAAATTTTTCACAGTATACCACCCGACTTTATAAATGTCAAGAATCAATTTTAAGCCTTTTCTTCTTTTCCGATGATTCCTTTTTTTATTTATTCGCATTATGCGCATGTGATCTTAAACTATAACAAATCTTTTTCTTAAATACAAAAATATGTATTGCCAAAAAGAAAACAACTGCAATAGAACTGATCGTATGAATTGACAAAATTATCGGATATTGTTTAAATATCATGCCGAACAGTCCTGTCAGAAACACCTCAAATATTAAGCCAAGCACAAAAACCTGAAAATATTCATCTTCTTCCAATAAACTCCTGTATGTACAAGACAAAGTATTAGAAAAATTACGGATGCCAGCTTATGAATATGTACCCCGGTGATCGGCACAAGCAATGTCAAAATAAATGTAAGAAACAAAAAGTGTATTTAAAATCCTTTTCATATCCCTTCATTCTCCTTCGGAATATATCTTTTTACACCAAACGTAAAATACAAAATATGAAACAGCCAGACACCGAAAAGTATCGAACAAGGTATATAAAGTTTTTTCTAAACATTATAAAAAAGCCAAAAGACATTAAAAATGTCACTGTGATCATGATCCGAACTTTTGTTTTCCTCGTCATCCCCTGACCTTTTGCATAAGTTTCAAGATTATTTTTATATAATTTTGTTCCCTTAAACCATTTGTCTAACTTCTTAGAACTTCTCGCAAAAACAAAAGCGGCAAAAATCAAAAACGGAAACGTCGGAAGAACCGGTAGCACTGCGCCCACTGCGCCCAGTCCAAAGCTTATACACCCAAAAATAATGTAAAGTATCTTTTTTATATTCATCTTCTTTCTCCTATCTCTTTTTTCTTTTTTGTTTCAACAGTATGGTTTACATGACATTTTTCTTATCAGCTCATTCTCCCATGCTCTACCGAATATATCTTGTCGGCAATTCGCATCGTAGACTCTCTGTGTGATACGAGCACAACCGTTTTTCCATTCCGTTCTTCATGTAAAGATCTAAGTATGACAGCTTCATTTAAACTATCTAAATTACTTGTAGGCTCGTCAAGTAGCATAAACGGCGCGTCGTGTAAAAAGCACGGGCAAGACCGATCCGCTGTCTTTCACCGCCTGAAAGCGTATCACCCAGCTCTCCTACCTGTGTATCATAACCTTGCGGCAAAGTCATAATAAACTCATGAACAGAAGCTTTTTGACAAGCAGCCTTTATTTCTTCATCTGTCGCATCAAGCTTTGCAATTCTTATATTGTTTTTATGCTGTCGTGAAACAGATGTGTATCCTGTGTCATAAAACCTTCCATATTTCTAAGATTTGCAGTATTGATATGCTCTATATCAGTATCGGAAAGTTTGACGCTTCCATTCTCCACCTTCCAAAATCGCATAAATAGTTTAAGAAGAGTGGATTTACCGCTACCGCTTCTGCCCACGATCCCAACAACTGAATTTTTCGGAATATCTGCTGAAAGGTTGTCAAGAATTATTTCGTCCTTATAAGCAAAAGTTACGTTTTCCGCCTTGGCACCGTTAAACGAAACCTCTTTTCATCTTTAATCTCTTCTACAAGAGGCTCTTCCTCTAAAATATCAAGTACGCGGCTGCCGGATGCGAAAGTGTTTTGCAAAGTGCTGCCTAAATTAGCAAGCGCTATTGCCGGTCCGAAAGATGAAAACAGTGCAAGCGTACAGATCAATATCCCGTCAAATCCTATCGCGTTTGTCTGATATAAATATGCGGAAAAAAAAGCATCATAAAGTCAAATATTAAGATTACCGTATTTGTAACCGCTATATTTCGACCGGCAATTTTCTTCATTCTCTCTTCATCTGCGGAAAGTTCATCTGTTTTTTTATTCATTTCTGCAAGACGTTTTTGTCCCTGACCATACTGGATCGTCTCAGAAAGTCCACGTAAACTATCTAATACAAAACCGGAAAGTGCGCCGGACTTGCTGCGAAACTTCATTCCATCGTCACCGCTGATCTTAGAAATAATCAAAGGAATGATCACTCCGATCGTCAGGTAGGCGATGAGAGCCAGCCCGCCAAGCCAAATATGGTACGACGCAATAAAAGCCGTCATGATCAAAGTAAAGAAAAACCAGATCAATACCGGAGAAATGGTATGAGCATAGAATACTTCCAAAAGTTCGATATCTGATGTAATGACTGAAATCAAATCCCCTTTATCTTTGCTTTCTAATTTGGCGGGACATAGCTTTCTAAGAGCTTGAAATACTTTATCTCGTATGAGAGCCAAAAGTTTAAATGCGATAAAATGATTGCACGCCTGCTCTGCATAACGAAGCGCCGCACGAAGGACCGAGAATATCGCCAGAGATATAAAAATGATCGTCAAACTAAACGGCACATTAACACCGACAAGATCGAGTACGGCAAACCCTCCGAAAATCGTGATAAAAAGAAGCGCACAAATGTCCGACAATCCCCATTATGACAGCAAGCGCCATATAAGCCGTAAGAGGTTTTACAAGACCGATCAGTTTTGTCACAACGGTAAACCTACTTCTTTTTTTCATTGTACAGCACCATCCTTTCCATAATTTTCTAATCTTTGCTGCGCTTCCCACAACTTTTCATAATCCGCTTTATTTTCCAATAATTCTCTATGTTTTCCGCTCTCTGCTATTTTTCCGTTTACCATTACATATATAGCATCTGCTTTTACCACATTTACAAGACGGTGCGATATGAGAATAACAGTCTTGCTCTCTGCCAGATTTTGTATCTCATTCATGATGTCGTTTTCACTCTCAACATCAATATTAGAAGTAGCTTCATCAAAAATATATATCGGACTATCGTGGAGAAGAGCCCTTGCAAGCGCAAGCCTTTGACATTGACCGCCGGACAGATTGGACGCTTTTTTCTGACAAACCGGTGTCCAGACCTTTTTCATTACGGACGAAATCCGCAAGATTTACTCTTTCAAGCACTTCCCACAATTCGCTGTCCGATGCATCCGGTTTTCCCATGAGCAGATTATCCCGTACCGTTCCCTTAAACAAATAGCTTTGGTGACTAATGTAAGTTATGTTCTCCATAAGGTCGGCTTCACGGATTTCAGACAATTCTGTTTCTCCGACCGAAACCGATCCGCCATACCCTTTATTTCTCCCTGTAAGAATGGCAGAAATCGTAGACTTTCCACACCCTGATTCACCTACGATGGCTGTAAAAGCGCCTCTTTTGAATGTCATATTCACCCCGCTTAAAATCTCGCGATCATTATCGTAAGAAAATGCAAATCCCGGCATACAATATCGCCTTTCGGACAGTCTGCCTTCTTTTCTTCTGCTTCCGGCAGATCAAGTAACCGAAATATCTTTTGTCCTGCCGCCATACCATTCATTGCAATATGGAAGAACGAACCAAGCTGCCGCATAGGAATAAAGAAATCGGCCGACAGCATAATAATTAATAAACATCCCGCAAGACTTACATTCCCTTTACTGTACTGAGTCACAGACATCACTATGCCAAGCGCCGCTCCCCATAAGCAATCAAATCCATAATCGTAATAGAGTTAAGCTGCATCGTTAAAACTTTCATTGTGATTTTGCGGAATTTTTCCGCCTCAACGTTCATCTCATCGTTCTTAAAATCATCTGCCCGGTATATTTTAAGAGTCGTCAGCCCTGCAGGTTCTCAAGGAAAGTGTCGCCAAGCGCGGTGTACTGTCCCCAATATTTTGACAACAGTTTTTTTGCCCATGTCTGTACTGCAGCTATCGCAGCCGGTATCAGCGGTACACAAACAAGAAGCACGGCCGCAGCCGGAACATTGACAAATCCAAGAACAATAAATAATGTCAAAGGAGCAAGCATTGCATAAAAAACTGGGGAAGATATGCTCCGAAATACGTTTCCAACTGTTCCACGCCTTCTACCGATATTTGGACAATCTCTGACGTTTGAGCTTTCTCTTTTATATGAGCTTCCCAGGCGAAGAAGTTTCCTGTATATCTTTTCTCTCAATACTTTCTTTACCGCCTTGGAAGAAAGATATCCCATTTTTGCAGATTGTACCGCACAAAAATAGCGGATGCCTACCGCTGCCGCCACAACAATTACAGTACAGACAAAGTTTTCCCGGTCTGCAGTATTCGCAAATAGCCTGGAAAGCAAATCGGCAATACTCACCATCATCGTAATGTTTGCCACAAGTGATATCCATTGATATATTACATTCCATGCAATGTATTTTTTACTTTCTCTTACCGTTCTAATAAGTCGTTTATCAATCATCATATCTTCTTTTCTCCTTCAACAACTTTTGTTACTTCACACTTATAGACACATTCTTCTTTTACCGGGCTGTTCTCTCCTGACAACGGATATTTTTCTGCCCCGCGCAAATCAAATGACGTCTTGTGATTAGTTATTGCTAACTCTTGATCAAAAAAATAAGCGGCAGTTTACAGCCGCTTTAAAGCGCCATTGATTAGTTGCAGCTAACTTATGGTAGTATATACTAAATCATCTTTTTTGGCAAGAGTTTTTTCATTTAGGACAACAGATACTTCCCCATATCATAAACGGATTGTTGAAAATTCCGCTGTTCATCCCAACAGCACCATCCAGTTCTACATTTACAATAGCAGAAGTTCCTATGACCATATATTCATCCGATAGGTCGTGGTCAATACAAGTATTGTGTACTTCTGTTGTATATCTTAGGTAATCTGCATTGAACTTTTCAAGACTGTCCGTATATGCAATATCACAGGAACTAACTTCACCATCTTTGTTCGCAACAATAGTGTTGACAGCAAGTTTATCATATTGTATCAACTTTGTTTCCCCACAGGCAATAAATAAAATTCTTTTACTGAAACAGCAGCCTTTTCCTATACAAAAGTCAAGAAGCATATTGAATTTCATACCACGATTTTTACTTACTTTAATCAATGGCATTACATCGTATGTCTTGAAAAAATGTGACCATAGGATTAGGAGCTTTCATCCAAAGCTCAAACGCCGATGCTCTTGCAGTTTCTTTGGGATTATTTCTCTTACGCACATTGTTATTACCTCACACTATTTGCAAATCAGATTTCTGTTTTTTTGAACTCAGTCGTTTATCATTTGTTTCTGAACATTTTGCGTGGAACACAAAGCGTTGTGTAGGATAACCAAATTCTATTAGAAGTTCTCGTTCTGCAAAACCAAGTTTTTGTAGTTCTTTACGGTATCCTGTATCGGCTCTATCACCCTTCCTATAAGTTGTTATACAAATATCTTGTTCTGGATAATAATCTTCTATTAACGCATCCAAGAAAAAGTTTTTGAATGCCTCTTTTGCGGATATTGAGGATGTATACCCAAAAACTCAATGCAGCATGGCAAAACACCAAAAGCCAGAGCACCAATTAACAAATCCCCATCTTTCAAAACCAATGCCTGTTTGTTTTGGATACATATTTTTAATTTATGTAAGTAGTCTGTTTCATCTAAAACAGGGTATCCATCAACCACTAATCGAAGTAGCTCCATCCAAGAAGGAATATCCTCTATCGTAGCAAACCGTATATTGTTCTTTGTCAATGTAGTATTTACCTTTTTTTATTATGTAAATAAAACCTGCAACAACAATGGATAAAACGCTTGTTTATCACGATACTGTGCAGGCGAGGTCTTATACATAGCTGTAAAAGCAGTAGTAAAAGATTGTTGACTTTCATATCCACAGATAAAAGCAATTTCAATGATTGGTTTGTCTGAAAATACTAATAACTTTGCAGCTTCCGTGAGTTGCCTTCTCTGAACATAATCGTGCATTGTCATCCCGACTGTTTTAGTAAATATACGATGCAAATGATATTTTGAGTAATTAACCGCTGTGGCAACAGTTTCAAGATCAAGCTTTCCGCTGAGATGATCTTCAATATAACCTATGACCGTTTCAATGCTGATAACCGTTTTATTTTCCATAAAAAGCCTCCTTTACAATTATAATATAAAAAATAATCCGGTTTGTGTTTTCACAATTCTTGCTATATTGATTATTTACTCTTTCAGACATAAAATTAATGCTTCCCTGTCTTAATAAATGTCATGCTGGCTTGACATTTATATGTGACATGCTATAATGACAATGTAAGGCTAGCATGACATAAAGGGAGGGGATTTTTTGAAAAACCGAGTAAAAAAGAATTGCGTGAAAAGGAGAATCTGACACAAAAAAACTGGGAGAAAAGGTTCATGTTTCAAGACAGGCAATCAACGCTATTGAAACCGGAAAATATGACCCGTCACTTTGGTTGGCTTATGATATTGCACAACTGTTTCATATGACCATTGAAGAAGTATTCATTTTTAAGGAGAGTGAAAGAAAATGAAATCATTAAAAAATCCTATGACTAATGCAATTTATATAGCCTTGATTACTGCAATTTACGCCATAATATTTATAGTTTCATCTGAATTTGTATTTAAATATGATCACTTTTCTCTCTGATAGCCGATGGTCTTTATTTATCAAAACAAAAACATGAAATATGTTGGACTTGGAATGATTGGCGTAGCAATTATTATTGATACATTTTCTGCTTTAAGAAGAAAAAAAGTTTGATGAGTACCAAATAATTACATTGGAAAAAATCATGTTATTTAACGGCTCTTTTCTAAATATAATTTTCCCTCTCTCCCTCTTTATACTGATTTTTGTACCCGCATATTTTGTGGAAACGATTTTTTTTTCTTCATTCTATTTC
>VOFE01000885.1_pt1 | contig 14001 bp, 29 predicted proteins | sample 5384071 | NCBI WGS metagenome assembly VOFE01 (sample SAMN12384724, study PRJNA508395) | human gut metagenome | isolation source: healthy gut D | host: Homo sapiens
ACAACAAAGGATGTTTCTGGAAAGAAAGTAATCAGAAACCCACATGGCGCTGGTAAGGCAGAGGTTGGCCACTTCAAGAAGGCTGGCACAACACCTAAGAAGTTCGTTCGTGAGTTCAGACTTGAGAACGTAGCTGATTACAACGCAGGTGATGAGATCAAGGCTGATATCTTTGCAGAGGGTGACAAGATTGATGTTACTGCAAAGTCAAAGGGTAAGGGATACGCAGGCGGTATCAAGAGATTCGGTATGAAGTCTGGTCCTTCCGCTCATGGTTCTAAGTATCATCGTCATGCAGGTTCCAACGGTTCTGCAACTACACCAGGTAGAGTATTCAAGGGTAAGAAGATGCCTGGACATATGGGTAATGTAAGAGTTACAGTACAGAACCTTGAGATTGTTAAGATAGATGTAGAGAACAACGTAATTTTGGTAAAGGGTGCCGTACCTGGACCAAAGAAATCATTAGTAATGATTAAGGAAACAGTAAAGACTGGCAAATAAGCCGGGCTTTCAGGAAGGAGGATCATTAGATGGCAACAGTAGCAGTTTATAACATCGAAGGTAAAGAAGTAGATAAGCTTGAGCTTAACGACAACGTATTCGGTGTTGAGATAAATGAGCATTTAGTACATCTGGCAGTTGTAAGCCAGTTAGCAAACGGTCGTCAGGGTACACAGAGCGCAAAGACACGTTCTGAAGTATCTGGTGGCGGAAGAAAGCCTTGGAGACAGAAGGGAACAGGTCATGCAAGACAGGGTTCTACAAGATCTCCACAGTGGACAGGCGGTGGTGTTGTATTTGCACCAAAGCCAAGAGATTACTCTATGAAGATGAACAAGAGAGAGAAGCAGATCGCTATCAAGTCTGCACTCACATCAAAGGTTCAGGATTCTAAGCTTATCGTAGTTGATGAGTTCAAGCTTGATGAGATCAAGACATCTAAGTTTGCTCAGATCCTTGACAACTTAAAAGCACCTAAGGCTTTGGTTGTAACAAAGGATAAGGATGAGAAGGTTGTTCTTTCAGCTAGAAACATCCCAACAGTTAAGACAACTATGACAAACTCAATCAACGTATATGACATTCTTAAGTATGATTCACTCGTAATCACAAAGGATGCAGTAGCAGCAATCGAGGAGGTGTATGCATAATGGCAGATATCAAATATTATGACGTTATCCTTAAGCCGGTTCTTACAGAGAAGAGTATGAACGCTATGGCTGAGAAGAAGTACACTTTCCTTGTTCATCCAGAAGCTACCAAGGCTCAGGTTAAGGAAGCTGTAGAGAAGATGTTCGAGGGAGCAAAGGTTGCTAAGGTCAACACATTGAATCAGGATGGTAAGACTAAGAGACGTGGTATGACTTACGGCAAGACAGCAAAGACTAAGAAGGCAATCGTTCAGCTTACAGCTGAGAGCGCAGATATCGAATTGTTCGAAGGTCTTTAAGATTAAAAGCTATGTGCAATAAAAGCACGATAATAAATTGAGATTCGAAAGGAGAACTAAAATGGGAATTAAGACATATAACCCATATACACCTTCCAGAAGGAATATGACAGGTCTTGATTTCGTGGAGATCACAAAGAGCACTCCAGAGAAATCACTTCTTGCAAAGAAGGATAAGACTGCAGGACGTAACAATCAGGGTAAGATTACAGTAAGACATCACGGCGGCGGAAACAGACAGAAGTACAGAATGATCGACTTCAAGAGAAGAAAAGATGATATCCCTGCTAAGGTAGCTGCAATCGAGTACGATCCAAATAGAACAGCAAACATCGCACTGCTTCACTATGCAGACGGTGAGAAGGCATATATCATTGCTCCAGTTGGACTTAAGGTTGGCGACGAGCTTATGAATGGTGCAAATGCAGAAATCAAGATTGGTAACTGCTTACCACTTGAGAACATCCCAGTTGGTACTGAGATTCACAACATTGAGCTTTATCCTGGAAAGGGCGCACAGTTTGTACGTTCCGCAGGTAACTCCGCTCAGCTCATGGCAAAGGAAGGCAAGTATGCAACACTCAGACTTCCATCCGGCGAAATGAGAATGGTTCCTATCGTTTGCCGTGCAACAATCGGTCAGGTTGGTAATATCGAGCACGGACTTGTTAACATCGGTAAAGCAGGACGTAAGCGTCACATGGGTGTCCGCCCAACAGTACGTGGTTCTGTTATGAACCCGAACGATCACCCACATGGTGGTGGTGAAGGTAGAGCACCGATCGGTCGTTCTGGCCCATCTACTCCTTGGGGTAAGCCGGCACTGGGACTTAAGACCAGAAAGAAGAACAAGCAGTCTAACAAGTACATTGTAAGAACAAGAGACGGTAAGAACGTTAAGTAAGGAGGTAAGTTATGGCTCGTTCATTAAAGAAAGGACCATTTGCAGATGGTTATTTGTTAAAGAAGATAGATGCTATGAACGCTGACAACAAGAAGGACGTCATTAAGACATGGTCACGTCGTTCAACAATCTTCCCATCATTCGTTGGTCATACAATCGCTGTATATGATGGAAGAAAGCATGTGCCTGTATATGTAACTGAGGATATGGTTGGCCATAAGCTCGGTGAGTTCGTTGCAACAAGAACATACAGAGGACATGGCAAGGATGAGAAGAAGGGTAAGAAGAGATAAGTCGAAAGGAGGACACATTCATGGCAAAAGGACATAGATCCCAGATTAAGAGACTCAGAAATGAGAATAAGGATACAAGACCTAAGGCTACTGTTTCATACGCTAGAGTATCAGTAACAAAGGCATGTTTCGTATTAGATGCGATCAGAGGCAAGGATGTAACTTCAGCACTTGGTATTCTTGCTTACAACAATCGTTATGCATCAAAGGTAATTGAGAAGTTATTGAAGTCCGCTATTGCGAATGCAGAGAACAACAACGGTATGAAGGTAGAAGACCTTTACATCGCTGAGTGTTATGCAAACAAAGGACCAACAATGAAGAGAATTCAGCCGAGAGCACAGGGTAGAGCTTACAGAATCGAGAAGAGAACAAGCCACATCACTGTTGTGCTGGATGCAAGATAGGAGGTAAGCAATGGGACAGAAAGTTAATCCACATGGTTTAAGAGTCGGAATCATCAAGGATTGGGATTCAAAGTGGTATGCTGATACCAAGGACGGAGAATTCTCAGATAACCTTGTTGAGGACTATAAGATTCGTGAGTTTTTAAAGAAAGAGCTTTATTCAGCAAACATCTCTAAGATCGAGATCGAGAGAACAGCTGATAAGGTAAGAGTAAACTTATATACAGCTAAGCCTGGTGTAGTAATCGGAAAGGGCGGCGCTGGAATCAACGAGATCAAGGCTAAGCTTCAGAAGCTTACTTCTAAGAAGCTTTTCATCGACATCAAGGAGATTAAGAAGCCGGATCTTGATGCACAGTTAGTAGCAGAGAACATTGCACAGCAGCTTGAGAACCGTATCTCATTCAGACGTGCTATGAAGTCTTGCATGAGCAGAACAATGAAGATGGGCGCACTTGGTATCAAGGCTTGCTGTTCAGGACGTCTTGGCGGTGCAGATATGGCTAGAACAGAGTTCTATACAGAGGGTAAGATTCCTCTTCAGACTCTTCGTGCTAACATCGATTATGGTTTTGCTGAGGCAAACACAACTTATGGTAAAGTTGGTGTTAAGGTATGGGTTTACCACGGTGAAGTACTTCCTACTAAAGGAAACAAGGAAGGGAGCGATAAATAATGTTAATGCCTAAGAGAGTAAGCGTCGTAAGCAGTTCAGAGGCACTATGGCTGGTAAGGCGCTTCGTGGAAATAAGATTACAAACGGTGAATATGGTATCGTAGCTCTTGAGCCTGCTTGGATCAAATCCAACCAGATCGAGGCTGCCCGTATCGCTATGACAAGATATGTAAAGCGTAATGGTAAAGTCTGGATCAAGATTTTCCCAGATAAGCCGGTAACAGCAAAGCCTGCTGAAACTCGTATGGGTTCTGGTAAGGGTGCTCTGGAGTACTGGGTAGCAGTTGTTAAGCCAGGCAGAGTTATGTTTGAGATCGCTGGTGTGCCAGAAGAGACAGCAAAGGAAGCCCTTCGTCTCGCTACACACAAGCTGCCTGTAAAGTGTAAGATCGTATCAAAAGCAGATTTAGACAAGGAGGTTAATGGCGGTGAAGCTTAAGGATTATAAGAACGAATTAAACGCAAAGTCTCTGGAAGAGTTGCAGAGCGAGTTAGTAGCTGCTAAGAAGGAATTATTCAACTTGAGATTCCAGAACGCCACTAACCAGCTTGAGAATACAAGCAGAATTAAGGTTGTTCGTAAGAACATTGCCAGAATTCAGACAGTGATCGCTCAGAAGGCGAACGCATAATTATCGTAAAAGGAGGAACATATTGTGGACAGAAATCTGAGAAAAACACGTGTAGGTTTAGTTACAAGTGATAAGATGGACAAGACAATCGTTGTGTCAATCGTTGATAATGTAAAGCATCCTCTTTACGGTAAGATTGTAAAGAGAACTTACAAGCTCAAGGCACATGATGAGAATAATGAGTGTAAAGTTGGCGATAGAGTAAGAGTAATGGAGACAAGACCTTTGTCAAAGGATAAGAGATGGAGACTTGTCGAGATTATCGAGAAGGCTAAGTAAGGAGGCGCAGACAAAATGGTACAGCAGGAAACAAGACTTAGAGTTGCTGATAACACAGGTGCTAAGGAAATCCTCTGCATTCGTGTATTAGGCGGTTCTACAAGAAGATATGCAAATATCGGTGATGTCATCGTTGCCTCAGTTAAAGACGCAACACCAGGCGGAGTTGTAAAAAAAGGTGATGTTGTGAAAGCCGTAGTTGTACGTTCGAAGAAGGGTGCTCGTCGTAAGGACGGTTCCTACATCAAGTTTGATGAGAACGCAGCAGTTATTATTAAGGATGACGGTAATCCAAGAGGAACACGTATTTTTGGACCTGTCGCTAGAGAATTGAGAGACAAGAAGTTCATGAAGATCGTGTCTCTTGCACCAGAAGTATTATAGGAGGTAGCGACGATGGCAACTATGAAGATTAAAAAAGACGATATGGTTCAGGTCATTGCCGGTAAGGATAAGGGCAAAGAAGGTAAGGTATTATCTGTTGATGCTAAGAACAACAAGGTTCTTGTTGAGGGCGTAAACATCGTTCACAAGCACAGCAAGCCAAGCATGCAGAACCAGCAGGGCGGAATCATTGATAAGGAAGCTCCTATCGACCTTTCAAACGTTATGTATCTCTACAAGGGTAAGCCAGTTCGCGTTGGCTTCCAGGGTGAGAAGAAGGATAAGGTCAGAGTAGCCAAGATCGATGGCAAGACAGAAGTTATCGATTAATATAGGGAAGGAGGCAGAAGATTTTGAGCAGACTTAAAGATTTATATAGCAACGAAATTAAAGATGCTATGGTTAAGAAGTTTGGATATAAGAATGTAATGCAGATTCCAAAGCTTGATAAGATCGTTATCAACATGGGCGTTGGAGAAGCAAAGGAAAACGCAAAGGTTTTAGATACTGCAATCAAGGATCTTGAGACAATCACAGGTCAGAAGGCAGTTGTAACACGTGCTAAGAAGTCCGTAGCGAACTTCAAGTTAAGAGAAGGTATGCCAATCGGATGTAAGGTAACACTTCGTGGCGAGAAGATGTATGAGTTTACAGACAGACTTGTAAACCTTGCACTTCCACGAGTACGTGACTTTAGAGGTGTAAATCCGGATGCTTTTGATGGTAGAGGTAACTACGCATTAGGTATCAAGGAGCAGCTTATTTTCCCTGAAATCGAGTACGATAAGGTTGATAAGGTAAGAGGTATGGATATCATCTTCGTTACCACGGCTGAGACAGATGAGGAAGCTCGTGAGTTATTGACTTTGTTCGGTATGCCATTTAAGAAGTAGGAGGAAATGAACTATGGCTAAAACATCTATGAAGGTTAAGCAGCAGCGTCCTCAGAAGTTTTCTACCAGAGAGTACACTCGTTGCAAGATTTGTGGTCGTCCACATTCAGTTTTGAGAAAATATGGAATTTGTAGAGTATGTTTCCGTGAGTTAGCATACAAGGGACAGATACCAGGCGTTAAGAAGTCAAGCTGGTAAGAGTGAAGAAGAATAAGGAGGAAACAAAGCTATGTCAATGAGCGATCCAATTGCAGATATGCTTACAAGAATCCGTAACGCAAATACTGCAAAACATGATACAGTAGATATACCTGCTTCTAAGATGAAGCTGGCGATTGCAGACATTCTCCTCAAGGAAGGTTATGTCAAGGCAGTTGACGTTGTTGAGGAAGGAAACTTCAAGACAATCAAGATTACACTTAAGTATGGTGCAAACAAGAACGAGAAGATCCTTACAGGTCTTAAGAGAATCTCTAAGCCTGGTCTTCGTGTATATGCATCAAAGGATGAGCTTCCAAAGGTACTCGGTGGCCTCGGTACAGCAATCATCTCTACAAATAAGGGTGTATTAACAGATAAGGAAGCTAGAAAAGAGAATGTTGGTGGAGAAGTACTGGCTTTCGTATGGTAAGTCGGGATTTTCCACAAGAGAATAATTAAGGAGGACAAGGCGAAATGTCACGAATCGGAAGAATGCCTATCGCTATTCCGGCAGGCGTAACTGTTGAGATAGCAGAAAATAATAAGGTGACTGTAAAGGGACCAAAGGGAACTCTTGAGAGAGTACTTCCAGCAGAGATGGAGATCAAGCAGGAAGGCGAAGAGATCCTCGTAAACAGACCAAACGACTTGAAGAAGATGCGTTCACTTCATGGTCTTACAAGAACTCTCATTCACAACATGGTAATCGGTGTAACTGAGGGTTATACAAAGGTTTTGGAAGTTAATGGTGTTGGTTACAGAGCAGCTAAGCAGGGTAACAAGCTGAACCTTGCACTTGGTTACTCACATCCAGTTGAGATGGTTGATCCAGATGGAATCACAACAACTGTTGATGGTAACAAGATCACTGTTAGCGGTATCGACAAGGAAAAGGTTGGCCAGTATGCTGCCGAAATCCGTGAGAAGAGAGCCCCAGAACCATATAAGGGCAAGGGTATCAAGTACGTGGATGAGACTATCAGACGTAAAGTTGGTAAGACTGGTAAGAAATAATAAGGGAGTGAAAAGATATGATTAAAAAGGAATCAAGAAGTGCTATTCGTATTAAGAAGCATTTAAGAGTTCGTAACCGTTTTAGCGGCACTGCTGAAAGACCAAGACTTGCTGTATTCAGAAGTAATAATCATATGTACGCTCAGATTATTGACGATACAGTTGGTAACACTTTAGTGTCAGCTTCAACAGTTCAGAAGGACGTAAAGGATCAGTTAGAGAAGACAAATGATGTAGCAGCAGCTGCTTATCTTGGCAAGGTAATTGCACAGAAGGCACTTGACGCAGGCATCAAGGAAGTAGTCTTTGACAGAGGCGGTTTTATATATCAGGGTAAGATTCAGGCTTTAGCAGATGCTGCTAGAGAAGCTGGTCTTGAATTCTAATAGGGAGGAGAACAACACATGAAACGTGAAATTATCGATGCTTCTAATTTAGAATTGGAAGATAGCGTAGTAAACATTAAGCGTGTCACCAAGGTTGTAAAAGGTGGACGTAACATGAGATTTGCTGCTCTTGTAGTTGTCGGAGATAAGAACGGACACGTAGGTGCCGGCTTAGGTAAGGCAGCTGAGGTCCCTGAGGCAATCCGCAAGGCAAAAGAGGATGCAATCAAGAAACTTGTAAAAGTTGATATCAATGAGAATGGAAGTATTCCATATGATTATACAGGTAAGTTCGGCAGCGCAAGCGTTCTGCTGAAGTCTTCACCAGAAGGTACTGGTATCATCGCTGGTGGTCCTGCTCGTAAGGTATTGGAGCTTGCAGGATACAAGAACATCCGTACAAAGTCTCTCGGCTCTAACAACAAGCAGAATGTTGTTCTTGCTACAATCGAGGGCCTTAAGGCAATTAAGTCCCCAGAAGAGATTGCAAAACTCCGTGGTAAGTCTTTAGACGAGATTCTTAACTAAGGAGGTAATTTGAGATGGCAGATAAGGTAAAAGTAACATTAGTAAAGTCACCAATTGGTGCAATTCCTAAGCATAGAGCAACTGTGAAAGCACTTGGTCTTACAAAGATGCATAAGACTGTTGAACTTCCAAACAATGATGCTACAATGGGAATGGTACAGCAGGTTCGTCACTTAGTAAAAGTAGAAGAAGCTTAATTTTGTTAGAAGGAGGAACAGTCATGAATTTATCAAGTTTAAAGCCAGCTGAAGGCGCTGTATCAAGCGATAGCTTCAGAAGAGGCCGTGGACATGGTTCAGGAAATGGTAAGACTGCCGGTAAGGGCCACAAGGGTCAGAAGGCTCGTTCTGGAGCTCCAAGACCAGGCTTTGAAGGTGGACAGATGCCACTTTACAGAAGAATCCCTAAGAGAGGATTCACAAGCAGAAATCATAAGGAAATCGTTGCAATCAACCTTTCAGTTCTCGAGAGATTTGAAGATGGTGCAGAAGTATCTGTAGCTTCATTGATCGAGGCAGGTGTTGTAAAGAACCCTAGAGATGGTGTTAAGATTTTAGGAAATGGAGAGTTGACTAAAAAGCTTACTGTTAAGGCGAATGCATTCAGTAAGGCCGCTGCAGAGAAGATCGAAGCTCTTGGTGGAAAAGCAGAGGTGATTTAGTATGTTCAAAACCTTACGTGACGCTTTTAAGGTCAAAGAGATCCGTATGGGATTACTCTTTACATTCTTTGTCCTGATAGTCATCCGTTTTGGTTCGTTGATCCCGGTACCGGGACTGAATACAGTCGCAATCAAGGAATATTTGGAGAGCGCGCTCGGTGATGCAAACAGCTTCCTGAGCTCGTTCACCGGTGGTTCCTTCACGCAGATGTCTATTTTTGCATTGAATGTAACACCATATATTACTTCTTCCATTATCATCCAGCTTCTTACTATTGCGATTCCAGCATTGGAGGAGATGCAGAAGGATGGTGAGGACGGAAGAAAGAAGATTACAGCTATCACAAGATATGTAACAATCTTTTTAGCAGTAATCGAGAGTCTCGGACTTGTCATTGGTTTCGACCGTGGACATTATATGACAGTAACCGGACCACTTGGATATCTGCTTGTTATCATTACATTGACAACAGGTAGTGCCTTTGTTATGTGGCTTGGTGAGCGTGTGACGGAAAAAGGTGTTGGCAACGGTATTTCTATTATCCTGTTGATAAACATCGTATCAGAATGCCAAGTGACTTTTTTCGGACTTATATACAAAGTTCATGAAGGGTCAGGATATTGTAGATCAGGTAATCGCAGGTGCGATTATCTGGCGGTTATACTTGTAACAACAATTTTGGTTGTTTTGTTACAGGGCGGAGTCAGAGAAAGATTCCGGTACAGCATGCACAGAAGGTACAGGGAAGAAGAATGATGGGCGGACAGCAGAGTCATATTCCTCTGAAGGTCAACACATCAAGCGTTATCCCGGTTATCTTCGCTTCTTCCATTCTTTCCGTACCAATGGTTGTTGTGAATTTGTTTAATATCAACACCAGCGGTGTATGGGCAAAGATTTTAAGAGGTATGAATTGAATTACTGGTTTAACCCTGCATATCCATGGGCAAGTGTAGGTCTGATTATATACATCCTGTTGGTTGTATTCTTCGCATATTTCTATACATCGTAACATTTAACCCGATGGAAGTAGCGAACAATTAAAGAAGAGCGGTGGATTTATTCCTGGTATCCGACCTGGTAAGCCGACACAGGATTACTTAAATAAAATACTGAATTACATCGTATTTATCGGTGCGGTTGGTCTGTTGATCGTTGCGGTCATCCCAATCTTCTTCAACGGAATGTTTGGTGCGGACGTATCGTTCGGCGGAACCTCACTCATCATTATCGTAGGTGTAGTTCTTGAGACGATTGATCAGATCGAGTCTAAGATGATTGTACGAAATTATTCAGGATTCTTGAATGATTAATGTCAATAAAAGGAAGCAGGAGTGTATCCTATGGGTACATTCCTATTCCTAGTTATAGGGGAAATAAATTTTGCGGAAAAAAAAGCATAGAAAAGAAAAGTATGGAGGGACAATAATTTGAAGATTATTATGTTAGGCGCACCTGGTGCAGGTAAGGGAACGCAGGCAAAGATGTTAGCTGAGAAGTACGGAATTCCACACATTTCGACTGGAGATATCTTCCGTGCCAATATCAAGAACGGTACAGAGCTTGGCGCAAAGGCAAAGGAATACATGGACAAGGGATTACTTGTTCCAGATGAGCTGGTTGTAGACCTGATCATGGATCGTTTCAAGGCAGATGACTGCAAGAACGGTTACATCCTTGACGGATTCCCAAGAACCATTCCGCAGGCAGAGGCACTTGACGCTGCTCTTGCTGCAAATGGCGAGAAGATCGACTATGCAGTCAACGTGGAAGTCCCAGATGAAAACATTGTAAATAGAATGTCCGGCAGACGCGCATGTGTAGGATGTGGTGCAACCTATCATATCGTATACAACCCAACTAAGGTTGAGGGTAAGTGCGATACTTGTGGTGCAGACCTGATCCTTCGTGACGACGACAAGCCGGAGACAGTCCTGAACCGTTTGAAGGTTTACCATGAGCAGACACAGCCACTGATCGACTTCTATACAAAGAAGGGCGTCATCGCAGAGGTAGACGGAACAAAGGATATGAAGGACGTATTTGATGCGATTGTAGCTATTTTAGGTTAATATCTGTATCGGAGTTCAAAATGGCGATCATAATCAAAACAGAACATGAGATAGAGCTTATGCGTAAGGCGGGAGAGATTCTCGCCAAAACGCATGAGGAATTGAAGAAAATTATAAAACCGGGCATATCCACATATGAGATAGACAAGTGCGGTGAGGATTTTATCCGAAGCTGCGGATGCGAACCATCGTTCCTGAATTATCAGGGCTATCCGGCGTCCATCTGTGTCTCAGTCAATGATGAGGTTGTACACGGCATACCGTCTAAAGAACGGATTTTGCAGGAAGGCGATATCGTAAGCCTCGATGCCGGAGTTATATACAAAGGATATCACTCGGATGCTGCAAGAACGTATGGTGTCGGAACGATCGATTCCGAATCGGTGCAATTGATCGAGGTAACGAAGCAAAGCTTTTTTGAAGGGCTTGCACAGTGCCGGGCGGGCAATCATATAAATGATATATCCAAAGCGGTTTTTGGGTATGTTACGAAAAGAGGGTATTCTGCTGTCCGTGATCTGGTTGGACACGGTGTCGGCGCACATCTCCATGAGGAACCAAATGTGCCGAATTACCCGAAGCTGTTCAAAGGCCCGAAGTTAAAACCGGGGATGGTCATAGCGATTGAACCGATGATCAACATTGGAAGCTATCAGGTTGGCTGGCTGAATGATGACTGGACAGTCGTTACCATGGATGGCTCACGTTCCGCACATTATGAAAATACAGTACTGATAACTGAGGGAGATCCAGAGATCTTATCACGTGCAGAGGGATTGGAATTATAATATAGATCAATAAATTAAGGAGGATATGATATGCCAAAGGCAGACGAAATCGAAATGGAAGGAACCGTATTGGAGAAGCTTCCAAACGCAATGTTTCAGGTAGAATTAGAGAATGGGTTGAAGGTACTTGCCCATATCAGTGGAAAGCTCAGAATGAATTACATTAAAATCCTTCCGGGCGACAAAGTAACCGTGGTTTTATCTCCATATGATCTTACAAAAGGAAGAATCACCTGGAGAGCAAAATAAATTTACATTTTCACTTGCATTTCGCTATGGAAAATGGTATCATAGGTTTTCGTAGCGGACTTTTTGGAAAGGAGAGTATTTTAATGAAGGTTAGAGCATCAGTTAAACCAATTTGCGATAAGTGCAAAGTCATTAAAAGAAAAGGCAGTATTCGTATAATCTGCGAAAATCCAAAGCACAAACAGCGTCAGGGTTAATTCATGTTCGCGTATGTCATAAATGCCATTTATGATAGAACATGGGTCATTGTTAGACATTAGGTCTTACAATCTGACAGGACAGTTGGAACAAGGTATGTAGGATGATAGCCCATCTATAACTATGCCTTGTATTTGTGCGTGTAATGGTATTCCACATTACATACCAACTTCGATTGACGCCACGCCGGTATTCGGGTGGACGACAACGGACATCAGCTCTTGGCTGGAGTTGATAAAAGCGGCTGGACACATAGCATGTGTCAAAAATTGTTTCATTAAGTTATTTTACGGAGGTATAACAAGAATGGCTCGTATTTCAGGTGTTGATTTACCAAGAGAAAAGCGAATCGAAATCGGACTTACCTATATCTATGGTATAGGAAGAACATCAGCTACAAGAATTCTGAAAGAAGCAAACGTAAATCCGGACACTAGAGTTCGTGATCTGACTGACGATGAGGTTAAGAGACTCAGCGAAGTTATCAACGAAACTCAGGTCGTAGAAGGTGATCTGCGTAGAGAAGTAGCTCTTAACATTAAGCGTTTACAGGAAATCGGTTGCTACCGTGGTATCCGTCACAGAAGAGGATTACCTGTTCGTGGACAGAAGACAAAGACAAATGCAAGAACTCGTAAGGGTCCTAAGAAAACAGTAGCAAATAAGAAGAAGTAATGGAGGTTCAGGTTAATGGCTAAGAAAGTTACTACTAAGAAAGTGGCTAAGAAGCGTGTTAGAAAGAATGTTGATCGTGGACAGGCTCATATTCAGTCATCTTTTAACAATACAATCGTTACATTGACAGATGCCGAAGGTAATGCATTATCTTGGGCAAGTGCAGGTGGACTTGGATTCAGAGGTTCCAGAAAGTCTACACCATATGCTGCACAGATGGCAGCAGAGACAGCTACAAAGGCAGCTCTTCCTTATGGATTGAAGTCAGTAGATGTTATGGTTAAGGGACCAGGTTCAGGTAGAGAGGCAGCTATCCGTGCACTCGCAGCCTGCGGTTTGGAAGTATTAAGTATCAGAGACGTAACTCCAGTTCCACATAACGGATGTCGTCCACCAAAGAGAAGAAGAGTCTAATAATAAGGAGGTACATGATAATGGCAGTAGATAGAACACCTATTCTCAAGAGATGTAGATCCTTAGATATGGATCCAGTCGTTCTCGGTGTAAATAAGAAGTCAAGAAGAAAATTGACTAGAGCAAACAGAAAAGTAAGTGAGTACGGATTACAGCTTCGTGAGAAGCAGAGGCTAAGTTTATTTATGGTATGCTTGAGAAGCCTTTCCGTAACTTGTATGTAAAGGCAGAGAGTATGCCAGGTCTTACAGGACCAAACCTTATGATCCTTCTTGAGTCAGACTGGATAACGTAGTTTTCCGTATGGGATTTGCAAGAACAAGACGTGAGGCCAGACAGATCGTTGATCACAAAAGGTTTTAAGTGAACATTTAAAGGGATTCATCAATCTTTCAGAGAACGCTCAGAAAGTGGAAATCATGGTTGAGCAGGAAGAGGATGAGACTACTAAGGTCCTTTCAATGAGCATTGAAGATCTTGAATTATCTGTTCGTTCATCTAATTGTCTTAGAAGAGCTGGTATCAACACAGTTGAAGAGCTTTGCAACAAGACATCAGATGATATGATGAAGGTAAGAAACTTAGGTAAGAAGTCTTTAGATGAAGTTCTCCTTAAGCTTAAGGAAATGGGCTTACATCTTAGACCTAACGAAGATTAATTTGTAGATACGGCGGCTATACAGTAAGTCCATAAGCGCATGTGTAGCTGTTACAAATGGAGGTAAATCATGGCAAAATATAGAAAGCTCGGCAGAACATCTAGCCAGAGAAAGGCTTTATTAAGAAGTCAGGTAACAGCATTAATCGAGAATGGCAAGATTGTTACTACAGAGGCAAGAGCCAAGGAAGTAAAGAAGATGGCTGAAAAGCTCATCACACTTGCAGTTAAAGA
>VOFE01000954.1_pt1 | contig 14001 bp, 29 predicted proteins | sample 5384071 | NCBI WGS metagenome assembly VOFE01 (sample SAMN12384724, study PRJNA508395) | human gut metagenome | isolation source: healthy gut D | host: Homo sapiens
GATCCTGCATCGTGTCGATCAGTCCGATATCAAGATATCCGCCCAGCCCGAGCTCCTGCCCGTTCACAACCGCCTCGGTGATCCCACTGATCTCATAGGGGACATTATGCCCCTGCCGCATCAAGCGTCACTGACCGGATCACATGGATCACCGTGTCTTTCTGCATGTCAAATCCGGCCAGCTGATCCATTCCGAACTCAAAGAACTCCCACAACACGCCGACCGTCATGGAGAAGCAGAACGCCACGATGGCGGTAAAAAGCGGCGACAGGTTAAATACCGTGCGCTCGCTCCGGTTCAGCAGGTCAACCAGCGAAAGCCAATGGCCGCCGCCAGAAATCCGTTCAGCGTATGGAGCGCCGTGTCCCAGAACGGAAAGATCAGGTAAAACTCACGGATCTCGCCCAGGATCTCCGCCGCAAAAATAAAGATCAGGATGATGATCTCCAGCGTCGTCGGCAGCTCCACCCTGAATGTGACCTGCAGGAGGCTGGGGATGACCAGGAGGAGCAGCGTCAGCGCGCACAGGAATACATTTTCATAATTCCGGTTCAAAAGCTGCAGGACCATCGTTGCGATGACCAGCGCCCGCAGGGTGAAATATACGATAAAAGAACTTCTGTGCTCCCGCAGTTCCATATGGAGCGCGTCCCGCAAATCGCGGAAACGTCCTTTTTCATCTGATGTCCGATTTCTTTTAGCCATAGCATTCTCCCGGTATTTCATTTATACTCAGCTGTTATTCTAACATATTTTCTTCCGGTTCTTAATTTTTCTGTAAATTTCTTTACATTTTCAGTAAGGCTCTTGCAACTTTCCCCCTCTCCAAGTATAGTAAGAGCCGCAGACAACCTAATTATTCTTATTTTATATACAAAAGAGGCCTTATGAACCAGAGAAATCAAAGAGTACAGAGAACACAGCAGAGAAGGAACGGATCCCGTTCCAGAAAAGCAATGATGCGGAGGCGCCGGAAGATCAGAAGGCGGATCATCCTGGGATTCTTCCTTATATGTATTCTGGCTGTCGCCGGTTTTCTTTTCCACCTGTACAGCCATCCCGTCGACCTCAAAGAGGAAGTAGTCAGCCATGAACTGACGGAGCCGTTCGATCCGTGGGACAATGTAAAACATCTTTTCTTTGCCTCTAAAGACGATGTCACTGTCCAGACCGATACCGACGTCAATAATATGGGAGAATATACTGTTACATACACTTGCAGGGGAAAAAGATTATACGGCAAAAGTCAATGTCGTTGACACAACCCCGCCTGAACTGACTGTACATCCTGTTGCAACCGATCTGGTACAGGAAATCACGCCGGAAATGTTCGTAGAAAACACTTCCGATGTAACCGAAGTAACTGTACAGTTTAAGAATGAAGCCGACTGGAGCGCGGAAGGCACCTATGATGTCGAGATCTCCGCAACGGATACTTCCGGAAATGAAACTGTAGAAACAGCCACACTAACGCGGACAAAGACACCACCGCCCCCACTGTACAGGGAGCCGAGGAAACAGAAGTCCTGCAGGGCCGGACCATAGACTTTAATGAGGGGATCACCGTTACCGATGACTTCGATCCGAATCCGCAGTTCAGCGTGGACGACAGCAGCGTGGACTTCACGGTTCCGGGCACTTACGAAGTAATATACACAACAACAGACCGTTCCGGAAATACCGGCACGACCACACGGAAAGTCACCGTCAAAAAAGATGAATCCTACGATAAGAAGATCGTTTATCTGACCTTTGACGACGGTCCGTCTGAAAATACGGAAAAGATCCTTGACATCCTGAAGAAATACAATGCCAAAGGAACCTTCTTTGTAACCGGGAACAACAAAGAATACAACAATTCCCTTTAAGCGAATCGTCGAAGAGGGAAGTGCAGTCGCCCTGCATACATATACCCACGACTATGCGAAAGTCTACGCATCCGAAGAAGCTTACTTTGACGATCTGCAGAAGATCTTTGACATGGTAAAAGACGTAACCGGCGTAGAATCCAAAGTCATCCGGTTCCCCGGCGGCCCAGCAACACCGTGAGCAAGCAGTACTGCCCGGGCCTGATGACTACGCTGACCAAAGCCGTACAGGAAAAAGGATTCCAGTACTTCGACTGGAACTGTGACTCCACCGATGCCAGCGGCAACCACGTCGCTGTAGACAAGCTGGTCTCCAATGCCACCTCGTCATCCGCACAGCATATCAACATCCTGATGCACGACACGGCGGCAAAAGACACAACCGTGGAAGCACTGCCGAAGATCATTGAGCACTACAAGAAACAGGGATATTCTTTCGAGGCGCTGACCGTGGATTCCTATCCGGTGCATCATTCGGTGAACAACTGATCCGCACCACAGCTATAATGCTTATGAACCATCCGTTTTCTTATGAGATCATTTACAGCAGCCGCCGCACCATCGCCGTCCAGGTCACCCGCGACGGCAGGGTGGTCGTGCGCGCCCCGCGCCGCTGCAGCCGGGCTTATATCGAGGGCTTTATTTCTAAAAATGAAGCCTGGGTCCCTGAAACATCTGGAAAAGCCCGGGAACAGGAAGAAGCGCGAAAAGCATCCGCGCCGCCGGAACACCCGCCTCTGTCCGCACAGGGGGCCCGGTATATCCGGCTGGCCCGGGACATCTTCACCCGGAAGGCAGAATATTACGCACGCATCATGGGCGTCTCCTACGGGCGCATCTCTATCCGGGAGCAGAAGACCCGCTGGGGAAGCTGCAGCAGCAAGGGAAACCTTAACTTCAACTGGCGGCTCATCCTCGCACCGGAGGAAGTACTGATTACGTGGCCGTCCATGAACTGGCGCACCGCCGGGAGATGAACCACTCCAAAGCATTTTATGACATCGTGGAATCTGATCTTCCGGATTATAAACAGCCAAAAAATGGCTGCGCGACAAAGGGCAGACACTCTGGGACATCGTCTGAATCCCAGGGCGTCTGCCCTGCTTTTTATCTCAAAGGATCCTGGCATCAGTGTATATTGATGCTAGAGAACCCAAGTTCCCGCAGCGTCCGGTACACCCTCGATACAGGCAGACCGACTACATTATAGTAATCGCCCTCGATCCGGTCGATATGCGCCGCAAATCGTCCCTGGATGCCGTAAGCGCCCGCCTTATCGAACGGATCTTTCGTCTCCACATACGCGCGGATCTCTTCTTCCGTCATCTCATTCACATACACGGCCGTTCCCACCGGATAATTATAGACATGCTTTTCTCCGTTTTCATCATAGTCAGCGACCGCGACACCGGTATAGACATCGTGCCGGCGCCCCTGCAGGCCGGTCAGCATCCGCACCGCATCCGCTTCGTCCGCCGGTTTTCCCAGGATCTTCCCGTCCTGCACAACGATCGTATCCGCACCGATGACAACAGTGCTTTTACAGCCCCGCAGGATTTTCTTCCGCCAGCTCCTCCGCCACATTTTCCGCTTTCATCAGCGCCAGTTCTTTTACGATCTCTTCCGGCACGTTGCTGTGATAAACTTCTTCTTTATTACTCACCCTGACTTCAAACTCCGCCCCGATCTGCGCCAGCAGTTCTCCGGCGCGGAGAAGCCGAGCCGAGGATAATGGTCTTCTGTCATATCTGTTTTCCGCCTTTCTTTATTCCTGTCCGCGGAATTCCCGCCATGCCCGACTAAGAAACTCCGGTTCTTTCACCAGCCTGTACGCCCCGGCCGCCATGCATTCAGCCGCATAGACCATGCCCTTCCGTCCGATGCTCATCCCGGCCTGCGCCGTCGCCGCCCAGTGATGAAGGGGCGTGCCTTTACACATAGCCGCCGCGCTCAGCATAATGGTGGGCACCGTGTGGCTCACATCCGACACGTCCGTCCCGATGGCCAGCGGGACGGGCTGATCTTCCAGCGGCTCAAGCCCGGTAAAATATTCCCCTTTATTGTCAAATCCGGCTTCCGCCGAAATCTTTGCCGCAAATTCCACTTCTTCGGCTGTGTAAGCGGGCGCCGGGATCTTCGTCATTTCATCATAGAAAAGCTCCGCCAGCACGCGGTTCACTTTCATTTCCTTATTGCAGGTGACCCGTTCGATCTCCACCCGCGTCCCGGTCATCAGCGCCGCGCCCCTCGCACAGAGTCGTCCACCCGCGCCGAGGCGTCCGCCGTCCGCTCCCACTTATTGGATCGGATAAAATAATTGGTGGACGCAAAAGCCGGCACGATATTGGCCGGGCCGTCCGTATTTGTATAAGTATAGTGCATCCGGACGTCATCCGTCACATGTTCCCGAAGATAATTGACGCCCACGTTCATCAGTTCCGCCGCATCCAGAGCGCTCCGTCCCGCCTCCGGGTGCTTCGACGCATGGGCCGCTGTGCCGTAGAACTTATAGTTTTTAATATCCTGGGCCTGCCAGATATCATAACTGACACGGTTTCTGTCAAATGGATGCCACGTGACCGCCGCAGACAGGTCGTTAAAAATCCCTCTTCATTCATCCGGATCTTCCCTGACCACGGTTTCTTCCGCCGGACAGCCGTACACCCGACCGTTCCCGGCAGATGTTCCGTCTCCATCCGGTCTTTCAGCGCACAGGCCGCCCCCTGCGCAGGCCGCGCCCAGCAGGTTGTGCCCGCAGCCATGGCCCGGTCCGCCGTCCTGCCTTTGCTCCGGTACACATTCCTGCCCCAGTCCCGGCAGGGCGTCGTACTCCGCCAGAAAACCAATAACCTGGTCCTCCGCCGCTTACCGTCCACCCGGCCAGAAATGCGGTCTCAAATCCCGCCAGCCCCGGGTAATCTGAAACCCTTCTTTCTCCAGAAAGTCCGCCAGCGCCCCCGGATGACTTGTATTCTGTTTAGCGACAGCTCCGGATGCCGGAAAATATAATCTGATACAGCTGTCATTTCATTTATGATCGCTTCCCTCATGATTCCACTTCTTTCTATGAAAAAAAAAAAACATCATTAAGATTTTATCACTATTTTTGAGATTTGCAATTTGATTTTATATTCTATTTCATTATAAAAATGTGGTTTTGTGTGGTTTTTATTTTGTTTGTTGTGGTTTTTTGCCGTTTTTTATTATTATTCTGTTGCCATTTCCTGTGATTATAGTATAATCAGTATTAGAAATGCCTGTTTGCGTATATTTAGCAGACGGATCTGCGAAAACACCAATATATGGGGTGCCGTGCTCCTACATCTTGTATGCGCGGCTCATACCGCAAAGGAGAGAAAGACTATGAAGCGTTCGAAACGAATCGAAGCATTGGACAAACGTCCGGTAAATCTGGACGGCTACATCAACGAATGGCCGGAAATGGGCTTTGTCGCTATGAACAGTCCCTACGACCCGAAGCCTTCCGTAAAGGTTGAGGACGGCAGGATCGTGGAACTGGACGGAAAGACCCGCGATGAGTTCGACTTCATTGACCAGTTCATCGCCGACTATGCGATCAACGTACCGGGCGGCTGCGTCCATGGCGGTTCCGTCCCTGGAGATCGCGCGGAAGATCGTGGACATCCACGTATCAAGAAAGGAGATCCTGGATCTTGTAGCCGGCATCACACCGGCCAAGATGGCGGAAGTCCTGAACCAGCTCAATGTCGTAGAGCTGATGATGGGAATGCAGAAAATACGGGCAAGAAAAACACCGGGGAACCAGGCGCACATCACCAATCTGAAGGACGATCCGGTACAGATAGCCGCAGACGCCGCAGAAGGCGCACTGAGGGGATTTCCGAGGAAGAGACGACCATGGGTGTGGCAAGATACGCGCCCTTAAGCTCCATGGCCCTTCTGATCGGCTCCCAGGTGGGACGTCCGGGTGTGCTGACGCAGTGTTCCGCGGAGGAAGCCACAGAACTTGAACTGGGCATCCGCGGCCTGACCACTTATGCTGAAACCCTTTCCGTATACGGAACGGAAAAAGTATTTATCGACGGAGATGATACGCCGTACTCCAAGGCGTTTTTGAACTCCGCCTACGCATCCAGCGGCCTGAAGGTACGTTTCAGTTCCGGTTCGGGATCCGAGGCCCTGATGGGAAGCAGTGAGAAGAAGTCCCATGCTCTATCTGGAATGCCGCTGCCTGTACGTGACAAAGGGCGCCGGAAGCCAGGGTACCCAGAACGGCTCCGTAAGCTGTATCGGCGTGACCGGCTCTGTTCCTGCCGGCATCCGGGAAGTCATCTCAGAAAACCTTGTTGCAGCGCTCCTCGGTCTGGAATGTGCTTCTTCCAACGACCAGAGCTTTTCCAACTCGGATATGAGACGCACCGCAAGGACGATGCTCCAGTTCCTTCCGGGAACCGACTTTATTTTTTCCGGATATGCGGCAGAACCCAATTACGATAATATGTTTGCCGGTTCGAACTTTGACGCGGAAGATTTTGATGATTACAATGTACTGCAGAGAGATATGCAGGTGGACGGCGGCCTGAAGCCCGTAACGGAAGAGGACGTCATCCGCGTGAGGAAATAAAGCGGCCCGCGCTGTCCAGGCAGTATTCAAACAACCTGAACCTGGCGCCGGTATCGGACGAGCAGGTCGAAGCCGTGACCTATGCCCACGGCAGCAAGGATACGCTCCCCGCGATGTTACGGCGGATCTGATGGCCGCTGAAGATGTATTAAAAGGGGCATCACCGGAATCGACGTTGTAAGAGCGCTCGCCGAGACCGGATTCGAAGACATTGCTGCGAGCGTACTCAACATGCTGAAACAACGTGTTGCAGGCGATTACATGCAGACAGCGGCGATCCTTGACGAGCAACTTCCATGTACTGTCCGGCGTGAATACCCCGAACGACTACATGGGGCCGGGCAGCGGCTACCGCGTGAGCGGCGAGCGCTGGGAAGAGATCAAGAACATCCCGCACATCATCAATCCGCAGGATATTTAACGAAGGCGGAGTACATGTTATGCAGATCAGCGAAGATTTAATAAGACAGATCACAAATGTAGTCGTAAGCCATATGTCACAGATCGGACAGGGCGCATCCTCCTCCGGCTCAAATAAAGCTCCTTCCATGGCCGGAAGGTCACGGATCAATGAGGAGAAGACTTCCTACAAAGATTACCCGCGCGCGAGAAAAGGCACGGACCCCGAAGGAAGTCGTGATCGGCGTAGGCGCCGCATTCCAAAAAGAGATCACAAAGACCATCGGCGGGATCCCGCTGGATGACGTGCTGCGCAATGTCAAGGCCGGCATCGAAGAGGAAGGCATGATCCCGAGGGTCGTTAAGATCCTGGATACCTCCGATGTCTGCTTCATGGCGCTGGAGGCTGCAAAGCTTTCCGGTTCCGGCATCGGCGTGGGCATCCAGTCCAAGGGAACAACGGTCATCCACCAGAGAGACCTTTATCCGCTTTCCAATCTGGAACTGTTTCCGCAGGCGCCTCTGATGAATCTGGAGACTTACCGTCAGATCGGACAGAATGCTGCCAAATATGTAAAAGGCGAACAGGTTGTTCCGGTTCCCTGTACAAATGACCCGATGTCCAGGCCGCGCTACCAGGTAAAAAGCGGCGCTCATGCATATCGCGGGAGACCGAACAGCTCGACCCGGAAGTCGGCGCTGTGGAATGGGAGGGAAAATAAATGAGATATCCTTTTGCTGAATACGAAAAAGACGCGATCACATCCAAGACCGGTAAGAAATTCACAGACATCACACTGGAGGAAGTCATGAAAGGCAACATCGCGCCGGATGATATCAAGATCTCCAAGGACATGCTCAAAGCCCAGGGCCAGGTGGCCAGGGAAGCGGGCAACGATCCCATGGAAAAAATTTCGAGCGCGCCGCCGAGCTGGTGGACGTGCCGGATGACGTGATCCTGAAAATGTACGACAAACTGCGTCCCAACCGTTCCACCAAGCTGGAACTGGTCATGATGGCGCAGGAACTTTTTGAGAAATACAACGCAAAGAACTGCGCGCGCCTTGTCATGGAAGCCGCAGAAGTGTATGAGAAGAGAGGAATATTACTTTGAGTTATATCGCAGGAGTTGACATCGGTAATTCTACAACTGAAGTCTGCGTCGGAGAAGTGACGGGCAAAGGCAACGTCACTTTTCTTTCCAGTGCGTCCTGCCCCACCACCGGCACGAAGGGCACCATCGAGAACGTCTATTCCGTAAAGAATGCGCTCCGCATGGCCATGAGCAAAATCGGGCGCGATACGTCCGACATCGACCTGATCCGCCTCAATGAAGCCGCGCCGGTCATCGGCGACACCGCCATGGAGACGCTGACGGAGACCGTGATCACCGACTCTTCCATGATCGGCCACAATCCGTCCACTCCAGCAGGCGCAGGACAGGCCGTCGGCGAAACGCTGCTGATCGAGAATATTTCCGGGCCGTACAGGGCACCCCTATATCCTGGCAGCATCTTCGGATCACAGCTATGAGGAGGTAGCTGCTGTCGTCAACCAGCATGAAGAGCTGGACATCGTCGGGATCATCCTTCAGGCGGATGAGGCCGTTCTCGTTGAGAACCGCATCCACAGAGAGATCCCGATCATTGACGAGGTCCTGCCGGATCGACCGTCTCCCGGACGGCATTCCCGCAGCCATCGAAGTGGCGCTCCCGGGCCAGACGATCCGCATGCTCTCCAATCCGTACGGCATCGCCACACTGCTCGTACTGAACGCGGAAGAGACGCGCACCATCACCCCGATCGCGAAGAGCCTGATCGGGAACCGCAGCGCGGTTGTACTGAAAAACCCCGGCGGCAATGTACACGAAAATGTACTGCCGGCCGGCGAGATCTATTTCTACGGCGACAGAAATGTCACCATCAGCCTGGACGAAGGCGCCGACAAGATCATGGCGGCAGCCGGATCCGCAGGTGACATCCGCGACATCAGCGGACAGCCTGACACCAATGTCGGAAATATGCTCTCGCGCATCCGCACCGGTATGAGCGAGGTTGACAAAGTTCGAGGCGGACATCCGCATCACGGATATCCTGGCCGTCGACACCCTGGCTCCGGTCCCTGATCTCAGGAGCCCTGGCAGGCGAGACCTGCCTGGAGAAAGCCGTGGGCATCGCAGCCATGGTCAAGACCCAGAAGCTCCCCATGCAGGAGATCGCATCCCGGCTGACCACCGAACTCGGGACTGAAGTAAAAGTCGCAGGCGTGGAAGCCGTGATGGCAAGCCTCGGCGCCCTGACAACGCCGGGAACCCAGCTTCCTCTGGCAATCCTTGACATGGGCGGCGGTTCCACCGACGCGGCGATCATCAACCGGGAAGGCCAGGTAAAATGACCCATCAGGCCGGCGCCGGCGAGCTGGTATCCATGCTGATCCAGACTGAACTGGGGCTGGGCGAACGCCGCATCGCCGAGGAGATCAAGAAATATCCCCTGGCGAAAGTGGAGAGTCTCTTCCACATGCGCATGGAGAACGGCCAGATGACATTCGTGGACGAATCCATTGACCCGCGTTTCTTCGGGCGCGTCGTCCTGCTCACCGAGCACGGACTGGTGCATCGAAGAGGACATCCCGATGGAGAAGATCGTCCAGGTGCGCCGCGAGGCAAAGCGCAAGGTCTTCGTGACCAACGCATTCCGCGCGCTCCGCAAAGTGGCGCCGGACCACAATCTGAAAAACATTTCCACCGTTGTACTCGTAGGCGGGTCGGCGGAGGACTTTGAGATACCGGAAATGCTCATGGAATCCTTTACGGATTACCGCATCGTCTGCGGGCGCGGCAACATCCGCGGATGCGAAGGCCCGAGAAATGCGGTGGCGACCGGGCTTGTGCTCTCCTACCTGGGAGATGCAGTAAGCGATGCCGCGTAAAACGCGGCAGACTGGAGGACTGACATTGATCATCAAAAGACCTTCCATATTCATCTATACACACGAGGCAGATCCGACGGTCGTAAAGACGTCTGCGCCGGGATCGAGGAAGAGGGCATCTTCTATGATGTCACCGAGATGCCGGACACCTGCATGGAGAAGCTGGCCTACAAAGCCGCGCGGGATTCCATGCTGGGATCGGGCGTGGGCATCTACGGTACCGCCGTATGCCTGAAGATGCGCGGACTGGAGAAAAGCCGCAATATCGAGAGCTACCTTGAACCCACCCGGGCGCAGTGCCGCTGCGTGGGCTCCAACAGCGCGCGGGCGATCAAGAAACTGCCCTTTAAGGAGGAATACCGGATATGAACATCTATACAAAGAACGGGGACAGAGGAACCACCTCTCTCATGAACGGCATCAGCGTTTCCAAAGCGGACGGCCGGATCGAGCTGAGTGGGCACCATCGATGAACTGAACAGCTTCATCGGTCTGGCAAAAAGTCCTGGCTGACGCCTCCCTGAAGGAAAGCCTGGCGCATATCCAGCGGAACCTGATGCTGATCATGGCCGGCGTTGCCGATCCGCGGAATATGGACTACCGCTTCTCACAGGACGAGACAAAAGCGCTGGAAGAAGAGATCGACCGGATCGAGAACTCCTTCCCCCGCATCAAGGACTTCGTCCTCTACGGCGGATGCGAACTGTCCGCCCGCCTGGACGTGGCAAGAGCCGTGACCAGACGCGCAGAACGGCGTTTCCGGAAAGTAGAACAGAACTACGGTGCGGATGCCAAAGCGGTCCAGTATATCAACCGCCTCTCCGACTACCTGTACATGTGCGCACGGTATGCGGATTACAAGGTTGAGAACGGGAAAACAGACGGGATAAAGACAAAGTCGTAAAGAATATCCTGGGAAATATGTAGAAACGAATTATTTAAAAACGGTGCAGCCTCAAAAGAAGCTGCACCATTTTTTCATGATTTATTATTTTCCGCCGCCCGGATGATCTCTTCCGGGAACCCTGCGAATTCCAGCAGTTTAACGGCATTCTGAGATGTAGCCGGGCCATCCATGATCTTATAACTGAACACGATGTCATCCTCGCCGATCTCCTCACTGAAATGAAAGTTCAGATAATCCCCTTCAAAGTTCTGTCAGTTCCTTATCGTGGGTCGCCACCAGTGCGATGCAGTTCTTATCCCTGAGGTATTCCAGGATCGCACGGGACGCCCGGATGCGTTCGCCGGTATTCGTTCCTCTCAGGATCTCATCGATGGCGCAGATGGTCACGCGGTCATCCGACAGACTGTCGAGGATCCGCTTCAGATAACGGATCTCCCGGATAAAATAACTCTCGCCTGCCATCAGGTCGTCTTTTACCGCCATGGATGTGATGACATCCGCCTCCGGCATGACAAATCGCCGCGCCATACATGTATTCAACGCCTGTCCGAGAACCGAATTCACAGCCACAGCTTTGATAAATGTGGATTTTCCGGAGGCATTGGATCCGGTGATCAGGCAGCTCTTCTCCAGCGTAAGATCATTCGCCACCGGATCCTGAATGAGCGGGTGATACACTTCTGTCATTTCCATTTTTTCTCATCCGTATATTCCGGCGCGCAGTACCAAGGCAGCGTCTGACGGAAAGAGGCCGTACAGATCGCGGCATCCACTTCCCCGATGCACCTGTACACCGTCATGTATGCGTCCGCATGGTCGATCAGCCGTTTCATGACTTTATTGTAAGTGGTGATCTGGACCAGCGTGATCCCCATCACGTAATCAAGAAGCGTGCCCATGGCATCCCCTGTGCCGCTCCCCTCCCGTTTGATGCGCAGGATCCGGTCGCCCCGGATAACGCCCCTCAGTTCGCGAAGCGCTTCATCCAGTTCCGGGAAAGATACGCTTTACATTCTTTAACCGGGCGATCTGCTTCGCATTTCCAAGCAGGCTGACAGCCGTCCCGATCAGGGACAGTTCCAGATCATGCTTCATATTGATCCAGAAATAGATACCCAGGTTCAGCGCGCACACCGCCATGAATGGAAAAAGCCAGCATGTCCGCAGGCAGGAACGGCATGGCAACAACCGATGCTGCAAGCAGGATCTGAAGGATCCTGTACACCCATTGATTACCGAACACATACGCTTCAATGCCATCCATATAGGCGGGTATATAATAGGAAGAAGCGCTTTTCCCGATATCACACAGCAGTCCCTCGATCTTCCCGCGGCCGTCTGCATCCTCTGTCCACGCCTGAACCTGCTGTTCAAACACTGTCCGCTCATCTGCAGACATCCGGTTCCTGCGCAGACGCCAGTACAGGATCTCCTCGCCGGCCGAACAGTCGCAGCTGTTGATCCGCCGGAACACATCGTTCAGCGAAAGGTCGTTCCATGTAACACCATCAATACCGGTTCCGTCATTTACCACGTCATAATAATTGCGTCATAATCGTGTCATTCCATTCGGATCTTCGGCATCCTGCCGAATTTCTCACGGACAAAATCCCTGCGGCGGCGTTTCAGGTCAAAATATGAAATCACCCATGTTACTGTAAGAATGAGGATCAGGCATATGATCACAAGAAGTGTTGTCAACACAATTTTGCACCGCCTTTCTATTGTATTATCTGTTTAATACAATAGTCTTATTATGTGCGTTTGTCAATATCCTTCCTTCACCTGGGCGAACCGGATCTCAAGCCCTTCCAGCACACCGGACGGCACAGCATCGGAATATGTATACTCCTCAGTCTTCCCCTGATCTTCAAAATTAACGACCGTGACGCGCTCCTGGAACGGATCCACGATCCAGTATTCCCGTACGCCCGCTTTCTGGTAAAGCATAAGCTTGCGCACATAATCATGGGAGGAGTTACTCTTTGAGACAATCTCTATCACCCAGTCCGGCGCGCCACAGCAGCCCTTATCCGTCAGAATGTCACGGTTGCATACAACCAGCAGATCCGGCTGTACAATACTGGTATCATCTCCGAAAAGACGAACGTCAAAAGGAGATACATACGCTTCGCATTTCCCTTATTTTTTCTAATATGGCTTTCTATTTCAAAATAAATTCTTTTTACAAAATACTGATGAAGGCGTCCGGAGCCGACAGCATATAGATCTTACCGCTGATCAGTTCAGCACGGTTGTATTCCGATAGTTTTCAATATCTTCACCATCATACTCCCTTGCGGAATACGCATACGGTGTTGCCGCCTCCCGGATGAGCACCGGCTCCTCCTTCACCTGGTCGTACTTAAACGGAATCTTTTCCTTTGAACTAAGCACCTGCTCGATCGCCAGCAGCGTGGCATAACGCGGATTCTTTGTAGCCCCTGAGAAGATCTTGTTCACCGTGCTTAATGGAATGCCGGACAATTCAGCGATTTTCGCATTCGTCATCCCGGAGTCCTTTTCATTTTCTTCAGATCATTAATATCCATAACGCCGTCTCCTTTCTTTCCATAATTGGATATTTTATTTTCCAAATACTGTGTTTAAATTATTATATCTCTTTGAATTTCTAATTTCAATACATAAAAAAGCGCAGAAATATCCATATATGGATATTTCTGCGCGTGAAGTTACTCTGCGTATTTCTTTTACGTTCCGGCTTCTTTTTGCTTCATCTCCCGAGGCATGATCACGACCGCCTTAAACTGGTCGCAGTCGATCTTTATCTCAAATTCCCCGCCCAGCGCCTTGGCGTATGTGCTCACGATCGCCAGTCCCAGGCCGTTGCCGTCTCCGGTACGGGCTTTATCGCCCCGGGCGAACCGTTCTACGATATCTTCCGCCTCAAAGTCCATGGGATACGCGGATGTATTCGTGATCTCCATACAGAGCCTCTCCTCAAGTCCCCGGCCTTCTTTTTCCGCATGGCTGACGTATGTCTTTACAAAAACCCTCGTCCCCTTTGCGGAATATTTCAGCGCATTTTCAATAAGATTCTGACAGATACGGTAGAAGTACGAATTATCCGATACCAGCTCCGTACTGTCTTCAGTAAGCCGGGTCACGAACTCCAGTCCGCTCTCCCGGATCGGTCATCCATGTCCGCAAAGATCTGGCCGACCATCGGTTCAGCTCGAATTTATCCGGCTTTACATATCTTGGCTTCTTCGCATCAATCTCCACTTTTTCCCTGATATGACGGATATGTACCATTACAGTATTCTC
>VOFE01001076.1_pt1 | contig 14001 bp, 12 predicted proteins | sample 5384071 | NCBI WGS metagenome assembly VOFE01 (sample SAMN12384724, study PRJNA508395) | human gut metagenome | isolation source: healthy gut D | host: Homo sapiens
CGTGGTCGGCTACTACGGCGCGTTTCCACTTTTCGTTATAGCCCGGGAACTGGATCTTGTCGGGAATGTCGCGCCCGTTGCCGTTGTCGAGGAATTTACCCGGTTCGGTTTCGCTCTTCAGGTTGCCGTCGATGTATTTGACGAGCAGGTACCGGTCGAGTTCCGTCCAGCGGTCGAAGAGTTGCCGGGCCATATCCACCGAATAACGGGTAAGCCGTTTCTGCCGTTTCTTGGGCGAGTCGCCCTCTGTGGCTGCGTCGATCTGTTTGACCTCCTCCAAACGGGTATTCTCCCACTCGTCAACCACCTTGCGGATGTCGGCCGCGATCATGTCGTAACGCAGATAGGCGAAGTTGGTTACGCGGTTGAAGAGCCAGAACGCCGACGTGGGCGAATATTCGAGCATCGTGCCGTTGCCCTCGCGGAAACATTCGGGAACCTCGGTTGCCGAGCAGTAGATCGGCGTCAGGCACGAAGTCGCCGCGTCGTCCACCCCGAACCAGAGGATGCCCATGTCGGGGGTATTCTCCGGCCGGGCCTGCGCCACGAACCAGAATCCGGTCTGCTGGGTTGCTACCGCACGCTCGTTCAGGTAGGTTACGCCGTCCACTTCGAAATCCATCGGGCGCCAGCGGTAAGGGCATGCACTTCCGCCCGCACCGATGTCCTGGGTCATGTCCATCGGAGTTCCTTCGTAGTGGTCGCGCATGGCGTCGAAAACGGTCTTGGGATCGACTTTGGTGCGGGGTTTCACCCAGAGAGGCATCCGGTTGGACATGTTGTATCCCATTGCATAGTCCGTGTATTGATCCATGTCGTCCGCTACGGTGCGGAAGAACGCCCACACGCGGGCGTCGCATCCGCGCACTGTGCCGAAATCGGCCGGAGCGTAGGCATCGCAGAAGCTGAACTCCTCGTCCGGGCCGTTGAAATAGCCCTTTTCACGGGCGAAGGAGATCACGTCGGGAGCGTAGAGGCAGTTCTCGGGATCGTCGAGCGGGAAGGTCGTGATGCGCGCCTGGTTGGCGTGGGCCGAGACATAGCCGTCGGGAATGCGGCGGGCCACCCATACGATGCCCTTGCGGGCGTTGTTACCCTTGCCGTCGTCCTTGAAGCCCTTGCCGATCAGCTCCATGATCCACGCCTCGTCGGGGTCGGCGATCGAGAACGACTCGCCGCTCGACGCATAGCCGTAGGTGTTGGCCAGATCCACGATGATCCGGATCGCTTCGCGGGCAGTCTTGGCGCGTTGCAGGGTGATGTAGATGAGCGAGCCGTAATCGATGCGGCCCGTCGAATCGACCAGCTCCTCGCGTCCGCCGTAGGTCGATTCGGCGATGATAATCGACATTCTGCTCGAAATCCACGTCGCGGACGAGGAGACCAAGTCGGGATGGACCTACGACGCGCTGCTGAAATACGTCAAAAAGCGGTGCACTGGCAGCCATGAAGGGGTCCGCGTGCGCGGCGTGATGGGTATCGCCACCTACACCTCCAACGAATTCCGCGTACGGCTCGACTTCGAACTGCTGCAACAATATAAAAAAGAGCTGGAAGCGTATTTCGACTCCTCGTTCGATACGCTCTCGATGGGCATGTCGGACGACTATCCGCTGGCGCTGGACTACGGAACGACGATGGTACGCATCGGATCGCTCATCTTCGGCAAACGCGACTACGCAGCTGCCGAAAAAGAGGCGACGGTCTGACCTCCGGCCGAATTCCGGCTGCCGATACTGAAAATCCGCCCCTGCCGCAACGATCGCGACAGGGGCGGATTCCGTGAGGAACGGCGCTGCTTATTTTCAAAAACACCTCAGTTATCAGGATCACTTCTCAGGATCACTTCGGCATCGCAAAGCGATGCCGGCAGTTCGCCGCCGCCTCATGCGGCGGACTGCAACTCGCCAGGGTTCGTGCATCCTGCCGCCGTCGGCGAACAGTCGATGCAACTGCAAAATTCAGTGGATTTTTACGAAGAACCAATCTCTTTCCTCTCCCTGCCGCACGGCTCATGCAATCGGCGCGATTTCCTTCCACAGGTGTTTCGAAAGATCGACACAGCCGTTGCGGCGAAACGTCACGCCCTCGCGCTCCAACAACTCCCGCTGGGCCGGCCATCCGGGCGCAAGCCTTCCGCTGCTGTTCACGACGCGGTGGCAGGGCAATCCTTCGGGAGCATTCGCCAGCGCCCGTCCCGCCCGCCGCGCCCAACGGGGACGCTGCGCGAGCCGTGCCAACTGTCCGTAAGTCACGACCCTGCCCGGCGGTATCTGGCGGACGATATCGTAAATTTCGGCGTCGAACTCCTCCATTACTTATGCAGCGCCTCCCACAGCAGATCCTTCAACTGCGGAATGTTGTATCCCGTCACCGACGAGATGAAAAGCGCCGGAATCCCTTCGGGCAGGTGCGTCCGCATCTCGGCGATCAACTGCTCGTCGAGCATGTCGCTCTTCGTCACGGCCAGCAACCGCTGCTTGTCCAGCAACTCCGGATTGTACTGCGTCAACTCGCCCAGCAGGATTTCGTACTCGCGGCGAATATCGTCGGCATCGGCCGGCACCATGAACAACAGCACCGAATTGCGCTCGATATGGCGCAGGAAGCGGGTGCCGAGTCCGCGGCCCTCGTGCGCCCCCTCGATGATGCCCGGAATGTCGGCCATGACGAACGACTTGCCGTCACGACACTCGACGATACCCAGATTGGGTTCGAGCGTCGTGAAGGCGTAGTTGGCGATCTTGGGCTTGGCAGCCGACACGACCGACAGCAGCGTCGACTTGCCCGCATTGGGGAAGCCGACCAGCCCCACGTCGGCCAGCACCTTCAACTCAATACGAAGCCCCTTCGTCGCCCTCTTCACCCGGTTGGGCGTAGCGCGGCGTCTGGTTGGTGGCGCTTTTGAAATGCCAGTTGCCGAGACCTCCGCGGCCGCCATGCAGCAGCACCAGCCGCTCGCCGTCGGCCGTCACCTCGCCCACAGGCACCAACTCCGTCTCGCCCTGCTCGTTCTCCACGACACGCTTGGCGACCGTGCCCAGCGGAACCGGGATCACGATGTCGCGGGCGTCCTTGCCCGACGAGCGGGCGCCCGAACCGCACTGGCCGTCCTCGGCGAACTGGTGACGCTGGTATTTGAGGTGGATCAGGGTCCAGTACTGGCTGTCGCCCTGCAGGACGATGCTGCCGCCCTTGCCGCCGTCGCCGCCGTCGGGGCCGCCGAAAGCCACGAATTTCTCGCGGCGGAAATGCGCCGAGCCGGCTCCGCCGTGCCCCGAACGGGCGAAAATCTTCACATAGTCTACAAAGTTCGAACCAGCCATATTACGTCGATTTAGGGGAACAAAGATACGAATAAGCGAGGGCAATGTCAAATTTATTTGGACATTGCCGAGCGGGAGTATCTACGGCGTCAGCCAAAGTACGATTAAGCGAGGGCAAAAGCAAACTCGGTTGCATTTCGCCGATCCTCTGCTGCGAAAAGCGGAAGCGGAAATCCCCGTCGCGGTTCAGACGCCGGCTCCGAGTATCCGCCGGACCTCCTCCCGCCAGTCGGAATTGCTGCGCGGGCAGAAGGTCCGATAACCCAACGCCGCGCCGGCGGCGGCATTGGCCGCGCTGTCGTCGATGAAGAGCGTCTCGGCAGGAACGAGCGGGGCCTCGGCCGCCATGCGGTCGAAAATCGCCCGATCGGGTTTCATGCACTTCATCTCGTAGGAGAGGAACAACTTGTCGAAATAGGCGTCGAGCGGCTTTCCGGCAGGCGAAAATTCGCTGCTGCGCGCCCAGTCCATCACGAAGGGATTGGTGTTGCTCAGCACATAGAGCCGGTAGTCGCGGCGCAACTCCTCCAAACAGGCCAGTCGTTCGAGCGAAACCGGCAGCAGGAAGAACCCCAGCCACGCCTCGCGCGCCTCGGCATAACTTACCTCCCGACCGGCGCACTCGCCCAGCCGCCGGACGAATTCGTCGGCCCCGATCCGGCCGCTTTCGAGTTCGCGGAAGAACCCGCGCTGGTGATAGCTGTCCAGATATTCCGCCGGATTTTTCAGTCCGACGCGTTCGAACGCCGCCAGCGCCCGCGAAAACTCGAAGTCGGCGATGATCCCCCGAAGTCGAAAACAAGATTCTTGATCATAATCCGCTTTTTAGAGAGGCGAATATAGGCAAATTCGGGCAAATACGCAAACGCTCCCCCCGCACGCCGGCGCATGTTCCGACGCCCGCACGATCGAAGCCGGCCGCCGAACCCGAAAAGCATCCGGTCTCCGCAAACGGATCCGGCCGCCCGCAGGCGGCCGGATCGTCCGACACGGTGCGGATCAACTTTGCAGCGGCTCGTAGGGAAGCCCCCACGCTTCGGCCACCGAGCGGTAGACGACCTTCCCTTCGACGATGTTCAGACCGAGCCGCAGCTCTTCGTTCTCGGCGCAGGCGCGACGCCAACCCTTGTCCGCCAGTTGGATGGCGTACGGCAGCGTTGCGTTCGTAAGTCCGAGCGTCGAGGTGTAGGGCACCGCACCGGGGATGTTGGCGACACAGTAGTGCAGAATGCCATCGACGAAGTAGGTCGGCTCCTCATGGGTCGTCGGCCGCGAGGTTTCGAAGCAGCCGCCCTGATCGATCGCTACGTCGACCATGACCGTACCCGGCTCCATCAGTTTCAACATGTCGCGCGTCACCAGCTTCGGCGCCTTGGCGCCCGGAATCAGCACCGACCCGACCACCAGATCGGCGTGTTTGAGCTCCTCGCGGATGTTGTACTCGGACGACATGAGCGTCTTGACATTCCGGGGCATCACGTCCGCCAGATAGGTAAGCCGCCGCAGCGAGACGTCGCAGATCGTGACGTCAGCGCCCGTACCGGCCGCCGTGCGCGCCGCCGCCGTACCGACCACGCCCGCACCGATGACGAAGACCTTGGCGGGCTTCACGCCCGGCACGCCGCCCAGCAGCATTCCCTTGCCGCCGCGCGGTTTTTCGAGGAAGTAGCGCCCCTCCTGTGCGGCCATGCGGCCCGCGACCTCCGACATGGGGATCAGCAGCGGCAGCGAACGGTCGCTGCGTTCGACCGTCTCGTAGGCGCAGCACACGGTGCCCGACGCGATCATGGCCCGCGTGAGCGCCTCGCTGCTGGCGAAATGGAAATAGGTGAAAAGCAGCTGTCCCGGACGAACCAGCCCGTACTCCGGTGCGATCGGCTCCTTGACCTTGATGATCATTTCGGCTTTGGCATAGACCTCTTCGATGGTAGGCAGCAGTTTCGCCCCCCACGGCCTGATACTCCTTGTCCGCGAATCCGCTGTCGACGCCAGCTCCGCTCTGGATGTAGACCGTATGCCCCCGCCGAACGAGTTCCATGGCTCCGGCCGGCGTAAGCGATACGCGATACTCGTTGTTCTTAATTTCCTTTGGAATTCCGACGATCATAACGATATGTTTTAATTTTACGAGAGCAATTTAGCGAAATTAAAAACAAATTCCAACGATTTTCTTAGAATTTATAACTCACGGTCAACGTCGCGCTGCGGCCGTAGGCATAGAGCAGGCTCGTAGCGAACGGGCGGTAAAAGGTCTCGGCACCGCTGCGCAGGCGCCGTACCCGATCGGACTCGTAGGCGGAGTAGACCGTGCGACGGTCGTCGAGCAGGTTGCGTACCGACAGCGTGACCGACAGTCTCGACGCGCCCAGCCGCCACATTCTCCCCGCCGAGACATCGGCCGTAAAGGAGTCGTCCAGCCGCTCCTGCTCCATGAAAAGAGCGAATGTTTCGGGCGAATCGGAGGCCTGGTTCGCCACACGCGAAGTCCGGTAATGGAACGACGGCGCGACCCATCGTCCGGCGACCAGCGACGCATCGGCAGAGAAATACCACCCCGAACGGCCGAAATAATGCACGCCTGCCGTCGCGGCCAGCGAGGCCGTGCCGCCGGGCCGAAGACCGCTCATGTAACTCGTGACGCCGTCGGCGCGGAGCTCGTTGCCCGCATCGGTGTAGAGCCATACCGAAGGATTCGTCGCATAGGTGTGGCTGCCCGCACCGACGGCGGCCGACAGGCTCCAATTCCACGTAAGGCGCAGTCGGGCCGCCGCCTCGGCGCCGTAATCGAGCCGGCCGATGCCGCGCACCGTCATATCGCAGTATTCGTAGGAGAGGTCGTCGAAAAAACGGGTAGTGCGGATTCCGTCCCGCGTCGCCGCGAGGTAGCCCGTCACCCGCAGCTCGAAGGCCCCGCCCGTGCGGACGAAAACCAGTTCGGCGCCGTAGCGGCGCGACAGGGACGGATCGTCCACCGTCCGGTTGTTGTAGAGCGGCTGCAAAAACAGATCCTCCACGTCGGGCACCGCGGCCGACGCCGACGCCGAGATTTCGAGATAGCTGCGCGATGAAAAGGCATAGCCGGCGCTGGCCCGCAACGCGTAGGGTGTGAACCGCAACCGCGAAGAACCGCCGTAGGAGCCGGCGCCCGGAAACAACTCCTTCTCATAGAATCCGCGCCGCCGGACGACGCAGCGCCCCACGCTTGCGCCGAACGCCGCCGTCCACCGGTCCGAACGGTAGCGCACCACACCGTCGGCCGCGACCTCGCAGCGGACGGTGCGGTAGTCGTAGCCGAAACGGTCGCCTTCGCCCACCGTCCGGTCGGGGTGGCGCAGGTCGTTCTGCAAACGGTTGGAGTAGGTCGCGTCGTCGAGCAGGAAATGATCGATGTCGGTCAGACGGTCGGCACCCAGCAGGTCGCGCAACTGTTTATACCGGCGCAGCGCATCGTAATCGACCCTGAGCGCGCAGGCGACGGTCAACTGCGGATCGACCTCGGACTCGATACGAATCGCCGCCTGCATCCGCAGCGGACGTTCCACCCGATCTTCGAGGGCATAGAGCGCCTCGCCGTCGGGCTGCATCCGATTACGGCGGTAGAGCTCCGCCCAGTCGATCTGCGTATAGCGTTCGTCGCCGGTGCGCCACACGGCGTCGACGGCCTCGAACGCCTCGCCCGTGAAGTAACTGGGCAGGTAATGGTAGTTGTCGGGACGGGGCGTCGAAGCGTCGTACCAGGCCAGCGAACTCTGGCACCGTATGCCCGTCTCGACCGCGGCGGATGCCCGCAACAGCGTCGACCCGCCGATCCGGCCGCAATAAGCGACGATACCCAGCGGCAACCCCTCGCGCCGTACCCTGCTGTTACGCACATCGCCCGCCTGACGCCCCCATGCGGGATTGTAGTAATTGGAACCCCGCAGCATAAACGCCTCCTCCACCGAAGAGGAACGCAAACCGCGCTCGGCAAACGGCACGACGAACACCGCCGTCCAGTATCCGTCGCCCCTCGTGCGGCGGCCGACGCGCAGGGCGGCTGTCGTCTGCCGCGTATAAACGCCGTCGACGAGCGCATCGCGCCCGAAACGCCCGTCGACAGTCACGGCCAGGTGCCACCTGCGGGGCAGTTCGAACGCCAGCGAGCCTTCGGCACCGGCGCGATAGTTGCGGGTCGCCGCACGCAGGGCCAGCGCCCCGCCCGGCACCGGATCGTATTCGGTGAGCGACACCGCCGTCGCTCCGGCACCGACCGAAAGCCTCCCGACCTGCGGACGTGCACCGGCGACATACCGCGTCTCGGCCTGCAACCGCCGAAGCGCGGTCAGATAACGCCACGACACCTCCGCACCTTCCAGCAAAACGGGCGACAAGGCATAGTCTTCGCCCCGCCGGCGATACGAAACAGCCGAAAAGCGGAATGCCGACACTTCCGCCCAAAGGTCGTCAGCCTGCTGCACGGCACGGTAAAAAGCAGCGAATCGCTCTCCAATTCGGGCATCCGCTCCTCCTCGTAGGGTGCAAAGGGGTAATAGGGTTCGTCGTCGAACGCCTGCGCAAACGCGCCCGAACAGCGCAACAACAAAACCGAAAAGAGTATTTCACGAACTATTCGCACGGTTTATAAGCCTGATTATACTACAAATATAGCGATTTTCCCGATTATCCGCACACTGCGGGGGGGTATTGCTTTTTCGGAAAAGAATCGAGATATTTGTGGACAACAACCTGCAAAATACCTTGCACGACACTTCGCCGGCGCACCGTAACGCGTCGGTTCCAACACCTGACAAATGAAAAAACGAACGCTTCTCCTGCTGCTGTCGCTCCTGCCTCTGAACATGACCGCACAGCAGAAATTCCTGCTGCGCGGCCAAGTCGTCGACGCAGCGAACGACTCCCCGTGAGCTTCGCCACGACGGCCCTGCTGCGCGATTCGACGGCCGTCGCCGCCGTCGCCGCCGATGCGCAGGGGCGGTTCGAACTCGGCGGAGGCCGCGGGCGACTACCGCCTGCAAATCACCATGGTGGGCTACAATCCCGAAACGCAGCCCGTCACGCTCCGCACTGCCGCGACCGATGCCGGTACGATCCGCTTGCGGCAGGGCGTGGACATCGACCAGGTGACGGTCACCATCCAGAAACCGCTCGTCACGGCCGACGCCGAGAAAACGACCTACTCGGTCGAAGACGATCCGCAGGCCGCATCGTCGACGCTCGAAGAGATCCTGCGCAAAGTGCCGCAGCTGACCATCGACGCCGAGGGCAACGTGAAGCTCAACGGGCAGAGCGATTTCAAGGTGCTGGTCAACGGACGGTCGTCGGCGATGTTCAAGAATTTCAAGGACGTGATCCGCAGTATGCCCGCCTCGCAGATCAAGAAGATCGAAGTCATCACCGAACCCTCGATGAAATACGACGCCGAAGGCGCGGGCGGCATCATCAACATCATCACCGCCCGCAAGGAGTTCGACGGCTACAACGGCAGCCTCAACTACAACACGGGACTCGACACCCGCCAGCAATACGGCGGAGCCTCGCTCTCCGTCCAGAAGGGCAAGTTCGCCGCTTCGGTCCAGGCGTTCTTCTTTCAGATGAACCGCAGGAACCGCCCCTACACATCGGAAAGCCGGCGCGAGAATTTCGCCTCCGAACAGCAGCGCTACCACACCTCCGAATCGACCGGCTACGGCAAGGGCCACAACGAATACGTCACGCTGAACCTGAGCTACCAACCCGATACGCTCAACCTCGTCACCCTCGAAGGATCGCTTTGGACAGGCGCATGGAAGAACAGCTCCGACACTCGGATCCGCATGTCCGACGCCGCCGAAACGCCGACCGTCGCCTACGACACGCACGACTACGACAACTACCCCTACACGGGATTTCAGGTCGGCGCCAACTACGAGCGGCGTTTCCGCAAGCCCGAACATACGCTCACTGTTTCGGACATGGTCGAGATCGACCCCGACAAGGGTTACAATCTCGTCACCTACGACGGCGTGCTGAACTACCCTTCTTCGCAACTCTACAAGCGCCATACGAGCCGGAGCTTCACGAACACCTTCCAGCTCGACTACTACAACCCGCTCGCGGAACACCACTACGTCGAAGCCGGCAGCAAATATATCTACCGGATCAACAAAGGCTACCAGAACGAGATCCCGTGGATCGATCCCGTCGGGTTCGATCCGACGAACATGACCAAGTACGACGACCTGCGGCAGCGGCAGCAGATCTTCTCGCTCTATTTCGGCTACGGGTTGAAATTCTCGAAGGTATCGGCGCGTGCCGGCGTGCGCATGGAGCGCACGTGGAACCATGCCGACGCCGACAACAGCCGGGAGGGAATCTACGATTACGGCAACCGCCTGCTGAACTTCATCCCCTACCTCAGCTTCACCTACAAACCGCGCGACGGGCACAACCTCTCGCTCTCGTATACCGAACGGCTGCGCCGTCCTCGATCTCGATGCTGTCGACCTACCTCGACGACAGCGACCCTTACAATACCTCGCAGGGCAACCCCGATCTGGAAGCATCGACGACACATACGCTGTCGCTCAAATACAACTATTTCTCCCCCAAATGGAGCGGCACCTTCACCCTGTCGGGCCACCTGTCGAACGACGGCATTTCGAGCTGGACGAGCGTCGACGACCAGGGCGTCTCGCACACGACGTACAGCAACAACGTGCGCGAGCGCACGGCCAGCGCACGGCTTTCGGTCAACTACTCCCCCTCGGAGAAGTTCTCCTTCGCGCTGAACGGGCGGGGCGGTTACAGCCACTACCGGCTGCCCCAAGAGGAGATCTCCACCGAGGAGTTCACCTTCGACCAGAACCTCAACATGAACATCGCGCTCTGGAAAGCGGCCACCGTTTCGCTGGGCGAAGGATACAACAGCGGCAGCGCGAACCTGGGCCGCAAGTCGGGCGACTACTTCTACTCCTATGCCACCCTTTCGCAGAAGTTCTTCGACAAGAAGTTGCAGATTTCGGTCAGCTGCTACAACCCTCACCAAATACCAGACGTACAGCTCCACGGCGCAAACCCCGACCTATCGCTCGCAGAGCCGCAGCCGCAACCATTCGCGCCAGTTCTCGATCGGCGCCTACTGGCGCTTCGGAAAGCAGAACGTCCAGGTCAGGAAAACCCGCAAGTCGATCTCCAACGACGACATGATGGACGGCGGCAACAAGCAGGGCGGCAAACAGTAGATTGCCGGGCAGCCCGTCCGGAACCGGTGAACAGCGGCTGGCATGGAACCGCACCGGCCGAAAAAAGAGAGGAGCGTCGTTATCCGACGCTCCTCTCTTTTCAGGTCTCCGACGCTCAGAGACTCCCCACCACGGCGCAGAGCAGATCCCAGAACTTCTGCACGGTGGCGATTTCGAGCCTCTCGTCGGGCGAATGCACGCCGCGCAACGTCGGACCGAAGGAAACCATCTCCAGTTCGGGGTATTTCTCGAGGAACAGGCCGCACTCCAATCCGGCATGGATGGCCCGTACTTTGGGCTTCACGGCGAAAAGCCGCTCGTAACACTGCTCCGTGACGTGCAGCAGGTACGAATCGGGATCGGGCGACCAGCCGGGATAACCGTCCGAATGAGCGACTTCGGCGCCGGAGAGCCGCAGCACCGCCTCGACGGTCTGTGCGGCATAACGCTTGGCGCTCTCCACCGACGAACGCTGCGACGTAGTGACCACGATCCCCTCGGCACCGAACTTCACCGATGCCAGATTCGACGAGGTCTCGACCAGCCCTTCGACGGCGTGCGACATCGCCAGCACGCCGTTAGGCAGACCGACGAGCGCCCCGACGAGCGACTGCATCGTCACGGGATCGAGTACCCATTCGACCCACTCGATTTTGTTCAGGGTCATCTGCAAATTGGGTTCGGTGTACTTGAACTCCTCGACGATCTCGACGGCGAACGCACGGCAGCGCTCGCACACGTCGCCGGCCGTCTCGGCGGGAACGCCGAAGACGGCGAACGCCTCGCGCGGAATGGCGTTGCGCAGGTTGCCGCCGTCGAAACGGTTCAGCACCGGCCCGTAGGGCAGCAGCTCGTAAAGCAGCCGCGCCATCAGCTTGTTGGAGTTGGCGCGCCCCTTCTCGATGTCGTCGCCCGAATGGCCGCCGGCCAGCCCCTTGACGTCGATACGGAAATATTCGAACCCGTCGGGCGCCGGCGTCACCATCGGGCTGAATTTGGCCACGGTATCCACGCCGCCGGCGCAGCCGATAAAGAGTTCGCCCTCGTCCTCCGAATCGAGGTTGATGAGGTACTTCCCCGTCAGCATCCCCTCGCCCAGCCCGAACGCTCCCGTCAGGCCGGTCTCTTCGTCGACGGTGAAGAGCGCTTCGAGCGCCGGATGCGCGACGGTCGCGGAGGCCAGCATCGCCAGTGCGGCAGCCATGCCGATCCCGTCGTCGGCGCCGAGCGTCGTCCCCTCGGCACGCACCCACCCGTCGTCGATGCGGGTGCGGATCGCGTCGTGCTCGAAGTCGAACGCCACGTCCGAATTTTTCTCACAGACCATATCCATATGCGACTGGAGAATCACCGTCGGACGCCCTTCGTAACCGGTCGTCGCCGGTTTGCGGATCACGACGTTGCCCGTCTCGTCGCACCGGTACTCCAATCCGTGCTCCTTCGCCCAGCCTACCAGGTAGTCGCGTATCTTCTCTTCCTTCTTCGAGGGCCGCGGTACGCGCGTGATCGCCTCGAATTCCGTCCACACCTCGCAGGGTGCGAGTTTCGTCAAATCTGTCATCTCTGTTTCGGTTTGAATATGCACAAAATTACAAAAGAATATCCATTTTAAAGAGAAATTACTTAATTTTGTCTGATATAATCGAACACCATGATTCCGGACTACCAAACACTGATGCGGCCTCTGCTGGAATGTATTCAGGACGGACAGGAGCATCTCTTCAAAAACGTCATAGAGCAACTGGCCGACCGATTCGAACTCACACAGGAAGAACGGGAACAGTTAGCTCCCAGCGGCCATCGTGCACTTTTTTCAGGTCGCGTCGGCTGGGCAAAAACCTACTTAAAGAAGGCGGGACTGCTCGAACAGAGAAAAAGAGGGATACTCTCGATCACCTCTCTGGGAATAAAGGCTTTAAAATCCAAAAAGAAAATAGACGTAACCTACCTGACGGGATACCCGAATTTCGTCGATTTCTACGCCCCGTCGTCCCGCAACGACAAGACGCGGGAAAACGAGTGCGCGCCTGCTATCGATCCGGAATGCACGCCTCCAGTCACTCCGGAAGAGACGATCGCCCACGCCTACGAACAGATACACAATAAACTGTCGTCCGAACTGCTGGATGTCGTACTGATGCAGGATTTCGCATTTTTCGAACGGCTCGTCGTCGAGCTTCTGGTCAGGATGGGCTACGGCGGTTCGATTCAAGATGCGGGACAGGCAATCGGACGCACGGGAGACGAAGGAATCGACGGTATCATCAAGGAGGACAAGCTGGGTCTGGACGTCGTCCATATCCAGGCCAAGAAATGGAACAGGAACAATACGGTCGGACGTCCCGAATTGCAAAAATTCGTGGGTGCACTCGCCGGACAGGGAAGTACGAAAGGGATTTTTATCACCACTTCCTCTTTCACCAAAGAGGCGCAATCCTACAAACCCCAGGGAGTCAAACTGGTCAAAATCGACGGAGAGAAACTGACACAGCTCATGATCGAATACGGACTCGGGGTCACGACTGCGTTCTCTTATGAAATCAAACGGATCGACCGAGATTATTTCAACGACTTAGACGATTGATGCCCATGCTTTTCAGAATCGGACACGGATACGACGTACACGCATTGGCCGAAGGGTTGCCCCTCGTGCTGGGCGGCGTCGGGATCGAACACGACAAGGGGTGCGTCGCCCATTCGGACGGCGACGTGGTGATCCACGCCCTCTGCGACGCACTGCTGGGCGCCGCCGCGCTGGGCGACATCGGGCTGCATTTCCCCGACACGTCGGACGACTACAAGGGTATCGACTCGAAACTGCTGCTGCACCGCGTCGCGGAGCTGCTCGCCCAAAAAGGCTACCGCATCGGCAACGTCGACTGCACGATCCGGATGCAGCGACCCAAACTGCGCCCCCACATCGACCGGATGCGCCGGACGCTGGCCGACGTCATGGGAATCGGTGTCGACTGCGTTTCGGTCAAGGCCACCACGACCGAGCGGCTCGGCTTCGAGGGCCGCGAAGAGGGCGTCTCGGTCTCGGCCGTAGCGCTCATCTACCGGGAATAACTTTCGGGACTATCCTTCTCTGAGTCGCATCGCCGTCCATAGCCGGCGAAGGATGCGTGCGAACTCTTGCGAACAGAGCATATCCCTGTGTCGGGTAGCTGCGGACTGCCGTTCTTCGGACAATCAGGGAAAACGTTTTCGCTAAGCCGTGTACAGAGCCGAACTTGTTCAGACTGTGCCGAGGCGAAAAAATGGAGAAAGAAACGCCATACGCAATCGTCACAACAACACGAAACGGGATCGGGATAATTCCATACGATTCTTCCGCTGCGGCCGCACCAAAGTGCCAAAATGACAGTTCAACGTTCCGATGCTGCCAAACCGACACTCGTAAGCCCCCCCCCAAAAAAGGGAATATCTTTCGAATCATGCAACAAACTGATTAT
>VOFE01001161.1_pt1 | contig 14001 bp, 15 predicted proteins | sample 5384071 | NCBI WGS metagenome assembly VOFE01 (sample SAMN12384724, study PRJNA508395) | human gut metagenome | isolation source: healthy gut D | host: Homo sapiens
GCTGGCCTGGATCAGCTGGGCCAGTTCGCTGGCCCCTTTCCACCGCCTGCTGTGCCTCCTCCAGGGGCGCGCGGCGGTCAGAGTGCCAAACTGCACCAGCATCTCGCGGGTGGAGCCGCTCTCCAGCGGAAGGTCCAGGGACAGCCAGGGAGCCAGCGCCGCCTTCTGGGCGGTCAGCTTCCCCTGCTCCGTTTGAAGCAGGGCGGCCTCTCGGTCTTTCCGGAGCACCGCCTCCACCGCCTGGGTCCCCGCGGCGCAGGCGCCCGGTTCAAACAGCTCCTCCTCGGTCAGCTGGGGCCTGCGCGGGGTAAACAGCCCGCATTCACCCGGCCTTTGGCCCCATGGCGGGCCAGCACGGACAGCGCCCGCTCCGCTGACTGCTTCTCCTCCCGCGCCTGGTCCAAGGCGGAGCCGTCCGGCGTCCGCAGCTCCAGGGCGGCGGGCGGCCCCCCATCTCCTGGGGGCGCGTCGGAACGTCCGTCCGCCTCCGGCTTCCCGGATCTCCGCCATGCCGGCCATGTCAGTCTTTCGACAACCCTTCCGACAATGAGATCGGCAGCCATGTCCAGCCGCTTCTCCGCCTCACGGCGCAGGCGCTCCGCCTCCGCCTGGGCTTCTTGCCCGATCTCGTCTCCTCTGGCCGCAGCTCTTGCCTCCGCCTGACGGAGCAGCTCCCGCCCCCGGTCCGCGCGGCAGCCCGCGTCTGCTGCAAGAGCGCAAGACCGTCCCGCTGTGCATCGGCGACGATCTGTTTCGCCTTTGCTTCTGCGGAGGCCTTGCGCTCCCGGTTATCCGCCTCCACGCGTGTGATGTTCTCGATGACTTCCAGTGGCATCTTCTTCACCTCTTTCCTGTCATGGGGCTTCTATGCGAAATGGATGGCTTCAGGGCCTCCCTGCCGCCGCTTGCCGGCGGCAGGAATACCCGGATGGTCGTCTATAGCGCGTCGTTCCTTTCCAGGGCAGTCTCCCCGTTCGTCTTATCTTAGGCAGCTTCGGGGGCAATTATCCGCGGAGTGCGCCCAAGTCTTTGCGGTCGATCTGCGGGCTCAATCCGGCTTTGACCAATGCATGTTTTTCGACCGGCTCACCATTCGAGCGTTCAGATCCGGCGGTGCTCAACGCGGCTCTTTTTCCTCTTTCTTAGTGCTCCGGTCCAGCAGGGCGGCCAGCTCGTTCAGTTCTGTCCCCGCCTGGTCCATCGCCCGGGGGCTGAGACAGGTTGACCTCAACTTTCCGCAGCTCCGCCGTCACATGGGAGGCGGTGGACTCGAAGGAGGACATCAGCGTCACATACTGGGCCCGGAACAGCTCCACCGTGCGGCGCAGCCTGGCGGTGGTGGACGCCTCCAGCTCAGCGGCCCGTTTGTGGGCGTCGCACTCGATGTCCCCCACCCGGTCCCGGAACTGGGCGTAGGCCTCCGCCTCCGGCCGGAGCCGCTCCAGCTCAGCGGCCAGCCGTTCAGCCTCCGGCTTGAATGCCTCCAGCCCCTGCCGGGCTGTGCGCTCCTGCTCCAGCTCGGACTGGGCCTGCTCCCGGAGGGCGGTCTCCGTCTCCAGCCGCGTCTGCAGCTCCCGGACCTGGGTCCGCAGGCTGTCCGCCTCTGTCTGCAGGTCCTCGTTCTCCTTCTGCAGCCTCTCCTGGACGGCGGCGGCCTCCTTGGCAGTCTGCTCAATATAGTGGATCACATCCTGCTTGTCGAATCCGCCGAACGCGACGCTTTTTGAATGCGTAGTTCTCATGGTCCGCTTCTCTCTTTCCCGAATGAAAACTTTAACTCCACTTTAGCACAGAACCCCGGCGTTTACAAGGGTTTGAAAATTAACATAAAAATCCAAAAAACTCTTGCATTTTGAAATCAGACATGCTATTATAATAAAGCTGTCCGGCAGGACAGGATGTGCGCCCTTAGCTCAGCTGGATAGAGCGTCTGGCTACGGACCAGAAGGCCGGGGGTTCGAATCCTCAGGGCGTACCAGCAAGAAGCCTGTGTTCTCTAAGAACACAGGCTTCTCTGTTTTTCTCCGGTCCTTCCCCGCTTCGTCTCTGCCCATATCACGCCACAGGCCGGTGAAATTTCAGGCTACTTCTACCATTACTATCAGTTCCTCGCTGCTGTCAGGATGCCGCTGACCGTGTTTACCGCCTGGATCTGGGTGTCTTTGGTGACGTGGGCGTAGGTGTCCAGCGTGAATCCGGCGCTGTAATGGCCCATCATTCCAGAGACTGTTTTCACGTTTCCCCCGTTCTGCCGGGCGATACGCCGCTGGATACGGAGCGTTTTTCTCTGGAAGTCAATGCCTGTCCATTTTAATCCCAACAGCTCTCCCCGCCGCAGGCCGGTTGTCCAGGTCCATGTAGCAGCGTTCATACACGCCGCTTTTCCCGGCCTTCTGAAAAAACGCTGTCAGCTGATCCGGTGTCAGGTCCTTCACCTCCTGCGCTCCACCTTTCGCAGTGTGCGGCTCTTGGCCGGGGTTGTTCGGATGAGCGACTGTTCCGGCCTCTACTTCCATGGCGGGGGGACGGCATTTGGCGAAGATTCCGCACTGTTTTGCATACAAGTCTTTTTGCTTTACAGCGGTTCTCTTTGCTTTGAACGTCCTCCTTTTTCAGCAGCTCTTTATAGAGCCACTGTATCTCCAGAGAGGAATTGCCCGGGCTTCCGGCCAGAGTTATCAAAGAATTGACAGCTGCGGAGGCGGATTGTGTCGGGACAGCTTTCCATCTTTCGATTCAGTATATCAGGCCCGCAGCTGGAGCGTCTGGACTGCCTCCGCTTTCATATCCGCAAAGCAAAGCAGGAAGCACAGCAAAGCTGACCGGCAGACAAACACAAGACTATTTTCGGGAAGGAATTTTTATGAGGCTCCAGGACAACGCCGCCTTTGCGCCATAGGCCGCTGCGTTTTGGCCGGATTTTTCAAAAGCATCTCCCCATGCGCCGTCCAGATCTGTGTCTGCCTGGGGCTGAGTGCTGTTCCTTGCATCTGGAATTTCCGGATGGCGGAAGCGCAAATGACGGCTTTCAATCTGCGGGAGTCTTTCCGTCGGTACAGGGTGAGCGTGTACATCGGAGCCGTTGGCTCGCCCTTCCATCCAGAGCCATCGTGTCGAACCTCCACATATTGTTCCCGTGATTTGGAGAACACTATTTCTAAATTACGCATTTGGAGGATCGTATATGGGTCATTGTTGGGGAACAGACGTCCGGACATACAGGTTTTGGTCATCTGGAGCAGGATGCAAAGACCGATGTATTGATTATCGGCGGGGGATAGCGGGGGTTTTATGTGCATATCTGCTGCACCAGGCCCGGAGTCCTCTATCTGCTCTTGGAAGCTGAGACGATCGGCGGCGGGATCACCAAAAACACCACCGCCAAAATCACCTCCCAGCACGGCCTGATCTATGACAAGCTGATCCGTAAATTTGGAGCTGGCCAGGCCAAACAGTACCTTGATGCCAATGAAGCGGCCCTTCAGAAGTACCGGGAGCTGTGCCGCGGCATGGACGGCGACTTTGAAGAAAAGACCGCCTATGTGTACGCTCTGAATGACCGCCGGAAAATCGAACGGGAGCTGGATGCCCTGGAAAACTGGGGGTTCCTGGGGAATTTACAGACCGCCTCCCCCTCCCCTTCCCTGTGGCCGGAGCAGTTCGATATCCAAACCAGGCCCAGTTTCATCCGCTGAAATGGATCGCCGCGATTTCAAAGAGCCTGCACATCTGCGAGCACACGCCGGTGCGGGAGCTGGTCGGAACAACTGCAATTACGGATTATGGAAAAGTCACGGCAAACAAAATAATTGTAGCCACCCACTTTCCCTTTTTGAATAAGCACGGCAGCTTCTTTGCCAAACTGTATCAGCACCGCTCCTATGTGATTGCCCTGGAAAACGCCCCGAATGTAGACGGCATGTATGTGGACGAGGCCCAGACGGGCATGTCCTTTCGCAACTACAAGAATTTGCTGCTGGTAGGTGGCGGAGACCACCGCACCGGAAAACAGGGCGGGGCCTGGCAGGAACTGCGGGATTTCGCCCAGCGGCACTATCCCAAGGCCGCGGAGACATCCCACTGGGCTACCCAGGACTGCATGTCTCTGGACGGCGTTCCCTATATCGGCCCCTATTCCGCCAGCGCATCCGACCTGTATGTGGCCACCGGTTTCAACAAGTGGGGAATGACCTCCGCCATGGTATCGGCCATGGTCCTGTGCGATCTTGTCCAAGGGAAGCAGAGCCCCTATGCCGAGGTGTTTTCCCCCTCCAGAACGATTCTTCGCCCCCAATTGGTGGTCAATGGCTTCGAGGCCGTGGTCAACCTCCTGACCCCTTCCGCCAAGCGTTGTCCCCATCTCGGCGCGCGTTGAAATGGAACCCGCAGGAGCACACGTGGGATTGCCCCTGCCACGGCTCCCGTTTTACAGAGGAGGGCAGGTTGATCGACAACCCGGCAACGGGGGAATCTGAAAAAGTAGTGCCGCCGAATGAAACAGCTCCATCTGTGTTTCCTGTCTGAGACGCAGATGGAGTTTGCATAACAAGCATGATCTTTCCCCAATCCCTAGTCTGTTGCCCCGGCCGCAGAAGATGCACAGAGTCCTTCCGGAAAAGGCAATCGGCCGATCCGGTCTTGCCGCATGGTTCAGGCCCTGCCTCTCATCCCTCTCCGGCGGAATATGGGCAGCAGTTCCGGCTGGTTTTGGAACCATCTGTATATAGGGAGATAGTATCCGCATTGCTCCCTTTTGAACAGCAATCTATATCCGGTATCCGATATATAGGTGCGCCCCTTCTCCATCAGTACGATTCTTGATCCCCTGTTCCGTTGAAGATGTGGTCCGCCTTCGCGCCGTCATATCCCCTACGCCAGAAATGCCGGTTTCCATATTTATCTCATGTTCGCATGCTTTCATAGATCATCAGACTATTTTTCCCCTTTCAACACCCCATAATCTGTGAAACGCTGTACTTGGGCGGGATACCTTCCAATATGTGAACATGATCTTTGTACGCCTCTCCTCTATAATTTCTGTCCCCTTTTGTACTCACACAATTTCCTCCTTTGGTTCTTGTAGCAGTTGGCAGACCTCCATTGTTCTACCAAAGGAGGATATTTTTCGGCATGGCTAAAGCTTTTTGGAACCATCGGTTTTGCCGGTGGTTCTCTTTTTCAAAAAAGCAGCAGGGCGGATTTCTCCGCCCTGCTGTCTTATTCTGATTTGTCTCAGGCCACCTGATTCCAGAAGCGATAAAGGATCACCGCGAACTGGGCGCGGGTGGCTGTTCCAGGGGTTCAGCGTCCCTGCGCTGGTGCCGCCCACGATGCCGTTGGCCACGGACCACTGCAGGGGTTCCACTGCGTACCCCGCCACGCGCCGGCATCCGGATAGGCGCTCAGATCGGCCCGCTGGCCGTTGGCATAATTCCGCAGTTCCGCAAAGCGGTACAGCAGGGCCACCAGTCTGCTGCCGGGTCACCGCCGCACCGGGGTTGGTGCCGTCGGAGATGCCGTTGTCCATGGCCCAGGTGCGCGCCTCTGCCATGTTGGCGGGAGACTGTCCGCTGAGCCGCGCCAGGATCATCCACACCTGCTGGCGGGTGATGCTGCCGTTGGGGCTGAACGTCGTGGCCGTGGTGCCGTTGACGTAGCCGTTGTCATAGGCCCAGGCGATCTCATCGTAGGCCCAGAAGGTCTCCGGCACATCGGTAAAGAAGGCGCTCTCTCCGGTGCGGGTGAAGGTGACTTCGATGGTCACCCGGCCGCGGGGCTGTTCAAGGTATAGGTGCCGTCCCGATTGGCGGTGACGTCGATCTCCCCGGCCATTCCGGTCGGTGACGATGACCTCGTCCACCCCATAACCGCTGTCGGGATCCGGGTGATGGTCACCTGTCGCCCTCCTCGGGGTCCGGGGATTCACCTTCACGCTGCCGCCGCTGCCGACATCCAGGATGGGGGCGTAACTGGGATCGCTGTCAGAGCCGCCGGAGCCGGTAGATGGGGCAGAATAATAAACCTCATACCCTCCCGAGATCTGCCGCACATAGTAGTTTGCGGCACATTGGATATTTGCCGCACTGAAAGCATGGCCGTTTGTGTAAATAGAGATGTTCTTGGAGACGGAGACCGTTTCACTGATGTCCTTCAGCAGATACACGGCCGAACCCACGGGCGCGGAGGAGATCGCCTCTGCCAGCGTCTCGTAGTACGTCTCCGTGTTTCCGGACACCACGTAAGCGGTATCAGAGGCTGCGGCTTCCTCCACATTTACCTGGTTCAGATACTTGTTCGCACAGTCGATAAAGGTGGATCCTGTGACCGTGATCGGAGCAACCTGCTCTCCTTCCACAGCGCTGGTATTATTGACGCAGTATCCGCCCTCCTGGCTGCAGTTTTTGAATGTGTTGTCCGCAACTGTGATTGTGGAGGTTTCGGTCACCGCGCCGCTGAACATAATTCCGCTGCCGCTGCCGCTCAGATCAAAGGTGTTCCCCGTAATCGTACACTTGTCGATTGTACCATAGGCCACAGAGATCGCACAGGACTGGTTTGTTCCATCAAAGGTGCAGTCTGTCACCGTGAGCTCTTCGCCTGCAACCAGCATTCCCCAGTCTGCGCATGTTCCGGAAGGTGCAATGATCGTATGTCACATCATTTGCATGGGGATTATTGAGCGCCATATAGCACGTTTTGACCTCGATGTCATCGAGTCCCTCCACGCCTTCCAGTCCGGTGAAGGTCGTATTGGTATAGGTGGCGTTGTTCCAACGGTCAAACACCGCAAATCCGTTGGTACGGATGGTACAGTCTGTTACAACCAGCTTCCACGCTTCGTCGATATTCTCGCCGGTTTGCGCCCAAGCAAAGAACGCCGATCACAGAAGGAGACGCACTGTTGATTTCGTCTGCGGTCCCGGCAACAGGGGCGATCAATTCCGTGTTTTTCAGAGTCAGGGTTCCTTCGGCGGCGCCGTAATGAACAATGGCGCCATAGGGAATTGCAGTGCCGGTCATCCGCTGAACAATGCAGTTTTGGATGGTAAGATTTGTTCCCGTTTCCGTGGTTTTTAATTTGCAGGCACCCTGGTCCTTAGAGTCCTCCTCAGAATAGGTCTGCTGGAACCAGATGCCATCCAGTGTGACGCCATCCGCGGCAACACTGACCGTTCCCGTCAGGATCGTGCCGGCTTGCCCGCGCCGCTGCCAAGCAGCGTGATCTTCTTGCTGATTGTGAGATCCTCGGCATAGGTCCCGGGTTTGATCTGAACCGTGTCGCCGGAGACGGCCGCGTCAATGGCTCCCTGGATCGTGGTGAACTCCCCTGTCGCCTATCTGCGCCACAAAGGTCTTGGCGGATCTTTCCCCACCACAAAGCTGCCGTTCTCATCCTTGACCGCCACATAGCCGTCCTGGCACAAGGCCTCCGGCACTTCAGCGGAGAAGGTGCCGCCGGAGACGGAAACTACCTCGCCGGCAGTGGGCCATGCTTCTTCCGTCTTATCCGCATTATTGAAGGCGTAGGCCTTGACTGCATCAACACTTTCTGCGGATTGGAAGGTTCCGTCCTCAATGGTGACGGTGCCCAGGTCCTGATAGCCCTCCCGCTCCACAATGGAGATATGCGCCGTCGCCGATGACGCCGTCGCTGTCAGTTTTTGCGTCGGCTCCCCTGTCACTGTGATGGCCGTCTGCGCTCCCCCGTACTGCCAGACTGCCGGCGCACATCTGCACACCCACATACTTGGCGTTGATGATGGAGTTTTCGATGGTCACTGTCCCGGTGCTGGGGAAGTAGATGCCGTTCCCATTGGGCACGTTGAGGGTGCTGTTCTTCAGGGCGATGGCGTTCTTCACATTGGTGCCGTTGGTGACGATGCCGTAGATATCTTCTCCTTAACGTCGACGGTAACACCTTCCAGGGTGAGGGAACTGTTGCTGTACAGCACTTGAGCTCCATCTGCCTCAGGGCTTGTCCCCATCAGGGTGCCGTTCTGGATGGTGAGGCCGACATTCTCATAATTGACATCTACAATCGCGTCTGAGCCTGTGTAAGTATACGTTCTGCCGGCAAGATTCAGCGTGCCGCTGCGGCTGCCGGAATAGATCTTGTCACTTCCGGTATAATCGTGCAGCAGCGTCACGACGGCATTGTCCCCGGCAGCGCTCACCGCATTGGCATAGCTGCCATAAATGCGGTCGACACCGCCGACGCTCACCCGGAAGCCGCCGTTGGCAATATAGTCTGCCGCAGTTTCACTGTATAGGAGATACGCGCTGCTGTCCAGCTTGACAGCATCCGTGCCGCCCTCCAGAACCTCAAGTGTCACGCCGGCGCCGATTTCGGCGGGCAGCGGAATCGTACTGTTCCCGGATTTCACGCTGACAGGCAGCTTCGCCCGAATGGTGCCGCCCTGCCCGGAAACCGAGTTGATGAGCCGCATAGTGGAGTCCACGCCATCAACCGGCTTACTGCTGTAATTCGTCTTCAATGCCACTGCGCCGTCACTGCTGGTAACTGCCGTGCCGTCAATATCATAGCCATTGAGATCAATGGTCACACCATAATTTACAGTACTGATGCCGGAGGTGAGCACGAGACTTTTCTGCAGCTGGACGGTGCTGCCGGCAGGCGCTGCTTTCGCAGCCGCACTCAACGTCAGGTAGTTGGTTCTGCTCCCATCCCGGGCAATCACGACCGCCTCGGCGGACTCGTCTTTCACTCCAACAGAGAGGGAACCGTCGGGATTTTTTCACCACGCCGTAGCCATCCCTGAAGGCGTCGGAACTGTTGACAACCCGCGCCGCCTCGGCGCCGGGGAAGCTGCCGCCGGAAATTTCTGCTGTGGCTGTTTCTGCCAGACTGATTACGTACGAAGAGCCGTCGCCCTGCGTCTGGAAGGTACCGCCGGTGAGCGTGAGATCCGCGCCGGCACCCATGGAAATGGCGGTTCCGCCGCTCTCACTGGTGAATGTTCCTTTCGAAATGGTCAGCTTGCCGGTGTTGGCCCCGCCTGCAAAGTAGTCAGAGCCCACAACCGTGCTCTCGGCGGTAAATGCCGCCGGAGATCGTTGCCGTGTTGGCATTATATACGGCATAGCGACTCTCGACGGGCTGCAAGTTGCCGCCGGTGATGGTCAGCTCTCCGTAATCGTCATTCTTTACTGTGATCTGGCCGCCGGTAAAGGTGCCGCCATTGATGGTCAGCTTGGCTTGCTTCCCGCCCGCGTTGGACTTGGGCTCACCATTGATCCAGCCTCCGCTGCGGAGCTGTTCTGCCAGCCATTGCCGATCAGGCTGGAATAGAGGCCGGAGTTGCTATCAGAAAACTTCACCGTGACGCCGTCTTTGATGGTCATGGTGCCGAAGTTCTTCAACACATACCAGCTGTTGCTGCCGCTTGCGTCGCTGCCGGTACTGGCCTCCTGAGAGCGGGTATAAGAGCCGCCCTGCAGGGTGATGGCCGCATTGATGTTGTTGTACACCGCACCCCTGCCATGGCTGATGTTATCCACCACGCCGGTCTTCTCCGCGGAGGTATCCACAATGGTAATCCGGGTGCTGTTGTTGAAGATCGTATGACTTTCCTTATTGGTCAGGTGTGGCCGTTCAGGTCGATTTTGATATACCGGCCTTCCGGGATCACCACGTCTTCAGCCAAGTTCTCATTCAGTGTAATGGTGTACAGCCCTTTGTTGGTGTCTTTGTTATACGCTTGCGTAGCGTCGATGGCCGCACTGACGGAGTCATATTCCGTCGTCCCGCCGTTCTGTTCCATGGTAACGGCGGACTCCTCCAGAAGAATGATCTCCTGAAGCGGCACCTCATTCGGCACAGAGGTGCTGCCATTTTCAGGGATTTCCTCCCCGGTGGGGTCCTGTACACCGTCTTCCGGCGTCTGCGGATCCCTTTCATCCTCTCCGTCACCGGCGGGCAGTTCCGGATCCCCGTCACTGGGCTGAAGGTCCTCTTCTCCCTCCTGCTCTTTCTCCGGATCGTCTGGCTCCTTTTCAGGAGTCGAAGGCTCCTTTGATCTGCTCTTCCTGCTGTTCTCCGGATTCTTCCGGAGGTGTGAGTTCCTCTGCAAACACTGCCGTAGGGAAGCAACGTCAGTATTAGACAGAGCGCCATCAGAACAGACAGCAACTTTCTCTTCATTTTCTCGTTTCCTCCTTTTTTATAACTTCTTTTATAACCCCTGCGCTTCAGGTTCAGAACGCACAATGACACAGCCGCTTTACAGGCGGCTCCCGCTCGGAGACCGCCTGTAAACACTGCGAACAGGAAAATCACAGAGCATGTCCCATCACCTCCTCCCAACTGACGATAAGCGGTTCATTTAGCGACCGCTCCTGGAAATGCTCCAGCAGCAGACGAAAGCAGACCGCAGATTCGTCCGCTGTGGATTACTGAAAGTTTTCTTGGACACCGTATCTGTCTAGCGCGCTGTCCGGGTGTCACGGGTCAGCGTCTGTTCGATCCTTTTCTCTTTAGAATATTTTATGTCAAAATTTATATTTTGACAATATAAAAGCGAAAATAAATATCTTTACTTACTGTATAGATAATAATATTATACCATCTGGCATTTTGAAACACAAGACCCATCCGTCTCTTTTGACACACAAAAAGAGCCGCAAAAATGAGAAAAGATTGCGGCTTTTCTTTTCATACCCATCAGTGCCTGGAAGGCGCTGGCTAATATTTTTCTTTCTCACAGTGCAAACTGTGCAGAGCCAGATGTTTTATATGGTCAAAATATAAATTATGTCCTATAAAAATCAATCCCAGCCTGTTTAGTTGCTGTGCGTGCTCCGCACCGGAGGTCGTCAGATAAATGCGTGTGGTTTCGATGGAGCTGTGGCCCAGCACATCGGCCAATCGAACAATATCCTTACAGGCCCGGTAGAAGATCGTGGCAAAGAGATGCCGAAAATTGTGCGGAATACTTTTCCCGGCTCCACTCCTGCGTATCTGCACAGCTGTTTCATCTCCGCCCAGATCTGACGGCGGCTGACTTCCTTCCGCTTCTGGTGAGAAAGATCTCACCAGAAGCGGCTTTGTGTTTTTGCGCGTATTTCAGCAGCTTTTCCGGCAAAGTTTTTTCCGGCAGGAGGATGGTTCGGATTTTCCTTTAAAAAGATATCCGTCCGGCCCCGTTTTGCTGCCTCCATGGTGATATACTGCACTTCGAGAGACACGGATGCCGGTAGCGCAGATCGTCTCCATAAGCAGCGCCAGCCGCTCCTGTCCTCTGGAACGGGCCGTCTCCATCAGACGTTCGTACTCCGGACGTGTCAGCTCCCGGCCCGCGTCCCGGAACAGCCGGCGCTGGACTCTCAGAAATTTTACCCGGCACCCGTCCCAGCCCAGAAAGTGAAACAGGCCGTTGAGCGCCGCCAGCATGGCATTGACCGTTGCCGGCGCATAGTCCTGCGTAAGCAGATGCTCTTTCCAGGCTGCCGCCGTCTCCTTTGTCACCGGAGAGCCGTCCAGCCAGACGGCGAATGCCCGGATGTGGCGCAGGTAATTCTCGATGGTGCCGGGGTGCGCTCCTCGGCACGCAGGTGCGCAAAGCAAAGGCTGTGAGTCGTTCACTGGAAATCGTAAGTTCAGACATTTGCAGACCTCCTCAACAAAAGATCCTCCTTATTTTACCTTGCAGACGGCGGTTTATGTGCCGGGGATATTCTCCCGAGCTCTTCGGAAAAAGCCGAAAAAGCGGGAACATCTACATGATGTTCCCGCTTTTTCCATGTCACAATATCTGTTTTTCTGCCGGAGATGTCTCCCGCCCTCCGCCGTATTGCGGCTGTGCTTTGATCAGCCAGTCCCGGCTTCCTGCAGCTCCCGCCTTCCCGGCGTGATCTGCAGCTGGTAGTTGACCCGGCCCAGGAGCTGAGCCAGGTAGCGGTCCTCCGGTCCGTCGATCCCGGCTCGCGCCATGTGGCCGGAGATGCCAAATTTTTGGCAGAAATGCAGCTCCTGGCGCAGTGCACGGCGCTCTTCGGACGGGACATTGCACTTTTTGTTGACCACAATACCTGTCACAAGCTGCCGGCGGTCTGCCGGGAGCCATTTTGTCTTTCCGGGATTGAGATAGAACCCCAGCGCCCGCGCCGGGGCTCCACGCACCGGAGCACCTCATCCCGGGCGAAATCGCCGGAGAACGTCATGTCGTCGCAGTACCTGGTGTAAGCGATCTGCCTCTCCCGGCACCAGGCCCCCACCTCGTTGTCAAAGTCCCGCATAAGGATATTGGTGATGCAGGGGGGATGTGGGCGCCCCTGGGGCAGCCGATCCCACCCGTAGCACAGCATAGCCAGCAGAATACGTAAGTTCTCTGCATAAACCTCAGCTGGAAAGGCAGTTTCCTTCACAGCGGAATACAGGATACTGTCAAAAAAATGACGGATGTCCAGCTTCAAAACACAGGGCTTTCCCACATGGGGCGCAGCATTGCACAGAGTGCTGCCGCCGTATCGATAGGCCATGGCGTAGGGGGGGACACAGGCATGTGGACCAGCAGCACCCGCAGGATCTGGCGCTGGATGTGCTTCAGCAGTCGGGTCCGGGGACCGACAGCTCCCGCACACCGCCGGAGGACTTGGGGAGCTGCCTGCGGATGTAATGGCGGTCCAGTGTATTGCTGACGGCATACAGCGTCCCGGCGGGGATCCCCAGATCCCGCACAAGGGAGGAGAGCTCCCGATAGACAATCAAGTGCTCTCTCCCTTCTGCATGCCTGCGGAGCGATACAAATTTGTATGGGGAACCGCGCGGCGGTATCTTTCCAGCACATCGCAGGTGTGCTCCAATACCGCAAGCGGGCTCGCCTGCGCGAAGCGCATACGCCAGAATCCAGCCAACCGGCCGCGACTCGCGGCCGGCGCCCGAAAGGGGCTGCAGCTATCACCCCTGTCAGCAGGCATGGTGCGAACTTTATCAGAATTATAGCAGATCGCCCGCCGCTGTCAAGAGGCGGACGGCACCACAGCTCACAGCGGAAGACCTCGAATATCTGGTTCCGCTGGCCAAGGGCGAGAAGATCGGCGCCTTCGGTCTCACGGAGCCCAACGCCGGATCCGACGCCGGCGGCACGGAGACCACGGCGCTGGATAAGGGGGACTACTACCTCCTCAACGGCGGCAAGATCTTCATTACCAACGCCCCTAAGGCGGACACCTATGTGGTTTTCGCCGTCACCACGCCGGACATCGGCACCCGGGGCATCTCCGCTTTCATCGTGGAGAAGGGCTGGAAGGGCTTTGAGTTCGGCGACCACTATGACAAGATGGGTATTCGCTCCTCCTCCACGGCGGAGCTGATCTTCAACGACGTGAAGGTCCCCAAGGAAAACCTATTGGGCAAGGAGGGCGAGGGCTTCAAGATTGCCATGTCCACGCTGGACGGCGGACGCATCGGCATCGCCGCGCAGGCGCTGGGCATCGCCCAGGGCGCGTTTGAGCACGCGTTGAGCTATTCCAAGGAGCGCATCCAGTTCGGCAAGCCCATCGCGGCCCAGCAGAGCATCGCCTTCAAGCTGGCGGATATGGCCACCAAGCTGCGCTGCGCCCGGTTCCTTATCTACTCCGCGGCGGAGTTGAAGGAGCAGCACGCGCCTTACGGCATGGAGTCCGCCATGGCGAAGATGTACGCATCGGACATCGCGCTGGAGGTCACCAACGACGCCTTGCAGATCCACGGCGGCAGCGGTTTCCTCAAGGGCATGGAGGTGGAGCGGGCCTACCGCGACGCCAAGATCACCACCATCTACGAGGGCACCAACGAGATCCAGCGGGTGGTCATCGCTTCTCATCTGGTGGGCAGGCTGGGCAAGAGCTCCGGCGGCGAGAGCCGCTCGGCGGCCAAGAAGCCCGCGCCCATCACCGGCATCCGCAAAAAGACCATCTTCCGGGAGGGGGATGCCGCCCAGCAGGTGGCTGACCTTGTAGCGGCGCTGAAGAAGGACGGCCACGACTTCTCCGTGGGCATCC
>VOFE01001226.1_pt1 | contig 14001 bp, 27 predicted proteins | sample 5384071 | NCBI WGS metagenome assembly VOFE01 (sample SAMN12384724, study PRJNA508395) | human gut metagenome | isolation source: healthy gut D | host: Homo sapiens
CTATACGGACCCGGGGCTTCTGGAAATCAACACCCTGGAGAACGCCATCTACATGACGATAAAGAATGATGTGTCGTTCCTGATAGACGGGCGGCTCTCCCTGTACGAGCACTAGTCCACGGAGAATCCCAACCTGCCTTTGCGGTTTCTGTTCTACATCTCCCATCTGTACTCCCGGATGACGAAGGATGAGAATCTGTACGGAACGGCGATGGTACGGATACCGCCGCCGGAGTTCGTCATCTTCTACAACGGAAAAGAGGAGATGCCGGAGCAGCAGGTGCTGCGGCTGTCGGATATGTACACGGTGAAGAATGGAAAGTGAAGCTGGAGCTGGAGGCAGTGCTCCTGAACATCTCCGGGGCGAACAACCGGGCGCTCAAGGAAGCGTGCCGGGTATTGAAAGATTACGCGGTGTATACCGATAAGATACGCATATATACAGAAGAGATGCCGCTGGAGGAAGTGGAACCGCGCCATCCGGGAGTGCATCCGGGAAGGCGTGCTGAAAGGGTTCCTAGAGGCTCACAGGTCGGAGGCGAAAGAGATGAGTATATTTGAATATGACCAGGAAAAGCATATGCGGCAGGAGCGGGAAGCTGCGTGGGAGGAAGGACGGAAAGAAGGACATCGCGCCGGCGTAGAAGAAGGACGGAAAGAAGGTCACCGTGCCGGCGTAGACGAAGGTCATCGTGCCGGTCTGGCAGAAGGTGAAGAACAGATGCTGCGAAAACTGGTAGAGCGGAAGCTGAAAAAGGCAGGACTGTGGCGGAGACAAAGTGTCCTTCTGTCTGGATCGAACGTGTCTGTCGTTTCAGAATTCCTTCCTCACTCTGGATATTTGCATTGGACTCTTCCTTTAGTTCTTCCCACCGTTCGTTGATCTTCATCCTTTTATTCCGATCCGGATTCTTTTCGGCGTCGTATTTATAAAGGCATCTCGCTTTATGCTCACAGCCGCTGCAGTCCACACAACCATATACCTCAACGGTCTGGGTGTATCCATCCTGCTCTTTGCTCTCCGTCCGGATGTGACGCAGCTCCCTTCCGTCATGGCAGATGTAATAATGCTCGTCCTCGAAGACGGTGTATGTCATGTTGTAATACTTTCCGATATCTTCCCTGTATGCACGGGTTTTTCGCTTCTCATGGTCCTGAAGCTTGATATAGCTCCGAATCCTGTTCTCTTTCAGATACAGCAGGTTCTTCTCACTGCAGTAACCGCTGTCGGCAGTCACCGCTTCCAACATATCCCCAAACGCATTCCGGTGCTTTTTCAAAACGGGAGTCAATGTGTGGTAGTCCGTCCGGTCGCTACTTACATAACTGTGGACAATAAAATAATTCTCTACCGCAATCTGGACATTGTATGCCGGCTTTAACTGCCCGTTGAGCATGTGGTCCTCCTTCATCCGCATAAACGTTGCTTCCAGATCCGTCTTGGAATAGCTGTTACGGTCTTTTCCCATAATCTCAAAGCATTCCTTATATCCCATCAGGCGAGAGCCGCATTCTTCCAGTTCCTCGTAAAGTTTCTGGATCTCCGGCTTATGCTTACCTTTCCCATAAACGAATCCGATCCCTTCCCCTTCTGCAATCCGTTCCAGGTTCTTCTGCAATTTCAGGATCTCAAGCGGGGAACAGTTATCGATCTCAATAATGGTATCGTTCGAGATCTTCTTATGCTTTGTCAGCTTTCGCTGCCGGTTTTCTTAATCACTTTCCGGACTTTGTCCATCCCTTCAATCACAAACATCCGGGCATCCCCAAGATCGTATTTGGGGCCATACCCATTCTCAAGCAGGAAGGTATTGTACTTTGCATAGAGGGTATCAATGGCATCCAGCAGGCCCGCAAGGTGATAGTTGAGACTGCCCCGCCAAATGAACGTGTATCGGTTCGCGTTTGCTTCGATCTTGGTCCCATCGATGTAGAGCTCTTTCAGAGTGATAAGCCCCTCTTTTTCCAGGCGGCGCATGAATTGGTAATTCAGTTCATCCAAAACTTCGCCCGTCAATTTTTTTCCTTTAAAATCGTAAAAACATCCCGCTTGAGGCTTCTGCCCTTTGGTCAGCCAGATAAAAGGCAAGATCCCTCTGGACATAAGTCCACAATACGGTCAACAGCTCGTATCCCGCGCATATTTGCGTAGGTAACTACAGCATACATCATAATTGGGTTGTACCCGGTTCTTCCCTTATCTGAACACTTGGCTAGCAAGCCAGAAAAATCTAAATCCTCCATCACTTTTTTCAGGGTATAGACGGGATCGTCATCGGTTAGACTCAATTCAAAGAAACTGAAATTAATTTTCTGTTGCCCAATTTCAAAAAAGTTGTTATAATAATCTTTTTGAAGAAGTATGTTCAGTTCTGAATGAGAATAAAGACGAGCTTGGAATAGAATATCCTACAATTTTCAATGATCTTTCTTCTTCGATAGACATGATGTATCCTCTTATCAAAGAAGCAGGCGGGCAATATCTCAATGATGACGGGACATGCGGATGGAATAGCGAAGCCGCGGTTCAGGCTTTTGAATGGGTACAGGGTCTGGTAGAAAAAGGCTATATTCCGTCAATCGAGAAACTTGGCGATGGGTATGATGCATTGATCACAAAATTTAATGCAGGTCAGATTGCAATGTGCCGCGTGGCTTTATGGAACTCCACGTATCTTGAAGATACTGTGAACTGGAAAGTGATGAATGCGCCAAGAGGAAATGATGGAACGCAGGCAGAAGTGCTTTTCCTGAATGGAATCGGTATATCAAATACCTGTGAAAATTATGATGCGGCTTTAAAATTTATCAAGTATTTTACCAGTGAAGAAGGACTGGCATTATATCTGGAGGACAATACGTCACCACAGATTGCTGTAAGACGTGCTCAGGCTGAACTCTCAGTATCAATGTTTGATGAAGATAAAAATATGACGTTGTTTAATGAAGGTCTGGAATATGCAGGATATGTGGATTTAACCCCTACCTTTGCAGACCAGGAAACGATTATAGGTCAGTATTTTGATGAAATCTGGCATAATGACGCAGATATCCAGAGTACACTGGATGAAATGACAGAACAGCTGAACGGTCTTCTTACAGAGTAAAAACAGCTTTTTTTCGGGCATCATGAAAGGTAGTTGTCATGATGCCTGTATTTTAAAATGAGTGCGCTGTGGCAGATACTGGGAGGTTGGCACGGAAAAGGAGATTACATTTTGGAAAATACGATTAAGAAAAAAAGGAAAAAAGTGATAAAAATATAGCAGTGCTTTTCCTGCTTCCATCACTGAGTCCTGCTGGCATTGTTTGTATTCTGGCCAATGGTCGATTCAATCAGAATGTCATTTTATGACTGGAATCCTTTGAAGGGAAGCAATTTTAATGGAATTGATAATTATGTGGAACTTATGCAGGATGATCTGTGGTGGACAAGTCTGAAGAATACAGTAGTCTATATTTTGATGAATGTACCGCCGATTGTTATTTTTGCGATTATTATGACGGAACTTGTTTTGTTCGCAAATAAGAGAAATTCTACACTTTCAAAACTTGTACGGGGTGTCTTTTTTTCTTCCCTGTGCATTGTCTCTTGTGGCCACAGGAGTTGCATGGAGATTCCTGATGGGGACGAACTATGGTGTTATCAATAGTTTTCTTGGATTATTTGGAATACCTGATATTGGATGGCTGACAGACGGCAAAGTTGCTCTGGCATCAATGGCGATTGTTACCGTATGGAGATGGGCAGGGTATTATATGGTCATGGTTGTTGCAGGCCGTCTTGAGATATCGAAAGAATACTATGAGGCAGCCGATCTTGACGGGGCAAATGCATGGCATAAGTTTATTTCTATCACATTACCCCAGCTCAAACCGGTTTTAACATACATTATCTTGATGTGCGTGATTGGAACATTTCAGGAATTCGATCTTGTGTATACGATGACAAACGGTGTCCGGGAACAAGCACATACCTTACAGGATTTACGTTATATCAGACGGCATTTTCATCTCTGAAAATGGGATATTCCTGTGCGATGGCAGTATTTATATTCCTGTTGTCTATCGTGATATCAGTGCTCCAGCTGAAACTTACCAGCGACAAAGACTGAGGAAGGGAGGAAAAAATTATGGGATATGCGGCAGCAAAACTTCGGAAAAGAGAACTCCCTGGAGCAGTATTATGCTGGTTTATCATTGCTGTACTTGTGGGAGCGATTGCATTTCCATTTATCTATATTTTATCAACTGCTTTGAAATCGGATCAGGGACCTGGCAACAAGCGCCGGCAGGATACTTCCGGAATCTCTGCAGTGGGAAAACTTTGCGAAAGCCTGGGAATTGCTGGATTTTCCGGTTAATTTTCTAAACTCTTTTATAGTATCAACAGCGGTAACATTATTAACGATTCTTTTTGTGCAGTCTGGCAGCATATGTTTTACGCGGTTGGAGTTTAAGGGGAGGACGCTTGTTTTTATCCTTTATCTGTCAACGATGATGATTCCGATTACAGTGAGGTTGATTCCGTCCTACCTGTTGTGCAGGGAGCTCAGTCTTTTGGATACTTATCCGGGGATGACTCTGCCACAGGTAGCGTGGGCGATTCCGTTCGGGACTTTTCTGATGCGGCAGTTTTACTTTGGGATACCAAAAGAACTGGATGAGGCGGCGAAAATTGACGGGGCATCACATTTCCAGATATTTGCAAAGGTTCTGATGCCCCTGACAAAAGCAAGCATGACGACACTTGGTATATATACTTTCATACAGACATGGAACAACCTTATCTGGATGCTTCTCGTTGTGCAAAGTGAAAGCAAATGGACGATTACATTAGGTATCAGTTCCATATGCGGAGCTTCAGTAATCAAGCAGCCGACCTGGAATCTGATAATGAGCGTTATTGTAATCGGAATGATACCGGTTCTGATTCTGTTTTTCGCTTTCCAGAAATATTTTATGCAGTCTGTGGCTGCAACAGGCATTAAATAAAGCACAGGAGTAGAAAATCATGAAAGGATTAATTGTAACAAAAGATAAACAGCTTCGTCTCGTAACGGATATACCGGAACCCCAAATTGGAGAATATGAGGCTTTAGTAAAAATAAGATGCTGCATGATCTGTAACGGGACAGACCTGGGGGTAATCGAACACAAAGTCAGAGAGGCGGACAGATATCCGGCGGTTCTCGGGCATGAAGATGCAGGGTTTGTAATAAAAACAGGAGCAAAAGTCACATCCTATCAAAGGGCGATCTTGTAGTGCGTGCTTCTCAGCCGGATAGTGAGAAATATGCAAGCGCCTGGGGTGGCTTTGCAGAATATGCTGTGGTAAAAGACTATGCGGCAATAAAGCGGGACCAGGCAGATGTAAAGGATGCATCTTTAGGACTTACCCAGCAGGTCTGCCCGCGTGATATGAAACCGGAAGATGCTGCGCTGCTGATAACACTAAAAGAAACTTATAGTGCACTCACACGCATTGGGGATATCAGAAGCAAAAAAATTCTGATAATAGGGGATGAACCAGTGGCTCTGTCTTTTTTGTCCTGCGCAAAACTGCAGGGAGCCTCGGAAATATATATGATTGGCAACCACAGAGAAAAGCTGGATACAGCCAGAAAAATGGGTGCAGACGGAGTATATCTGAATGGAAATCCGCAAGAGCTTTGGCAGGCGGAAGATAACCTGCTCAGAAAAGTAGACTGTTGTATTGATACGATCGGTTCAAATTCAACAATAGAAGAAGGTCTGAAGTACATATGTGAAGAGGGTGTAGTCGCGGTGTATGGATTGAAGAGCGGCGAATTTCTACATGTAAAGACTCCGGAACTGCGTAATTTTTCTATTCAGTATGTTCAGTGGCCGATTCCGGAAATAGAGGCGAAAGCTCATGCCCCGGTCGTAAAGGCGGTGATGGAGGAGAGATTGATACAGATGCCCTGATTACGCACCGGTTTTCTGTGGATGAATTTCAGAAAGGAATCGATGCAATAAATGACAGAACAGCGCTAAAAGTCGTTTTGTATTTTGGAGAGGAGTGACAGGATGTCCTATATTTTTTAGAAAGGATGACTATTATCAGGAGACAGAGAAAATATACGGGCAGTATCCGACAGACGTATCCGATATGGAGGATGTCTTGAATGGGATGGCAGACGCAGAACCTTCGGCATCTCCATATCGTAAAAAGGTGTGGATTTATCAGGTGGCAGAGAAATATGCAGATGTGAAGATATTTCCCTCCTGTCCTTTTTTATGGGGAGATTGACACTGGTCGGGAAAGGAACAGTGTAACCTCTTCATTTCCTCCTCAGCCTGGTATCGGATGCTGGTTGATGAAGCAGTATCCGGAGTTTGTTTCCCAATATGCAGAGTGGAGTGGCTATTATACCAGAGAAGGTGTGATGAATGGTCCTCAGTTTATGGACGCTTCACATCATTACGCGGATTGTGAAACAGTACTGAAATATGGGCTTTCAGGAATTAAAAGAGAGCAGCAGAAAGGAAAAAAGGATAAAGCACTCACAGAAACTCAGGTGGATTTTTTAGACTGCATAGAAGAGGTCTGCAAAAGTCTGATCAACATATCGGACCGTTTTGCATCAAAAGCAAAAGAAATGCAGCATGCAGAAACAGATAATATGCGCAGGGAGGTGCTGGGCAGGATTGCAGGCACCGCTTCCAGGGTGCCCAAAAATCCGGCAGAAACGTTTTATGAAGCGATGTGTGCGATATGGTTCACCAGAGAAATGTGCAATGCATTAGATGGACTGGGATTTGCAGTAATCGGACATATGGACCGTATTTTGATGCCATATTATGAGAAAGATATCATGTCAGGGAATATTTCGTCTGAAGAGGCACAGGAGCTTATGGACTGTTTTGTGTCAATGACAGATGCAAGATGGGACCTGGAAGCGGAACTGCCGGGCGGAACAAATGCAGATATCGTGATTGGAGGATGTGACAGGGAGGGTCGGATTGTTTATAACGAAGTTACAAAAATGATTTTAAACAGTTATAAAAATATCATTTTGCCAATCCGAAACTTCAGGCAAGGATTACGAAAAATCCGTCGGAGGACTATCTGCACAGATTGGGAGAAATTGCAGGTATGGGTCTGAATGTGCTTTCAATCTTTAATGACGATGTGATCATCCGTGCGAATCAGAGATGGGGTAAGTCATTAGAAGACTGCAGGATGTATGTGGCTGGTGGATGTCAGGAAATATGCGTGGGGCGTGAGGTTAATTGTCGTGCGTACGTATATCTTAATCTTGTGCAGATGCTGAATGCATCATTATATCCGGAATACTGGAATCAGGTTTTTAAACAGGACGGACTTGAGTTCCTTCCGGCATACAGGGAAGAGACGTTTGAAGGATTTTATGCTGCTGTCATGGAGAACTATCGCAATGAACTGTTGATGTTTATGGCGAAGTATAACGGTTTTGGAATGTGGTGGAAAACGATCAATCCCTCGCTGCTGTTTTCAGCGACAATGCAATCCTGTATCGAAAAAAGCGATGGATGTATCAGAGGGAGGCGCTGTATATAACACAGATAATTTTGCCGCAACTGGAACCGGAACGGTCATTGACGCACTTTATGCAATAAAACAGCTGTATATGACCGGAATATTGTGACGATGGACGAGCTCAGAAAAGCCATGGAACATAATTTCGATAATCATGAAGTGCTCAGACAGTATTTACTCCACAAAGTACCGAAGTTTGGAAGAGACAAAGAAGTGAATGTGTTTGGCAGGAAAGTGATGCATGATCTTGCAGAGCGTCTTGGAGGACAAGATAATTACAGGCAGGGAAAATTTGAACCATCTCTATTTGCATTTTATTCTTATGACTGGTTCAAAGAATTTACACAGGCAACTGCAGATGGCAGAAAACGGGGGGGAACCAGGCTTTCCAGAGGAGTGAATCCGGGGAAAGTACGGAAAATATTGATATCGCCACATTGATTGATTCTATCAAAGAACTGGATTTTACAGAGTTCCCGGGAGGAGCGGTAAACTATATGGATATTCCGGTGACATATAAAGACACGAGACCGGAATTGTTTGCCGCGGTCATTCAGGGATTTTGTGAAAGCGGTGGAAGTGTCATGGATTTTAATGTCGTGAATAAAGAACTGCTGCTTAAAGCACAGAAAGAACCGGAAGCCCACAGGAACATAGTGGTAAGAGTATGCGGATACAGTGCGTATTTTCATACTCTTTCAAGGGAAATGCAAAATGAAGTAATCGGACGGACACAGAGATGAAAGAACAACAGACAGAGGATATCAATCGCAGAATAAAATTGAGTCGGGTGCAGTTTTTTTCGCTGCATGATGGTCGGGAATACGTACAACAGTTTTTTTTTGCAAGGCTGCAATCTGCGCTGCAGATGGTGTCATAATCCGGAAACATGGGGAAAAGATTTTTCTGTCAGTTATGATGACAAAAGATGTATCAGATGTCAGGCGTGTGCTGAAGCGTGCCGGAAACATGTACATATGTTTCTGGGAGAAAAACATTGTCTTGACCTGAAAAAGTGTACCCAATGCGGCGATTGTGTAAAGGTCTGTCCGTCAGGGGCGCTGGAAATGAGCGGCTATTATGAAGATATCGAGCAGCTTTGTTTTCAGCTTATGAGAGACATGCGGCTCTATGAGATATCTGGCGGCGGGGTGACGTTTTCAGGTGGTGAGCCATTCCTGCAGTATGAGTCTCGCAGAAATCTGCAAGAGATTAAAGAAGGCGGGAATCCATATCGCAGTGGAGACAGCACTGTGTGTTCCGTGGAAAATCATCGAGCCATTTGAGGATGACCTGATTTCTCTCTTTCTGGTAGATATGAAACTGTTTGACAGGGAAAAGCATAAGGTATATACCGGTACGGATAACACGGTGATTTTAGAAAACATACAAAGACTTGTAAAAGCATGTGATGTTGCAGTGCGCATCCCTGTAATAGGAAATGTAAATGATGACCTGAAAAATGCAGAGAAAACAGCGGATTTTCTTGCAGGATTACGACCGAAGATATTAAGTGCAGAGCTGCTGCCATATCATGATTTCGGGATAAAGAAGGCAGAGCATATTGGAATTGCACAGGAACGCTTTGAAGAGCCGGAAGAGGAAAGAATACATGAATTGGAAGCGGTTTATCGGAGCAGAGATATCAAAGTGATATAAATGAGAAATATCAAGGAGAATATGCAAAATGAGAGCAGAACTGAAATACGACGGACAAAATGGATGGCTTTGCCTTCCATACGAATATAATGCTCCTGTTACAGATGTTTGTGTTGCAGATAGCAAAGGAAAAAGAAAAACGGATACCAATCCGCCTTTCTGTAGAAAGGGTGGGCCTTTGGATGTCGTATCCTTTGAATGAACTGTCGAAGGAGACCTCCTTCTGACCTCGAACGGAGAAGCGTGGCTGAGAGCTGCTTATATCGGCAGAAAACCGGCAATGCAGAAGAGAAGGAAATGTCCCGCCCTCGGATTCATTACATGCCGGTTTCGGGGAATGCAAAATATCAAAGGAATTGTTAAAAACAGGATGAGTGGCATCTTACATATATAGCATCTCCGTGCATTCTGGACAATACGTTTTCCGAAGGAACGGTTATGGAAATCAAAAGCAAAGATTTCCTCCACTGGTCTGTTGCTGAAGAAACAAGCGATAAGGCGGATGGTACTGCTCTGCAAATAAGAAAACAAAAATGGTGGACAGGGGATATCGAAGAAGAGTGGACTGTTGAGGATGGAGATAAAGACTACACCCTGGCGAGAAGTCATCAGGAAAGACTGGATGACTGTGCAGGGTCCGGTGTATTAAGTGTCCCTGCAGAAATCGTAAATGGAAGACCGAGACCCGCGGCTTGTCTCGAAAATCTGCGTGTGTAAGGGGAAAGAACGTGGCATAATGAAGCCATAAATAAAGAGTTTGATTTTTTAATGAGATTTAAAGCGGCACCTTCAAGATGGCCGGAAATCAGTCTGCTGCCGAAAGAAGATACGATAGATGATATTCAGACGAAAGCGTGTGAAGCAGAACTGGAGATTTTTGTCGGACAGGAATCAGAGATGGTAATTGATTTCTGCGGTGTAAAATGGAAATGGGATGCTCTGGAACAAAACATATCGTACGGGAAATATCGAATCAAAACACCGATGAAAGATGGAAAGATACATTTGCATATGTATAGCGATATGATTGTTCAGGAAATTTTCACCGGAGCGGAATATGCATTGCTGGTTCTTCAGCCGGAGGATAAAAAGAAAGAATCATACCGGATTGGCAGTGAGCTGGTGGAAAATATCAATAATGAATCATTTTGTTTTCCGTATAACGCGGAACCATATATCAAAATATCTGCTGCCGGTAATTCGGCAGTAATGCAGGTGGGAAAAGTATGGGGATTGCGTTCAGTGGATTATTCAGAAGCAAGTTCCCAGATGCTGGAAGGCGCTGAAAAAGGTGAAGAACTGTTTCGGTGTGACCACTACACGATTTATGCAAATTGCGTAGAAGATAAAGTATATACATTCGCCTTTTGGCGTGGGCGCTCAATGGCGGGAAAACCGTACTTTCTCCGATACGTGCAAAAGAAGAATTTACATGGCGGGCAACGCCGTGGGGAGATATGACGCGGGTGATCAACCGTACAGAAAGATGGGATGCGCCGGAAGAACATATCTATCGAAACTTCATACAAAATATCCGGTGTTAAATGCAGCATTTGGGATAGCGACAGATATTATGCTGAAAAACCGGGATGAGAAATATGCGCTTCCCGGACAGCAGGGGCTTATGAATGCTGCACTGTTCCAGGGAAAAGGAGAAGGTTTCGGAAGCTGGGTCAGAGATACCTGCCATGCAGCGTTTCGATGTCAAAATCTCCTGGCGCCGCAGGAAATCAGAGAATCTCTGGCATATATATCAGAGCATGGATTTAATAATGGTGAAGACTGTGCTGCCATGCCTGCGATTGCAGCATGGGATTATTATATTGCAACGGGAGACCGTCAACTTCTGTATGAAATGCTGCCGGGTATCCTGAGATATGCCAGAGAAGCAGACTCGCGTTACAACAGAGAAATCAATCTTGTGCATGCCGATATGTGTCTTGCACAGGATGCTTTCCCGGAGCCGGAGAATGGCGGTTATTGTCTGGGAACAGAAATTGCTTTTTTCTCTTATGTATCAGGCTGTGTCAAAGATATGTCGGGAAATTGAGTCGAGCAGGAAAAGGGGAGGAATGGGGAAAGAAAGCAGAAAGTATGCTCAGCTCTATAAAGAGAACGATATTGGAATGAAGAAAAGAGTTGTTTTACAAGTGGGCGGATCGGAAGCGAGGCTTACGAAAAAAGGCTGGTGGGAAATGACAGGGGCTGAAATGGCACTCTGGCCCAGGTTCGAGTCTCATCAGATGAGCAGAAAAAAGATTTTGGATTCGATCATAAAGAATCCGGAAGCATGTTCTGATTTTGGGATGAATTGGTATCCTTTCAGAAAAGAAAAAACCATTTCTGGAGAGCCTGCTGGGTATCCTGGACGCAAGGGATTGCAGATGCAGCATCGGAAACTGGAAATGCTGATTTTCTTCAGCGTCTGATTTTTGGACAGGTCAGGAATGTACTGCTCAACAAATCGTTCCATGAAGTAATGGATTTTGATACTGGAAGAGCATGGCGATGGCCGCACCTTCCATGGCATGCTGCCGCGTTCATCGGTTATATTGTGAATAGCATATTTGGCATCCATTATGACAAAGCAGGGTTATATTTTACACCTTTGATTCCTCCAGTATTTGAGGGTGGCGTTCTTTCAGACCTGCGATATCGTGCAGCTTCTTATGATATTTACATTCACGGCGCGGGAAAGGCATACAGCATCATGCTTGACGGGAAAGAAATCAAGGGGACGTTTGGACTGGATATGCGGGGAAAGCATAGGATTGATATTTATGCCGGGAACATAAATGAATCCAACGCGGAGGAATAGACAGGAATGAATGAAAAAATCAAACAAAAAGGTGATATCTGCGGGGCATATCTGTCTGGATATCACACCTGATTTTACATGTGATGCAGAAACAGGAAAGACTGCAAAAGAAATGTTTATACCGGGCAGGCTGCTCAAAGTAGGCAAAGCTCAGATTAGTCGGGCGGTTCTGTTATCAATACAGGGATTGGTATTGGGTTGATGGGCGGAACTGTAGAGCTGATGGGGAGCATCGGAAAAAGATGAATTTGGGAGAATGATTCTTGACTATATGGAGCAGTATGGAGTTCATACTGAATCTGTGAGGCAGTCCGGGAATGATGAAACCTCTTATTCGATTATATTGACGCCTCCGGGGACCAGACAGGATTATCTTTCATTATGAAGGACTAACGCCGATTTTAATCTTGAAGATACAGATATCCCTAAAGTCAGAGATGCGGCGCTCTTCCATTTCGGTTATCCTCCGTTGATGCGGTCAATGTATCAGGATACAGGAAAAGTTTGTCGAACTCCTTCATGCCGTGCAGGAAGCAGGAACAGCAGTATCTGTTGATATGGCGATGTTTGAGGAAGAAAGCGATGCAGGTCGTGAAGATTGGGATACGTTATTGATGCGAAGCCTTGATGATTGATTTCTTCATGCCAAGTGCAGAAGAGTTATGCATGATGTTGGACAGAGAACAGTATCATGAGTGGATGAGAAGGGCAGATGGCAGAGATATCACAGAGATTCTCGACATTTCCAGGGATATAAAACCTCTGGCAGACAAACTTATTAAATATGGAGCCGGGGTAGTGCTGATAAAATGCGGTGTAAAAGGGCTCTATTTCAGAAGCGCATGCAAGGAACGGCTGTCCCGTATAAAAGGAAATATCGGCGCTGAGATTGCAGAAAGCTGGGCGGATAAAGAATGGTTTGAAGAAAGCTATCTGGCAGAGAAGGTTGTTTCCGGAACTGGAGCAGGTGATACGGCAATTGCCGGATTTATAACAACGCTCCTTGCGGGAGAAACATGGGAGGATTGCCTTCACATAGCCGCAGCTGCCGGGGCATTGTGTGTGGGGACTTATGACGCATTGAGCGGGCTGATTTCTCTTTCGGAGATAAAAGAAAAGATAAATGCGGGTTGGAAGAAGATTTCTGAAAAGGAGTGAATGTTTTGTTAGTGAATTTGAATGACGTATTGTTGCCGGCAAAAAAAGGAAAATATGCTGTGGGTCTTTTCAATGCAGTTAATCTCGAACTTGCACGGGGAATCATCGAAGCTGCTGAAGAGATGAATGCGCCGGTTATTATAGGGACGGCAGAGGTGCTCTTCCCATATGGACCGCTGGAAGAGGTGTCCTATTATCTGATTCCTATGGCAAAGAAAGCAAAGGTCGGTTGTCGTACATCTGGATCATGGTCTGAGAAAAGAAACCTGCCTGAAAGCGCTGGAACTTGGATTTTCTTCTATCATGTATGACTGTTCAACAGAACCATATGAAACAAATGTAAAAAATGTGAAAGAAATGGCTGATATTGCTCATTCATATGGAGCTACGATAGAAGCGGAACTCGGGCATGTGGGGAATAACGAAGCGGAAGAAGATAAGATATCTGACAGACCGGAAATGTATTACACAGACCTGAACAGGCGAAAGACTTTGTGGATAGAACAGGTGTAGATGCGTTGGCAATTGCCGTCGGAACCGCCCATGGAGCTTATAAATTTCCGCCTAAATTGGATTTTGGAAGGATTGAAGAGATAGCAGGAAAGCTGTCAGTACCTCTGGTTTTACATGGTGGTTCCGGTCTTTCGGATATGGATTTTAAGAAAGCAATAGAAAAAGGAATCAGTAAAGTGAATATCTTTACGGATATCAATATTGCCGCGGTAGAAGCGGAGTTCAGTGCGTTTGACAGTATGAACAAAGGGATTATCGATCTGATCCCGGCGGCAGTGTATGCGGTGAAAAGGCGGTTGAAAGGAAATTG
>VOFE01001351.1_pt1 | contig 14001 bp, 28 predicted proteins | sample 5384071 | NCBI WGS metagenome assembly VOFE01 (sample SAMN12384724, study PRJNA508395) | human gut metagenome | isolation source: healthy gut D | host: Homo sapiens
GGCTCCACCACAAACTTGCCGTAAGTTCCGTCGGCAGATAATACTTCGGTATCAATTCTAGGCTTTTCTATCTCGATCATTAGCGACCCTCCTTGACCTTAGGCACACAGTTGTATTGGTAAGTGATGCCAACGCGTATTGAAATCAACCGCATGGGCATTATTTGGAGTACAACTCGACGATCAAGTGCTCTTCGACAGGGAGATCGATATCCTCACGAGCAGGCATTGCAGCGACAACGCCCTTCAAAGAACTCTTTTCACGCTCCAGCCAACGAGGCACGGTTACCATCGGAGCATCTTCGCCGGTCAGCTTGCTGAACTTGACGGAGGAACGGCTGGTTTCCGCCACTTCGATCACATCGCCGGGCTTTACCAAATAGGAAGGAATGTTGACTCTCTTGCCGTTGACGGTAAAATGGCCATGGTTCACCAGCTGTCTGGCGTCGCGGCGGGTGCTGGCAAAGCCCAGACGGTACACAACGTTATCCAGGCGGCGTTCCACCAGGATCAACAGGTTTTCACCGGTTTTACCGGCCATGCGGGAGGCCTTCTCATAGTAAGAGCGGAACTGGCGCTCCATAATGCCATACACAAATTTCACTTTCTGCTTTTCAGCCAGCTGAAGCGCATACTCGCTCTTTTCTTTCTCATCTGGCCGCCGGGGTTGCGGTTGGTAGTCTTCTTGCTATATCCCATAACCGTAGGAGAAATGCCCAGAGCGTGGCAGCGTTTGGCGATCGGCTGCATATTCTTAGCCATAACTTATTTTCTCCTTTCGATTAGACACGTCTTCTCTTGGGAGGACGGCATCCATTGTGAGGAATCGGGGTCACGTCTTTGATCATGCTGACCTCGAGCCCTGCGGCCTGCAACGCGCGGATCGCGGCCTCACGGCCTGAGCCGGGTCCCTTTACAAAGACCTCGACGGACTTCATGCCGTGTTCCATAGCAACCTTAGCTGCGGTTTCCGCGGCGGTCTGCGCCGCGAAAGGAGTACTCTTTCTGGAGCCTCTGAAACCCAGCTCACCGGCGCTCGCCCAAGAAACAGCGTTACCCTGGGTGTCGGTGATGGTCACGATCGTGTTGTTAAAGGTGGACTGAATATGCGCGGCACCGCGGTCAATATTTTTGCGCTCACGGCGTCTGCGTACGGCGGTTTTTCTTGCCGCCCTTCTGAGCTGCCATCAAAACCCCTCCTTATTTCTTCTTGTTAGCTATCGTCTTCTTGGGTCCCTTGCGGGTTCTGGCGTTCGTCTTGAACGCTGACCTCTTACGGGGAGGCCCTTACGGTGGCGCACACCGCGGTAGCAGCCGATTTCAATCAGCCTCTTGATATCGAAAGCAACATCCGGCGAAGGTCGCCTTCCACGCGGCAGTTGTGGTCGATATACTCTCTGAGCTTGGAAACATCGTCCTCGGTTAAATCTCTTACCCGGGTGTCGGGGTTTACGCCGGTCGCCTTCAAAATCTCAGTGGCGGTCTTGCGTCCGATCCCGTAGATATAGGAAAGGCCGATTTCGATTCTTTTATCTCTTGGCAAGTCTACACCTGCTATACGTGCCATGCCTTGCACCTCCTGATAAATTTGGTCGCGCCTGTTGGCTTTTCATTGCCGATCTCCGAAAATACCGTCTGTCAGCCAAATCTGTCTGGCCAACAACCTTTACGCCGCTCGGCATGGAGCCGGGTCTTCGGCCGCTTTTGCGGTATCACGGGCTTCTCGACGAATTTTAGCCCTGGCGCTGCTTATGCTTCGGATTGTCGCAGATCACCATAACTTTTCCCTTGCGCTTGATGACCTTGCACTTTTCGCAGATTTTCTTGACAGAAGGTCTGACTTTCATTTCGTTACGCCTCCTTATTTAGAACGCCATGTGATGCGGCCTCTGGTCAAGTCATAGGGAGACATCTCCAAAGTGACTTTATCCCCGGGCAGAATCCGGATGAAGTTCATCCGTAATTTCCCGGAAATATGGGCCAGGATCATATGGCCGTTGGGAAGTTCGACCTGAAACATTGCGTTTGGCAGTGCTTCCTTCACAGTACCTTCGATTTCGATAACATCCTGTTTCGACAAAACCATAACCTCCTCATGGTTAAGACTGGGGATCCTTTTCCAAATAGCACCGGATCCCTCGGCGAATCTCACGATTGGTTTTCATTGCCTCCTCCGGCAGAACCATATTGGTTACAGCCAGATGCCTGCAGTTTTTCTTTTTCGGTCGCTGGAGCGGCCTGTGCTTTCCGTCGCAGATCACGGCAAACTCCTGATCCGCCGACAGCACCACAAAAAAAACCGTGTTTGTCATGTCCCGCTTTGGACCTGACAAGCAATCCTCGTTTCAGTTCCATTGGCGCCTCCCTTTTCATCAATCGTCGGGAAGAGTCAGAATCTGAGGACCATCGGGGGTGATTGCCACGCTGTGCTCAAAGTGAGCGGACAGCTTGCCGTCCGCTGTTACCGTTGTCCATTCGTCCGAAAGGATTTCGACTTCATAAGTGCCGGCATTCACCATAGGCTCTATGGCAATGGTCATTCCGGGTAACAGGCGTACACCCCTACCGGGTGTACCGAAATTTGGTACGCTTGGATCTTCATGCAGCTTCGCACCTACGCCATGGCCGACAAAATCTCGTACCACAGAGTAGTTGCGCGCTTCTACATACCTTTGAACCGCGCTGCCGATATCGCCGATGCGGTTGCCCGCCTTCGCCATTTTGATTCCCTCAAAAAGGCTTTCCCTGGTGGCATCCAAAAGGGCCCTGGCTTCCTCGCTGATGTCCCCGCAGGGGAACGTCCAGGCGTTGTCTCCGTGGAAACCGTTAAAGTGGGCGCCGATGTCGATGCTGACAATATCGCCTTTTTTCACAACGCACTTCTTGCTCGGTATGCCGTGGATGACCACATTGTTGACAGAAATACACACGCTGGCCGGAAAACCGCCGTAGCCGAGAAACGAGGGGACCGCCCCCTGTCCCTCGATATACTTGCGGACGATCTCGTCGATTTCCCAGGTGGTAATGCCCGGTTCCACCGCCTCGCCCGCCAGCTTTAACGCGTTGGCGGAGATCCGTCCGGCTTCTCTCATCGCCTTGAGTTCGCGGCTCGTTTTGAGTACAACCATGGATTAAGCCTCTAACGCTGCCAGCGTTAAGCGGGTGGTGTCGGCGACTTCCTCCTGGCCATCTACTCTTTTCACGACGCCTTGCTTTTTGTAATGGGCGATCAGGGGCTCTGTCTCTTTATGATAAACTTCCAGACGCGCCTTCACGGTGTCCGGATGGTCATCCTTGCGCTGAATGAGGGTGCCGCCGCAAATGTCGCACACGCCCTCGGCCTTCGGCTTTTTGTAAAGCAGATGGTAGGTGGCGCCGCATTTTTCGCAGACACGGCGTCCGGACATTCTGGCGATGATCGCCTCGTCGGAGACTTCCAGGTCAATGACCTTGTCGATCTTCACCATTTTGTCCAGAGCCTCGGCCTGGGGAATGGTGCGGGGGAAGCCGTCCAGGACGTAACCGTTTTTGCAGTCGTCCTCCTGTAAACGCTCCTCGATGATGCCGATGACGACCTCATCGGGAACCAGCTTTCCCGCGTCCATATAAGCTTGGGCCTTTTTGCCCATCTCAGTGCCGTTCTTCAGCGCGGCACGGATAATATTACCCGTGGAAATTTGTGGAATGGAAAGATGCTTGCAGATTGCCTCCGCCTGGGTGCCTTTCCCAGCGCCGGGGGCTCCCAGCAGAATGATTTTCATAATAACGACTCCTTCCTAAACCGCATTAATCCAGGAATCCTTTGTAATGACGCATCATCATCTGAGATTCCATCTGCTTCATGGTATCCAGCGCTACGCCTACCAAAATGATGACGGAGGTTCCGCCCATCATCAGGTTGTGCATTCCGGTGAAAGCGCTGAACGCAATGGGCAGCAAGGCGATGACCGCCAGGAACAAAGCGCCGATCAATGTAATCTTTGACAGAATTTTCTGAATATAATCAGAAGTAGGCTTTCCGGGACGAATTCCGGGAATCGTGCCGTTGTTCTGACGAAGATTATTGGCCATTTCAATGGGATTATACTGAATCGCCACATAGAAATAAGCGAACATCAAAATCAGCAGGAAGTAAATTAACGCGTACACCCAGCCGGTGGTGGAAAGAGCGTCCAACACGGTTTTCCAGAAGCCTGTCGGAGTTACAAACAGCTGGATGGTGGATGGAATGGTTAAAATAGAGCTTGCGAAGATGATCGGCATAACGCCGGACATATTGACCTTAATGGGAAGATGGGTGGACTGGCCGCCGTACATCTTTCTGCCGACAACCCGTTTCGCGTACTGCACCGGGATCCTTCTCTCCGCGTCGTTCATGAATACGATGACCCAGATAATGGCCAGGAAGATGATGACGAACAGCGGTACGAAGAAGTAATACTGGCCGAAAGAATCGGGAGATTCCCAAGCCGCGCCTAGAGCCTTCACCAGAATGTTGACTGTATCGGGCAGTCTCGCCACGATACCTGCGAACAGCAGAATGGAAATACCATTGCCAATGCCCTTCTGGTTGATCTGCTCGCCCAGCCACATCATCATAGCGGTACCGGCGGTGAACACCAGCACGATGACGATTGCGGTAAATACGCCCGCGGCGCCCTCAGTATAGGTGACGATCGGCGTTCCCTCATAGCTGCTGCCCCGCAGGTACAGATAGTAGGCCAAGCCCTGTACCAGACCAAGGACAACCGCGACATAGCGGGTAATGGCGCCGATCTTTTTCCGGCCCTCTTCCCCTTCCTTGGCCATTCTCTCTAACGGAGGAATCGCCACGGTCAGCAGCTGCATAATAATGGAGCTGTTGATGTAGGGAGTTACCGACATGGCGAACAGGGTCGCCTGGGCGAAAGCGCCGCCGGATAAGGTGTTCAAATACGCAAACGCGTTGGCGCTGGAGCTGTCGGTCACAAAGCCCATCAGGCCGGCCAGCGCTTCCATGTTCAGGAAGGGGGCCGGCATATTGGCGCCGATTCGGAAAACAATGATCACCAACAGGGTGAACAGGATCTTTTTTCTTAAGTCCGGGATTTTCCAGGCGTTCTGCATTGTTTTGAACAACTCAGATCACCTCAGCCTTCCCGCCGGCCGCCTCGATCTTCTGCTTTGCAGCTTCAGAATAAGCGCTGACCTTAACCGTCAGGTTCTTGGTCAGTTGGCCGTTGCCGAGAATTTTAATGCCGTCGCAGGCCTTTTTCGCGATGCCAGCCTTGATAATGGCTTCATTATCAACCACTGCGCCGTCTTCAAATACATTCAGAGAGCCAACGTTGATGGCAACGATCTCCTTGGCGAAGATGTTGTTGAAGCCTCTCTTCGGAATACGCCTCTGCAGAGGCATCTGGCCGCCCTCGAAGCCGGGACGCATCCCTCTGCCCGCTCTGGCCTTTTGGCCCTTGTGGCCCTTGCCGGCAGTTTTGCCCTGGCCTGAGCCATGCCCTCTACCGATGCGCTTGCTCTCTTTGGTGGAGCCTTCCGCCGGTGAAAGTTCATGCAGTTTCATTGGATTCGCACCTCCTTGCTTACGCTTCTGTTACCTCGATGAGGTGGATGATCTTTGCCACCTTGCCCTTTGTCTGCGGGTTATCCGGCTGAACGGTCTCGTCGCCGATCTTACGCAGACCCAAAGCCTGGGCGGTTGCAATCTGGTCCTTTTTGCTGCCGATCAGACTCTTGACCAGCTTTACCTTTAGCTGTGCCATATTGCTACCCCCTTACTTATAAGATTTCTTTTACGGACTTGCCGCGGATCACCGCGACTTCCTCTGCGGTACGCAGGCTCTTCAGGCCTTCCAAAGTGGCCCGCACCACGTTGCAGGGATTGTTGGAACGCAGGGCCTTGGTTCTGATATCCTTGATACCAGCCGCCTCGACCACAGCACGCACCGGGCCGCCGGCGATCACGCCGGTACCGGGAGCGGCGGGCTTCATGAGAACCTTGCCGGCGTCGTAGATGCCGATGACCTCATGAGGAATGGTGGTTCCTCTCAGAGAAATCTTCACCAGGTTCTTCTTGGCGTCCTCGATTCCCTTGCGGATAGCGTCCGGAACCTCGCCGGCCTTGCCGATGCCGAAGCCCACGGTGCCCTTTTCGTCGCCAACCACAACCAAAGCGGCAAACTTAAAGATACGGCCGCCCTTTACAGTCTTAGATACACGGTTGATCGCGACTACGCGCTCTTTGTATTCGCTCTCAGTCGCTTTTGCGTCAAATCTAGCCAAAAGTATTCCTCCTTCTCTTAGAACTTGAGGCCGCCCTCACGGGCGCCTTCGGCCAGCTCTTTGACGCGGCCGTGGAAAATATAGCCGCCGCGGTCGAATACGACCTCGGAAATGCCCTTTTCAGCGGCACGTTTGGCAATGAGCTTGCCAACCTTCTTCGCGGCTTCCTTGTTTCCGCCGTTTCCATCAAATTCCTTGTCCAGCGTTGAGGCCGCCGCCAGGGTTACACCCTTAACGTCGTCGATCAACTGGGCGTAGATGTGATTGGTGGAGCGGAAAACGTTCAGGCGCGGACGCGCCGCGGTGCCGCTGATCTTACCGCGCACTCTTTTATGGCGGTGTAATCTAGCTTTATTGGTATCAGCCTTATTCACCATCGTTGATTCACTCCTTTAATTACTTCTTGCCGCCCTTACCGGCCTTACCTTCCTTGCGGCGGATGACCTCGTCAACATACTTGATGCCCTTGCCCTTATAAGGCTCCGGCGGACGCTTCTCGCGGATCTCCGCGGCGAACTGTCCGACCTTCTGCTTGTCGGCGCCATGAATGATGATCTTGTTCGGGCCCGGTACCTCAATGGTAATATCGTCTGTTTCAGACATGGTTACCTGATGAGAGTACCCCAGGTTCATCACAAGGTTTTTGCCTTGCTTCTGCACACGGTAGCCTACGCCGTTAACCTCCAGCTCCTTCTTGTAGCCCTCGGTAACGCCCACGATCATATTGTGGATCAGGGTGCGGGTCAAGCCGTGCAGGCTGCGGTTCTCCTTCTCGTCATTAGGACGGGTGACCAGAACCTCGCTGCCCTCGACCTTAACGGTCATGTTGGGATGAACCTTTTGGGTCAAAGTAGCCTTGGGGCCTTTGACCGTTACAACACCGTCGCTCACCTTTACGTCAACGCCGCGGGAATATTTATAGGTTTTCTTCCAATTCGAGACATATCAACACCTCCTTACCAAATAAATGCAAGGATTTCGCCGCCTACATTCTCCTTACGGGCCTGACGGTCGGTCATAACGCCCTTGGAAGTGGAAACGATCGCGATGCCCAGGCCCTTTAATACCTTAGGCATATCCTCTACGCTGCTGTAAATTCTCAGGCCGGGCTTGGAAACCCTGCGAAGGCCGGTGATGACCGGGGTCTTTCCCTCGCCGTATTTCAAGGTTGCCCGGATCATGCCCTGCTTGCCATCCTCGATGACGGTAAAGCTCTTTACATAGCCCTCGTCCACCAGAATCTGCATAATCGCTTTCTTCATGTTGGAAGCCGGGATATCAACAGTTTCATGCTTGGCGGAACTCGCGTTGCGGATTCTCGTCAGCAAATCTGCGATAGAATCAGTAATTTGCACTGCCGTTTACCTCCTTTGCTCTTGCTTACCAGCTGGCTTTTTTCACGCCCGGAATCTCGCCCTTATAGGCAAGCTCCCTGAAGCAGATACGGCAAATTCCGAATTTGCGAAGGTAGGCATGCGGCCTGCCACAGATTTTGCATCTGTTGTATTCGCGGGAAGAATACTTCGCCGGTCTTTGCTGCTTGATTTTCATAGATGTTTTGGCCACAACAATCCCTCCTTATTTCGCAAACGGAGCGCCCATCAAGGAAAGCAGCTCGCGGGCCTCTTCGTCGTTGTTTGCGGTGGTTACGAAACAAATGTCCATTCCGCGAACCTTATCGATCTTATCGTAATCGATCTCAGGGAAGATCAGCTGCTCCTTAATGCCCATGTTGTAGTTGCCACGGCCATCGAAAGAGTTGGGGTTGATGCCTCTGAAGTCTCTTACACGGGGCAGAGCCACGTTGAACAGTCTGTCAAGGAACTCGTACATCCGATCGCCTCTCAGGGTAACCTTCACGCCGATATTCATTCCCTCACGGAGCTTAAAGTTCGCAACGGACTTTCTGGCCTTGCAGACCACCGGCTTCTGGCCGGTGATAGCGGCAAGATCGGTAGTGATGGCGTCGATCACCTTGGCGTTGTCCTTGGCCTCACCGGCGCCGACGTTGATTACGATCTTATCCAGCTTCGGGATCTGCATGACGCTCTTATAAGAAAACTTTTTCATCAAAGCGGGAGCTACGTCCTGCTTGTAGTAATCCTTAAGTCTAGCCATCTTTTATCCTCCTTACAGCGACTCGCCGCATTTTCTGCAGACGCGTTCCTTCGTGCCGTCCTCAAGGACCTTGTGGCCGACACGGGTGGGCTTTCCGCAGCGCGGGCAAACGATCTGGACCTTGGAAGCGTACATGGCGCCCTCGGCCTTTACAATGCCGCCGGTTTCACCCATTCTGCGGGGCTTCATGTGCTTGGATACCATGTTGATCTTTTCCACGATGACCTTGCCCTCTTTGGGGCTGACAGCCATTACCTTGCCTTTTTTGCCGCGCTCCTTGCCGCTTAACACGACTACGGTGTCACCCGTTTTTACATGAACCTTATTAATCATCAGTGAGCACCTCCATTAAAGCACTTCGGGCGCAAGGCTCAAAATTTTGAGGTAATCCTTATCGCGCAGTTCTCTCGCCACCGGCCCGAAAATACGGGTGCCGCGCGGGTTGTTGTCGTCACGGATAATGACGGCCGCGTTCTCATCGAAGCGGATGTAGGTGCCGTCATCACGGCGAACGCCTTTTGCGGAGCGGACGATGACCGCCTTGACCACGTCGCCTTTTTTTACCACGCCGCCGGGTGCTGCTTTTTTCACGGAAGCTACCACCACGTCGCCGATATTTGCATACCTTCTGCGAGTGCCGCCCAGAACGCGAATGCACATAAGCTCCTTCGCGCCGGTGTTATCGGCAACTTTGAGGTAAGTCTGCTGCTGTATCACAGTGCGTTCCTCCTATTCAAGTTTATTGGCTGGGGGCCTTACCCCTTCAGCCAGCAAAACACTCCTGAGCGGATTATTTCGCTTTTTCAATGATCTCTACGAGACGCCATCTCTTATCCTTGGAAAGGGGACGGGTCTCCATCACGCGCACGCGGTCGCCGATGTTGCACTCGTTGTTTTCGTCATGCGCCTTCAGCTTCACCGTACGCTTGATGATCTTTTTGTAAAGGGGGTGTCTTTACGCTGTCCTCAATGGCGACAACGATGGTCTTATCCATTTTGTTGCTGACCACCTTGCCAACATTGGTTTTTCTCATATTTCTTTCGCTCACGGCTTAATCCTCCCTTCCCTTACGCCTTAGCGCTGTCGTTCAGTTCCATCTGGCGAAGAACGGTTTTCACTCTTGCGATATCCTTCTTTACAGCACTGATACGCATCGGGTTGTCGAGCTGATTAATGGCAAGCTGGAAGCGTAGGTTGAAAAGCTCAGCTTTGAGGTCTTTGAGCTTGCTTTCCAGTTCTGCGGCGCTTAATTCTCTAATCTCTGAGGCCTTCATTACTGCTCAACCTCCGTTTCTTCCTTTTTCACGAACTTGCATTTAATCGGCAGCTTGTTGGCAGCCAGTCTCATAGCCTCCCGGGCGGTTTCCTCAGCGATTCCGCCGATCTCGAACATAACTCTGCCGGGCTTAACCACGGCCACCCAGTACTCGGGAGAACCTTTACCGGAACCCATTCGGGTTTCAGCGGGTTTCTCGGTGATGGGCTTATCGGGGAAAATCTTGATCCAGACCTGACCGAAACGCTTGGTGTAACGGGTCATGGCGACACGGGCGGCCTCGATCTGATTCGAGGTGATCCACGCCGGCTCCAGGGCCTGCAGGCCAAACTGGCCGTAAGTTACTTTGTTACCCCGCATCGCCTTACCGGTCAAACGGCCTCTGTGGACTCTGCGGTATTTTACACGCTTGGGCAACAGCATTACTTATTGCCTCCTTCCCTGCGGGCACGGGGACGGCCGGCGTTCTGGAGCACTTCGCCCCGGTACAGCCAAACCTTTACGCCGATGCGGCCGTAGGTGGTGGCAGCCTCGGCAAAGCCGTAATCGATGTCCGCTCTGATGGTCTGCAGCGGAATAGTACCCTCGTGGTACTGTTCGGTTCTGGCGATTTCAGCGCCGCCCAAACGTCCGCCGACTTGTGTCTTGATTCCCTTGGCGCCGAATCTCATAGCGCGGCCGATGGCCTGCTTCATGGCGCGGCGGAAGGAAATTCTCTTCTCCAGCTGCTGGGCGATGTTCTCAGCCACCAGTTGGGCGTTCAAATCGGGAGATTTGACCTCCACGATATTGATGGCGACCGGCTTGTTCAGAATCTTTTCGCACTCCAAACGCAGCTTTTCGATTTCAGCGCCGCCCTTGCCGATGACCATACCAGGCTTCGCGCAGTGGATATGGATACGGACTTTGGAAGCGTCGCGTTCAATTTCGATCTTCGGCACTCCGGCTCCGTAGAGCTTTTTCTTCAGGTGCTTGCGCAGGTTATAGTCCTCGACGAGGGTATCGCCGAAATCCTTATCCTTGGCAAACCAGCGGGAGTCCCAATCTTTGATTACGCCCACACGGAGACCGTGGGGATTTACTTTCTGGCCCATAGTTTACCTCCTCTACTGCGTTATTCTTGTTCCTTGAGCACGAGGGTGACGTGCGAGGTCTTCTTGTTGATTCTGAACGCGCGACCCTGCGCTCTCGGACGGATGCGCTTGAGGATCGGGCCCTGGGACACATGGCACTCGGCCACGTATAACCGGGAAACGTCCATATTGTGGTTATTCTCAGCATTGGCGATTGCCGACTTGAGCAACTTCTCGAGGTCCTCACAGGCGGCCTTGGGGGTATGCTTCAGGATAGCCATTGCATAATCAACCGGCTTGTTGCGGATCAGATCCAGCACAACCGATACTTTTCTGGGAGAAATACGGGCGTATTTCAAATAAGCCCTTGCTTCCATGCTATACACTCCTTTCGGCCGTTATTTCGTTGTTTTCGGAACCGGCGTGGCCTTTGAAGGTTCTGGTGGGGGCGAACTCGCCCAGCTTGTGGCCGACCATATCTTCAGTGACATACACCGGAACGTGCTTGCGGCCGTCGTGGACCGCAAAGGTGTGACCGACGAAATCCGGGAAGATGGTAGAGCTTCTGCTCCAGGTCTTCACGATTTTCTTTTCGCCTGTCTTATTCATTTCCTGAACCCTTTTGAGCAGCACAGGCTGTACAAAAGGACCCTTCTTAACGCTTCTGCCCATTATTTAAGCTCCTTTCCGTACGCCTTATTTACCATTTCTGCGTCTCACGATAAACTTATCGGAGCGGTTATGGTGCGCTCTGGTCTTATATCCAAGAGCGGGCTTGCCCCAGGGGGTAACCGGTCCCGGACGTCCAACAGGGGATTTACCTTCACCACCGCCGTGGGGGTGGTCGTTGGGGTTCATAACAGAACCGCGGACGGTAGGTCTCCAACCCATGTTGCGCTTTCTGCCGGCCTTGCCGATTTTCACGTTCTCGTGGTCCACGTTGCCTACCTGGCCGATGGTGGCCATGCAGTTTACGGGAACGTTTCTCAGCTCGCCGGAAGGCAGTCTCAGAAGAGCCATGTTGTTTTCCTTGGCCATCAGCTGGGCCATGGTGCCGGCGGCCCGGGCCAACTGGGCGCCCTTGCCGGGATACAGCTCCACGTTGTGAATGAAGGTACCGGTGGGGATATTGGCCAGCGGCAGAGCGTTGCCGGGCTTGATATCCGCAGAGGGACTGGCGACTACCGTGTCGCCGACCTTCAGGCCGTTGGGGGCGATGATATATCTTTTCTCGCCGTCCTGATACTCGATCAGGGCGATGAAAGCGGAACGGTTAGGATCGTATTCCAGGGTCTTGACCGTTCCCGGTACGTCAAATTTCTGACGCTTGAAGTCAATAATACGGTACTTTTTGCGGTTGCCGCCGCCTCTGTGACGAACGGTGATTCTGCCGTAGCTGTTGCGTCCGGACTTCTTGTTCAAGGGAGCCAGCAGGCTTTTCCGGGGCTACCTTGGAAAGGCCGGAGTAATCCGTAACCGACATGTTGCGCCGGGACGGCGTTGTCGGCTTATAGTTGATAATGGCCATTATGGTTTCACTCTCCTCATGATGGCTTTGCGGGGACTTGCCAGATCCCCATACGTTGCCTTTGACGGGATTCCGTCAAACTTCAGATGCGCTTTTTCCGATCCGGGGAACCCTTGGGTCCCCATTTGACCTTTTTTCCGCCGGCCGAAGCGGCGGCGTCAAGGGAGAAAGCGCCTGCGGGGATTTCCCCTTACATCATGCCTTCAAAAAATTCGATAGGCTTGCTGTCCTCTTTCAGGGTGACGACGGCCTTCTTCCAGGAAGGAGTATAGCCCTCGTATCTGCCCTGGCGGCGCAGATGGCCTCTGACGTGCAGGGTGTTCACCTTGGAAACCTTCACGCCGAAGAGCTCTTCCACTGCCTTGGCAATTTCAATCTTGTTGGCATCCTTGCAGACCTCAAAGGTATATTTCTTGGAAGCCATGCCGGACATGCTTTTTTCGGTAATGACCGGACGAATGATGATATCCTGTGCTGCCATTACGCGTACACCTCCTCAATCTTTGCGACGGCGTCCTTGAGAACGATGAGCTTGTCGGCGTTCAGGATATCGTACACATTGATGGTGTTTACCTGGGCGGTTTTCACGCCGGGGATATTGTTGGCGGATTTAATCAGCTTCTGGTCCACGGAGGGAAGCACGATCAGGGCCTTTTTGTCAGCGCCCAGAGCGTTGAGCATGGCGGCCACGGTCTTGGTCTTGTAAGCATCCATGGTCATGGAATCCAAAACCACCAGGCTTTCTTCCTGCACCTTAGAGGACAGAGCAGACTTCAGAGCCAATCTTCTGACCTTCTTGTTTACGGTATAACGGTAGCTTCTCGGCTTTGGCGCAAACACAATGCCGCCGTGCGTCCACTGCGGAGAGCGCGTGGAGCCCTGGCGTGCGCGGCCGGTTCCCTTCTGACGCCACGGCTTTTTGCCGCCGCCGGAAACCTCGCGTCTGGTCAGCGCGGACTGTGTGCCCTGACGCTGGTTGGCCAGGTAATTCACAACCACTTCATGCATCACGACAGCGTTGGGCTCAATCCCAAAAACGGCGTCGGAAAGGTCGATCTTGCCGACCTCCTTGCCGGTTACGTCAAATACTGCTACTGTAGGCATTACAATTCCTCCTTCCCTTACGCCTTAACGGTGTCATGGATCACTACGGTACCGCCGTTGGGACCCGGAATCGCGCCCTTGATAGCGATAAGGTTGTTCTCGGCGTCCACCTTGACAACCTGCAGATTCTGAACGGTGACTTCTCCGCTTCCCCAGATGGCCGGCCATCTTCTTGCCGGGGTACACTCTGGAAGGATCGGAGCAGGCGCCGTTGGAGCCGCCGTGGCGGGCAACAGGACCGGAACCGTGGGTTTCCTTCAGTCTGTGGAAATTCCAGCGCTTGATGACGCCGGCGTAGCCCTTACCCTTGCTGGTGCCGGTGACGTCTACCTTGTCGCCGGCGGCGAACACGTCCGCCTTTACCAGGTCGCCTACGTTGTAAGCGTCGATGTCGTCGAACCGGAACTCTCTGAGAGTTCTCTTGGGGGCGACGTTGGCTTTCGCGAAGTGTCCGGCCATGGGCTTTTTACCTTATGGGCCTTCAGATCGCCGAAGCCCATCTGCACAGCCGCATAGCCGTCGTTTTCAACGGTTTTCTTCTGCGCAATCACGCAGGGGCCGGCTTCGATGACGGTGACGGGAACCACATTGCCCTTTTCATCGAAAATCTGCGTCATGCCGAT
>VOFE01001410.1_pt1 | contig 14001 bp, 30 predicted proteins | sample 5384071 | NCBI WGS metagenome assembly VOFE01 (sample SAMN12384724, study PRJNA508395) | human gut metagenome | isolation source: healthy gut D | host: Homo sapiens
AAAATAGGCACAGCAAGGCTCTCATTCTGCATGGCCACATGGATACCGCTGCATAATGTCTCCAGCACTTGTAATTCCGCCCACTTTTTGTCTCCGGAATCGATGATGTACCAAGGAGCTACGGAAGTGCTAGTTTCCGTGAGATATTTGTTCAAATACTCTGCGGCATTTTTTGTAATGGGCATTCTGCCAGCTGTCAAATTCTCGAGACTCTCCAGCTTGTGTCCTTGTTGTCCTGCAGTTCTTCCATTCGCTTCTGCTCTGCTCTTTTGCTGATGTGCAAAAAATTTCAGCACCAGATAACCATTGTCCGTCAGCTGCCGCTCAAAACGGCGGATACTGTCAATCCTTCTCACATACTCCTTTGCCGACGTTTCATCGAGGTATTCCTTCGACAGGTCTGCTCCATCCAGCCGGAATCCAGAAATGTAAATTTTCCTGCCTCGGGAATCTGCCGGAAATACCGGTACAGAAACGGTCTGCGCGCTTCCTCCTTTGACGGAGAGGACATGGTGGCCACCTTTGAAAAAGCGCGGATCAATGTTTTGATCAGTTTGCCGATAGTGCTGCCTTTGCCGGAGGCGCCCATCCCTCAAACAAGACGATCACCGGCAACTGGTATTCTTTTATCTTCATCTGAAGCTGGTAAAGCCGTTCTTCCGCATTTTCCAAACGCTCTTTCAGCTCCGTTTTTTCGGTTTCTCAACGGGATTCCAATTTTTCAACATGTATCTCACCTCATTTTCCCATCGCATTCCTGCTCTTCCTTTTGATCCAGGTCATGGATATATTTTCTGTTTCTTTCCCTACTGTACCGGATAAGAGAAGCACGGCTGTCAGGTTCGGAACCGCCATAAGCGCATTAAAAATATCCGCCGCGGTGCTACCAGATCCAAAGACACCACAGGTGCAAGTGCCGCCACAGCAATATACACGAGCCGATAAGGAAGCAAGCCTTTTTTCCTGCAAAATACTCCACACACCGTTCTCCATAGTATGCCCAGCAAGCACCGTAGAATACGCAAAGCAGATGATTCCCACAACAAAATTCCGAAATTTCCAGAATGGGGATCCGCAAACGCCAGGGTTGTGAGGATCCTGCCGTCCCGGATATCCGCCATGTGGATCGCCGGATTTTCATAATGCTGGTGACAAGCACCAGTCCTGTCATGGCACATACCACTACCGTATCCCAGAAGGTCCCTGTGCTGGATACCAGCGCCTGACGCACCGGGTTTTTCGTCTGTGCCGCCGCTGCCGCAATGGGCGCAGAACCCATACCCGATTCATTGGAAAAAAGTCCCCTGGCAACGCCGTACTGCATCGCCTTGATCATTCCTCTTCCAACAAGACCACCGGCAGCTGCCCCTGGTGTAAAGGCAAGCGTTCCGATGGTCTTTAAGGCCGGAAAAATGTAATCGTAATTCATTCCAAGAATAACAATACAGCCGAATATATAAAAAAGAGCCATAAACGGCACCAGGCATTCGCACACTCTGGCAATGGATCGAATCCCGCCAAAAATCACCATGGGCCGTAAGGGCTGCCGCTGCGATCCCGATCACCTCCGGCGCGATCCCAAGATTCTCCCTGCACACTGCTGCAATGGCATTGACCTGCGTTGCACAGCCAATCCCCAGAGAGGCAAAGCTGCCAAAAAGCAAACAGCAGCGCCATCCCCTTCATGTGAAGCCCGCGCTCCAGAACATACATGGCGCCGCCCTGCATCCGCCCGTCTCCGGTCTTCACCCGGTATTTCACTGCCAGCAGGGCTTCGCTGTATTTTTGTCGCAATGCCGAATACCCGGTAAGCCAGCACCAGAGGACTGCCCCGGGACCGCCAAGAGCAATGGCGGTTCCCACGCCGATGATATTTCCGGTTCCAATAGTAGAAGCCAGAGACATGGCAAGCGCGCCAAACTGGCTGATCTCCCTTCTGCCTCCGGCTCCTTTGAGAGGGACAGGCGTATTCCTGTTCCGATCCTTCGTTGTATCACCCCGGTGCGGATCGTCATGAAGATATGTGTCCCCAAAAGCAGGAATATCATCCACCACCCCCACACCAGCTCATCCAGCGTGCGAATCCAGTCAGCAACCGCCTGCAAAAACCTTCCCTCTCTTTTTTATTCTCTGATTTTTAGATTCCCAGAGCGATCTCCATCATTTTTCCGAAGGAGGTCTGTCTTGCTTCTGCTGAAATTGCCTCGTCACGGAAGATATGATCTGAAATGGTAAGAATGCCAAGCGCCTGCTTGCCCGCTCTGGCTGCGTTCATGTAAAGGCCTGCGCACTCCATTTCCGCACAGAGCACGCCCATTTTGCGCCATGCCGCGGAAGCGTCGGGATTGTCGCTGTAGAACACGTCGGAAGAAACGACGTTTCCTACCCGTACCGGCGTTCCCTGCTCTTTTGCAACCTCGACCGCACGCGCCACCAGGTCATAGCTTGCCGTTGCCGCAAAGGTGCCCGGCAGACAAAACTGGCTGGCAAAATTGAGTCCGTGCAGGCGCCCATGGCAATGACAACATCCATAACGTTTACGTCATCCTGCAGCGCTCCCGCGGAACCAATGCGGATGATCTGATCCACATCATAAAAATTGTAAAGTTCATAGCTGTAGATGCCAATGGACGGCATCCCCATGCCGCTGGCCATAACGGAAACCTCTTTTCCTGATAGGTTCCCGTGTAGCCAAGGACATTGCGCACCGTATTAAAGCATACCGGATTTTCAAGATACGTCTCCGCAATAAATTTTGCGCGCAGAGGATCTCCCGGCATCAGCACCTTTTTGCAATGTCGCCTTTTTTGCATTGTTGTGTGGGGTTGGAATACTCATAACACATACCTCCCTAAATATATGGTTTATTTTGTTTCTACAGAACACATTTTAATCAATAGAACACTTCCGCCTTGCCCTTTCCTCTGGCAAGAAGCTTTTTCTGGCAGTCAGAGGCCGCCTCCCGAAGAGCTTTTGTGTCCATGCAAAGAACGCCGTCATATTTCAGGAATTCTCCGGCCGCCATGGTATACTTCACATTCTGGCTGTTGCTGCTGTACAAAATGGCGGAAATGGGATTGTAATAAGGAAAGGTGTCCATTTCGCCCAGATCCCAGACCGCCAGATCCGCCGGAGCTCCCTTCTTCCAGCCGCCCGGTTCCGAAGGGGAACGCCTGATGTCCGGCCATAAGATGCTGCCAGATTTCCCCAGCAGTAAAGTGGGAAGAATCCCTGTCCTGATATTTCCCCAGAAGGCCGAACAGTCTGGCCTGCTCCATGGGGTTCAGCGTATTGGAGCTTGCTGCCCCGTCTGTTCCGAAACCGTAGTTCAGCTTTTTGTAATAATCGAAGAAGCCGCCTCGCCCGGAAGCCAGCTTCATAGGTTTTGGGACAAAATGCAAACCAGGTGTCCTCCCGCAAGAGCTGCAGGTCTTCCTGTTCAATCCACAGGCCGTGTCCCACGAGCACCTTGCAGTCAAAGCCCCCGCCCGGTGCAGGATACCGAAAGGCGTAAGCCCGGTTTCCTCCCTGGCACGCTCCACCTGAACGTCCTCCTCAGATACGTGAAGGTGAATGGGCGCAAGGCGTTTCGCCTCGTCCACAATCTGCCCGGGGTTTCTCCCGGACAGGTATAATTGTCATGGGGCCCATATGGAAGGCGACACGCCCGGACTCGTTCCGGTGCGTTTCTATAAATTCGCTGACCTGGGCAAGTCTCTCCTTAAAATCAGAGGACGCGCCGAAAACCGTCGGTGCCAGATCTGCCCGGATCCCGGTCTCCTTCACCGCCTTAAGCACCTGCTCTTCCCCAAAATAGTGATCCGCAAACACGGTGACGCCGTTGTTTATCATTTCCGCGATTCCCAGAAGGGTTCCCGTGTACACGTCCGCATCGGTCATCTTGCTCTCATAGGGCATATCATCTCATTGAACCAGGCGTCCGCCGTCACATCCTCCGCAATGCCTTTGAAAATATTCATGGCTGTGTGGGTGAAGATTTGCAAGACCCGGGCTTATGTAACAGCCTGTACAGTCAATGATCTCCTCCGGCGCCTCCCCGCTCCAGGACTGTCCGTGCTCCCACGATCCCGGCAATACGCCCGTGCTCCCACGTACACATCCCTGTGGGGGAACACACTCTGCTTTTTCTGTCAGAAGGCCGCGTTTTTAAATAAAATTCCTTTGCTCATAGTTCCTCTTTCTCTTGTCATCCTCTGTGATCTGTGCTAGCATAATACCAAAACGCCTTGATGCTACACAAAGGAGTAAGCTATGAAAAAATACTGGTTATCGGTTCCACTGTCGTCGATGTCATTGTCAATCTGGGAATCACCTTCCCAAAACCGGAGAAGATGTCCACATCAAAAGCCAGCATATGTCTCTTTGGCGGCTGCGCCTACAATGTCTCAGACTCTATCCCGCCACTTCGGCGTTCCCTATATCCTCTTTCTCCCCTGTGGGAAAAGGCACCTACGGAAACTTCGTGCAGGAGGAGCTAAAAAACGCGGCATCACCTCTCCCATTCCCACGCCGGACAGGGAAAACGGCTGCCGCTACTGCTTTGTGGAAGACACCGGCGAGCGCACCTTTATGTCCCACCATGGTGCGGAATATCTGTTCCAAAAGAATGGTTTGATCTGGTTCCTCTGAACGAAATCGACACCGTGTATATCTGCGGTCTGGAAATCGAAGAAACCACCGGCGAACATGTGGTGGAATTCCTGAAAAGAACAGGAATCTCAACCTGTTTTTTGCACCGCCCCCGCCTGAACCGCATCCGGCCAGAGCTGCTCGAAAGGCTTTACGGCCTGCATCCCATTCTGCACCTCAATGAGACGGAAGCCCTCACCGCAAGCAGTACCTCTTCCACGGCAGAGGCTGCCCGCTGGCTTTTTTCCAAAACCGGGAATTCCGTCCTCATTACCCTTGGAGACCGCGGCTGCTATTTCTTCGGATTTGAAACGCAGAAGAAACCATTGCACCCGTTCCCGTTGTCCCCGTGGACACCATCGGCGCAGGGGACAGCCATATCGGCGCAGTCATGGCCTGTCTGAAACAGGGAGATTCGCTTGCCGAAGCTGTCCAAAAAGCAAATCTCGTCTCTTCCCGGGTGGTGGGTACCTCCGGCGCGCTTCTTCCGGACGAAGCTTTTGAAAAACTCGGGCTGGTGTAAAAAGCGCACCAGCCCGTCCTTATTTTTGTTACGGCTTACACCGGCGTCTGAACGGATTATTTTCCGCTCAGACGCTCTTTTTTCTTTTTCTGGGAGTAATAGTATACCCCTAAGTCCGATGAGACGTAGTCAGGTACGGCACCATAAGAATGATCTCGTAGGGCATGACTGCAGTAAGCTGCATGACATTGGCAAGCGCCGGCGCCAGACCAAAGAGCAGCGATACCAAAAAAGCCGCCCACCGGCGTATTTCCGCCCATACTGGACGCTGCCAGGGCGATAAAGCCTCGGCCGCCGGACATGTCCTTGGTGAACATGTTCATGTATCCGCCGGACAGATAGAATCCGCCGAACGCTGCCAGCGCACCGCTGATCACAAGCGCGATGTACTGCACCTTGCGGGAATTGATACCGACGGACTCCGCTGCATCCTTGTTCTCGCCCACGGAACGGATGTTGAGTCCCATTGGCGTCTTGTACAGGAAGAGGTGCAGAAGCACCACTGCCAGAAGCGACAGCCAGGTGAGCACATTCTGTCCGGACAGAACCTCCCCGATAAAGGGAATCTTGTCGATCAGCGGAATGGTCACATTGGGCGCAGACACACCCGGATGGAGGAAGAAACGCCTCTGTCTCCGGAAAATGCCACCATGAGGAGCACCGTGCCGCCGGTTGCAGTCAGATTAATGGCGATGGCTGCCAGGATCTCATCTGTCTTGAGATTCAGCACAAAGAATGCCAGGATCAGACCAATAAGTCCGCCGATTGCCACGGTGATCAGAAGTCCCAGCCATGCGCTGTGCGTCAATGAGGAAAAGATAACTCCAAACAAAGCGGAAAAGAGCATAATACCCTCCAGCGCCATGTTGGTAATACCGGACTTCGCCGCGATTCCCGCTGCCAGTGTGGCAAAGAGAATCGGTGTTGCCGCCCGCAGAATCGCACTGAAAAAAATCAGGAGATAAAATCGCATCCCACATATTATGCCACCTCCTCCTTTTTAATGCTGCCTTCGCTTCTTTCGCGATCAGCTTATGCTTGTATTTGCTCAGGAACTGTTCCGCAACCACCAAAAAGGATGATGATGCCCTGGGTGATCTGAACAATTTCCAGAGTAACGTCTGTCCTTCGCGCCATAATGGAAGCTCCTGTTCTCAAATAAGCCAGGAACAGGGCTGCAAACGGCGTGTACAATGGATTCTTTCTGGACAGGGTGCAGATGATGATCGCATCCCAGCCGTATCCCAGAAGAGAGGTCCAGGTAAATCTTGCGTAAATGGGACTCAGCATTTCCACACCGCCGCCAAGACCTGCCACAAAGCCGCCCAGAAGCTGGGAAACAAGGATGACCTTGACAATGCTGATGCCGGAATATTTTGCGAACTCCTCATTCTCACCGGTAAGACGAAGCTCATAGCCCATTTTTGTGCGGTACAGGAACAGATATCCCAGAACCGCCACGGCCAGAGCAATGATCAGTCCCAGATGCACACGCGTGCGGTCGATGAGGACCGGAAGCTGCGACGCCTCGGAGAGCGCGTAGGAAGCAGCGCTGGCCTTGGGATCCCCGATCACATTGTTCAGCATATAGTTTCCGGAAATACAGCGCCAGGTAGTTGATCATCAGCGAAGACACCAGCTCGCTGGCTGTTGTGGTGATCTTCATGATCGCGGGGATCGCCGTAAATACCGCACCCACAATACCGGCGCACAGAAGTGCTGCCACGGGGGATACCACGTCAGCGGTCACATAGATCGCCACGCAGGACGCGATAAGACCGCCCACATGGAACGCGCCTTCGCCTGCAAGGTTGATCTGGTTTGCGGAAAACATGATACATACGCCGGTTCCGGTAAAGATCAACGGTATCATGGACTCAATCACATTGCCCATGCTTCTCTTGTTTGTAAAAGGTCCGATCAGCAGATATTTAATGGCTTCCACAGGCTGATCGCTCACCAGAAAAATAATGCCGAAGAAATCACAAGGGCAATGGCAACGGAGAGAATCATCCGCAGAATGTCAAATCTTTTGCGCTATTCATACATTACTCCCTCCCAATACTTCATCTTTTTTGATTCCCAGCATGTGCTGACCGAGTTCGTCCTCCGTCACATGTTCTACATCCGTGCAAAAAAGCCGGCGAATTTTCCTTGTACATAACCGCAAGACGGTCGCTCAGGGAGAAGATCTCTGTCAGATCCGCGGAGATCAGGATGATCGCACAGCCGGCATCACGAAACCCAGAAGACGCTTGCGGATAAATGCAGCCGCTCCAACATCAATGCCGCGGGTGGGCTGGATTGGCAATGATAATGTCGGAGCCGTGGAGAACTCGCGCGCAACGACGACCTTCTGGATATTGCCGCCGGAGAGCATGCCCACGTTCTGTTTGCGGGAACGGCATTTTACCAGGTACTCTCTTGATCAGTTCGTCGCTTCGCTTTTCCATGGCCTTTGTCCTGAGCATCCTTTTCCGGAATACCTGAGTCCTTGTACTGATTGGAGAACAGATTCTCCTGGATGCTCAGTGTCTTGGCACATCCGGTTGTCATCCGGTCCTCTGGAATATGCGCCAGTTTCATATTGCGGATATCCTCAATGCTGGCATTTAAAATGTCCTTGCTTTGAGCTCCACAACGCCCTTGTATTTCTTGTTTATTCCGGTAATGGTGTCGATGAGCTCTGTCTGACCGTTGCCTTCCACACCTGCAATTCCCAGGATTTCTCCGCCTTTTACATCGAAGGAGAGGTCGTCCACCTTCATAACCCCCTGGGAATTATGTACGGTCAGGTTTCGCACCTTTAAGAAGACATTGTCTGTCAAATGCTGTTCTTTTTTGTCAAATTTCAGGGATACCTCCATGCCCCACCATGAGCCTTTGACATTTCCTGGGTCGTCATCCCTCCACGTCATAGGTTCCCATGCTGCGGCCGTTTCTCATAATGGTGGCGCGGTCGCAGATTTTTTGATCTCATCCAGCTTGTGGGAAATAAAGATGATCGTGTGGCTTTTCTCCGGAGCTTCATCAGCTGCACAAACAGCTCGTCCGTCTCCTGCGTGGTCAGAACCGCCGTCGGCTCGTCCAGAATCAGAATCTCCGCGCCCTGTAAAGCGCCTTGAGGATTTCCCACCTTCTGCTTGATGCCCACAGGAATCTCTTCCACTCTGTCCTTTACATTGATGTCAAAATTATATTCCTTTGCGATATTGGATGCAGCCTCCATCGCCTTGTCCATGTCAATAAACAGGCCTTTTTGGCGCCACGCCCAGAATGATGTTCTCCGCCACTGTCAGGGGGAACCAGCATAAAATGCTGATGCACCATGCCTATCCCCTTGCTGATGGCATCCTGCGGCGACTTGATGGTAACCGGTGCTCCATTCAGAAGGATTTCCCCCTGGTCCGGTGCCTCGATCCCAAAAAAGCACCTTCATCAAAGTACTCTTTCCCGCACCGTTCTCACCCAGCAGGGCATGAATCTCTCCCTTGCGCAAATCAGGGATACATCTTCATTTTGCAACCACACCATTGCCGTAAATCTTCATGATGTGGTTCATCTGCAATACTGTCTGATTATCCAATTCTCTCACCCCGTCTCATGATTTGTATAAGCTTTCCCGTTTTGCCGGAAATTCGGCTCTAAGTAGAAAAGAATCCAGCCCGGGCATCACCGGAGCTGGATCTTTACATGCCCAGGTTTTATTTTTACTTTTACGGAGTCAATGAGTTCCTGGATCTCTTCTTCACTCATGGCATTGTCTCCAAGTGCGGTGGGAACCGTGATGTCTCCGCTTGTGATCTGCTCTTTCAGCTCAGCAACTTTTGTGCGGATTTCTTCCGAACAACTTCCTCATAATGCGCATCCTCTACCAGCTCTACGCCGCCCTCTGCGAATCCAAGGTATTCCAGGGTGCCGTATGCCAGCTCATCTTCCATGTCCATTTTGATCGCACGGATCAGGGAGTTTCCTACATTCTTGATCGCGGAGGTAGGAATGTTTGCGGCATAGTCCGGAAGCAGTGCTGCCTGGTCAGAATCAACGCCGAAAGCATATCTGTCAGAGTCAACTGCTGCCTCGATCTGTCCAAGACCAGCGCTTCCTGCTACGTTAAAGCCTACGTCTGCACCGTTCTTGTACTGGGTCAGTGCCATATCCTTGCCAGCTGCGGAATCATAGAAGTTTCCTACATATGCAAAAGAGCAACCTCGATCTCCGGCTCCAATGTCCTTCGCGCCCTGAATGTAGCCTACCAGGAAATCCTTGATTACGGGTTTTCCATACCGCCAAGGAAGCCGATGATCTTATTGGACGGGTCTACCTTGTCCAGTGTCTCATCTGTGGTCATCATCGCTGCCGCTGCGCCAACCAGATAGGAAACTTCGTTCTGTTTATACATTACATTGTATACATTTTCTTCGCCGCCTGCGCTGAAATCAAACATTTCATCGAAGTAGATGAATTTCTGATCCGGATAATCGTTTGCCGCGTTTGTGAGCGCTGCAAGCATCTGATAGGTTCCGCAGATGATCACATCATAGGAACCGTCGTCGCAGTAGTCATAAAGAGTCGGCTCCCATTTTGCCTCGTCAGCAGAGGTCGCTCCCATCTGCTCTACCTTAAAAGGTAAATTTGTCCTCGCCCAGCTCTTCCTGAAGCTTTGTGAGACCTTCGTTTGCAGAATCATAGAAGGATTTGTCACCGAGAGTACCATTGAGAAGAAGCGCTGCCTTGTAGGGCTCGTCCTCTGCAAATACCGGCACGCTCACCGCGCAAGTGGATACTGCCATGGCTGCTGCCATAACGGTTGCTAACATTCTTTTCTTCATTTTGTTTCCTCCTTTTTATGTTCGCTTTTTTATACTGTTGAAAGTATCATGCACCAGCTCTTCCAGCGTCATCTCCCGGAACCGTCCTCTCATATACGTCCTGAGAGAAGAAAATGCCGGATGAAGCAGGCGTTGTGAAATGACACTCACTCCCTTGGTAATGGCAATCAGCGGCATGATCATGCCGGCGTTGCAGTCAACATCTACCCGCACATCGTTATAATATGAAGCGTTTCTTCAAAATCACCGCCGCCGTAGTAAAAGGGCAATCACCTCGCAGCAGGCATTGGGGTAACATGTATCCAGTTGTAGCGTTTATATTTTTCCAGACAGCGGCCAAGCGCTTCCTGCCAGGTATCACAGGTCTCACAGCATTCCCAGGCAAAAGACACCACGGAATAATATTCACTGTCCCCGGGGATCAGATCTATGGAACGTCTCACCAGACGCCGGATGTCACTCTCTGTAAAAGCCAGGGCGGTCATCACAGCGTTAAATACCTCCCCGAGGATTCCGTTGTTCGCATGGAAACCTCCCCGTCACTCCAGGCAAGCCGTGCCGCAAGATGAGGGTCTCCCGGCGCAACCATGCCGCAGATGCCCGCACGCATCTGTGCTCCGATCCATTCGTTGAAAGGATTGCGGTATGTGCCGCTCTCCGGCGGAAAGATGCCGTTCTTGATATTGCGGATGGCAAGTTCCTCTGCCGACCAGCCGCAGGGGAATCAGTCCCACCCAGGAAAGAGCAATGTCCTCGGAGGTCACATCGTAGCCCTTCCTGCCAAAGGCATCCAAAAATGCCAGCTCAAAGGTAATATCATCATTGTAGGTGTTCGGCTCTCTCAAGTACTCTCTCACATCACTGAAAGCCTTGTACAGGTTCTCAGAGGTATAGCCCTCCACCATGGTTCCCATGGCTCCGCCGATCATCTGGGAAAGCCATGCGCCGCGAAGCTGTTCCCTGAAAGCCCCGCTGTCCGTATCCACTTCCGTCCTCCTGGGAAAGTCAACTGCTGCCTCGTACTGCGCAAAAGAATCATACACCTTGTACTTCCAGTATGGGAATCTGTATCTCTGACCGCCTGCCCCAGCTCTCTGCGAAGCTTCGCCGAACACTGGTGAAGTGTCACAAAGTCGCCCTCCTCTGAAGCCTTAAGCCCTTCTTCCAGAAGACGGTATCCCTCCTGGCTCACCAGATATCCCCGGTTCTCCAATGCCTGCACTGCTGCCACCATGATCTTCTCCGGCGCTCCGGAGCCAGGTACGTTACTGCCCCAATCCAATGCAAGGTTCGAGTCATAAAACTCTGAAACATCTACATTGTCTTCCCAGGTCTGTTCCTCCGCACTCCCGCACAACCGGCTGCGCACCCCAGAAAACATCCTGTGCGATCTCCCATGCTCTTCTCATGCAATTCCTCCGTTATCGGTCTCTCTGTCAGAAATATTCTGATTATCTGCTGAAACCTCGAATTGATATGTTTATTTTACAATACACCTTCAAAAAAGCCATACATTTTTCTGTTTTACGAAAATATTTATTTTCTCTCTATCTATTGCAATTTAAAAAGACATCTGTCATAATTTTTTACGACTGATCTCATTACAGCCGGAGTGCGGTGTTTTCAGATACGCACTCCTCTACAGGGAGGTAACCATGTACGCATTATTTACTCTTCTGGCAGGCGCCTGCCAGTCTGCCATGGCAAGCTTAAACGGCATGCTCACAGAGCATGTGGGAATGTTCGGCATGAGCCTTATGGTACACGCCATCGGCGGAATTCTGCTCATCTTTTTATATGAAAGTCACCACCAAAAAAGAAAAGCTGAAGATCACCGGACTTCCCTGGTATCTCTACAGCGCCGGATTTTCGGGATTTTCCTTGTGGCAAGCTCCAGCTATTGTATCAGTATTCTCGGGGTTTCCTTTATGACCTGCATTTTCCGTGACCGGACAGCTCGTCATTTCCGCTGTCATCGACCATTTCGGCTGGTTCGGGGTCTCCCGGGTTCCCTTTAACCTGCGCAGAATCCCCTGCTTTTCTTCTGATCCTTGCCGGGCTTATCATCATCAATTTATCATAAAAGGAGGACTGCTTTATGGCCTTTGTACTGACTCTTGCGTTTGTAAACGGCTGCGCCACGGTCATTTCAAGATGATCAACTACCGCTGCACCAAAATTCTGGGCACCAACAACGGCTCCCTCGTAAACTATGTGGTCGCTTCTGTCCTTTCCCTCATACTGCTTTTTGCTTCTTCCAAATCAGGCGTTGATCTTTATGCCTTTACAGAGGCGCCCTGGTGGCTGTATCTTGGCGGCGCGTTCGGCATTGTGGCTTTATCATTTCCATGATCACGCTTTAATAAGCTGAAGGTTATGGAATCCACCATTCTCCTGCTGGTTGGACAACTCACCGCCGGGATTCTTTTGACGCCTTTGTATTTCAAAATATCAGCATCGGAAAAATCCTGGGCATTGTCCTGGTGGCTGTCGGAATTATCTGGGATAACAAAATCTCCGCCGGGGACAGGGCCGCAGCGGAAACAAAGGACACAATTTAAAACAGGAACTGTGCCTTCACACATTCCGCATCCTATTTGCTTTGCACAAAATAACGCCCGACATCTGCCGGGCGCCTTCTTTTTAGAAAACAAAGTTATTTACAAATTCTGTCTGTCCCGGGCGATCAGATTCCGCACCGCCCCGACAGCCACACGGACAGCCATATCCGTGTCGTGCGCCTGGGGATTATCAAGCCCCTTTTTTTTGCCCGCTCCTGGTTCCCCTACTACAAAGGAAGGTGGAACCGCAGCGCACCTTCAGATAACTTGCCACGGTAAAAGAGCGCAGGCGACTCCATTTCCGATGCCAGACAGCCCAAGCGAAGCCATGCCTCCCATTTATTTTCCAGCTCATAGCTCACCGGTTTGGTCTCAGGGGGAATGCTGCCCGTAGAATGAGTCCTTGCACTGCACCACGCCGGTGTGGTAGGTCACTCCCTGCTCCTTTGCAGAGGCAACCAGCGCGTTCACCACATCCAGATTGGGAACCGCAGGAAATTCAATAGGGGCATATTCCCGGCTGGTTCCTTCATTGCGGATCGCTCCCGTAGCCACAATGATATCGCCGCCTTTGACACTGAGATCCATGCCGCCGCAGGTTCCCACCCGCACGAAGGTATCCGCTCCCGCCTGCACCAGCTCTTCCATGGCAATGGAGGCGGAGGGCCGCCGATACCCGTGGAGGTCACACTGACCTTCTCTCCGTCCAGGAAACCGGTGTAAGTCACGTATTCTCGCTTGTCTGCAATGAGCTTCGCATCGTCAAAATACTTTGCGATAGAGGCGCATCTCTTAGGGGTCTCCGGCAGAATCACATATTTTCCCACCTCGCCCGGCGCCACGTCAATGTGATACAGTCTTCCGTTGTCTGAATATACCATATGAAATCCTCCCTGTACTTAAAATTTACGCTTTTTTTAAAGGCCGCGGCACATGTTCCGTCTCCGCCAAAGCCGCCGCAAGAATGCTTTCCCCGTCAAGCTCAGCCACATCAAGTCCTTCCCCGTACACAGAAATAGGAGTCAATGCCAAAGAATCTGGAAACAGCCTCCATATACCGGCTGCCCTGCTCCATATCCGTGCCTTCGTAAAAAGCCCGCCCCTGGTTGTGAGAAACAGCATCCACTCTGCCCTGCACAGTCCGTAAAGCCCTTCAGCCTGCTTGCAAAAAGTCACGCCATCCGCGGAAATATTCTCAATATACACCTTCAGAACTGCCGGAACACTCAGATCCCAGAAAGGCGCAGCCACCACGATCCCGTCCGCCTCCCGGAACTGATGTCCCAGAGCAAATACAGGAGCATCCACCTGCCCCGAAGCCAGAAGAGCATCCCGCTCTTTCAGGGACTGCGTCGTCAGTATTTCAAATCCATATCCAAAAGGTTCAAAATCGTAAGCTTCAGTCCGGATGCGTCTCCTTCAAGGTCTCCACAGC
>VOFE01001464.1_pt1 | contig 14001 bp, 15 predicted proteins | sample 5384071 | NCBI WGS metagenome assembly VOFE01 (sample SAMN12384724, study PRJNA508395) | human gut metagenome | isolation source: healthy gut D | host: Homo sapiens
GGTACGCCTCATAGTAAGGGGCGATCCCCTCTATGATCCTCACACTGTCCTCAATGGAGGGCTCCTCCACGATGACGGGCTGGAAGCGGCGCTCCAGGGCGGCGTCCTTCTCAATGTACTTGCGGTACTCGTTGAGGGTGGTGGCGCCGATGACCTGGAGCTCCCCCCGGCTCAGGGCGGGCTTGAGGATGTTGGCGGCGTTCATGGAGCCCTCGGCGTCCCCGGCGCCCACGATGTTGTGGACCTCGTCGATGACCAGGATGATGTTGCCCAGCTTGCGGATCTCCTCGATGAGGCCCTTCATCCGGCTCTCGAACTGGCCGCGGAACTGGGTGCCCGCCACCAGGGCGGTGAGGTCCAGCAGATAGACCTCCTTGTCCTGGAGCTTATAGGGGACGTCCCCCTTGGCGATCTTCATGGCCAGCCCCTCGGCGATGGCGGTCTTGCCCACGCCCGGCTCGCCGATCAGGCAGGGGTTGTTCTTCTGCCGGCGGTTGAGGATCTGGATGACCCGCTCCAGCTCCCGCTCCCGGCCGATGAGCCGGTCCAGCTTGCCCCGCCTGGGCCCGCTGAGTCAGGGAGATGCAGTAGTTCTCCAAAAACTTCCGCTTGGGCGGGCGCTCTCCCTTCCCGTTGGCGGCGCTCTTCTCCCCCTTGGGAGGCTCTCCCGACGGACCGCTCCCCCCGGCGGCGGGGCCGCCGCCGAACAGCTGGCTCAGGAAGGGGAAGGTGGCGGTACGGCCGTCATCCTGCTCATCGCCCCCGCCGTCCGGCTGGGCCAGCAGGCCCTCCATCCCCTCCGCGCCGCCAAAGGCGGACATCATCTCATTGGTAAGGTTATCCAGATCTTCATCTGAGATCCCCATCTTCTTCATCATGTCATCGATGGGCTTGATCCCCAGTTCCCGGGCACACTTGAGGCAGAGGCCCTCATTCTTGGTCTCGCCCCCTCCAGCTTGCTGATAAAGATCACCGCTACATTCTTATGGCAGCGGCTGCACAGTGTTGGCTGCATACTATATTCCAACTCCTTTCAGGAGAACGCTTTTGATTCCCAGGCGCGGCTCCCGCCGGGAGCGCGCCTGTACGTTCCGAGAGTACACCATAATTATGAACTGGTGATGAATCTTTTAAAAAAACGCGCCCGGAAGGGCCAGCGGCCCGGCCCCGCAGAAGAAGCGGAGCAGGACAGACTGCTCCACCGCCTCCGGGGGGAACAGCCCCCGGAACAGCCAGCAGGCGATGAACAGCAGGACACAGCCCTTCCCCAGCCCCACCGCCGCGCCGCTCCAGTGGTTCAGGGTGGACAGGACCGGCAGGCGGAAGGCCAGGTCCAGCACCCGGCTGAGCAGGGTCCACCCCGCCAGCACCAGCGCAAAGCAGATCAGGAAGAGGGCCATCCGGGCCATCTCCCGGGCCAGATAGCCCGCCACCGCCTGGGCCGCGCTTGTGGTCACCTCCAAAAGCCCCTGGCTGACCGCGCTGTGCAGGGCCCCGGAGAAGCTCTGAAAGAACTTGCTCTCCTGGATCAGCTCCAGCACCTGCTCCAGAGAGAACTGATCCTCCGGATCCGGGGCCTGGGAGCCGCCCCCCGGCTGCTCCCCCTCTCCGGCAGACCACCCCTGCTCCTCCAGGCTCTTCTGCATGGCCTGCTCCAAGCGCTCCTCCACCACAGGGCGTATGGCGTCCGCCACCGGCCCAGCCAGGGCGTTGGACAGGACGCCGGCTCCGAAAAAGGCCACAAATACAGCCAAAAAGCCGCACAGCGTCAGAACAAAGCCCTTTCGATAGCCCTGGACCACCGCCAGGACCAGCACGATCCCCAGGATCGCGTCAAAGATCAACCAACTCATGGGACACTCCTTTACATCGTTCGGCCCCCAGGCCGTCAGGACGGAAGATACAGCCAGGCCCGCTGGGCATTGGCCAGCAGCGCCGCGCCGGAGTCGGACAGGGAGAGATGGCGCGCGTTCTGGGTATGCTCCAGACTGCTGTATGGCGTCAGGTCCGAGGTGTACACCTCCAGCCGTTCGCCGCTCAGCAGGGCCAGATACCGCCCCGCCGCGTCCAGATCCAGCACATTGACCGGCAGGGTCAGAGACGCGGTCTCCGTTCCATCCGGTCCCACCACCACCGCCTGGCCAGCGGAGCCCGCCCGGTAGCGGCTGAGCAGCAGCACGGCAAAACCGTCTCCGCCGAAGCTGCATCCCTTCAAATAGTTCCGGCCCAGGGAGTAGGAGCCGGTCACGGAGCCGTCCTCCGACACCGTGGTCACCCGGTCCTCTCCCAGCACCCAGAGCTGTCCATCCTCATAGTCCAGATCCATCACCACCATGTTGCCCAGCGGCACCGTGGCGGAGGGCTCCTTCTGATCGACAGGGTAGAAGCGGATCTGGCTCTGGAAGGAGCCGTTCTCCTGCCCCATGGTGACGATGGCCACGGTCCGGCAGTCGGGAGAGACCGCGGCGTCTACAATAAATGTGGACAGATTGATTTTTTATGATCTCCTTGGTATAGGTCCCGTCATATACGGTGACCGACCCCTTGTGGCCGCCCCCCTGATAGGTGACCGCCAGCCAGCCCGCGTCGTTCAGCCGGGCGGACAAAAGCTCCCCCTCCGCTCCCCAGGTCCAGGTGGAAGGCCTCCTCCACCCCCCGGAAAACAAACAGGTCCTCCCCTCCGGCGTCGTACACCACCCCCGCCTCCTTCGAGGCGGACAGCACAGGGTGCTCCAGATTCCGGACCTCCTCCGCATACAGCTCGCCGGAGAGTGAGTAGTACCGTGCCCCGGCAGCGGAGGCCATGAGCACGCCGTTTTTCAGGTAGGCGAAGGACGCCTGCTCCCCGCCGGCATGGGTGAATGGCTCCGCCTCCCCCGTCTCGCTGGTCTCCAGCTCCCGGTACTCAAACCACCGCCGCAGGGCGTCCAGATTGAAGCGGTCCCGATAGACCACCAGCGCCAGCGCCCCCAGCAGCAGGGCCGCCGTCACCGCCAGCGCGGTCAGCCGGACCAGGAGGCCCGGCCGCCGGGGCGTCGCCCCCTCTTCTTTTTCCTTCATGGTATCGCCCCTCATCCGCTGTGCCTGCACCAAAGGACCGCCCTCACAGCACGTCCTCCTCATACCACAGCTTGGTCATATACAGCCCACCTGGCGGAACTGTAGGCCCCGCCAGGGTCCGGTTCCCGGAGGCCAGGATCGCTGGGATGTCCTCCGGCGCCAGCTTCCCCTCTGCCGCGTACACGATGGTCCCCGCCATAGCCCGCACCATATTATAGAGGAAGCCGTTGGCACACACCCGGCACTCGATCAGGTCGCCAGTGCGGGATACATCGAAGTAGTACACCGTGCGCACCGTGGTCCGGGTCTCCGTCCCCACCGAGCGCACCGCCCGGAAGTCGTGAGTACCCACAAACTGGTCCGCCGCCCGCTGCATGGCCGCCTCATCCAGATGCTTGGGGTAGAACCAGGCCCGGTCCACAAAAAAGGGGTTGCCCAGGCGTGAGTTATAAATGCGGTAGGTGTACTCCTTCCGCAGGCAGGAGCCAATGGCATTGAAGCTGTCAGGCACCTGGGTGGCCTTTACCACCACGATGTCCCGGGGCAGGCGGGTGTTCACCGCCAGCGGGATCCGGTCGCAGGGGATGGAGGAGGTGGTGCGGAAGTTGGCGATGTAGGTCTCCGCGTGGACGCCGGCGTCAGTCCGCCCCGCCCCGGTGCACTTGACCGGGTGGCACACCACGGTGCTCAGGGCCTTCTCCAAAGTCTCGGCCACGGTGACCGCGTTTTTCTGCACCTGCCACCCGTGGTAGGCCGTTCCATTGTACATCAGCTTCAGCGCGATATTGCGTCCTTCCATGTCATCACCATTCCAAACCGTGCTCATTCCGGGGCCGGGCCGCGGAAAAAGAGACCGGGGCACCCCGCGCGCCCCGGTTGCTATCGGGATTATAACATAGTATAATCAGTTGGGCAAGCGCCCGCCGCCCCCCGCGGCGGCACATTTAATCGGATTTTAAGAAACAGTAAAGTACGGTTCAAGGCCGGTATGGTATCCTGAGCATGACCGGGACCGGAGGGTCCCGCCCATTCCGGTACGAAAGGAGCTGTTATCATGGAGATCACGCTGGAGCAGGTGGAGCGTCTGCGGGAAAAGGCCGCCGTATCCTATGGGCAGGCCAAGGCCGCCCTGGAGTACAGCGGCGGCAATCTGCTGGACGCCCTGATTTATCTGGAGGAGCGGGGGGTGATCCCCCGGCCGGAGGACACCTACTACTCCACCAAGGGGGAGGCGCCGCCCCCGCCCGCCCAGGACCTGCCCCTCCCAGCGGAGCCCGCCTCCCGGAAGAAGCGCCGCCAGGGCGGTCTGCGCCGGCTGCTGCGCCGCCTTCGGGTCCTCCTGCTGGACAATGAGCTGGAGATCTGGCACAGGGAGCAGCCCATCACTGCCATCCCCATGCTGCTGTTGATCGTCATTCTGATCTTTTTCTTCTGGATCGCCCTGCCCCTCATGCTTCTGGGGCTGTTCTTCGGCTTCCGGTATCAGGTCACCGGCCCCGACCTGGAGGACGACGCTCTGAACGGGGTCATGGGCTCGGTGGCGGACACCGCCGCCGACGTGGGCCGGCAGGTGATGGATGAGCTGAGATCCCAGCACGAGAAATACAGCGGCCGAAAAAAATAAGCGGCTAAGCGGCGCGGCCGGGGCCGCCCGCTGAGATCCCGGCGGAGCCCGCGCTCCGCCCTTGAATGAGGTGAATGTACTGTGGCTGAAACCATCCTTCTGGTGGAGGACGAAGAAAAGCTGGCCCGCATGGTGGAGCTGGAGCTTCGGTATGAGGGCTATGAGGTAGAAAAGGCCTTTGACGGCCGCACCGGCCTGGAGCGGGCCCTGTCCGGCGGCTTCGACCTGGTGCTGCTGGACATCATGCTGCCCCAGCTGTCCGGCATGGAGGTACTCCGCCGCCTGCGGCGGGAGCGCTCCACCCCTGTCATCATGCTCACCGCCCGGGACAGCGTGATCGACAAGGTCTCCGGCCTGGACTCGGGGGCGGATGACTATATCACCAAGCCCTTCGCCATCGAGGAGCTGCTGGCCCGGATCCGGGCCGCCCTGCGGAAGCGGACCACCGCTCCAGAGGAGACCCTGCTCACCGCCGGCCCCCTGGCCATGAATGTGGACAAGCATCAGGTCACCGTGAAGGACCAGCCGGTGGAACTGACCAAGAAGGAGTTCGACCTGCTGCGCCATCTGCTGGAAAATAAGGGGCACGTCCTCTCCCGGGAGACCCTGCTGGACAGCGTCTGGGGCTTTGACTTCGTGGGGGAGACCAACTCGGTGGATGTGTATATCCGCTTCCTCCGCAGCAAACTGGACGAGGCCTTCGGCGTCAAGCTGATCCACACGGTGCGGGGCGTGGGCTACGTCATCCGGGAGAGCTGAGCCCCGTATCCCCAGACTCCCCGCCCCAGAAAGGAGGCCCGCCATGCCAAAACGCCGCCGCTTTCAGGCCCCGCCCGACCGGGATCCCCTCCACGGAGCCCGGTCCTCCCTAGTGTTCCGCCTGAATTTCGGTTTTTTCTTTCGCCAGCTGGGTATCTTCCTTGTGATGGATCTGCTGCTGGTCATCATGGCCACCACCGGCCTGTTCCTGTGGGCGGAAAACCGCTGCGCCGACGTGGTGGCTCTGGTGGACGTCAGAGGAGTGCCCACTGCGGACGCCATCCCCTGGATGGAGGCCAGCGATTACAGCATCACGCCCCTGGACCGGGAGCCCCAGGGCGTCCCAGTCCCCTTCGACTGGCTGCGGATCCGCCGGGAGACCGCGGACGCCCTGCACCAGTATGACCTGATGCAGTACTACTCTGTGGAGCTGAAAAGCGCCGGACAGCCCTACGCGGTCACGGTGGATCTCACCAGCGTATCCGGCGCCCTGTGTTGGGCCGGGGCGGTGCTGCTCATCTGCCAGGGGCTGTCCCTGCTGACCAATCTGTTCCGGAACAACCGCTCCATCCACAAGGTCCTGAAGCCTATTCAGGACCTGGCGGCCACCGCCGCCCGCCTGAACTCCATGACTCATATGTCCCGGCAGGAGCTGGAGGCCCTGGCCGGCGAACTGGAGAAGATCAACGCCAAGCATCTGGACAGCCGCATCGACCTGCCCGCCACGCAAAAGGAGCTACGCGCTCTGGCCCAGGCCATCAACGCCATGCTGGACCGGATCAACAAGGCGTACAGTGCCCAGATGCGCTTCGTCTCCGACGCCAGCCACGAGCTGCGCACCCCCATCGCCGTCATCCAGGGCTACGCCGCCCTCCTGGACCGCTGGGGCAAGGACGACCCGGAGGCCCTTCAGGAGTCCATCCACGCCATCCGCTCTGAGGCCAAGGCCATGGAGGAACTTGTGGAGCAGCTCCTCTTCCTGGCCCGGGGGGACAACGACACCCAGCCGGTCAAGCCTGTGGCCTTCGACCTCACCGCCCTGGCCGGCGAGGTCCTGCGGGAGGAGGAGATGATCCACCAAGACCGGACCTTCCTCCCCCGCTGGGGCGAGGCCCCCATCCCGGTCCGGGCCGACCAGGGCCTTATCAAGCAGGTCATGCGCATCCTCATGGACAACAGCGTCAAATACAGCCCGCCGGACGGGCGGATCTATCTCCGGGTCACCGCACAGGAGGGGTATGCCCGGGTCACCGTCCAGGACGAGGGCATGGGCATCTCCCCCCAGGGCATCCCCCACATCTTCGACCGCTTCTACCGCACCGACCAATCCCGGGACCGCAGAACAGGGGCACCGGCCTGGGGCTGTCCATCGCCAAGTGGATCGTGGACCGCCACGGCGGCTGGTTCGAGGTGGTCTCCCGGGAGGGCGTGGGCACCCGGATCTCCTTCCTCCTCCCCACCGCTCCGGCGTCCGCGGAAGAGGAGGCGGTCTGATGTACTTTGTCTATCTCCTCCGCTGCTCCGATGGCACCCTCTATACTGGCTGCACCAACAACCTGGACCGCCGCCTCGCCGCCCACAACGCCGGAAAAGGAACCAAATACACCCGCAGCCGCCTGGCCGGTCGCCCTGGTCTACTGGGAGCAGGCCGCGGACCGGTCCGCAGCCCTCCGGCGAGAGAGCGCCATCAAGCGGCTCACCCGGTGGCAGAAGCTGGAGCTGATCCAAAACAGTCCCATTTCCGCCCCGGAACCGCCGGTTTTTTTGCAATAATTCTCAAAAAGCTATTGACATTGATTTTTTCCACTGATATAATTTTGTAGCCGCTTTGAGCGGGGTGAAAAGTGGAAGGTCCGCTTCCCTCCCGTAAGAGCGAGCCCGTAATGAAGGAGTTGAATATCATGCAGGCAATCATTGTGACCGGCGGCAAGCAGTACAAGGTGGCGGAGGGCGACACTCTGTTCATCGAGAAGCTGGAGGCCGAGGCCGGCCAGGAGATCGTGTTCGATCAGGTTCTGGCCATCCTGGACGGCGACAAGGCCACCTTCGGCGCTCCCGCCGTGGAGGGCGCTTCCGTGGCCGCCACCGTCGTGAAGAACGGCAAGGGCAAGAAGGTCCGCGTCTTCAAGTACACCCCCAAGAAGGGCTACCGGAAGCGTCAGGGCCACCGTCAGCCCTATACCAAGGTGCAGATCGGCGCCATCAAGGCCTGATCCATGACCACCGCCACATTCCACACCGAAGGCCGCCGCATCACCGGCTTCACTGTCCAGGGACACAGCGGCTACGCCTCGGAGGGAGAGGACATCGTCTGTGCCGCAGTGACCAGCGCCGTGCGCCTGGCGGAGTGCGCCGTCAACGACGTGCTCGGCCTGGAGGCTCCGGTGAAGGTGCGGCAGAAGGACGCGTCCATTACACTGAAGCTCCCCGCCCAGCTGGGACCGGCCAATGAGGATACCTGTCAGGTCCTCCTGACCGCCCTCATGGTCCACCTGGTCCAGCTTGCGGAGGAATATCCCGACCATATTACCGTTTTGGAGGTGTAACACATGCTGAATATCGGTCTGCAGTTTTTCGCCCATAAAAAGGGCGTGGGTTCCACCCGCAACGGCCGTGATTCCGAGGCCAAGCGCCTGGGCGTCAAGCGCGCCGACGGTCAGTTCGTGCTGGCCGGCAATATCCTGGTCCGCCAGCGCGGCACCCACATCCACCCCGGCGTCAACGTGGGCAAGGGCAGCGATGACACCCTGTTCGCCCTGAAGTCCGGCAAGGTGAAGTTCGAGCGTCTGGGCAAGGACCGCAAGCAGGTCTCCATCATCGAGATCGCGCAGTAATCAAGCCATAAAGCCGCAAACGATCACCGTTTGCGGCTCTTTTTATCCAGAAAGAGGTTTTCTTGTATGGAATATCGCAAGTTTTCTCAGGGATATGTCCTGCGTCTGGACCCCGGCGAGGAGATCGTTGCTTCCCTTACCCGGCTGGTGGAGGAGGAAGGCATCCAGCTTGCCTCCGTCTCCGCCCTTGGCGCGGCCAATGATGTGACCATTGGTATTTTTAACACGGTGGAGAAGCAATACTACTCCCACCGGTATCAGGAGGATTACGAGATCTCCGCCCTGGTGGGCAATGTGACCCGGAAGGACGGGGCGCCCTATCTCCATCTGCACATCACCATCGGGAACCCGGTCACCGGAGAGGTCCACGCGGGCCATCTCTCCTCCGCCACCATCAGCGCCACCCTGGAGCTCTTCCTCCAGGTCTGGGACGGGCAGGTGGGCCGGAAGTTCAGCGAGACCGTGGGGCTCAATCTGCTGGAATTTTGAACCTGAACATCACACTGTAAGGAGGCGTTCTGTATGGCAGCACCCTTTGTAGATACCGCGAAGATCACCGTCCGCTCCGGCAACGGCGGCAACGGCGCGGTCTCCTTCCACCGGGAGAAATATGTGGCCGCCGGCGGCCCGGACGGCGGCGACGGCGGCCGGGGCGGCAACGTGGTGGTCACCGTGGACGATCATATGTCCACCCTGATGGACTTCCGCTATAAGCGCAAGTACACCGCCGCCAACGGCACAGACGGCGGCGGCAAGCGTTGCACCGGCAGAAACGGCGCGGACCTGGTCCTGCGGGTCCCCCGGGGCACCATCATCCGGGACGCCGCCACCCAGGAGATCATCCACGATATGTCGGATGACGCCCCCTTCATCCTCTGCAAGGGCGGCCGGGGCGGCTGGGGCAACCAGCACTTCGCCACCCCCACCCGGCAGGTCCCCCGCTTTGCCAAGGCGGGCTACCCCGGCGAGAGCCGCGAGGTTGTTCTGGAACTGAAACTGCTGGCTGATGTGGGACTGGTAGGTTTCCCCAATGTGGGTAAGTCCACGCTGCTCAGCGTGGTCAGCCGGGCTCAGCCCAAGATCGCCAACTACCACTTCACCACCCTGTTCCCCAATCTGGGCGTGGTGTATGTGGAGGAGGGCGTCTCCTTCGTCATGGCGGATATCCCCGGCATCATCGAGGGCGCCGCTGACGGCGCAGGTCTGGGTCATGACTTCCTACGCCATATTGATCGCTGCCGCCTGCTCATCCATGTAGTAGACGTCTCCGGCAGCGAGGGCCGGGACCCGGTGGAGGACTTTGAGGCCATCAACGCGGAGCTGAAGCAGTACTCCCCCGAGCTGGCCTCCCGCAAGATGATCGTGGCCGCCAACAAGACGGACATCATGGCGGACCCCGCCCTGCTGGACAAGCTCCGCGCCCACGTGGAGGCCCTGGGACTGGAGCTGTTTGAGATCTCCGCCGCGGCCCATCAGGGCACCCGGGAGCTGGTCAAACAGGCCGCCCGGGAGCTGGCCCAGCTGCCCCCTGTGGCGGTGTACGAGCCCACCTATGTGGAGCGCCCCCCCGAGGTGGACACCTCCGGCGAGGTCTCTATTGAGAAGTACGACGACACCTGGGTGGTGGAGGCCCCCTGGCTCCAGCACCTGATGGCCAACGTCAACTTTGGAGATTATGAGAGCCGCAACTGGTTCGACCGCAAGCTGCGGGAGTCCGGCCTGTTCGACAAGCTGGAGGCCATGGGCATCCAGGATGGGGACATCGTCTCCCTGTACGACCTGGAATTTGAATATCAGCGCTAAATCAAAGCAGCGCGCCCGGACGCCGGGCGCGCTGCTTTTTCGTGCGTTCCCATCCCTGTATGGAACGGGGAACACTGTAAAATCCGGGACGCTTGCTCCATCAGATGGCGCTGTGGAAGGTGCGCTGGATGACCTCCAGCTGCTGCTCCCGGGACAGGCGGCTGAAATTCACCGCGTAGCCGGATACCCGGATGGTCAGACTGGGGTACTGCTCAGGGTGCTCCATGGCGTCGATGAGGGTCTCACGCCGTAGGACGTTTACGTTCAGGTGGTGGGCCCCCTGGCAGAAGTAGCCGTCCAGGATGGAGACCAGGTTGCTCTCCCGCTGTGCCTCATCCTTGCCCAGGGCCTCGGGGACGATGGAGAAGGTGTTGGAGACGCCATCCTGGCACACATCCCGATAGGGGATCTTGGCCACGGAGTTCAGGCTGGCCAGGGCTCCGTTCACATCCCGGCCGTGCATGGGGTTGGCTCCGGGGGCCAGCGGCTCGCCCAGCTTGCGGCCGTCCGGGGTGGAGCCGGTCTTTTTCCCGTACATCACGTTGGAGGTGATGGTCAGGGCGGACAGGGTGTGCTTGGCCCCCCGGTACAGGGGGTGCTTCTTCAGTTCCTGAGAGAAGGTCCGCACCACATAGACCGCCTCGTCATCCGCCCGGTCATCGTCGTTTCCGTACTTGGGGAAACTGCCCTCGGTGACGAAGTCCACCGCGATCCCCTGCTCATTGCGGATGGGACGCACCCTGGCGTACCGGATGGCGGAAAGGGAGTCGGCGGCCACGGAGAGGCCGGCAATGCCGAAGGCGGTGAGCCGCTCCACCTGGGTGTCATGGAGGGCCATCTGGCTGGCTTCATAGGCGTACTTGTCGTGCATATAGTGGATGATGTTCACCGTGTCGGCGTACAGCTCGGCAGCGTAGGCCAGCACCTTGTTGTAATTCTCCCGGACCTTCTCATAGTCCAGCACCTCGTCGGTGATGGGCTGGATGCCGGGGACGATCCGGGCGCCGGACCGCTCGTCCACGCCGCCGTTGATGGCGTACAGCAGGCATTTGGCGATGTTGCACCGGGCGCCGAAGAACTGCATCTGCTTGCCCACCGCCATGGCGGACACACAGCAGGCGATTGCGTAGTCATCGCCATATACAGGACGCATCACATCATCATTTTCATACTGAATGGAATCAGTCGCAATGGACATTTTGGCGCAGTAGCGTTTAAAGCCCTCGGGCAGATGCTCGGACCAGAGAACAGTGAGGTTGGGCTCAGGCGCGCTGCCCAGGTTGGCCAGGGTGTGGAGATAGCGGAAGGAGGTTCGGGTCACCAGGGTCTTTCCCCAATGCTCATGCCGCCGATGGCCTCGGTGACCCAGGTGGGGTCCCCGCCGAAGAGCTCGTTGTACTCCGGCGTACGCAGGTGGCGGACCAGCCGCAGCTTGATGATGAACTGGTCGATCAGCTCCTGGGCCTCCTCCTCAGTGATGACCCCGTTCTCCAGATCCCGCTGGAGATAGATGTCCACAAAGGTGGAGGTGCGGCCCAGGGAGGTGGCGGCCCCATTGTTCTCCTTGATGCCCGCCAGATAGGCCATGTACAGGGCCTGGATGGCGTCATGGGCGTTGGCGGCGGGCTTGGACAGGTCCACCCCATAGCGGGAGGCCATGTCCTTCATCTTCCCCAGGGCGCGGATCTGCTCAGAAACCTCCTCCCGCAGGCGGATGCGTTCCTCTCCCATGGGGCCGTCCAGCTCCTCCAGATCCTGCTTCTTCCACTCGATCAGGCGGTCCACGCCGTACAGAGCCACCCGGCGGTAGTCCCCGATGATCCTCCCCCGGCCGTAGGCGTCCGGCAGGCCGGTGAGCAGGCCGGCGTGGCGGGCCTTCCGGGTGCGCTCCGGGTAAGCGTCAAAGACGCCCTCATTGTGGGTCTTGCGATACTCGGTGAAGTGGGCCTCGATCTCCGGGTCCAGCTGATAGCCGTACTGCTCCAGGGCAGACTTGGCCATACGGGTGCCGCCATACAGGTTGACAATGCGCTTCAAGGGAGCATCCGTCTGAAGGCCCACAATAACCTCATTTTCCTTGTCGATATAGCCGGGGGCGTAGTTGTCGATGCCGGACACCCGGTGGGTATCCACATCCAGGATCCCGTTCTTCAGTTCCTGAAGCAGCAGCTCCTCGCACCGCTTCCACACCGCCTTCGTGCGCCGGGTGGGGCCGGTCAGAAAGGCGTCATCCCCCAGATACGGGGTCCAGTTCTTCTGAATAAAGGAACGCACGTCAATGGAGCGCTGCCACTCGCCGGCGGCAAAGCCGTTCCACGCCTGATCCTGCATCACCATGATAAAATCCTCCTCTATACATATCATCCAAATTTTATTTTATATCGATTTCACCTGTTAAAGTCGGAAAACCAGTGTTCCTGAAGCTTGCTGCACCGCTCCGGATCCATGGCGGGAACCTCCGCCAGGGGATCCGTGCGGCCCAGCCCCCGGTATTTCTCCGCCCCCAGCTTGTGGAAGGGGAGCAGTTCTACCCTCTGCACATTGGGGAGGGTGTCCACATACCTCCGCAGGGCGGCCAGATGCACCTCCTGATCGGTGAGCCCGGGGACCACCACATGGCGCACCCACATGGGCGTCCCCGCCTGGCGCACGGCCTCCACAAAGTCCAGCGTCCGCTCCATGGAGCGTCCCGTTATCCTCTGGTAATGCTCCGGGTCCTCATGCTTCACATCATAAAGGACCAGATCCGTATGTCTCAGAATGTCCTCATACGCCCCCAGGCCCGCCCCGGAGGTATCCAGGCAGGTGTGGACCCCGGCCCTGTGGAGCCATGCCAGGCACTCCGCCAGAAACTCCGGCTGGAGCAGCGGCTCCCCGCCGGAAAAGGTCACCCCGCCGCCGGAGCGGTCGAAGTAGGGCCGGAAGCGCAGCAGCCGCCGGACCAGTGCCTCCGGCTCCACCGCCTCGCCCCCCTCCGCCGTCTGGGTATCCGGATTGTGGCAGTAGAGACACCGGACTGGCTGATGGCCGTCTTGAGCGCATAGCCGATGCCGCCGCCGATGATGGACTGCGGCACGAAGGCGTACTTGAAGATCATGCCGAAGGTCTCCGGCACGTAGCGGATGCGGGCAAAGAGCACGATCAGGCCGCCGACCAGATACAGGCAGGCCATGACCGGCACGATCTTCTCCGTGACGGAGGCGATGCGCTGCACGCCGCCGATGAAGATGAACGCCGCGATGGCGGAAACGATCAGGCCCATGACCCAGCTCGGGATGTGGAACGCGTTCTGGCACGCCTCGCCGATGGAGTTGGACTGCACCATGGAGCCCATGAAGCCGAGCGCCAGAATGATCGCGACCGCGAAGAAACCGGCCAGGAACTTGCCGAAGCCGTTCGGGAACGCGCGCTTGATGTAGTACACCGGGCCGCCGAGGACCGTGCCGTCCGACTCGACCACACGCGTCTCCTGCGCGAGCACTGCCTCGGCATAGATCGTCGCCATGCCGAAAAACGCGATGATCCACATCCAGAAGATCGCGCCGGGGCCGCCGATGAGGATCGCGCCGCAGGCGCCGACGATGTTGCCGGTGCCGACCTGCGCCGCGACGGCCGTCGCCAGTGCCTGGAACGAGCTCATGCCGGATTTGTGCTTCTCGCCGTTGAGACTGAACTCGCCGAAGAAGCGCCGCCAGCCCTCGCCGAAGCAGCGCACCTGCACGAACCGCGTGCGGATGGTGAAATACAGACCCGCGCCGAGGAGCAGGATGATCAGCAGAAACGGCGTCCATATCGTCACCGTCAACGACTATCTGGCCAAGCGCGACAGCGAGTGGATGGGCAAGGTCCACCGCTTCATGGGCCTGACCGTGGGCCTGATCGTCCACGACCTGACCAAGGAGCAGCGCCAGGCCGCCTATG
>VOFE01001475.1_pt1 | contig 14001 bp, 21 predicted proteins | sample 5384071 | NCBI WGS metagenome assembly VOFE01 (sample SAMN12384724, study PRJNA508395) | human gut metagenome | isolation source: healthy gut D | host: Homo sapiens
AAGGCAAGAACCTTAAAAGCTGCCATTCTCCGTACACTGGGACAAGATTGTAGTGATTTCCTTGATGAGAGCGGGCATATTGATCCTCTGGATATGGGTATCCGTTATGAAAAAGCAGTATCTTGTTCTGAGTTCGATAACTGGAAACGATCCATGAGAGAACCTGCTCACAATTATTTAGAACTTGCTCTCGACTACGCAAAAGCCGGCTTCTACAAGGATGCTTTGTATATTCTCAGCTCCTGCAATACATCATCTCCTATGATTGGCTATTACAAGGGTTATATTTATGAATTAATGGGTGAGCTTGAAAATGCAAAAGAAGCGCACAAGCTTGGCGAAGCTTCCGATTATTCCTGCTGCTTCCCGAATCGAACAGAAGAAGTACTGATTCTGGAAAGCGCAATCCGCGTATTAGAAAAAGCGCCACGTGCTCACTACTACCTGGGATGTCTCCTCTATGATAAAAAGCAAAACGAAAAGGCACTCCAGCACTGGCTTACCTCCACGGAGGAAGAACCATCTTTCGCAATGAGCTACCGTAACCTTGCGATTGCTTACTACAATAAAGAGCATGACATTAGTAAAGCACTTCCTGCCATGAAACGTGCTGTTGAGCTTGACCCTGACTATTCTCGTTTTCTTCTGGAATACGACCAGCTTTGTGCAAAGGCAGGTTATTCCAATGAAGACCGCTTGAAGCTTTTAGAAGCACACATTGATCTGGTTACTTACCGGGATGCATTGTATCTTGAGTATATTACTCTTCTTAACAACACCGGTCAGTATGACAAAGCACTGGACTGCCTGACTACCCACCAGTTCCATCCTTGGGAAGGCGGAGAAGGAAAAGTCAGCGCACAATACCGATATGCACTGACTCAGAAAGCAGTTCTTCTACTGAACAGAAAGCATTACGAGGAAGCAATCAGCCTATTAGAAAAGACAAAAACATATCCGCGTTCCTTCCGGAAGGTCGCAAACACCTGTTACGTCTGTTGTACGGAAGTAGAACTGTGGACGGTAGTTGTTGAAGAATGGAGTATGACGTCCACCTTCGTCTTTTGTCAGTACGTATACCTGAGCAGTGAACTTGTGGTGGCAAGTTACTGAACCTGGTTTACAAAGAACCTGTCCTCTTTCGATTTCGTCTCTCTGAACACCACGAAGAAGTGCACCGATGTTATCACCAGCCTGAGCTTCGTCAAGGAGTTTACGGAACATTTCGACACCAGTTACAACAACTTTACGTGTTTCTTCTTTGATACCAACGATTTCAACTTCGTCAGATACGTGAAGTACACCAGCCTCTACTCTACCTGTAGCAACTGTACCACGACCTGTGATAGAGAATACGTCCTCTACTGGCATTACGAATGGCTTATCTGTATCACGCTCTGGATCTGGAATATAGCAGTCTACAGCGTCCATAAGTTCCATGATCTTGTCTCCCCATGGTCCGTTAGGATCTTCAAGAGCCATCAGAGCTGAACCCTGGATGATTGGAGTATCATCGCCTGGGAAATCATACTCATTAAGGAGTTCACTGATTTCCATTTCTACTAATTCAAGAAGTTCTTCATCGTCAACCATATCACATTTGTTCATGAATACTACGATGTAAGGAACACCTACCTGACGAGAAAGTAGGATGTGCTCTCTTGTCTGAGCCATAACACCATCAGTAGCAGCTACAACAAGGATAGCTCCGTCCATCTGAGCAGCTCCTGTAATCATGTTCTTTACGTAGTCAGCATGTCCTGGGCAGTCAACGTGTGCATAGTGACGTTTCTCTGTCTGGTACTCAACGTGAGCTGTAGAAATTGTGATACCACGTTCTCTCTCTTCTGGAGCTTTATCGATATCTTCAAATCTACTGCTGTGTTTCCTGGTACTCTTGCTGCAAGTGTCTTTGTGATAGCAGCTGTAAGAGTTGTTTTACCGTGGTCAACGTGACCGATAGTACCGATATTACAATGCGGTTTTGTTCTTTCAAATTTAGCCTTTGCCATTTTGAATATCCTCCTTAAATATACCACCCAATAGGGCATTTTAGTTTACGATGTTTTAACTCGGCTAATACTGATTATATTTCATAAAGTACAGTTTTTCAAGCCTTTTTCGTATTTTTTATGCGTTTTTGTTAGATAAAATCTTTTCCTGAACAGACTTCGGAACTGGCTCATATTTCTCGAAGAACATTGAGTAGTTTCCACGTCCCTGTGTTCTGGAACGTAAGTCTGTAGAGTATCCAAACATTTCTGAAAGCGGAACGAATCCACGAACGATCTTTCCACCACCGAGGTCATCCATACCTTCGATACGTCCACGACGAGAGTTGATATCTCCGATAACATCACCCATGTACTCTTCCGGCATAGTAACTTCAACTTTCATGATAGGCTCAAGGAGAACCGGGTCAGATTTCTTCATAGCGTCTTAAATGCAAGAGAACCTGCAATATGGAATGCCATTTCAGATGAATCGACTTCATGGTAAGAACCATCATATACGGTTGCATGAATACCTACTACAGGGAATCCACCAAGAATACCAGCTGCATAGCTTCTTCAATACCTTCGCCGACAGCCGGAATGTATTCCTTCGGAATTGCACCACCGACAACAGTAGAATCGAATTTGAATGTTTCTTCACCATTAACATCCATTGGTTCGAATTTAACTTTACAGTGTCCGTACTGTCCACGTCCACCTGACTGTTTAGCATACTTGCTGTCAACATCAACTGCTTTTGTAAATGCTTCTTTGTAAGCAACCTGCGGAGCACCTACATTAGCTTCTACCTTGAATTCACGAAGAAGTCTGTCTACGATGATTTCAAGATGAAGTTCTCCCATTCCGGCGATGATTGTCTGTCCAGTCTCCTGATCAGTATGAGCACGGAATGTAGGGTCTTCCTCAGCCAGTTTTGCAAGAGATTCACCAAGTTTACCCTGAGAAGCTTTTGTCTTAGGCTCGATAGCAAGCTCGATAACTGGTTCTGGGAATTCCATAGATTCAAGGATTACCGGATGCTGTTCGTCACAGATTGTATCACCTGTAGTAGTGAATTTAAATCCGATAGCTGCTGCGATATCACCTGAATATACTTTATCCAATTCCATTCTCTTGTTAGCATGCATCTGAAGGATACGTCCAACACGTTCTTTTTTATTCTTTGTAGCGTTCAATACATAAGAACCTGAATTCATAGTTCCGGAGTAAACACGGAAATATGCAGCTTACCAACGAACGGGTCTGTCATAATCTTAAATGCAAGAGCTGAGAAAGGCTCTTCATCAGAAGAATGTCTCACAACTTCATTACCATCTTCGTCAACACCCTGGATTGGCGGGATGTCTGTCGGAGCCGGCATATACTCAACGATTGCATCAAGAAGCTTCTGAACACCCTTATTTCTGTAAGCTGATCCACAGCAAACAGGTACTGCTGTACACTCACAAGTTGCTTTTCTAAGAACTGCTTTGAGCTGATCTACTGTCGGAATTTCGTCCTCAAGATACATCATCATAAGTTCGTCATCCAATTCACAGATCTTTTCAACCAGTTCTGTATGGTAAAGCTCAGCATCTTCTTTCATGTCATCCGGGATTTCACATACTGTGATGTCATCACCCTTCTCATCATTGTAGATGTAAGCTTTCATTTCCATAAGGTCGATGATTCCCTTGAAATCATCTTCTTTACCGATTGGTAACTGAAGACGATAGCGTTCTTCCAAGTCTGGTCTTAATCTGGTCTACTGCGTTGTAGAAGTTTGCACCCAAGATATCCATCTTGTTGATGAAGGCCATTCTTGGTACATTGTATGTGTCTGCCTGACGCCATACGTTTTCTGACTGAGGCTCAACACCACCCTTAGCACAGAATACACCTACAGCTCCATCAAGTACACGGAGGGAACGCTCAACCTCTACTGTAAAGTCAACGTGTCCCGGAGTATCAATGATATTGATACGGTGCTCAAGAGCTCCTTTTTTAGGTTTTGTGAACTCTTCGAGTGTCCAATGGCATGTTGTAGCCGCAGAAGTGATCGTGATACCTCTTTCCTGCTCCTGTTCCATCCAGTCCATGGTAGCAGTACCTTCGTGAGTATCTCCAATCTTATAGTTAACACCGGTATAGTACAGGATACGCTCGGTAAGAGTTGTCTTACCAGCATCAATATGAGCCATAATACCGATATTTCTGGTTCTCTCTAATGGATATTCTCTTCCAGCCAAGATTTTTTCCTCCTAAAATAATTAGAAACGATAGTGAGCAAACGCTTTGTTTGCTTCTGCCATCTTGTGCATGTCTTCTTTCTTCTTTACAGATGCGCCAGTATTGTTTGCCGCATCCAGAATTTCATTAGCAAGTCTTTCTTCCATTGTCTTCTCTCCTCTTTCACGAGAATATAATGTCAACCAGCGAAGTGCCAGAGCCTGTCTTCTGTCTGCTCTTACCTCGATCGGTACCTGATAAGTGCACCACCGATACGTCGTGCCTTTACCTCAAGTACAGGCATGATGTTGTTCATTGCTTCTTCAAATACTTCGATAGCTGGCTTTTCAGCTTCTCTGCAACTCTTGTCAAATGCTCCGTATACAATCTTCTGAGCTACACCTTTCTTACCGTCCAGCATAATGTTGTTGATAAGCTTTGTAACCACCTTGTTGTTGTATAACGGATCCGCTAATACATCTCTTTTCTGAGTATGTCCTTTACGTGGCACGGTTCTTCCCTCCTTAATCATATTTTCCGGTTTCACCGGAATTAATTCATCGGTACTCACATGTGTCTTTCTAATGATCACGTTCCGGGACAATGCATGCCTGCCACGTGGCAGGCGATATCTATATAAACCCGCAACCAACTATTACTCATAGTTCTGTTTGTGATACGATTTTTTTTTACACTTTTGAAATCTTATCTAAAATGCAATAGATTTATTTCTTTAGCGTCTTTCGGTCTCTTAGCACCGTATTTGGAACGAGCCTGTCTTCTCTTAGCAACACCTGCTGTATCAAGTGTTCCTCTTATGATGTGATATCTTGTACCTGGCAGGTCTTTAACTCTTCCTCCACGGATAAGAACAACACTATGCTCCTGAAGGTTATGTCCCTCACCTGGAATATAGCTTGTTACTTCGATTCCGATTTCATCCGTGCAGGATTAGTCAATTTCAGGCTCGCAGTCCCGGCGGTGATAGCCGCGATCATCGGCTCTTCCATCGGCGCCAATCTTTCTCTTATGGTTCCTGAGAAAATAATGATCTATATCTTGACCGGAATTCTCCCGATCGCAGTTTTCCTTGTTTTAAACAAGAAATTGTTCAATGACTCCGGCACTGACAAGATCACGCTGGATAAACGTACTTACCTGACCGCATCCATTTCCGCTTTCATCATCGGGATGTATGATGGTTTTTACGGACCGGGAACCGGAACCTTCCTTATTATTGCTTTCACAGTGTTTGCAAAGCTCAGCATTAAGACTGCCAACGCACAGGCTAAAGTCATTAATCTGACCACAAATATCACGTCTCTTTGTATCTTTCTCTTCAACGGACAAGTGCTTTTCTGTTAGGAATTATCGCCGCTATATGCAATATGGCCGGCGGATATATCGGCGCCGGCCTTATCAGGACAAATGGTGCTAAAATTGTAAAACCAAGTATTTTATTTGTGCTCGTGCTTCTGGCAATTAAATTATTCAGCTAACATCTGCTTGACCTCTTCCTTTTTTTCATATTGTCTTTTGTGACCCCACATAGCCCGTGTTCACATAAGCTTCATTCCCCGCTCCGATGGCAGCCCTTGCGGCTGCGATCACGGGCATATCCCATACCAAATGGATTCTGCACAACAAGTCCGTCTACTGTTCCGTCTTTCAACATCTGAAGCTGTTCTTCATCCGCATCATAGCCCACGACCTTCAGGCCTTCCCGCTCTCCGCGCTCTATGCCTTCCACCAATGCTTTGACTGCAACTTGATTTGTGCCATATACACCCTTCAGATTCGGATGTTTTTTCAGCACGTAATCAAGCACCTGTTCTTCGGTAATACTTTTCGGATCAACCTGTGTTTCTTCCGAGAGCGCTGTGCCTGTCGGTTCTCCGCTTAAAAGCGTAGGTTCCGGCATTAATTTCAGCAGCAATCTGCTCCTGCCAGCTGTCCAACGCATCCAAATATACTGTATCTACGATGGAAATCTCCGGATAGCTTTCCTGAAGTTTCGCCGCAAATGCATTCACTCTTTCTTTATTATTCTTTGATTTTGAATCGTTGGCAACAACCACAATCTCTCCGGTACCCTCAAGTTCCTTCCCAAGATTGTCGGCACTACCTGCGCACTCTCCGAATTATTTGTAGACACGGTAGCCATTAGCCCCTGATAATCACTGCCGGAATCAAATGCCACGATCGGGATCTCACTGTCCGCCGCCAGATCAAACTGGACATCGCAGGCATTCTCATCTACAATAGCAATCCCAAGTGCCACCGGATAGCGGGATAATTCTTCATCCAGAAGATTCACCTGTTCGTCTACATTGTCTGTCTCTGCCGGAGCGCTGTACACAACCTTGATCTTATCCTTACCTTCATAGCCCAACTGTACATTCAGATCTTTGGCAGCCCGATCAACGCCTTTTTCAGAGACAACGAATTGGTTTATGTCTAGAATTTAAACTCAAAGGAGGGTATAATACTATGGCACACGTAATTGGTGATGAATGTGTAAGCTGTGGAACATGCGAGCCGGAATGTCCAGTAGGAGCTATTTCTCAGGGAGCAGAGCATTATGAAATTGATGCTGACGCTTGTGTAGATTGTGGAGCATGTGCAGCTCAGTGTCCAGTAGGAGCTATTTCTGAAGGCTAATCATTCGAAATAAGAAGCATATACAAAGAACCTGCCAACAGCAGGTTCTTTTGCATATTCAGACAAACTCATGCGCAGTATTTATGTACTGCGCATTTTTCAACATTTTTGTTTCCTCGACGGATTCTGACGAAATCGGTGCTTTCCCCTGTGCTATGATACATTTACCCATAAGGGACAAGTATTATATTATAAGGGGGTATCTAATGTGGGAAATCATACCAATGCTTTGAATACTTTAGAACAGATCAAACGCGAGACCAAAGATGATGCCAGACTGTATGCATGTATCAGGGATCTCTACGAACAGGGTGTCTCCTTTCCGATCTCAAAGCCCTGATCCCAGATATCAGACGGACCAGGGAACAGCTTCAGTTAAAACGCATGCTGCAGAATAACAACGAAGTGCTTCTCAACATGTTCAGCCAGGAGATGACATTTCTTCTGGATGCAAAAGAACGCCAGGAAGAGCTGGAATTCAAAAAACTGGACCAGCTGATCCGCCAGCAGCAATCCTTCCGGAAAGCTTCGGCCGATGCCGGTCCAGTAAAAAAACTAAAACGAATCTTCCTGTCTGCTTAGGTTCGCAAACTTTGTGTACTCACCTAACCAGGCCAGATTAACGGTCCCTACCGGACCGTTTCTTTGTTTTGCGATAATGATTTCTGCCTGTTTTTTGAACTCTGAATCTTTGTTATAGTATTCATCCCTGTAGATAAACATTACCACATCCGCATCCTGCTCGATGGCTCCGGATTCTCGGAGATCCGAAAGCATCGGCCGCTTGTCCGGCCGGCTTTCTACCGCACGGCTTAACTGTGACAGCGATACAACCGGCACATTCAGCTCTCTGGCAAGTCCCTTTAACTGACGGGAAATGTCTGAGACTTCCTGCTGTCTGGATTCGGAACTCTTTCCTACACTTCCGGTCATTAACTGTAAGTAGTCGATGATGATGATATCCAGTCCGTGCTCCAGCTTGTATTTCCTGCACTTTGATCTTAATTCCGAGATGGAGATACCCGGTGTATCATCAATGATCAGTTTCGACTGACCGATCACACCTGCTCCTTCAATCAGTTTCTCCCAGTCGGAATCTTTCATATTACCGGTTCTGAGTGACTGTGCATCTACACGGGATTCCAGGGAGAACAGTCGGTTTACCAGTTGTTCCTTTGACATCTCAAGACTGAAGATGGCAACCGCTTTATTCTTCTTGAACGCCATATACTGTGCCATATTCAGAACAAATGCCGTCTTACCCATGGACGGACGCGCTGCGATCAGGATGAAATCCGACGGCTGGAATCCGGACAGTTTATAATCCAGATCGATGAATCCGGTCGGGATTCCTGTAACGGTTCCCTTACTCTTAGATGCCTTTTCAATCTTATCCAGCGCATTCAGGACCACGTCCTTGATCGGAACATATTCGCCGGTCGTTCGTCTCTGTAATAACTGGAACATGGATTTCTCGGTCTGCTCCATGATAGACTCCAGAGGTTCTTTTCCGGCATAGCACATATTTTCAATCTCTTCATTCAATTTGATCATCTTGCGCATCACAGATTTGTCTGCCACGATCTGTGCATAATATTTCACATTCGCAGAAGTCGGCACTGCTGTCACCAGGTCTCTGACAAATTCCAGACTGGCAATCTCTGCCGGTACATCTTTTTCCTTCAGTCGTTCCTGCAAAGTAATCAGATCGACCGGTTTTCCTTCATTGAACAGTTCGATCATCGAATCAAAGATCACTCCATATGACGCCTGATAAAAATCATCACCACTGATGATTTCTCCTGCAGTGGTGATGGCATCTTTATCCATAAGCATGGCGCCGACAACAGACTGTTCTGCTTCGATGCTGTGTGGCATGACTCGTTTGATGAGTGCTTCTTCCACGCCTGAATTCCTCCTATGCTTCTTCTTTTACAACAACTTTCAGCTCAGCCGTTACCTTCGGATGCAGCTTAACCGGAACCGTATGTGTTCCCAGTGTTCTGATTGCTTCTTTTAACTGAACTTTCTTCTTGTCAATCGTAAGATCCATCTGTTTTTGACTTCTTCTGCAATCTCCTTTGAAGATACAGAGCCGAACGCTCTGCCGCCTTCGCCCATCTTGATCGCAACTTCAATCTTTCCTGCTTCGATCTTTCTGCCAAGTTCCTGGGCATCCTCATACTGCTGCTGAGCGATCTTGTCATCGTTCGCTTTCTTTAATTTCAGGTCATTTAAATTCTTTCCGTTAGCTTCTACACCTTTATTTTTTTCTTTAAGATGAAGTTTCTTGCGTATCCGTCGCTGACGTTTACGATCTCTCCCTTTTTACCAAGTGACTTTACGTCTTCTGTCAAAATTACTTTCATTACAAGTCTCCTCCTTCTATCATTTCGTCAATCACCTGTTTTAAGCAGGCTACCGCTTCATCCATATCGGTATGGTTAAACTGTGCACCGGAAGCGTTCATATGACCGCCTCCGCCCAGACGTTCCATGATGATCTGTACGTTAACTTCATCGATCGAACGTGCGCTGACGTATATTCTTCCATTATATTCTGTTAATACAAATGATGCCTTGATTGCACTGATGTCCAATAATTCATTTGCCGCCTGTGCCCCGATGATCGTCGTCGGGCTTTCAATGTGAAGATCCACACCCTTGCAATGGCAAATTTGTTACGGTACACTTCTGCACTGCTGATGATCTCCGCTTTTGCCCTGTAAGATTCCATATCGTCACGGAACAACTTTCTTACCAGCGTAATATCTGCACCGGATCTTCTCAGGAATGCTGCCGCCTCAAAAGTACGGACTCCGGTACTGTTCACAAAGTTGTTGGTATCGATCATGATGCCGGCATACAGGCTGCTCGCCTCAATCTTCGGAATCTTGATCCCATCTACAATATACTGCAATACCTCTGATACCATCTCACAAGCCGATGAGGCATATGGCTCAATATAAGATAACAGCGCATTATCAATATTGTCACTGCTCTGTCTGTGATGATCCAATACCACGATCGTCTTCGTTGTCTTCAGAAGGTCCTCACACTCTGTCATCATCGGACGGTTCGTATCTACAACGACTACCATTGAATTCTCGTCTGCCATATTCATCGCCTGTGACGATGTCAAAAACAGATCATCCGGGTAAGCCGAATCTTGTTCGAATAATTCATATAAAGGCCTGAGCGATGCTGACACTTCATTGATCACAATATAAGCACGTTTCTCCAGTGCCAATGCCGCACGATAGATTCCCATTGCCGCACCGAACGCATCCACATCTGTCAGCTTATGCCCCATAACGAATATCTTATCTTTGACCGTGATAAATTCACGCAGTGCCTCGGCTTTTACACGCGCCTTTACACGGGTATTCTTCGCTGTCTGTTCTCGCTTTCCGCCATAATAGGTAACACCGTGACAGTCCTTGATCACAGCCTGGTCGCCGCCTCTTGCAAGTGCGAGATCGATCGCTACACGCGCATAGTTATAACTCTGTGCATAAGAATCGGAACTCAGTCCCAAACCGATACTAAGTGTTGCCGGAATTCCATTTCCAATATTTACGGACTTTACATCATCCAGCAGGGAGAACTTATCTTCTTCCAGCTGTTTAAAATAAGACTTTCGGATGATAATGAAATACTTGTCCTTCTCCAGCTTCTTGACGATTCCGTCAACTTTTGCAATATACTGGTTGATCTTACGGTCTACCAGAGCCATCAGAAGTGACTGTCTGACCTCTTCCACACTGTCGATCACTTCATCGTAGTTATCGATGTATATCAGGCCTGCAACCATTCTCTGTTCTTCATTTTCTCTGATCGTACGGTTCAGTTCTGTAACATCCTGAAGATATACCGCAATGAAATATTCCTTCTCCTTTGGCAATTCCATAAGCTGTTCCGTATCGCTGAATCCCTCTACCGATACTCTGCGCAGTTCTGCCTGGTATTCCTTATCATCATAATATACTTCCATCGTGACCTTCTGCTGATCCTCTTTTGGAAATATACTCCGGTTCAATTCCGGAATGTATTTACTGATGTAAGCTTCTCCTTTTGGCTTTCCGCCCAGAATTGCTTCGAATTCGTCATTCATCCAGACTGCTTCCATCATCTAACAGGATTGCATAGGGAATCGACAGTTCCCTCAGCAGCGTATTCTGGACAATGCCATACTGTGCAGCAAATTCCACGAGATCTTTCATGATGATATTCTTACTGTAAAAATACAGTCCGCCTACCATGATGATATATATCAGCACGAATACGGCCATCAGGATTCCCGCTCTGTGATCCATCTTATACACCCACAGATCCATTGCGATCAAGAGCAATACCATGATTGCCGGCCACTGAATATAAAGCTTCAACTGGCCTTTCAGCTGCACCTTTCCATTTTCATTCTTTTTTTCCATGATTCTCGCCTCTGTTCGTGAGTCTTACTCACTACTTTTGCACTACAAAATGCCGATGGCATCTCACATTACACTTTATATACGTGATGATTATACCATTTCTTATCATAAAAAGAAAGATGGGAAATCTTAACGTTCTGTTAAGTGTTCCCCATCTGTCTATGTTTTTATTTCTTAAATTCCTTTTTCATATGCCTCATATCCGTTAGGATTCTGAGACTGCCATCTCCATGAGTCTGCACACATCTCGTCCAGACCTTTTTCAGCCTTCCATCCCAGAACTCTTGCTGCCTTTGCAGGATCTGCATAACACATCGCAATATCTCCGGCTCTTCTTGGCTTGATTTCATAAGGAATCTCCTTACCGCATGCTTTTCCAAATGCTTTTACCATATCAAGCACGGAATATCCCACACCTGTTCCAAGATTGATCACGTCAAGTCCAGGATTGCTGAAGATATAATCAATTGCTTTTACATGTCCTTTTGCAAGGTCAACTACATGAATGTAATCACGGACTCCGGTTCCATCCGGTGTATCGTAATCGTCCCCGAACACACCCAGTTTTTCAAGTTTTCCTACTGCCACCTGCGAAATATATGGCATCAGGTTGTTCGGAATTCCCTTTGGATCCTCTCCAATACGGCCGCTTTCATGTGCTCCAACCGGGTTAAAGTAACGAAGCAGGATAACATTCATATCCGGATTCGCCTTCTGTACGTCCGTCATGATCTGTTCCATCATAGACTTTGTCCATCCGTAAGGATTGGTACACTGTCCCTTCGGGCACTCCTCTGTGATCGGCATCTCTTCCGGACTTCCGTATACAGTTGCTGATGAACTGAATACAATATTCTTAACACCTGTCTGTTTCATCACATCCATCAGTGTCAGGGTTCCTGTTATATTGTTACGGTAGTACTCTAATGGCTTCTGTACCGATTCTCCGACTGCTTTCAGCGCTGCACAGTGGATTACTGCATCTACGCCTTCTTTTTCAAACATTTCTTTTAAAGCAGCTTCATCCATTACATCCCCTTCATAAAATGTAATCATCTTTCCGGTAAGCTCTTCTACCCTTTTTAAAGACTCTTTAGATGAATTACAAAGATTGTCATATACAACCACTTCATATCCTTCATTTAAAAGTTCCAGTGCCGTATGACTTCCGATATAACCGGCTCCTTGTGATTAATATTTTCTTGGCCATAATAGTACCTCCTAGTTGTTACTATACTTTTTCACGATTTCGTTCATAGTATACCACTTTTGTTCCATATCTTCAACAAGCTTGAACTGGGTACGGCATCTGTCAAGATTATGACCTTCTCTGTGTATCCTGAAATATTTATCTCCTGCAGATAATCCGTAAGGAAACGCATGCCACATTCAAATGTCATCGTCTTTGCGCCCATCGGCATCAGCTCGATCTCCTTAGCTGTCAGCTTTCCGTCACATCCTTTTAAAAATCCTTTCGTATACAATTCAAATAATTCCATACTGCAGGATACTTTGCTTAAGTCTGTCTCATCCTCTGCTGCTGTACTTGCCCCAAAACGGATGGAATCACCTAAAATCGTTCATTGCAAGTCCCGGCATAACTGTATCAAGATCAATAACGCAGATTCCCTTTCCGGTCTTGTCGTCGATCATAATATTGTTCAGCTTTGTATCATTGTGCGTGACACGAAGTGGAAGCTCATGCCTGTCCAGCATTTCTGCAAAACAATTAGCAATCTCTTCTCTTTCGAGAACGAACCGGATCTCTTTCTCTACAGAAGCTGCTCTTCCCATAACATCTTCTTCCACTGATTTCTTAAACAGCGCAAACCGGTTTCTCGTATCATGGAACTTTTCTATCGTCTCATGCAGTGTCTCCGCCGGATAGTCAGACAGCAGACTCTGAAATTCCCGAATGCCACCGCACTTTCATAAAACTGCTCCGGCTTCTCTACCAGATCATAGGTACTTGCATCGGTAATAAATTTATAAGATCTCCAGTAATTTCCCGTAGAATCTATGTAATATGGTTTCCCATCAACCGCCGGGATCACATTCAATGTCTCACGTTCCGGATCTCCGCCATTTTCTATAATCTTCTTTTTCAGAAATGACGTTACTCCTGTGATATTCTCCATGACTTCTACCGGTTTTGGAAATGCCGTAGAATTCATTCTCTGAAGAATGACTTTGATTCTTCCCATCTCGGCAATCTCGAATATCAGAAGAAATGTATCATTGATGTGTCCGCTTCCGTATGGACAGTCCTTTACTAATGTTCCTTCATATTTAAAATGTGCAATCGCTTCATCTCTTTGTTCCCGTGTTACAGGATTCATTTATTTTCCCTCCCAAAGATGCTGCGGGTACAGTCCTTCGTCTTTCATTCTCTGAATGGCTGCAACCACAACCGGTTTATCTTCTTTATAAGTTACTCCATACCATTTATCTGCGGATTTCAGTACCGATACTGTTGCTTTGTCTTCCGCAAGAAGATTACTTACTACAGTTGGCAGGAAATACTCGCATTTCATAGGATTCTCCTGCAGTCCTTTGTCAAGAAATGCCGGGAATCCAGCTCTGATCTCTTCTAAGATGCTCTTTGTAAATCCCCACATATTCATAGATACCGTTGTATCATCCGGTACCTGTACCCATGTATTACCGTCGTCTTCTGTGTATGCA
>VOFE01001490.1_pt1 | contig 14001 bp, 16 predicted proteins | sample 5384071 | NCBI WGS metagenome assembly VOFE01 (sample SAMN12384724, study PRJNA508395) | human gut metagenome | isolation source: healthy gut D | host: Homo sapiens
TGACTGAAGCTAAGCTGGCTCGCCAGAACTACCCACTCATGAGCAATGCAGAATATCATGCAGGGTTCTGTAATCCAACCAGTGAATGGATTTTCGGAAGCTTTGGTAGTGCACAAGAGAATAACTGGTATTGGAGTTATGGTACTCAGTATGCATGCAACGGATATTATGCCAATGCGGCAGGGGCGGCAAACGGTGCAGGCTCTATCGGTCGTGAACTGATTAATCGCATTCCCAACAACGATGCTCGTAAGGCACTGTTCCTAACCGAAGACAAATTCCCCGGCTATAACTTCAATGACGGTTCAGCCATGGATTTAGGCTACGGCATTCTTGGAATGGGAGATGATGAGAAAAAAGCAGATGCTCTTTGGGAAGAAGCAGCTGCCTATTGCCAGAAAATGGCGGTCAGTGGCCTAGAAGCTCCTTATCAGGCTGGTTATATGTATCTGGGGGGACAACTGAAGTTTTATGTATTCGACACTCCGGGCGTCAGCTACCTGCCTTTCATCCGTTCATCGGAAATGGTATTGGTAGAGGCAGAGGCTAATTATTTCTTGAATGACGAGACTGCTGCTCGTGCCGCACTGGTAGAACTGAATGCCACTTCCGGACGTAATCCTGAATACACTTGCGACAAGAGTGGCGAAGCTCTTTGGAATGAAATTATGGACTATCGCGAATTGGAACTCTGGGGTGAAGGTTTTGCATGGAGCGACTACAAGAGATGGAACCGCGACATAGTCCGTCACAGTTTTGCCGAAGGTGGTAATGCTCACATTTCCGTTGCAAAAACCATTCCTGCCTCCGGTGTCAACAAATGGACATGGGATGTACCTTTGAATGAAACTGATTACAACGATGAGTTGAATCTTGGAGGAAAATAATTCTACCGGAATTATTCTATAAATACCAATCTGGTTTGGGTAGAAAATTTAAGTATTTCATACATTTGAATTTCTACCTGAACCTATAGTATTGGTTTTATCACTCATTTGCATTCACAATAAAATAGTAACAGATTAATAATTAAGTAATTGAAAATCAAACAAAGGAGCTTTTTAGGTAGATACAAATATATACTCATATTTTGTATATATCTAGTTACCAGATGTTTAATAAATTATAATTATCTTAGTTTGAGTTCTGTAAATACATATTTGTCATTGATTATCAACAATATATAACCTACTTAGTTCTGCGAAAAACATTGCAAATTTCGTACATTGGAATGAAGGCACAAGAGGTTTTGATCAAGCCAAATGTAAAGGTAGTCATGAAGGCAGATACCGAAATACTCGATGAAGTTGTCGTTGTTGCTTATGGTACTGCTACGAAGAAATCTTTCACAGGTTCGGCTACGGAAATTAAAGGAGAAAAGATATCACTAAAAACCCAACAGAACTATCTAAAGCTTTAAGTGGTGAAGTTGCTGGTGTTCAGGTAATGTCTACTTCTGGTCAACCAGGTTCAAACGCAAGTATCCGTATTCGTGGTTTAGGCTCGGCATATTCAAGTCGCGCTCCACTGTATGTAGTAGATGGTATCCCGTTAGAAGCCGATTTAAGCGGCATCGACCCCAGTGATATCGCTTCTATGACAGTCTTGAAAGATGCTACTGCTACAGCACTTTATGGTTCGCGTGCCGCAAATGGGGTAGTCTTGATTACAACTAAAAAAAAGGTGAAAAAGGGCAAAACACACGTTGAGGCAGAAATTAAGTATGGAGCCAATATGCGCTTAATCCCGCAGTATGATGTAATTGACAGTCCTGAACGATTTACAGAGTTAACTTGGGAAGGTTTGAAAAATTATGCAGGTAACAGAGGTGGTATGGATGCCACACAATCTGCTGCATGGGCATCTAAAAAAATCTTTTTCAGGCACAATATGGTATTGCTCAATCTATAATATGTGGAACGCGGATGGTGCACAGTTGATTGATCCTGCTACCGGGCGTTTTAACAGTGGAGTTGCACGTAAATACACTCCTGAAAAGTGGGATGACTATATTTTCCGTACAGGTCAAAAATTGGATGCCAGCGTAAAAATATCTGGTGGTAATGAAAAACTGACTCATTATACTGCTTTTAGTTATTTGAAAGATGAAGGCTATTATATTTCTTCAGATTATCAGCGTTTTAATGTTCGTAATAATATGAGTAATCAAATTACTCCATGGTTGAAGGCTACAACATCTTTGGCATACGCATATATGGAAACCAATAAGCCTGGACAATCGGATAGTAATATGAACAACGGCTTTCAGTTTATTAATGGTATGCCTTCTTTATTCCCTGTATTTGAACGTGATGAAGATGGTAATATCGTAAAAGATACGAAAATTGGTGGAAATAAATTTGATTATGGCATGAATGCCGGATATCAGCGTCCTTTCGCTTCCGGTATCAATCCGGCAGGTGCATTGTTATTAGATAAGGATGAAATTGTTTCACATCAATTCAATGGAAATGGATCTTTTGAAGCTAAATTCCTGAAATACTTTAAAATAACTGCAAATGTTGGCTTACAGTACTTAGGTTCGGCAGAGAATGAACTTACCAATCCTTATTATGGTGATAGTGCCGGTAAAGGACAGATTGCAAAATATCAGACTAACTACCTGAATTTCACAGCTAATCAGATACTTTCACTGGGGACAGAGCTTTGACAAACATAATTTTGATGCTTTCGTAGCTCACGAGTCAACATCCAGCAAAACATCTGTTGTTTATGGAAGCAAATCTAAAATTGTTAGACCAGATAATACAGAATGGAGTAATGGTGTAATTATGGACTATCTGGAATACATATGGATATTCCATTGAAAGTTACTTTGGCCAGCTTCGTTACGACTACGATAATAAATATTTCCTTCACGGAACAGTTCGTGCGGATGGTAGTTCTCGTTTTGCCAAAGGGAAATAAATGGGGTATATTTGGTTCGGTAGGTGCTGCCTGGGCCATTACAAATGAAGACTTCATGAAAGATGTCAAATGGTTGAAAAACTTGAAATACAAGTTGAGTTGGGGTGTATTGGGTAACCAAGATTTTTATAACGAGCCCGAGTTGTTGCCGGTTACTATCCTTATGAAGACCTTTATACAATTGATAACTTAAATGATGAATTCACATTCAGTTTTAAATTTAAAGGTAATCCCGATTTGACTTGGGAAAGAAGCACTACTATTAATACCGGTATCGAATTTAATATTGCCGATGTATTGGAAGGTGAAGTAGAATACTTCCACAAGAAAACAACCGATATGTTGTTTATGAAGCAGGTTGCTCCTTCTTTGGGATATGCATCTTATCCGGTAAATGACGGAGCATTAGTAAATAAAGGTGTTGAATTTTCATTGACAGCACATTTATTAAATAAGAAGGATTATAAATTTGATTTCCGACTGAATGGAGGTTACTATAAAAATGAGATGACCAAAATGCCTATCGATGAAACAACCGGTATGGAGAAGCCTATCGAAATCAGTACATATTATGGTTGGGCAAAAGGTCATTCATTATATGACTTCTATATCCGCGAATATGCAGGCGTTGATCCGGAAACCGGCTTCGCATTATATAACCAATATTATAATGTAAAAGCTAATGGTGAAAAGAGAGTTGATCACTGATATGGAAACTTATAAGTCTAAGAATACAATTAATAAGCTCGAAGTAGAGCAAACTAGCGATTGGGATAAAGCTACCAAAAAATTTGTAGATAAGTCTGGTATCCCTGCATTGCAAGGTGGCTTTGGATTCGATTTGTACGCTAAGGGAATTACTCTTAATGCAACCTTCTCTTATGGAATTGGTGGTTATGGCTACGATTACAACTATGCAGCGATAATGCACAGTGGTACATCAGGTTCATATAATTGGCATAAAGATATAGAAGGTCGTTGGCAGAAACCAGGTGACATAACTAATATTCCAAGTTTATCTAACGATTATGGTGGTGGCGCTGATGGTACTAACTATGCTAATGCAAGTTCTACCCGCTTCCTGACAAGCCGTTCATTTTAAACCTTGCTAACGTGAGAATAGGTTATTCATTGCCCAAAAGTATTGTTGCTAAACTACATCTTTCTGATTTGAACTTTTTCATTTCAGGTGACAACTTATTGTATTGGTCAGCACGTAAAGGGTATGTTTCTATGGCGTCTTCCGGCAATAGTGACAATGTTAACGATGATAACAAAATGATTCCGGCGAATCAGGTAGAAGCCAATATGCTCCTTTAAGTACAATTATGGGTGGTATTAAAATTCAATTCTAACATTAAAAATAAGAATTATGAAATTCAATATAAAATATATATTCCGGTAATAACCTTAGGGCTATCACTACTATTGAGTGGTTGTGGTGATTCTTTCTTAGAAAAGAGTCCATCAGATTACATTACTTCCGGAGATTTACAGGAAGTAGCGAAATGGAACTCTAATATCTTAATGGGACAAGCTTGTGGGTACATATTCCACTACATTTGCTATGAATTCAGGTGGTACGGGTGGCCACGACGACTTTGGACAGAAATCTGTAGATATTGCAACAGACTTGATGAGTGGAGATATGGTTATTATGTCCCAAGGGTATGGATGGTTTGAAGCTGCGGGTTCATTAACTTGCACTACTACCACCGCTGTTAATTATTCTTATCAATTTTGGAGGTATTATTATAAGCTCATAAAAGCTACTAATGAAATACTGGATGCAGCAGGTGGTGATGAAGTCACTCCCGAAGGTGAAGAAACCAGATATACTATGCGCAGGCTAAAGCTCTGAGAGCTCATTCATATTTTAACCTAGTGAACTTATATGCAAGACCTTATGCGGGGAAGATAAAACAGCTTTGGCTATTCCGTTTATCGTACGCAATTAACATCAGAAGCTGTGAAAAATCTTCAGTAGAAGATGTCTATACATTAATAGTGAAAGATTTAACCGATGCAATCCCTTTACTCGAAGGGTTTAAACGCCCTTCGGGTGCAAAAGACCAAATAGATCAATCGGTAGCAAAAGGTATGTTAGCATACGTTTATTTGACTATGGGTGATTATAAGAATGCCGCTAAATTATCTCAAGAGGTAATTGATTCTAAACAATATACCTTAATGAATAAGACTGAAATTATTAATTCAGGGTTTGCATCTGTTAGCATTCCAGGATGGATGTGGGCCATTGATTTGACAACAAGTAATTCTCCAGCTCTCCCTACTTTCTGGGGGACACATGGACTTGTTCACTTATAGTTATGCCTACGCAGGTGGAGAGAAGTTAATTGATACGGAGTTGTATAACTCAATTCCGGCTTCGGATGCTCTCGCAAGAAATGGTTTAGTGAATATAATTCAAAAGGTGAACAATATGAGCTAACCAATTGGTGGAAATTCTATAACTCTAAACGAATTATGGGTAATCGCGAATGGTATGATGATGAAGTTTATATGCGTGTTGCTGAAATGTACTTGATTAATGCAGAAGCCAATGCACGCGAAAATAACTTACCGGCTGCCAGAGTTTCATTGAAGGCATTGCTGGATGAGCGTGATGCTGACGCCGCAGCAGCAGTAGCTGTGATGAATCAGGATGCATTATTAGATATGATATACTTCAACTGGCGTCTTGAACTGTGGGCTGAAGGACGTGGGCTATTAACCATGAAACGCTATAAGAAATCAATTACCCGTTGTGCAGAAGATGCAATGCTTCCAGGTAGTACTTATAGTTATGATGACAAACGTTTGATATTCAATATTCCGGAAAGAGAGATTACTAATAACCCAAATTTGGCTGAGTAATCAGTAAAATAAAGTGTTTTTTAGAAAAGGGGATTTGTGAAAATCTCCTTTTCTTGTATTTAAAAGTAAAGGTATTGATCATTCTTTTTGCTTTTCACGAATTTGCAGCATTAAGATAGACCTGTCTACAACGATGGACACCAGTAATTACCACTACTTCCGGACAGTCTAATGACCTTGAATTAGCAGAGCGCATGATTCCTAAATTATTCTGTTCATTCCTTTGTTCCTAAATGATTTGGTGCAATAGACTTTTATTTATTATATATTTTTAAGAGCACATTGCAAATACATGGAAGTTTATATTGAAAATAGAAAGAAATAGAAAAATAACAAGTACAGAGATTACATTTTATTTATGCTATCATTAAGCACTTTCAAAGGTGAAATATCCGTGTTATATTTGCCGATACGGACTGTTGGATAATGAAAAATCAAACTATTTGTGAAATATCCGTGTTAATATGAAAATTTAGTGGAACCTTGACCGGAATATTGATTATTATTTACATTACATTATGAAATTGAACGCATAGTAATTGTTTTTTAGTTCATTTATATCCCATGTCAAATAGTAATATACTAATAACTAAAGATTTAACTAACTAATATAGTATAATTCCGGTAGATATTAATACATATTGCTGTTTATTAGCATGTTATATAGCAATGTATTATAAATTATTATCACTCAAACACAAGTTCTTACATCACGTATATATATCTGGAAATTAGATATATAGCATTCGCATAGTTCTGCGAATACGTTTGCAAATCTCGTATATTGGAATGCAGGTGCAAGAGGTGGCTATTGCGCCACACGTGAAGGTTACAATGAAAGCAGATACAGAGATGTTGGATGAAGTATTAGTTGTTGCTTTCGGTACAGCAAAAGAAATCTGCCTTTACAGGTTCAGCTTCAGTTGTTAATACTGAGGAATTATCAAAGCGTATTACGACCAATGTATCTGATGCTTTAGTTGGTTCTGTTGCTGGTTTGCAGATACGTGGAGGATCAGGAGCACCAGGCTCGGGTGATGGCAAAATCAATATTCGTGGTATTGCTTCTATGTATGCAAATACTGATCCGCTGATTATTGTAGATGGTGCTCCTTATACTGCTAATTTATCCAATATTCCACAAAATGATATCGAATCAATCTCTGTTTTGAAGGATGCCGCATCCGCTGCTCTTTATGGCGCCCGTGGTGCTGCCGGTGTCATCATCATTACTACTAAGAAAGGTAAGACGCAAGAAGCCGTAGTCAATGTGGATATAAAGTGGGGTGTCAATACACGCGGTGTTCAAGACTATGATGTTATTACAGACCGGGACAGTATTATGAAGCCTACTATTCTCAACTTTATAACTATTCGCTATAGCCGAAGGGATTGAATGCAGCTGATGCTAATTCTTGGGCTAATCAGAAAATGATTAGCGATTTGAAGTACAATGTTTATACTGTTCCCGATGGTCAGATGCTGATTGGGACCGATGGACAGTTAATTCCAATGCCACATTAGGGCGTAAATAACTATCAAAGGTACAGATTATTATTTACGACCTGATGACTGGAAAGATTTAGCTTATAAAAGCGCTCTACGTCAAGAATACAACGTAAGTGTAAGCGGTGGTTCCGATCGTTCCTCTTTTTACGCCAGCCTTGGTTATTTGAATGAAGATGGCATTATTGAAAATTCAGGCTACGATCGTGTTAGTGCACGTATTAAGGCTGACTATCAAGCTAAGAAATGGTTGAAATTGAGTGCGAATGTAGGTTATATTCACTCTAATCAAGAGTCAAATCCCAATATGAGTACCACCGGAAATAATACAAATTTAATGTACTACACCAGTAGTATTGCACCTATTTATCCTGCGTTTGTACGTGTGGTAGATGCAGCGGGCAATGTTATCGTGAAAAAAGACCAATACGGCCATGATGGCTATGATTATGGAATAAATGACTATGGTGGTTTAGGTACCCGTCCATTTATGTCCAATGGTAACCCACTGGGTGCTAACTTATATAACCAAGTTAAATCTATTGGTGACCAGCTGAATGGTACTTTTATGGCAGATGTAAATATTACCAGTTTCTTAAAAGCAAATGCAACAAGTACCGTTATCTTGGGACAGACCAACTATTCAGATTATCAGAATCCATTTTATGGCCCTGCTGCAGGTACTAATGGCAGAATCAGAAGACTGGCACCACCGGATTTAGAACCAATAATGTTCAAACCTTGACTTATTTTCAAGACTTTGGCAGACATAATGTAAATGTAATGGTGGGGCATGAATATTATAGAGCTACGACTAAATATCTGGCAGCTACGGCAAAAGGTGGATTTTCTCCTGATATTCCGGAAATCAATGCTTTTGCAACGAAGAATGATGCCAGTTCTTATACTACAGTATACAATGTAGAAGGTTACTTTGGTAACGCTCAATATAACTATGCTGAAAAATATTTTGTATCAGCATCTTATCGCCGTGACGCTTCTTCGTATTTTGCAAAAGAACATCGCTGGGGTAATTTCTGGTCAGTAGGTGCCGCATGGAGAATTTCCCAAGAAAATTTTATGGAAAATTACTCTTCTTGGTTGGATGAACTGAAACTGAAAGCATCCATAGGCCAGCAAGGTAATGACAATATTGGTAGTTGGGCATACACTGATATGTATACACTGACTGCAACAAATGAAACGACCATGTCGCCCACATTTTGGCGTATTGGTAATCCGGACATCACTTGGGAAACGACTACGAATATCAATGTCGGTGTGGAATTTAGTTTATGGAAAGGTCGGTTGGCTGGTAATGTAGACTTTTATACTAAAAGACCAGTAACTTGTTGTTTTGGCTATCTGTTCCTGAATCAGCAGGTTCACGCGGTTACTATGGTAATTTGGGGATATTCGCAATATGGGTGTAGAACTCGCCTTAACTGGGACTATCGTGCGTACAAGAGATATAGATTGGAGTGTATCAGCAAATCTATCGCATAACAAGGCTAAAATACTCACTTTACCCGAATCGAAGACTATAGGAAATGGAGGTTTTGCGGAAACAAACTCTACTGATATTGCTCAAAACTGGTATGAGGAAGGTGGTCCACTTTACAACGCATTCTGTGCTGAATATGCTGGTGTTAATGAAAAAGAGGCCACCTATTGGGTGGACGAAAATTTGAAAGGTTCTACCAGCAGACCTGGTAAAGAGCATTCTTACACTACTACTAACCCCAATGAAGCTACTAAATATGCGCAAGGCAATGTTCTGCCTAAACTATACGGTGGATTCAGCACTTCATTGCGAGTACTCGACTTTGATTTCTCTGCTTCATTCGATTATCAAATAGGAGGCAAGGTTACTGATAATCGTTACGCCTCTTTGATGACTCTAATGAAACCTCTGCCAGTGCAGGCTCCAACTTCCATAAAGATTATCTCAAAGCATGGAGTCCTAATAATACTTCAAGCGATATTCCCCGCTGGCAGTATGGCGACAAGTACACAGTGTTCTCAATTCTGATCGTTTCCTCACCAATGCCAGTTATCTGAATTTCCAGTCGTTCACAGTGGGTTATACACTTCCAAAAAATCTTCTGAGGAATATAGCCAAAATACGCATCTATGCTGCCGGTGAGAATCTATGCTTCTGGTCTGCACGCAAAGGTTTCGACCCCCGCTATTCTTATGAAGGAAACAAAGACATAACAGCATACTCTCCTGTACGCAATATTTCAGGAGGTATTCAAATAACATTCTAAACAAATAAGTGAAATTGAATATGAAAAAAATATTGATTCCATTCTTAACTGTTGCATTCGGACTTACTCTTGCAACAAGTTGTATTGAAGAGATTGATCCGCAATCATCCACCATAACCAAGGATCAGGCAGCCAATGCTCCTGGTTCGTATGATAACTTTGTGAGCGGCATAACTTCTTCGTTGGCCGGTACATTTCAATTTGGCGCTGGCGCAGATAAAAGATATCCTTATGATTACGGTTATCCCTTTTTTATCAGATGCGTGATGTAATGGGGCAAGACCTTGTTCCCAGCTTCTCAGGACACCAATATTCTACTTGGTACAGTTGTGGTGTGGCTCTTGGCCCCCAATATCTTCTATGTCAGTTTCCATGGACATATTATTATAGTTGATTAAGAATTGCAATACCGTTCTTTCATTAGCTGGAGAGAACCCCGATACAGATAAAATGTCAGGTGCAGGTATCGCATATGCCATGCGGGCAATGTTCTACATGGATTTAGCGCGTATGTTTGCTAATAAAACTTATGCATTAGACAAAAATGCAGAAACGGTTCCTATCGTAACCGAGGCTACTGCTCTTTCTGACTTAGCTACTAACCCTCGTGCTACTAATGAAAATATGTGGGCATTTATTCTTTCCGATCTCGACAAGGCAGAGCAGTATTTAGCAGATTACCAGCGACCTGATAAATTGACTCCTGATAAGTCAGTAGTATATGGTTTGAAAGCACGTGCTTATTTAGTGATGGAAGACTGGGAAAATGCCGAAAAATATGCCAAACTTGCTCAAGCTGGTTACCAACTCATGGGTGAAGCTGATTATACTGACAGCGATACAGGCTTCAACACTCCCAATTCTTCTTGGATGTTCGGGCTGAAATTTAAAGATACTGATGACAATATTCTGTTGAATGATGCTGATAGTTCGTGGGGGTCTTTTATGTGTCTTGAAGTGAATGGGTCGGGATGTGGCTATGCTTCCAGCTATGGTCACCAATTTCTGATCGATCGTCACTTGTATGAGACTATCCCGAAACAGATTTCCGCAGAAAGTGTTTTGTTGACTTTCAGATAGCTGAATTACCCCAAAATGAACAATTAGAGGCTTTGGAGGCATATACAAAGTATCCGGAATGGATTTATGCTTCCGGTAATAAAGAAGGCAAAGGTGTAGGCGGTCTTTCTCTGAAATTCCGTCCAGCCAAGGGTGGAAATGATAATCAGTATTTAGGCTTTCTTGTATCCGTCCCCATGATGCGTGTTGAAGAAATGTATCTGATTGAGGCTGAAGCTGCCGGTATGCAGGATGAATCAAGAGGCATTGCCTTATTGACGACATTTGCCAAGAGCCGAGATACCTCTTACACATATGGTAAACACAATGAGTCTTACGGAAATCCAGCCAACTCTGCATTCCAAAATGAAGTGTGGTGGCAGCGTCGTATGGAGCTTTGGGGAGAAGGGATTTGCCACTTTTGATATCAAACGTCTTAATAAAGGTGTCATCCGTAGTTATCCTAATACCAATCATGTGGAGAAATTCCGTTGGAATAGTACTACTCCTCCCGATTGGATGAACCTCTGTATTGTGCAGAGTGAAACTAATTATAATACAGCTTGTACAAACAATCCTACACCTATTGCACCTACTACGGATTCTGATGAGTATATGTGGTAATCCGGGCTTATAATATTAAAAATAAGAATATGAAAAAAATATATCTATAGTTTATTTATGATGATTCTTGCTGTTGGAGGCATGATATCATGTTCAGAAGAAGAGGGAACAAATCCGGGTAATGACTCTAGGCCTAATGTTGTTGTGTACCAGTTTGCACCGGAGGCTCCTTACAATGCGGACAATGATTTATTGCTCCGAATAGCTGCCAACAGCAAGGTTGCCGAAGCTTATTATCTGGCCGAAGCAACAACCGATAAAGAGGCACATATAGCTTCGATGGGTAAAGACGGTTATATGGACTATGTAATTAAAAACGGTACTAAAATTGAAGGTCTTTTCGGGGGCGTCGGATAGCGATGTGACAGTGACCGGCATGGTAGGGGGAATATATTATTACGGTAGTAGCTGTGAATGGCAATGATAAGATGGCGACCGAAACAACTTTCACAGGGCTGAAGTGGGAGTCAATTGGTATAGGTATGTTATCAAGCTCATTCTTCGGTGGTGAAGGAGAATGCGAGTTCTATAAAGCAAGCCCAGTACTTAAATATAAGGCCATAGGACCTTTTGAAGAGGGCTATGATATTGTTTTTGATGTTGCTGATAATAATAGTGTAACTGTAGCTCAACAAGCTGTTTATAGCTCTTATGGAAGTTATGGAACGCTTTATGTTTCGGGCAATGGAGCACTTCAAAGCAATAAGATTACTGTTAATCTTACATTTAGAGTGTCTGCCGGTGTTTTTGGCGCCTTCACAGAAACTTTTATTCTCCCTGTAACAGAACCTTAAACAAGGTAGTATTATTGGCTATTCTGTAAAACAAATGCCAGTTTTATTTTAAAAGGCAATGAAATTCCAGCTATTGATTTAACTGGATGTTTTAAATAAAGTGTTTTAAAGATCGTTCACTGGGAAGTGAGCGGTCTTTTTTAGTTCGCCCAGCACGAACGTGTTCTGACGGCTGCAAGTCCTTAGCGCTCCCCTAACAACAGGAAGCGTCCAGCCGACGACAATGGTGTCCCTCGTGAGATAGAATCTGAAGGCAATGCATTGATGATTGCATTATCTATAAAATGTATTTTTTTTGACAACCGATTTATTTCTTTACCGACCAATCAAATCTCATAACCTGAGAAAGTAAATAGGTACTTTCAATATATTCAAGGTAATTCTTAACTGTATCAGGATGTTTAATTTCCACTATTCTGGCCAATGAATTATAAGAGAATTGTTTTGTTGCATTGCTTGCCAGGTAATATATCATTTCAAGCAGTTCTCTTTCACCATTTAACTTGTTCCGAGTAATCTTTCCCTGCCAATAATGCTTTGTATCTCATTGAAGTAGAATGTCTTCTGTTCGCCAAATAACTCTATAAAGGCTTCGTATAAAGTCTGGAAATCGTTAACTGTGAAGTTAACTAACCTCTCATCATCGAAGTTTAAATAAAAGTCTTGTTCAGTTTGTCGAGAGCGGATTTGTTGCAATAATACGGATTTTCCACATCTTCGAATGTCGGAAATAACTAGAATTTCGGGGCTTTCTACCAAATGCTGATAATATCCCTTTCTACCATCTGAGACTGGTTTCTTTCTTGCTGATCAAATATGACATGCTTCAACAGTTCTTTCATAATAGTCAATATTAATCAGATGCAAATATATAATAGTTTTCATTATAAATAAATGATTTGTATGCTTCTTATTCATTATCAATGAATAAGAAGAGCTCATTTTATTCACTTGAAATAGAGAGAACTTCATATATAACATCAGCGATACTATGAATACAGAATTAGAGTAAAAGGAAATATATTGAGTACTACTAACAATGAATAAGATTTAAATGCTCTAATATTTGCTTTCTTCTCTGTATGAATGCTCTTTAATTTATCGAAATAAATCATATGTATTTTGTTCATTTGCATATACTGATTATGAAAAATCAGAACGTGTAGTAAGATTCAGCATGTGTCCGTGATTTAAATATAGGACTCTATTCGTTTTTTTTTATAATTTTGTACACTTGTATGTTGTTTAGCTCAATAGTACTGGTTTTAGAACTTATTTTAATTCAATATATGAATGATAATATGCTTATAATAAGTAGTATATATATTATCTGGGATAATTTTGGTAGATTTCGTACATTGGTATGCAGACTCAAGAGGTTGATATTAAGCCGAATATAAAAGTATTCATGCGTTCCGATTCTGAGATGCTTGATGAGGTAATGGTGGTAGCTTTCGGTACAGCAAAGAAGTCTGCTTTTACAGGTTCAGCCTCTGTGATCAAGTCTGAGACATTGGAGAAACGTCAGGTCTCCAACTTATCGAATGCACTTTCCGGTACTGTATCTGGTGTGCAGACACAAAGTACAAATGGCCAGCCGGGTACGAGTGCGACAGTTCGTATTCGCGGTATCGGTTCTATGTATGCCAGCAACAATCCTCTGTATGTAGTGGATGGTATTCCTTATGAAGGAGATATCTCCGCTGTCAATTCACAAGATATTGAATCAATGACCGTATTGAAAGATGCCGCAGCTGCTGCCTTGTATGGTGCACGTGGTGCAAACGGTGTTATTTTGGTTACTACAAAGAAAGGTAAGAGCGGTGATACGCAGATTTCTTTAGACGCCCGTTGGGGAGTCAACTCCCGCTTAGTGAAAAACTATGATGTATTGCAGAATGCAAATACCTATATGGAGACTGCATATTCTGCTTTGTATAACG
>VOFE01001625.1_pt1 | contig 14001 bp, 19 predicted proteins | sample 5384071 | NCBI WGS metagenome assembly VOFE01 (sample SAMN12384724, study PRJNA508395) | human gut metagenome | isolation source: healthy gut D | host: Homo sapiens
ATCCTCGAAGAACTGTGGCAGCATCGCAATCGCCTTTGCACTTGCAACCAGCTTTACCTCCGGAAAAAGCTCCACCATTCTTCCGATACTTCCTGCATGATCCGGCTCCAAATGCGAGATAATCAGATACTCCGGCTTTTTTCCATTCAATGTCTGAAGCAGCTTATCCTCCCAGCCTTCCATGCCCCTGGCATCAACCGTATCCATAACTGCAATCTTCTCATCAATCTCTATGTATCGGATGGTCATTATGAAAATACCACGATTCCAACGTCCCTTTGAAATCAGCTCCATCCGTACCATCCGTCTGTATCGTATACGGATCCGCTAAAATTCTTTTCGTCAGCTCCTTTTATATTTCGTAATCTCATACTTCCTCCATTTGCTCGATAATTGTAATTCCCTGCGCCATCCTGCGGAGCATCTGTTCTCCAACTGTGGACCGCTTGATCTGCTCCGGACTGTGTGCATCTATTCCGATAATTGCTTTATTTTGCACTTTGCTCGCAATATCAGAAGCGTTTGCTCGGATAATGTCTGCCATCAACAGCACCAAGCATATTTAACTCGATCGGGCGGTCATGCTCTTTTAAATACTGACAAAGTCTTGTCATGTGCCGCTCATAAATCGCTGCATCTCCAACATAATTAATGAGATCCGGGTGAGCCAAATACAGATATCTGCCGGACTCGAGCCCTGCAATAACGGTATCCACATAGTTCTGTAACGTTGTTTCATCTGTTGTCGGCGCACCGGTATAAACTCCGTCGCATTCCTGCTTCAGAAAATGCTGACCCAATATCATATAGTCGATCGGATATGGTGCAAGTAATTCATCCTGCGCTTCGATCAGATCCGGCATATGTTCCGTTTCAAAGCCGATCAAAATTCGAATATCATTGCGATATTCTGTTCGCAGTCTCTGCATAGAATCCACATATTCTTCAACCTGATCCGCTCTCATACGGATTCCGGACACAAAATCATCTTTATAGACCCATGGGCAATGGTCCGAAAAAGCCCAGCACCTGTATCCCTGCTGCAATGGCAGCCTCAACATACTCGCGGTCTTCACCTACTGCATGCTGACAGCGTTTGGTGTGCGTATGATAATTTGCATACATGGTCTCGTTTCCTTCTTTCCGTAAAAAAAAAGCCAGCGCTTTGCATTTTTTAGTAATTTCCTATTCCGTAAAAAAGCAGCTGACGGGAGTCGAACCCGCCCCTTAGCTTGGGAAGCTAATGTACTACCGATATACTACAGCTGCATATTTGCAAGTGATCTGCTACTTGTTGGCTCTTAACATATTATCCCGGCAGATAACAATGTATGTCTGCATACTTGCTATCTGCTTTTGACCCTTATTTCTTATATATTAAATCAGATTTTACTCAAAAAGTAAAGATTTCTTTAGCAAATCTCTGCACCCGCCGGCATCGTCTTCTCTGGTGCCATCAGTGCCAGATTACCTTCTGCATCTTCTGCACAAAGTAACATTCCTTCAGAAAGAACACCGGCTAACTTAGCTGGTTTCAGATTCACCAAAACCATCACTTTCTTGCCGACCATTTCCTCTGCGGAATAATGCTGCTTGATTCCGGATACGATCTGCTTTACTTCGCTGCCGATCTTAACCTGTGAACAAAGAAGCTTTTTGGACTTTTTCACTTCCTCGCAGGCAATGATCTCTCCTACCTGGAACTGCATCTTCATAAAGTCATCAAATGTGATCTCCTCTTTTGGCTCAATATCAATGACTTTCTCTTCGGTCTCGCCACTCTCTGCCTTAGCTTCTGCGATCTGTTTCTGCTTGATCCCTCTGCTTTGGCAAGCACTTCTTTGGATCCAGTCGCATAAAGAGGATCTCCGGTTTTTCTACAACGTGTCCACCTGACTGGTACAGCCCGAACTGATCCATCTGATCATAAGCACGTTTTTGTGCGCCAAGCTGAGCTAATATCTTATCCGTTGTATTCGGCATAAATGCCTCTAACAGGCTGGCGCCGATCGTGATTGCCTCAACCAGATTATATAATACTGTTGATAAACGATCTTTCTTTGCTTCATCTTTACCTAAAACCCAAGGCTCTGTCTCATCAATATATTTATTGCAGCGTTTGAACAGAGCAAATACTTCTGTAATCGCATCCGCTACACGAAGTTGGTCCATTTTGGCTGTTACTTTGGCTGGTGTTGCCAGAACAAACTCTTGAGGTTATCGTCTACTTCTTCAGATACGCCCTTGTCTGCCACAACACCGCTCAAGTATTTATTTGTCATCGAGATCGTACGATTTACCAAATTACCAAGTACGTTCGCAAGATCGGAGTTCATACGCTCTACCATCAGATCCCAACTGATCACACCATCGTTCTCGAATGGCATCTCATGCAATACGAAATAACGCACAGCGTCAACACCGTAAAATATCAACAAGATCATCTGCATAGATCACATTACCCTTGGATTTACTCATCTTGCCGTCGCCCTGAAGCAGCCATGGATGACCAAATACCTGCTTCGGAAGTGGAAGATCAAGTGCCATCAGCATGATCGGCCAATAAATCGTATGGAAACGCAATATGTCTTTACCGATCAGATGCAGATCTGCCGGCCAAAACTTCTTATAAAGATCCTCGCCATTTTCCAAAGTGTCATTACCATCTAAGTCAAATCCAAGACCGGTAATATAGTTGCTTAATGCATCAATCCATACATATACAACATGATCCGGATCAAAATCTACCGGAATTCCCCATTTGAAAGAAGTGCGGGATACACAGAGATCCTGCAGTCCCGGAAGCAAGAAGTTGTTCATCATCTCGTTCTTGCGGGACTCTGGCTGAATAAACTCAGGATGCGTATTGATATGCTCGATCAAACGGTCTGCATATTTGCTGAGCTTGAGGAAGTATGCCTCTTCTTTCGCCGGCTGACATTCTCTGCCGCAGTCCGGGCATTTACCATCAACAAGCTGGGATGATGTAAAGAAAGACTCACATGGTGTACAATACATTCCTTCGTAGAATCCTTTATAAATATCTCCCTGCTCGTATAATTTCTTGAATATTTTCTGTACCTGTTTCTCATGATAATCATCCGTTGTACGAATAAATTTATCATACGATGTATTCATCAGATCCCAGATTGTCTTGATCTGTCCGGATACGTCATCAACAAACTGCTTTGGCGTTACTCCTGCCTCTTCCGCTTTCAGTTCGATCTTCTGACCATGCTCATCCGTACCGGTCTGGAAACGAACATCATATCCTTCTAATCTTTTATAACGCACAATACTGTCTGCGAGCACTGCCTCATACGTATTACCGATATGTGGTTTGCCGGACGTATATGCGATCGCGGTCGTCAAATAAAATGTCTTCTTGTCTGCCATTTCGTTCCCTCTTTCTGCAAAAAAACGTCTTTAAGGCTCGGTGTCCCAAACCTTAAAGACGATTTACTCGTTTTATTGCTTCTTTGTGTTCCTAGCCTTTTACTAGTTTAGTTTATCCCATATGGTCTGTCAAGATACCTCATTGACAAATTCCTATGCTCAAAATTAACGATGCATCGAGAAGGTGTCCATCGGATAATGTTCGAGATTCTCGTGTACTCCACGCTCATCTGCCTCACCCAATAATGCATTACGATCTTTCATCGCTGCCTTCTCGGTACGGTGCTGGCTAGGGTACCGCCAACACAACCGCCTTCACAGACCATACCTTCAATAAAGTCTTCCGGCAAACGGCCAAGTTTTAACAATGTCAATGCTGTCTTACATTCAGCTGCACCATTACAGGTACGAACTTTGAGATCGGCATCTCCCTGTGTCTCTTCCAAACATTGGATCACTGCCGCAGTAACACCGCCTGCATTAGCAAATTTCTTACCATAAATACTTGCTTCCTGTGAATCATTCTCCGCCGGCTCAAACTTCACATTCCTAGCTTTCATAATAGAACTGAGTTCGCCGTATGTTAATACATAATCTGCATTGCCCTCAATGCTCTTATCCTGACATTCTGATTTCTTAGCAACACATGGTCCGATAAATACAGTTACCGCTTCCGGCTCTTTCTGCCTTGATCATTCTGGACACTGCACACATTGGTGATACTGTCGTAGATACACAATCCCATACCTCTGGGAAATGTTTCTTGACCATATTTACGAATGCCGGACAGCAGGAGGTTGTCTTCTTCTTGCCATCTTTGGCTGCTTCTGCCCACTCTTCTGCCTCTGCAGCTGCTGTCATGTCTCCACCAAGACCAACTTCGATCATATCCTTAAATCCAATCTTCTTTTAAGGCTTTCGGATACTGGTCATGGAAATATCTTTACCAAACTGTCCCTCTGTTGCCGGAGCTACCATAGCATATACCGGCTTACCAGCCAACATATCATTAATAATGTCTACAACAAAAGTCTTGGATCCAATTGCACCGAATGGACAGCTGTGAATACAATGTCCACACTGAATACATTTTCCTCATCAATCACACAAATGCCATTCTCATCGAAAGACATTGCATCTACCGGACACGCTCTCTTACATGGACGCATCAGATCAGCAATGGCGTTATATGGACATGCCTTAGAACAAAGTCCACATTCTTTACACTGACTAGGATCGATGTAAGCACGGTCTTTTCCCATAGAGATCGCACCAAAGCGGCACGCCTGCTGACAGGATCTCTTCATACACTTACGACAGTTATCTGTTACTACATAACGTGCAATGGAACACTCCTCACAAGCAGAAGAAATAACCTGAATCATGCTGTCGCTCTGCTTATCACTCGGGCATTTACCCTCTGCCAAACGCACACGCTGGCGGATAATTTCCCTCTCTTTATAAATACAGCAACGAAATCTTGCTTTTGGTCCCGGAATCATCTGGAATGGAAGAAGCTCCTTCCCCTCCTCAAGTTTCTTGTCATACGCTAACTTGGCTACCTCTTGTAAAACCTTGTGCTTAATGTTTAACACTGTTACGTCATCTGAAAGCATATTGTACTCCTTTCCATTTGGTTCATCTTAATAATTTTTCTCAATACAGTTTTTCGACATTATAACATATCCCTTGTGGAAAATCTACACAATACGTTTGCATTTTCATACCAAAACACGGCGATTATGACAATTTGTCTTCTGAAAAGATTACTCTGTCGCGAAAATAGTCTATTGTTGTTCGGATTGAAATTCTGTCATATGCGTGCGGTATTTCTTGGGTGCCATATTTGTCTGCAATGAATCATTGCGACGCTCCTGAATACAAATGCTGTCAAAAAATGTCTTCCATAATATGACATATTCTTCTTTTTGCTCCAAAAGCAGATCTAACTGTGCGCATTCCTGTACTGTCAACGCTCGAATATACCAAGGCTGCTCGGGGACATGGATCATCACCTCACAGTGTCCCTTTGTCATAGATCATAAAACGCTCCGGATTGAGGCGATCTGCAAAATGCGAGGCGATCATCGTCAATATACGGTGATCCGGCTCGATCACCGCCAAAAGTACCGATGGCTCTACAGAGACTTCCTGGAAACGTAATATTTCCCGAAACCATGCCGCCTCATTGCGGACACGCCTCTGCAGCGCGAAGATTGCTTTGACACAAGGTATCTGCATCGCATCCGTTACCCTTCTGCCAATGGTAAAACCATATGTAACAAACTGATACACCAGATTGGCCTTCTCCGGATCATTCGACGCCAGCGCATACATAACATACTCATATGCATTTCTGCTAATGCCGCTTTGCACCTTATCTAAGACAATGCGAGCATGCTCCGGATCCGTTACTACCGTAATATATTCCGCAAATAGGACAAAGGACTCTGTCTCGCCTTCCCTTATCGGTGCGATCCGAATATACTTATGCCCATATCCGGAAATGCCCGCCTCGTATACCGCTGTCAATATCCCGTCCTGTGTATCTTCACACTGATAGATCCGAAGCGGTCTGTTCTCCTCTTCCTGCCTCATACCAATCCTCCGTTTGGAAAATCATCAAACAACGACAACTGCCGATACGTTACCCTCTCACCAAATCCCCGCATCACATCTGTATTATCTGCCAAAAGACTGCGTGTGATATAGTCCTCCTCCACTTTGAGAAAATCCTGAAACATACGCCCATGGCACGTAATAAAATAAATAGCCCGTTTAAGAACGACTCCCATCGCCTTGAGCGAATCAAAATCCACTCTGCCGGTACGCCTTGCGCGGATAATACGGCCTGCTGACTTCACGCCGATCCCCGGCACGCGAAGCAGCGTATCATAATCTGCACTTTCTATCTCTACCGGAAATAACTCCAAATGTCTCAATGCCCAATCACATTTAGGATCCAAATACGTATTAAAATTAGGGCGGCTGGGTGATAATAGCTCATTCGCCTCAAATCCATAATAGCGCAGCAAAAAATCTGCTTGATATAAGCGGTGTTCCCGCCGCAGCGGTGGCTGACTATCCAGTGCCGGAAGAGTACTATCCTTATTGACATTGATAAACGCAGAATAAAACACCCGCTTCAGGTCAAAACGCCGGTATAACGCTTCTGATACCGCCATGATCTCATAGTCTGTCTCCCCGGAGGCACCAATGATCATCTGTGTACTCTGTCCGGCCGGGACAAATCCCCTCTTCGTATCGCAGGAATTCCACAACTGCAATCCAGATGTGGTTTTCCCCTGCCGCATAAGGTCTGTCCCTGTGATCACGCTGTCCCCGCTTCCGGAATGAGAAATCTTATATCCACCATTGTCTGCATTTGTACCGGGAACGCCCTTAACTCCCCGTGAGACTGTATGTGCACCGGAAGCACTCGCAACTCCCCGTGAGATTGCATGTGTACCAAAAGCATCCTTAGCTCCCCGCATGGCAAGACGTTTCTGCTTCCGCTCCTGCGTAAAATGATATGCGCCGTAATTGCCCCCTTTCATGCCGAGGTACTCACGACTTTCTGCCATTCCATTTTGAATCTGGCGCATCGGTGTCAAGATCGTCTTGCGCGTCTTATTGAGCGCAAGACGTTTTAATCCTTCTTCCGTCGGCAGCTCCAAATTAATACTCATACGATCCGCATACCAACCCGCCATCTCAATAAGCGCAGGATCTGCCCCCGGAATTGCCTTACAATGAATATATCCGTTAAACCGATGTATGATCCGAAGGTCACGTAATGCCTTGCATATCTGTTCCATCGTTTCATTGGGTGAATGCAGTATCCCGGAGCTCAAAAAAAGCCCTTCGATATAATTACGTCGATAAAACTCCATTGTCAAAGTACATATTTCTTCTGGGGTAAAGCTCGCTCTTGGCACATCATTTGAGCATCGGTTCACACAATATTTACAGTCGAATACGCACTCATTGGTATACAATATTTTAAGCAGAGAGATACATCTGCCATCTCCGGAAAATGTATGGCAAATACCTGCCGCCTCAGTATTTCCAATGCTCCCGGCTTCTGCCTTTCTGGCAACACCACTGGAAGTACATGCAACATCATACTTCGCTGCATCTGATAATATCGCAAGCTTCTGCTGTAATGTTGCATTCTCCTGTAATATCATAGCAAACCACAATCCTTTCCCATCACGCAATCGCAACCTTAATCGAACATTTGTTCGTATTATATCACCTGGTCCTTATCCTGTCAACAAACATTGCCCTGCCAATTGTTTCCTGTTATAATGGGCTTGTCATTTTTTTACCACATTTGTCGAATACACTGGTACAACGACGATGGCAGTAAAAACATATGAACGAAGTAGTCCATGGCATTATTTACTATGCTGGGACTTATTCATAGAAAGGAATAAATATTAAGGATGAGAAAAAAATTATTATGTGCCTTACTGGCAGTATCTATGGTAGCGTCATCTGGAACAATGCTACCGAACACACAGGCAGTCACCGCAAGTGCAGCATCCACTTCGGTCAGTCCTTTTACCGGCAAAACCTATACACACTCTGATGTATTCCATGGAAAAACGTCTATCATGGCATCGATGTATCCTATCATAATGGAGCAATTGATTGGGCGAAAGCCGCTGCAGATGGTGTGGAATACGCCTTTATCCGGGTTGGCTACCGCGGCTGGGGATCCGGCACAGTTGTAGAAGATCCTCGTTTTAAAACATATATCAAAGATGCACTGGATGCCGGAGTCCATGTCGGATTATATTTCTTCACCGAAGCCCGCACGACCAAAGAGGCTATCGAAGAAGCTAACTTCTGCCTGAAAATGGCAGCAAACTATGACATAGAACTTCCAATCGCTTTTGATTATGAATACCAATACTCCGATGGATCGCTTGTCAGTCCAAAGGCAGGGATCAGTAAAGCACAGGCAACGGCAAACTGTGAAGCTTTCTGCGACACGATCTCGGCAGGCGGATACACACCGATGATCTATGCCAATTCGAGCGACTTAAAGACACTGATCAACGGCGCCAGTCTTCAGCAAAAATACATGATCTGGCTCGCCAACTATACGACGAAAACATCTTATACCGGCGAATACGATATTTGGCAATACAGCAGTACCGGCAAGATCAATGGATTTACGACAAATGTAGACTGTAATTTCTGGTATTCTGATACCGATATTGCAAAGATAAATTTCAACAGCGGTGAGCTCAAAGATGCAGCCATCGCAAAAATCCCGACGCAGATCTATACCGGCAAAGAGATCAAGCCTGCGCTAACCGTTACACTAAACCGCCGCGGATTAAAAGCCGGACGCGATTATACCGTCACGTACAGCAACAATAAAAAACCGGGCAGGGCAACCGTCACGATCACAGGCAAAGGCAACTTCACCGGAACACGCACAACATCTTTTACGATCAAACCAAAAGCAGTTTCCGGTATAACTGCTAAATCCGGTTCCAAAAGATCACGCTGACTTGGAAGGGTGCGACCGGTGGCGATGGATATGAAATATATCGTTCCAGCGAATACAACGGTACTTATAAGAAAGTGAAAACGATCACAAAAGCGACAACCAAAAAATGGATCAACAAAAGTTAGCAAAAAACCGCGAATATTTCTATAAAATACGCGCCTATCGCAAAGTTAACGGCAAAGAGTACTTTGGTGCATACTTGAAAGTTTCCGCAGGAACAACCCCGGGCGGCAAAGGTTTTCAGACCAAAACCGCTATGAAGCTCCTCAAGAAACCGTCGGCAAAATCTGCCAAACGTGCGACGATCCCGGCAGGTGCAACTGTTCACTACATTGGTAAAACGGTATTGAAGAATAAAGCAAAATTTTACCATGTGCAGTTCCATAAAGGCAGCAAGACCTTTGACGGATACCTGACCTCGATCAAAGGGTTAAAGTTACGCAAGACTTTGATCACCGCCAAGAGATCTCCGCTCAAACAGAGTGCTTCTGCCTCTGCGAAGACCTTGGCAACACTGCCAAAGAATATGCCGGTGATCGTATTGAAAACCAAGAAGTCCGGCAAGCATACATGGTACATGACAGTCTATCTCAAAGGCAAAAAATTACATACCGGATATGTAAATGCAACACAATTTTAATTCTAGGATTAAGGCTAAAACAAAAATGCTGCGGATTATACTTCCGCAGCATTTTCTTTTATTTTATCACTGATGATCTGACGAACTTTCTCGCCGATCTTTTTCTTTTCGGCACGTTCCATACTATCCATGTAGATCGGTTCACAATATTCGATTATAACATGTGTACGGCGGATCCAAGGCATATGCTGCTCCAACACAGCGTCCATATTATTCATGGCAACCGGCACGATCGGCGATTTGGACTTCTCAGCAAGCTTAAAGCTCGCCTCATGAAATGGAAGCAGCTCATCACTGCTATTACGCGTTCCCTCTGGAGCAATAAAAATGTTGGTTCCCTCTTTCATTAACTCGATACCGGTTAAGATCACTTTCATTCCCTGACGAATATCATCGCGATCCAAGAACAGACAATTTAAGTATTTCATCCACCAGGAGATCATTGGCACCTTTTCAATCTCTTTCTTTGATACAAATGCAGACGGAATTGGCGCAGTCGCATATCCTACCACAATATCAAAAAGCTGCGGTGATTAAACACATACAACGCCGCCTTGTCATGGATCTGGTTCTCTTTACCTTTGACTGTCACCTTAACACCGGACAAGAACAAAATACATCGAAATCCTCCTGCTACAAATCTTTGTGACATTCGCACCTTTTTCTTTGGATCCATCTTACCCAAGATAAATCCGATCAGATACATCGGCAAGCTAACGATCGTATACAAAAGTAAAAACAATACTACGATAATAGTACGCATAACATCCTCCTATCCTAATTACTCATTCATTTCATCTCCAGATGGCACTTTGGTCTCCTCTGGAGCCTTCGTTGGTTCTTTTGTTGGCGCCTTCGTTGGCACCGGTGCTTTCGTTGCGACCGGTGTTTTGACCGGTGCTTTCGTAACTGTTGGTTTCTTAGTCTTCTTTGGCTTCGGCGCATGTGTCCGCTTTGGAGCTTTCGTTTTCTTAGGCTTAGCCGACTTAGTCGGTGCAGGCGACTTGGACGGTTTCGATGTTTTCTTCGGTTTATACGAAGGATTTGGTGTCGGTGCAGAAGTCATCTGTGGCTCCTTTGGTGCTCCAGTATCCGTATCCTTAACCTGATCTTCCGGTTTCACCTTCTTATCTACAGTTGTCGTCTGATAATACTCCTCCAACGTTAATTTCTTCTTATACAAGCGCTTTGCCAAATTCTTGCCAACATAACGAATATGCCATGGCTCATAAGAATACCCTGTAATATCTTCTTTCTCCTTTGGGTATCGGATCGTAAATCCATATTTATAGCAGTTACTTGCCAGCCATTTCCCCTCGATCGTCTTTCCAAAGGACTGCTCCAACGCACAGCCGATCGAGTCTGCAGAGACATCTATCGTAAGACCGGTCTGATGTTCACTACTGCCCGGAAAAGCGGATACCTGATTCGCTTTCTTCTTCCCTTTTGTACTGACATTTCGATTGTAAATTTCTTTTTGGCGGCTGTAAGAACGATATGCCGATACTCCTTTTAATGAAATATTCTGCTCTTTTGCCCCCGCAAAAAGCTTCTCAAGCGCTGCCGCTGCATCTTTTCTCATATAGCTTTTCTCATACGTCCCATAAAAGCTAAACGGCACATCCGGCACTACCAGATCTTTCGGAATATATTCCTCCGGCAATAAATACTCTCGATTAACAAGCACAGTAATGCTCTCTGGATCCGTATCCACCTGAATCAGTGGTGCTTTCGTTGTTCCCGGTTCCTCGAACTTTTCACGTCTTTGTCCTCCGGATGATCATTATCCTTATAATAATATTCATATCCGGATGTCTTTGTGCCTTTATGATCGGATGTGTCTTTGCCTGCAAATAATTTTTTCCACACAAAACACCGGCAATTGTCAAAAAGACAACTGCCCCTGTTACTATCATTCTTTTTTTCCTCATCGTATCCCCCACATTCTAATCTGTATTCTTCTGAACTTCCCACACACTTCGTATAGAAAGCTTCTACCATAAAATCATAGCATAGTCGTGTAAAATTTCTATGACAAATATATTACATTTGCTTAAACAATCAGCATCGTCTATACTGATAGAAACGGCTGCATTCTTTGCATGCAGCAGAAACAGTATACAGTATCAGGCTTGTTCATGCAAGCATCATTACAAACAAGGAGGTTTGATATGGATAAAATAACGGTAAAGCACCCGCCAAAATAAATTTGACTCTGGATGTCCTCGGGCGTCGTGAAAACGGCTATCATGACCTGCGCATGATCATGCAGACGATCGACCTGTGTGACGAAGTCACGATCGAACAGATAACTGCTGAAGAAATTACCCTTTCCATGAATAAGGAGCTCCCTGATGGCTGCCCTATGCAGAAAAATCTTGTGTACCGCGCAGCAATTCTTATGAAGGAACGCTATGCTCTGCCGGATGGCATGAGTATCATTTTGACCAAAAATATCCCTGCGGCAGCCGGTTTAGCAGGCGGCAGCAGTGATTGCGCAGCCACTCTCTTGGGAATTAACAAACTATATAATCTGGGCTTGTCCCTCGATGAACTATGCGACATTGGTGTTACACTTGGTGAAGATGTGCCTTTCTGCATCCGCAAAGGAACAATGTTGTCGGAGGGCATTGGCGAAATACTGACTCCGCTGACTCCACTTCCATCAATGTGGACATTACTGATCAAACCAAATATTTCCGTTAGCACCGCTTATGTTTATGGCAATCTTGATCTGCAAAAACAACTGGATCACCCGGATACGGATGCGGTTTTAGATGCGATCGCACACTGCGATGGAGCCAAAGTCGCACACTTGCTCAGTAATGTATTGGAGACGGTGACGATTCCGAAATATCCTGTCTTAGCAGAGCTGAAACAATTTCTGTTGGAAAACGGCGCTGTTGGTGCGTTGATGAGCGGCAGCGGTCCGACTACTTATGGATTATTCCAAGACGAAATTGCGGCACGCATGGCTCTGTCTGCTGCGACAAAAAGTACACCAATTATGATGTCATTTTGTGCCAGACGAAAAAATGTACCGGCGCTATAAAGTTCTATTCTAATATGCCGATATATAATATGAGAGAAGAAATGCTCGTGTTATACGAAAATAGTCCGTGTGCCACGGATGGCAGCGGTTAACAAGCAAAGAAAAAGGAGGTTCAATTATGGATTTAACAGCAACAAGTGGTGTTCCAGGTACATATACTGCTGAAGCAGCAACGGTGAACAGCCAGGCAGCAGCCAAGCCGGATACCACAAATTCTTCATCTGCAGCGAAGAAAGAGGATTCTTCTGTAGTATATGAGAAGTCGACAACCACAAAGAAAGATTCTGCCAATCAGATCTACAACCGCGATAACATTATCGCAAAGTTAAAGAAAGATCAGGAGTCCCGTATGACTTCCATGCAGAATCTTGTACAGAAGCTTTTGAATAAACAGGGCAGTGTATTTGATCTTGCCAATGGAACAAATTTGGCGGCTACATTCCGCGAGGCTGCTGCAAATGCAGATCCTGATACGATCAAAGCAGCACAGGAAGCAATCTCTGACGATGGTTACTGGGGCATAAAGCAAACTTCTGACCGCATGGTAAGTATGGCAATTGCTTTAACCGGTGGCGATACTGACAAGGCAGACGAAATGATCTCTGCTATTGAAAAGGGATTTAAGCAGGCGACGAAATCCTGGGGAGAAGATCTTCCTGATATTTGTCAGAAAACATTGGAAGAGACAAAGAAGAAGATGAATGATTGGAAAAACGGCGTAACGACTGCCGCTGATTACTCTGATTATTTATCATGATCTATACGATTATGACGTGTTCCCATTAACAATTCGTGGGACAATTATTCATAATGATGTTGTCAATACGATATAATTGACAACGATTCCTTTCTTTTAAAGGGCGGGGCACTTTGGATATATGTCAAGGTGCCCCAATTTTTTTTTGATAGGAAATTGCTGTTGTGTAGCGTGACATCGCCAAGAATTGCTTTAGCAATTCTTGGCGAAGCAAAAAGCGCTGGCTTTGCTTTTTTTACCCAAGCCGGATCACTTCCTCATCGCCAAGAAGATAGACCATTGTACCCGGTCTGGCGAGCGTATAGCTGTCCGTCCGCAAGATCTTGCCATTTGACATCTTGATCGGCTGACTTGTATAGGCGATCACACGATACTGTCCGATCAGGGAATCATATCGTACACCGCAATGTCGACGACTAATACCAGAATATGTGACCACAATGTCACATAATTCCAAACTATTGCCAAGAATGACCTCGGCATCCGGCTGCATAACGAAATCCTGTCCGGATAACTGTCCCGCACTCCTTGAATGTGTCCACTGCCATCATACTGCATCGGAAAACATTCTAATTCGGGAGCAACTCTTTTCTGCTGCTTTCTCCGGTCTTTCCGCTTCTCTGACCGCC
>VOFE01001667.1_pt1 | contig 14001 bp, 14 predicted proteins | sample 5384071 | NCBI WGS metagenome assembly VOFE01 (sample SAMN12384724, study PRJNA508395) | human gut metagenome | isolation source: healthy gut D | host: Homo sapiens
ATCTCCATGCCGAGCACCTTGGCATCGGCCGGCGCGTTCATGCCGCGCACGCCCATGGTGCCGCGGCCCATGGCGCGCACTTCGTCCTCGGGCCACATGATGGCCTTGCCGGCGGACGACACCATGATGACGTTCTCACCCTGAGCCACGCGGCGCACGCTGATAAAGGCGGTCGCCGTCCTTGAGGTTGATGGCGATAAGGCCGTCACGGCGCGTACGGTCGTACTGCTCCATGGACGTCTTCTTCACCATGCCGTGCTCGGTGGCGAACATAAGGTACTCGTCGGTCGGGAAGTCCTTCGTCGCGATGACGGCGCTGATGGTCTCACCCTTCTCGAGCGGCAACAGGTTCACGATGGCCGTGCCGCGCGCATGACGGGATGCCTCGGGCAGCTCGTAGACCTTCAGGCGGTACACCTTGCCCTTCGTGGAGAAGAACAGCATGAAGGAGTGCGTGGACGCGACGAACAGGCCGACGGCGATGCCGGACGAGCCGTTGCACAGCAGGTTCGGGAAGCGGGCCGGCAGCACGGTCGGCTCCTGCGTCTTGCCATCGTAGTTCGGCAGGAAATCGACGGTGTCCTTGTCGATGTCACGCACCATTTCCATGGCGAGTGGCGCCATACGGCATTCCGTGTAACGCATTGCGGCTGCCGGGTCGTCGCCGGGGGAGCCGAAGTTGCCCTGGCCGTCGACGAGTGTGTATCGCATCGACCACGACTGCGCCATACGCACCAACGTGTCGTAGATGGCGGAATCGCCGTGCGGATGGTACTTGCCCATGACTTCGCCGACGACGCGTGCGCACTTGGAGTAGCCGCGGTCGGGGCGGTAGCCGCCGTCGTACATCGCGTAGATCACGCGGCGGTGCACCGGCTTCATGCCGTCTCGCACGTCCGGAAGGGCACGATCGACGATGACGGACATGGCGTACGCCAGGTAGGATTCGCGCATTTCCTGCTGCAGATCCTTCTTCTGGACGCGTTCGCCGACCATCAGGCCGTAATCGGTGTTGTCGGCCTCCTGCGGGCTCAACGGTTCCATGGAGCCGTCAGGCACGAACTGGCCGTCTTCGTTGCTGTTGTTTTCGTCTGCCAATTTCTAATCCTTGCTTTGAAGTCCTGCGAAACCCTACGCGTTTACGCGTCGATCCAGCTGACGTTGCGTGCGTTGCGCTGGATGAACAGACGACGTGGTTCGACTTCGTCGCCCATGAGCATGGAGAAGGTCTCGTCGGCCGCGGCCGCGTCTTCGATCTGCACCTGCTTCAGAATGCGATGGTCAGGATCCATGGTGGTCTCCCACAGTTCCTGGTAGCTCATCTCGCCCAGACCCTTGTAGCGCTGGATGCCTTCGCCCTTCGGCAGCTGGCGCCCGGAAGCCTTGCCTTCGGCGAGCACGCGGTCGCGTTCGGCGTCGGTGTACACGAAGTCGTGCGGGCCCTTGGTCCACTTGAGGCGGTACAGCGGCGGCATGGCCACGTACACGTAGCCGGCGGTGATCATCGGGCGCATGTAGCGGAAGAACAGCGTCAGGTTCAGGGTTGCGATATGCGCGCCGTCCACATCTGCATCGGCCATGATGATGACCTTGTGGTAGCGCACCTTGTTGAGGTCGAAGTCCTCGCCGTAGCCGCCGCCGACGGCGGTGATCAGCGATTCGATGGTGTCCGACTTCATCATGCGGTCCAGGCTTGCGCGCTCGGTGTTGAGGATCTTGCCTCGAAGCGGCAGTATGGCCTGCGTGATCGGATTGCGTCCCTGGATGGCGGAGCCGCCTGCGGAATCACCCTCCACGATGAACAGCTCGCATTCTTCGGGGTTGTTGGACTGGCAGTCCTTGAGCTTGTCCGGCATGCCGGCCGATTCGAAGATCGACTTGCGGCGGGTGTTCTCACGTGCCTTCTTGGCGGCCAGACGCGCACGGGAGGCCTCGATGGCCTTCTGGATGATGTTCTTGGCCTCGTTCGGGTGGGCGTCGAACCAGTCGCCGAGCTTGTCGGTCATGACGCGCTGCACGAAGGTCTTCGCTTCGGAGTTGCCGAGCTTGGTCTTGGTCTGGCCTTCGAACTGCGGGTTGGTGAGCTTGACGGACACGACGGCGGTCAGGCCTTCGCGCACGTCGTCGCCGGACAGGTTCTCGTCCTTGTCCTTGAGGATGTTCTTCTCGCGGGCGTAACGGTTGACCAGCGAGGTCAGCGCGGCGCGGAAGCCTTCCTCATGGGTGCCGCCTTCGGTGGTGGAGATGGTGTTGGCGAAGGTGTGCACGGCTTCGGAATACGCGGTGGTCCACTGCATGGCGATTTCCGCGGAGATGCCGATCTTCAGGTCCTCGGCCTCGAAGTCGATGACGTCCGGTTCGACCGGGGTGGCCTTGCGGGACTTCACCAGGTAGTCGACGTAGTCCTTGATGCCGTCGTTGTACTGGTAGGTGACGGTCTGGAACTTGTCTTCGGTTTCGGATTCCTCGCCGGAAACCTCGTCGCCGGCCTGGTCGGGCTCGCGCAAATCGGTCAGGGAGATCTTCAGGCCCTTGTTCAGGAACGCCATCTGCTGGAAGCGGTTGCGCAGGATCTCGAAATCGTAGGTGGTGGTTTCGAAGATCTTGCCGTCGGCCCAGAAGGTCACGGAAGTGCCGGTGGACTCGCCTTCCTCCATCGGCTTGCCCTTGAGCAGACGCGCGGTCGGCTTCTGGTCGATGTAGGTCTGGGTCCAGTGGAAGCCCTGACGGCGCACTTCGATGTCCACGCGGGTGGACAGCGCGTTCACCACGGAGATGCCCACGCCGTGCAGGCCGCCGGAAACCGCGTAGCCGCCGCCACCGAACTTGCCGCCAGCGTGCAGCTTGGTCATCACGGTTTCGACGCCGGAGATGCCTTCGCCCGGCACTTCGTCGACCGGAATGCCTCGGCCGTCGTCCACCACGCGCACGCCGCCGTCCGGCAGAATCGTCACTTCGATGTGCGACGCGTAGCCGGCAAGCGCCTCGTCGACGGAGTTGTCGACGATCTCATACACCAGATGGTGCAGGCCATGCCAGGACGCTTGCGAACAGGTTCGAGGCCCTCGAGGACCTGAATGTCCGAGCCGTCGTAATGATCAGGTTTTGCTGCCACTGACACGCTCCTCTAGTATTGTATGGTTCGATTCCGGATGGTTCTGGAACCTAGTAATTTTACCACAACGCGTCTTGGCACCGGGGCTCTCCACGCCCTTTACAGGCCTTCAGATGCCTTCTAAGGCATGATTTTCGCTCTAAAGACCACTTTTGCCGTTTTTTGAGCTTCCCGGCTTTTCGCTTGCCTCCAAGGCTTTCAAAATTGATTCTCTGAGGCGCTTGTCCTCAACGCCGGCAGCCTGCTCACGCAAACGGGCCGCGGCCTCCGAGCTGATGAGCGGCTCCGAGGTGCGCGCAGCCTGTGCCGCCTGCTGTGCGGCGCGCGCGGCCTCCTCGCGAAACGGGTGGCGGGCTTTCATGTCGAAGCGGGCGGGCTTGATGGAGAACAGGGCCACATCTTTCGCCCTGCTCGTTGAGGCGGATCTTGAGCATCTCCTGGCGGGCATCGATATCCGAGCGGATCATGGCATCGTCGCAATACACCACGAGCAGGGTCTTGCCTGCGGGCACGCGTGCTGCCATGGGGTCATTGGCCTGCTCGGGCTTCATGATGTACACGCCGTTGGTATGGTCGAGCACGAGCGGCGCCGAATCGCGATACACGGCCTCCACCGCGCACTTCCAGCGCACGTGCACCTCCGCAACGCGCTGGGAACGCGCTGCCTGCACGCCGGAGGCGCCGAGGCTTCGCAGCAATTGCTGCAGCCCGCTGCCGAGATCGGCCATCATTCACCGTCCTTCCGCTCAAGGGGCAAGCGCACGACGCGGGCCGCTGCGAAAGAGATCCTCGTCGAAATACGCCAGGTTTGCCGTGGTTATAAACGTTTGGATATCCCCTGAAACGAACTTCACCAACGCACGGCGGCGCTGCTCATCGAGCTCGCTCATCACGTCATCGAGCAGCAGCACCGGCTGCTGGCCCAGAAGATCGCAAATAAGCGTGACTTCCGCCAGTTTGAACGCCAGCACCGCCGAGCGCTGCTGGCCCTGGCTTCCGTACACGCCCACCGGGCGCCCTTCGACGAAGAACTCGATGCGGTCGGCGTGGGGTCCCACCAGCGCACGATGGCGGGCACGCTCCTGCGCCATCGACGCTGCAAGAGCTGCGGCGAAGCGCTCCCGCGAGCCTCGTCGCGATCGAGCGTTTCGCCGACATCGAGCCATTCGCCCTCGGCAAGCCACGACGGCGCATAACGGGCTGACAGCGTTTCCCGATTCCCCACGATCTCGGCATAATAGCTTGCCATGGACGCCGCCAGCTTGCCGAACAGGGCCGCCCGATAGCACACCAGCTGAGCACCGCAGGTGACCATCAAGTCGTTCAAACTTTCCAGCAAAAGCGGCGATGCTTCGTCTTTCAGCAACGAGTTCTTATGACGCAGCACCTTATCGAAGTCCCGGCGTATCAGGTAATGATTGCGCGAAAGCTGCGACCCCACGGCGTCGAGCGCGTTGCGGCGGGTGGCACCCGAACCCTTCGCCAGGTTCAGATCGTCAGGAGTGAACGTGACCGAGGGGATGACGCCCTTCAGGTCCGCCGTACGCTTTTGCTTGCCGTTGAGGGTGAACCGGCGTTTGCCCGCCTCGATCGTCAGGCCCAGCTCCAGCAGCCTGCCCTCGTCAGCGGCGGTTGCATGCATGCGCGCAAAATCGGCGCCATCGCGCACAAGCTGCACTCCGGTGGGATTCCTGAACGACGTTTGCGCCGTAAGCAGCTGAATCCCTTCCACGACGTTGGTTTTGCCGACGGCATTGGGCCCCACCAGCACGGTCAGGGGCCCGATGCCGCTCAAGCGGAAATGCTCATAGCTGCGGAAATCATCGAACGAAACGTCTTTGATGCGAAGGCTCATGCAACGCCTTCGTTGTTAGGAGATGCGCACAGGCATGACCAGGTACAAGAAGTTCTCGCCTTCGCCGGCTTTGAAGATGCCCGGTTTCATGCCCGACTGGACTTCCAGGAACACGTCATCGGTGTTCACCGAACCAAGCCGTCGAGCACGTATGCGTAGTTGAAGGCGATCTCAACGTTCTCGCCCTCGCCCTGGCACGCCAGCGTCTCCTGAGCGCTGCCCACATCCTGGGCGGCGGCGGAAAGCTGCACGGTCTGGCTTTCCACGTCGATGGCGAACTTCACCGGCGAGCTTTGCTGACCCAGAATCGACGTACGCTTCACGCCGGAGACAAAGGTGGCTCACGTTGAGGCGAACGCGCGTCGCATAGGAATCGGGCAGCAGCTGACGATAGTTCGGGAAATTGCCCTCGATGCGGCGATTGATGAACACGGTGTCGTGATAGGTCACCACGATCTGGTTCTCCGCCAAGGCGATGGTCAGCGGGTCGTCCGTACGCGTCAGGGAGGCAAGCTCCTGCAGGAACGAGCCGGAGATGACGGCCTGGAAGCCCTCTGCCGCGGGCCATGAAAGCTGAGCCTCGGTGATGGCAAGGCGATAGGAGTCGGTTGCCACCATCTTCAGTGTCTCGCCCTCGAACGTGATGAGCACGCCAGTGAGGATGGCGCGGCTCTCATCCTTGGAAACCACGCGTGCCACGCGCTTGACCATAGACGAGAATTGGGAGAACGGAATGGAGATAGCCTGCTGCGTATCAACATGAGGGAATCCCGGGAAGTCCTCGGCATCCAACGTCTTGATGGAGAACGAAGAGGCGTCGCACGTGATGACGGCGGAATCCTCGCCCGTCTCAACATGCACGGCAGCATCGGGCAGGTTCTTCACGATGTCGAAGAACAGCTTGCCGGGAAATACCGAGCGGCCCTCCTCTTCCACCAAGGCAGGGATGGTGAATTGAATGGACAGCTCCAAGTCGGTTGCCTGCAGCGTCAGGTTGTCGTTATGGGCATCAAGATAGATACCCGAAAGAATGGGCAGCGTGGAACGGGTGGCAATGCCCTTGAAGCACAACGGCGAGCGCATCCTGCAGTTCCGATTGGTTGATGCTGAATTTCACTGGCTCCTCTTTCCTTTTTACGTAAAGACGTTGCTCCATGATAGATGGTTCATGCAACGTTGTTATTTATCTTCAATGCTTTTCTTTTTAATAATAGGTTTTGAATAGTAGTAATAATAAGCGCGGTGGAAATGTTGAGAACTCGCAAAACTCCATGTCATCCTTGAAAAGTAATTCAACTTCGAATGTGGGTTGCCTGTTCCTCCATCCACCGCGATTATTGACTACATTATCTTTCCCCTTGAGTTCGATGGTTTTCGCCATGTTTTACGATGTTTATCCCCATGTTTTCCCGAATCCCTTTAAAGTGCCTGGTCAACCTGGTTGTTTCGTGAAACATTGCATTTTTCTCGATGGTGTTGCGTTATAAGTTTCGCGAATGATCTGCCTGAGCGCTTCCATCTCCTCGCGGGCTACGCGGTTCTCCTTCATCTTCGCCTCGATGTTGCCCACCGAATACATGATGGTCGAGTGGTCCCTGTTGAACTTCTTCCCAATGTCCCCATAGGGATGTCGAGCAGTTGTCGGCACAAGTAAATGGCGGTTTGGCGTGCGTGGGCGATGTTGCGCGTCTCTTTTTTCCCACGATGTCGGTGTGACTGACCTTGAAGAAGTCCTCCGTCACCTTCAGGATGTCGTCTGCGGTGAGCCTTTTGCTGGGGCCGCCTGAGAAGTGGTTCTCCAGCAGTTTGCGCACGTCGGCCACGGTGATATCCGAGCCTTCCCGCATTTCATCTTGACGATGACGTTGGTTACCGCGCTTTTCAGCTCTCGGATGTTCGATCCTGAACTCTCGGCGATGCATATCTGTACATCTTCGGGCATGTTGATAGGCCCGGATTGCTCCATATCCTCGTATTCGCGGATGAAGCTTTTTGACGATTCTCAGCGTGGTCTCGATCTCGGGCGGCTGAATGTCTAACGTTCCGCCGGAGTTGAAGCGCGTCTTGTAGCGTTCGTCGATGTCGATGTTCTTCGGCGCGCGGTCGGCGGAGAGCACGACTTGTTTGCCTTGGCTTGTCAGCTTGTTGAATATCTGGAACATGATGTCGAGCGTCTGCTTCTTGCCCTGCAGTTGCTGGACGTCGTCGACGAGGAGGACGTCTGCCTCCTCATAGTACATCTTGAAATTCTTGTAGCTGGACTTCTCCGTGTCGTGCGCCGCTGATGCGTCCATGTAGTCCTCGAGCAGTTCGTTCGAGTCTTTGTAGACGACCTGCAGGTTGGGCATGTTGCTGTTGATGTAGTTCTGTATGGCCCGAAGCAGATGCGTCTTGCCCAGGCCCGATCTTCCGTAGATGAACAACGGGTTCAGGTGTGGTTTGCCCGGGGTTTCGGCAACGGAGACGGCCATGGAATACGCCATGCGGTTCGAGTCGCCGATGACGAAGTTCTCGAACGTGAGCGTCGAGGTGACGGAGTTATTCGGCGCAGGTTGACCGGCTTCGCTGCTATCGGCTGAGATGGCTTGCGGGGCGGGGTCTTCGGGTTGGGGGCGACGGGTGTCGGAGCAGCTTTTTTGTTCCGGTGCGCTTGCGGGGGCGGCAATGGGGGCAGCGGTGGCTTGATGCTCCATTACGGTAGCCGGCGCTGCAACCGAGGCGGATGCCTGGGCTGCCGGCTGGCCGGGGGGTGGGCTGCGTTGTAGTTTGAGCCGGCATTGCGGGCGGCGCTTCGGTTGCCGGCATCGTTGCTGTTGCAGGGACTGTTGCTTGTTGTGCGGCGACGGGATCGGCTGCTGCCGTAGCGGTGGTTTGCGCTGTCATTTGCGGAGCGGGCGCGGGGCTGCGGCCGGCGCTGCTGCCGCCGGCGCTGCGGCCGGAGCGGGTGCAGCTTGCGGTGCAGGAGCCTGCGATTCGTCGATGCCGATGAGCACGTCGAAAGGCACCCCGCGAATCTCTTCGAGGGCGCGCTTGATGTAGTCGATGTAATGGCGCTCGATGAAGTTCTTGATGAATTCGTATTAGCGGTCAGCATCATGAACCCGTCGCTTGCGGCCTGGGGGAAATAGCTGGCTGAACAGCGCATCCACCTGGGGGCCTATGATTCCCTCATAGCTTTTAACGCGGCTGCATACCTCCGCCCATAGCTGATTGATTTCTTCCGTGTTCATAAGCAGGCCTTCGATCATGCGCGCTCGGGCGTGTTCGCCTTGCGCGGTTTCGGTTCGTTGAAAACTGATAGTCGCTGTGTTTTACAGCAGCTGTGCAACCTGGACGCCCAGGTTCGTGAGCATGCGCTTTTTGCCGGACATTTTCAAAGGCCGATACCTTCCAGCTTTTTCAGCGTGTTATGCACACTTGATTGCGCTGCTCCGGTCAGTTTGACCACGTCCGATACACCCAGCACCCCTTCTTTCAGGTAGATGACGAGGAAGTCCTTCTCGCGCTGGGATAGTGACGCGATGATCGGCTGTGCATCCACCGGCGCGGGCTGGATCTGCGGTTGCTGCTGCAGTTGCTGGCCGTAGGGATAGCCCATCGGTTGCTGGATTGGTGCTTGCATGTAGCCCTGCTGAGCAGCTGGCGCATATCCGGGCTGCGCGAACTGCTGAGGGGCTGCGTATGCCACCTGCGGAGCCTGCTGATATGCCTGCATAGGCGGCTGGGCCGCAAACCCCGGTGCGTATTGGGCCGAAGGCTGAGCGTATGCGGGCTGGGCGTTGTATGCGGGTTCGTGATCCTCCTCGGCGATTCGATAGCGCGGTGCCGTGGTTTCGGGATGCTCTGCATCCTCGTCTTCCTCGACGTGGTCGATCTCCAGTTCCTTGGGGAGCTGAGGATTGCTGCCGTTGGCGCTGATGGTGACTACCGATCCGGTGCCGAGGTTGTCCTCGATGCTGATGGTTCCGTGGGTGAAATCGAGGTATTCCTTCACGATGGGGAGGCCCGATCCTACGCCGCGGATGTAGCTTTTCATGGGCTCGATGGCGGAGGTGAATCCGGGCAGTTGCGCACGGTCTTTGCAAGCGATGCCCGGCCCCTGGTCTGCGAAACGGATGGTGCAGCCGTGATCGAGGATGGATACCGTGGCTTCCTGGAATCGTGCGTGTATGAAGTTCTCCGAAACCTCGCGGATAACCGTATAGGGAATGGTGCCGCCTGCCGCCTGCGATTGCTGGTATACGTTCGTTGCCAGGCTTTCGATGAATTCGCCGGTGGGAGCGGGTTGGATTTCGGTGACACGCGGCGCGCTCAGCAAGTTGTCGTATAGGGCGATGCGTGCAACCGAATTCACGTGAGTGAAGTCGAAACCTTCATCATCGTTGTTTTCAGGCGATTCCTGATGCTGTTCTTGCTCGCTCATCTGCGCTTTTACCGCTTTCCACATTCGTCGTTTTCCAAAGTTTTACACATTTTCGGGAAAAATCGCTTGAAAAGTGTACCCTCTTTTCCCGTTGAATTCCATTCAACTGGGCAAATTCCGGAATCGAATGTGGAAAAACCACTATCGATTGAAAGTTTTTTCACAACGATGAACTCATTGTTTCCTTCGTTTTCCACTTTCTATTCAAAGATTGTTGAAAACTGGAATGAAAACTCGAATAAGTGTGAAAAACAGAGGTGCAAAGGTTTTCGACATTGTTGAAATTCCGGGTTCTTCCGACAAGTTTCGACGGCTTTTTTTCAACTGGTGAAGGATTTTGCTGCAGGGTTCGAAAAGCACCAGGTCAGTTGTGCATTCCGATGAAAAGCATTCTGATGGTGCCGTAAAGAACGAAAAAATGCCTGTTCAGAAGCGTGTTGAAAACTATGCACATGATTAATTGCCTGGTCAAGCGCTTGCCTGTTTACAGTTTTGAGCAATTGGAAACCGTGCGTTTCGATATTTTTCCACCGCGATTTTCGAATGAATTCAAGTTTTCAACGTTTTCCACAATCGCCGGAATCGCTCGATGAGGAGAGGTGTGTTTTTCCAGCCCTTCGTTGCGGTTTTCGGGGCGTGTTTCCTTCTTTTGCAGGCATCGATCGGCTGTAAGGTCCGTTTTCTTTGAGTATCGTTTCATTACCCGCCTCGGTTTTCCGCCGATATCCCTTCATGTGTTGAGGGCAGGTGCTGCCGGGGTCGGTGGAGCGTGCTTCTCGCGCAATCTCCCTCGGGTTGCCAAAAGCGCCTTCGTTAGACGAGGAGGATTTGGCGTCCCCAGCCAACATAAGGGGATTCCCTTTTCGATTTTTTTTCTCATACCGGTGCGTTCGAACCGCTGGAAAGACGTCTCCACTAGATGTTGCGACCCGTGTTTTCGATCCCCAATGAATTGTTGAAAACAACGTTTTCCGGTGCACTGGCAATGTTGTGGAAAACTTCGTGTTTTCGCAGGTGGGCTTTCATAATGTGGGTATCTTGTGCATCGTTTGGCATATATAGGTAAAAACCTTTTGACAGTCGGGCTGTTCGGTTATACTCAACAAGTTGCTCTAAACCATGAAAGGAAACGATATGAAGCGCACCTATCAACCGAACACCCGCAAGCGCGCAAAGACTCACGGCTTCCGTGCACGTATGGCTACCAAGAGCGGCCGCAAGGTTCTGGCTCTTTCGCCGTGCTAAGGGTCGTAAGCGTCTCTGCGTGTAAAGAGTATTCGATTGGAGACTATCAAGTCCAAAGCGGACATCTCCGATCTGTTCTCTAGCGGAAAGCGCCTGCGTACACCGTACCTTACGCTCATAGTGTTACCAGCGAAGCAGCACGGCCTTCACGGTCGTGTTGCTTTTTATTGCAGGAAAAAGTCCGGTAACGCTGTATGGCGTAATAGCGCAAAACGTCGAATGAGAGCCATTTGCCATGAGCTGGGCGGCCCATTCCCGAATCTCGATGTGATATTTCTCGCGAAGTCGGGTATTTGCCGCGCTAAGTATAGTAAAGTGCTCGAAACATGCGACGAAGCGCTGAAACGCGCTGGAATTCGGTAGGGTCTGATTGGAATGAAGAAAGGTTTAGGAAGCATACCGTGCAAGGTGGCTATGTTTCTCATTACCTTTTATAGGGCGGCGATCTCGCCTATGTTCCCGTCGTGCTGCCGTTTTACCCCGACGTGCTCGGAATACGGGCTTATCGCGTTTCAACGCTACGGTTTCGCAAAGGGCTTAAGGCTGACGGTAAAACGTATTCTACGGTGTCGACCTGGAGGGCCGCACGGCTACGATCCCGTTCCGTAAGGGCGGGGCTTCAGCCGGCGGCTTTTGTCGGTTAAAGGAAGGAAAACCATAGTATGTGGGAAGTATTCCAAGAACTGGATATTCGACATCATCCAATTCTTCTTTGGCTTCTGCCAAGACTGGGGCTTGGCCATCATCATCGTGACCATCATCTTCCGTGTGCTTATCTCCCCATTGATGCATAAGCAGACGAAGTCTTCTTATCAGATGCAGAAGGTTCAGCCTCTGATGCAGGAGATTCAGACGAAGTACGCCAACGACCGCAGCGTATGCAAGAGGAGATGCAGAAGCTTTACGCTGACGCCAAGTTCAACCCCTTGGCCGGCTGCCTCCCCATGCTCCTGCAGATGCCTATCTTCATCGCTCTGTTCCAGGTGCTGCGCGAGATGCCTAACTATCTGGGTTCCGATGGGGCTACCAGTTCTTCAACCTGGTTCCCAACCTGGTTATGACGCCGTCTGGTGCGGTTGCCGGCGGCTTCGGCACGTTCCTTCCGTACCTCATCCTCATGATCGTGTTCGCTGGCGCTACGTTCCTGCCCATGGTCTTGATGCAGATGGGGCAGAAGGATAACCCGCAGCGCAATCAGACCATGATCATGGCTGGCGTCATGAGCTTGTTCATGCTGTGGATCAGCTGGAGCTCCCCGCTGGCGTTCTTCTGTTCTGGGGCGTTTCCTCCATTATTGGTGTGTGCCAGCAGCAGATCTCCATGCGCCTCATGAAGAAGCGTGATGCGGAGAAGGAGGAGACCATCGAGGTGAAGCCGATCGAGGTCGACGTTACCCGCAAGGCTAAGCCGCGTCGAAGAAGAAGGACACCTCAAAAAGCACGCTTAATCGATTTTGCGTAATGGTGCGCGGTGTTTCGCGTGAAACACCGCGCACTGTGGTTTTTAGTTCTAGGAGCTGCAAATGGCAGAAGAAGAGAACGTGGAATTGACCGCAGAAGAGGCTCAAGACGCCCAGGTCGAACAAGAAGGCATCAGCGACGAGGATCTTGATCGCATCGCGGATACCGCCATCGCAACTATTCAGGACATCCTGAAGCACTTCGATGTCGGTGAGGTTACCATTGACGAGTACGAAGGCGATGAAGGCGAGCTTATCCTCGATATCACCGGTGATGACCTGGCTGTCCTCATCGGCCGTCATGGTAAGACCCTTGATGCGTTGCAGTTCCTGGTGTCTGCCATTACCGTTCGCACTATGGGCTTTCGTTATCCCGTTATTGTCGATGTTGAGGGTTACAAGAATCGTCAGCGAGAGAAGCTCGAGTCCATTGCTCGTAATGCTGCCGCAAAGGCTGCCAAGCAGCATCGCAGCGTGAAGCTTCGCCCCATGACTCCGTATGAGCGCCGCATCGTGCATATCGCGCTTCGCGACGATGAGCGCGTCGAGACGGCATCTGAGGGAGGGTTCCGCGCGCCACGTTGTGGTTGTTCCGCTCTAGGCAGTTGCTTCTATTTGGCTCTTGGTTGATACTTCAGGAACCTACCAGGCCGCATCTTCGGATGCGGCCTCTTTGTTTTTCAAGGGGTTCATATCCTTGGAGTCCAATATGCTGCATGAAGGGCTAAAGTATGTTTCACGTGAAACAACAGGATAGAAGGAACGGTTCATGCACGAGGATTTGCTCAAGCGACATTTGGAGTTGGTTATCGAAGCCAACAAGACCACGAACATCACGCGCATCTCTTCTTGGGAAGATGGCATGGTGCTCCATATGCAGGATTCCCTGCTTGGTCTTGATGCTCTGAATGCTTGCCCCGAAGGCCGCTACGCCGATATTGGAACGGGTGCAGGCTATCCTGGTATTCCACTTGCCATTGAAACCGGTAGGCCTACGTTGCTAGTCGATTCCGTTCAGAAGAAGGTTCAAATCCTTGATGGCTTCATTGAGGAGCTGGGACTTGACAACGTATCCACGTATGCCGGCCGCATTGAGGACCTTGGTCGCGAGCAGGCTGGGCAATTTGCTGCGATTAGTGCTCGGGCATTGTCTAAACTGTCCGTCTTGCTGGAGCTCTCTTCCCCGCTGCTGAAGATGGGCGGCCGTCTCATCTGCTTCAAAGCCCTCGTTGAGCAAGATGAGCTTGATCACAGCTCGCGTCGTCGGCAAGCAGGTTGGTATGGAACTGGCCGACGATCAGACCTACGAGCTTGATGATTACTCTCGCAGGATCCTGTGCTATGAGAAGGTTGCTAAGCCGAAGCTGAAGCTGCCTCGCAGAACTGGTTTGGCTCAGAAAAAGCCGCTGTAGCGATATAAGCCGTTCCCGATATTGTAGGGGCGGCTTTTTTCTTATCGAGGTTTCGTTGATTTCCGTTCAAAAGTCCCCATTGTGGGTTGGGGTTTTATACGCGTGAAACGAAACACGGTATACTAGCGTCTGAAACCATGAAAGGGGTTCCTGTGGGATTTTTCGACGGCCTCAGGAAAGATAAAAAGCAAGCTGAGCCGGTTCAGCAGGAACAACGCGTACAGGAAGATACCGTTGAGGATGAGATAGCCATCGAGCACATCGAAGTGGTCGAGCGCGATCCTCATAGCTCGTCTGAGCCTGAGCCGCAGCCTACTGAATCTCGCCCCGAGATCGAGCCTACACCCATTCGCTCCTACCGCGATAAGAAGCCGGTGAAGCATGTGGTCGGCCAGACGAAGATCATGGCGATCATCAATCAGAAGGGCGGCGTAGGCAAGTCCACTACTGCAATCAACCTTTCCGCCGCGCTTGGTGAGATGGGCAAGCAGG
>VOFE01001867.1_pt1 | contig 14001 bp, 18 predicted proteins | sample 5384071 | NCBI WGS metagenome assembly VOFE01 (sample SAMN12384724, study PRJNA508395) | human gut metagenome | isolation source: healthy gut D | host: Homo sapiens
TTCAGTGCACATTGGTAAGTTTCTCCCGTGCGTATTCTTCCTTGTTCTTTCAGATGACAGATGAGTGAGGTCATAAAGCCGGTCAGAGTGTCATTTTCACTTCGCTTACGATAGAATCGGAGAAGGTCGTCAGTACTGTATGGCAGCCCTTTTGCGCGTCAGGTTGGCAATACATTCACTCAGACGGAATAAGTCCTGTTTTATTTCATGCCGGTAGCGGGATAAGATGGAATGTCTGTCCGGTCTGGAAGGAGACGGTGTGATACGTGCGGTACGTGCGTTCCATTCGTCGGGATAGATTTTATACTTAGTCTTTTGTGAGCGCACGATACGGCGGTGGATAACTTGGAAATAAAGAGCTCCTGTTTTTCCTTCGATGGTTGAGGGTCTGAATTTTACTTTAACTGATGCCATTTGTATGTTTTTTAGTTATGGATTTATGGGCAAGTCTTAAAAAACGGGCTTGCCGTGAAATAAGTTCAAATGTCCAAACCAATTTAAAACATGCTGTAGACGTTGGGCATATCCGGTGTTTTTTATAATTTTGCCCGTCTAAATCGAACGCTTATAAAAAATGGGAACCAAGAACGCTTTAACAGAAAAAGTCTATTCCGGGAAAGATATCATGCGTATTGCTTATCCTATTCTGATCAGTCTGTTGATGGAACAGATGATCGGGATGACGGATACCGCTTTTCTCGGCCGGGTGGGAGAGGTGGAACTGGGAGCTGCTGCCATTGCCGGCATCTACTATCTGGCTGTTTTCATGATGGGTTTTGGTTTCGGTATCGGAGCCCAGATTCTGATTGCCCGTCGTAATGGGGAGAAGCATTACGGCGAAATCGGCGAAATCTTTTATCAGGGTATTTATTTCATGTTGGGGTTGGCCTTGTTCGCTTTTTGTGCTCACCAAGATCATTTCTCCGCTTTTGTTGCCGGTTATTGTGTCGTCACCTCATATCTGTGAAGCAGCTCTCAGTTATATAGACTGGCGTATTTTCGGCTTTTTCTTTTCCTTCATAGCTGTAATGTTCCGGGCGTTTTTTTGTCGGTACGACTCAGACTAAGACGCTGACGCTCAACTCTGTGATAATGGTTTTGTCCAATGTGGTGTTCAATTATATACTGGTGTTCGGAAAGTTCGGCTTTCCGGCATTGGGGATTGCCGGGGCCGCCATCGGTTCGTCGTTGGCAGAGTTGGTTTCAGTCGTATTTTTTCATTCTTTATACCTATCGTCGTGTGGATTTAGTCAAGTACGGTTTGGTCCATCCTGTGCATTACAGTTGGCGTAAACTTCGCAGGATGCTCGACGTGTCTTTTTGGACGATGATACAGAATTTTATCTCTCTTTCCACCTGGTTCTTGTTCTTTCTTTTCGTGGAACACCTCGGAGAGCGTGCTTTGGCCGTAACCAATGTCGTACGCAATATCTCCGGAATACCCTTTATGGTTGTGGCCGCTTTTGCTTCCACGTGCAGTGCCCTGGTCAGCAATCTGATAGGTGCGGGGCGGGAAGACATGGTGATGTCCACCATTCGTCAGCATGTCCGTCTGACTTTTTATGATTGTGTTGCCGATGGTAGGATGTTTTGCTCTTTTTTCCGAGAGTGATATTGGGTGTTTACACCAATATACCGGATCTGATAGCTGCCGCTATTCCTTCGTTATGGGTTTATTGTACGACTCCTTTGTTGATTGCTCCGGGGAATATTTATTTCCAGGCCGTTTCCGGTACGGGTAACACCCGCAAGGCTTTTATCCTGGAGTTGGTGACATTGTCGTTTTACACCTTATATATATACGTTATCATCCAACATCTGCGTTTCGATGTGGCTTGGTGTTGGACGTCCGAGCACGTCTACGGTTTTGCATCCTGTTGCTTTGTTATGCCTACATGCGTGGAGGCAGTTGGAAGTTGAAGAAGATATAATGCATTCCTGTCCTTGTTCCGGTAAACATTTACCGGTTCAGGCTATCCGTACGGACATAAGTCGTGATTTGCCCGTTCTTTTCTAAGTTCAGCATTTTTCGTCCACTTCTATAATCTTGAAAGCCGATTTCTCAGGTTGGTTTTTGGCCATGCGTTCGAACAATCCTTTTACTAAGGTTTTGTTTTCCTCCGTTACGCTGTCGCCGAATTCATAAGTCGTGTTTTTGAATATCGTTGGTGATAAACAGGCTGTCGCCATCTACTTTCAAGTTCCGGGGTGTTTGATGATGCAATCCATGGTGCCGGCTCCGGTCGTGTTCATAAATGTGTGGTCGGCATGAAATTCAAAGGTTTGTCGGGCAGGGCCGGATGTTCGTATTTTCCTACTATTTTGCTTTTCGGTATCATTTTGGCAACCGGTGGTTATGAAAACAGTTGCAGCCGTTAGAGGCTGCCATGAGACGGACTCTTTTCATCATTCATTATTAATTAATCGTTAAACTTATCGGGCTGCTCTGAGCCGCATTCTATCTTATCCAAAGATAGCGATTAATCACAGGAGAGTTACTGTAAAATCCCCAAAATATTGCAAATTATTCTTATCAGACTTTCCGGAAAAAGGCGTTGACCTGCAGGTTGTATAAAAGCAGAAACGGCCTCTCCCTCACGGAGAGACCGTTCTTTTAATCAGTGAAAACACTGACTTTTCATAGTTGAGGTTTCCTTATTTAGATTCAATTCATAGTTTTCTTTGGTTTATATTTCTTTTTGGCGATACGCGGGTCGCTATCTCTTAGGTTCACGTTTGCTGCGTGGGGCAGCCGGACTTCTTTTGACCGAGGGTGTCGGTTTAGAGAAAGACGGACGCGTAGAATTTCTTTGTATCCGTTGTGTGCTTTGCACTCTCGGAGATCTTTGCGGCTTTGCCGTTGAGGATTCCGGACGTACCGATGAACGGTTTACCGTTGTCCGTGTGGAACTCCGTCTGTTGTAGTGACTTCTCGGTTGCGGATTCGTCACCGGATATTCCCGGTTGCTATTGTTCGACTGCGGCCGTGCAACAGATGGCCGTTTGTTGTCGTTGTCCGGTTTCGTACCTTGATTTCCCGGTTTCTGGACGGGGTCAAGACGGAAACCATTGCCGCGGTGGTCGTTCGGACGTTGGCCTGGTCGTGACGGTCTGCCGGGTGATTCGAAATGAAAACCGGGGCTGCCGTTGCCGTTGTGCGACCCGGGACGATGAGGAGGTAGGCCGGCCGGCCCGGTAACGGGCCTCTGCTTTCCCCTCTCAATCCTCCGTTCCATACCGGGCGTCGGTGAGCATAGAAGCTCTGCCGATGTTCGTGCCGGTAATGGTAGTGTCCGCCCCTGTACACCTGATATACCCTTGGTGGACTGTAATAGAAGCGGCTCGGGCTGTAAATGGTATACACCGGTAAGAACCAGCCGGAAGTCCTCCATATCACGGGACGGAAAAAGTAAGTGGCAGCCTGAAACAAAGCATACTGCCAGTCGTAGAGGATAAAGCGCAAATCAGCGTTTCTGTATTCCAGATACACGCTCGAAGCGTCGCTTGCCGTCCGGATATTCATCAGGTAGTCCAGGTTGATTTCGTAGGCGTCATTGTATTGTTGGTCGTTAAGGTTCAGTTCATACGCCATCTTGTCCGTCAGGAACCTGGCCCGGTCGCGGGCTTCTTCGTAAGACATGGCATTAAGGCTGGCCAGTCCGAAGTATAGAGCGGTAATCAGTCCTAATAACTTTTTCATGTCTTTGTTGTTTAACGGTTCGTACTTCATCTTTTCTACGTTGCAAATATCCGGCTTTTCCATGAGACGTGAAAAGGTATTTTTCCTATTTTGCGGTAGGTATTTCCCTATCATGTAAGAGGGAATGATTTTAGGAAAACAAGAGTTAATAGATTTTAAAAAATGGGGGGAAAAAGAGAAAGTTAAAAGAATTATCTTTGTTCATCATTTAAATCGTTACTTTTAGAGGAAGCAAGACGAGAGGCTTGCGGAAAGCCTTATTTTGATAAATGGAAAACAAGGAAGCCGAATGAAAGGACTGTTAAAGTTTATAGGGACATTGGGGCTATTGTATGGCGTGTCGTCCGGAATGGCGGCCCGGGCCCAAGAAACCGGGGCGCGTGAAGATACGACCCAGGTGCGCACCATACCCCTTTGGGGGCATGTGAAGGACGGTTTCACCTATGCCGCCCTTCACGGCACGTTCGTCACATTGATGCGCGAAGACAGCACTGTGGTGGACACCATGCACGTGCAATGTTTCAATTCCGGTACACCGCAGGAGGACACCTATTACAAGTTCGATGTACCCGCCCGGCGGGCGCGTTTACATCATCAAAGCCGAGCATCCCGATTACTATCCGGAATACGTGGATTGCACGGTGCGTTACGTGGCACGCAATCCCTACGTCGATGCCCGGCATCATGAGATGCGCCGTCGTCCGTATGCGTCGTTTGCAGACCGCAGTTTAGGAGAAGTGGTGGTAAAGGCTACTAAAATCCGGGTGGCTTACCGGGGCGATACGGTGGTCTACAATGCAGATGCCTTCAACTTGTCCGAAGGGCGATGCTCAATGAACTGGTCCGCCAGTTGCCCGGAGCGGAATTGAAGCCGAACGGCGAGATTTACGTCAATGGCCGTAAGGTGGATTACCTGACGCTGAACGGTACGGACTTTTCAAGGGCGACAACCGTAAGATGCTCGACAACCTGCCTGCCTTCACGGTGCAGCAAGTGAAAGTGTATGACAAGACGACCGACCGCAGCGAGTTCCTCGGTTACGACACGGAGAAAAAAGCCTACGTGATGGATGTGAGCCTCAAACGCGAATACAACACCGGCTATATGGCCAATGTCGCGGCGGGAGGCGGTACGGACAGCCACTATGCCGGACGGGCTTTCGGTCTGCGTTATTCCGACCGCTCGCGTGTCACCCTTTTCGGCGGGATGAACAACACCAACGTGTATAATGACCGGCCGGGCGAAAACGGCGAATGGCCGGAGGAAAGCCTGACCAACGGTGAGTTTGTCACCCGGCAGACCGGTGGGGAGTTTTTCTGGCAGAATAAGGCGAAAGGCATTGAGAACAGCCTCACGGCCAATGCCGAATGGAGCGACAGGGATGTAAATCGGAAATCGGCTACGGAGGCTTACTTGCCGCAAGGTAACCGTTACACCCGTTCTTCTTCCCTTCAAGACGTGGATTATATGGGGGTGAATGCCAATAACTGGTTGACGTGGAAAACAAAGGACCATTTGCTCACCGTGCATTCCTACGTAGGTTACGACCGTACGGACACGCACGGTTATGCCCGTGATGCGGCTTTCGACACCGACCCTTCGGCCGTGGGAGGCATCGACGAGGTGCTCGATTCCGCTTTTCTCCTTCCCTCGTCCGGAAGCGCACGGATGCGCTGGCTGAACCGCTCTTCCACCCGGTCGCTTTTCGAGGAATGGAAGTACAATGTGGGGCATGACATGATGTGGGACGCCAAGTTGCCGTGGGGTGACAATCTCCAGTTGCGATTCACCGGCTCTCTCAGCCGGACGGAGAACGACCGTTTCGAGCATTACCTGCTGGATTATGCTTCGTCCGGGTCCGAAGCCGACCGCCGCAACCGTTACGACCGCGGACGTCGGCGTAATTATTATTACCAACCCTCGGCGGAATACACTTTCAACTTTCCGAACGACTGGCATTTCCTTACTTATTATATATATAAGCAGGATTATCGTTCCGACTCCTCGCCACGCTATCGTCTGGACAGTCTGGCCGGTTGGGAGGTGGAGCGGCTCGGCATTTGGGCGAATTGCCTTCCGCACGCGAATTGTCCGCAGCGTTGGACGTGCCGAACAGTTACTACCGGCATGACCTTTCTCGGGTGCATACTTTAGGGCTGCGTACTTTCTATTCTCGGCGGACGGAGGACAAATACGTCTGGTTCAATTTCCATCTGCCTTTCACACAGTCGAAGGAAGACATGCGCTACCGCCGGGAGGAGATAGATGCCGGCCTGCAACGTCGCGTGTTCCGTGTTCAGCCCGATTTCACTTATTTGGTCTATTGGTTTGGAGGTACAAGATATTTCAGGACGTTCATGGTCAATGCCGACATGGCTTTGGGCACGCCCGACCTTGTGAACCGTTTGTCTGTCCGCGATGCTTCCGACCCCTTGCACGTACGTGTGGGGAATCCGTACCTGCAAAACAGTTGGCGGTATAACTTCCGCACGGGATTCTTGCACCGCAGCCCGGAGAAAAAGTGGTTTACACAAGTGAACGTGAATGCCTGGCTTGGGGTGAATGACGTGGCACAGGGGTTCAGCTACAATTCCGAAACCGGAGTGTACACTTACCGTCCGCAGAACGTGGACGGCAACCGGGGCGTCAATGGAAGTCTGGCATTTCAGAAAGAAGGTATGGCCGAATATTGGAATGTGGGAGCGAATTTGAACTATGACTTTCACCGTAGCGTAGACCTCTCGTCCGTGGAGGGGATGACGGAGAGCGTGTTGAGCAAGGTGCACAACCACGAGACGAAGGCCTGCCTTTCCACCGGTTACCAGCGCGGAAGCCTGACCCTGAATGTGGGATGTGATGCCACTTACCGCCATGCCGACGGCAGCCGGGCGGACTTCAACACCGTGGATGCTTTCGATTTCCGCTACGGCCTTTTGGGAGAATACACGATGCCGTGGAAAATCCACCTGTCCACCCGTTTGAACATGTACAGCCGCAGGGGCTATGACGAAGCCGCCATGAATACGGACTATCTGATATGGAACGCCTCCCTTTCGCGTTCTTTCCTGAAAGACCGCCTGATGGTGAAGGTGGAAGGCGTGGATTTGTTGCGCCAGATGCGTTCCGTTTATATGGACGTGAACGTGCAGGGGAAGACAGAGACTTATTATAATATCGTGAAAGGCTACTATATGCTTACTTTGGGGTGGAAGTTGACACGAAATCCTAAAAAGCGGGAGTAAAGCGTGCAAAATGTCATTTCCGACCCGGTTTTCGGCCTGCCTGAAAAAAGAATCCAGAAAGAAAATGCAAAAATCAGCCCCTTCGGCATGCTTATATGGAGCATTCCGAAGGGGCTTTTCTTAAAAAATGAGTTTCAATCTCAGCCGAATGAAAATCGTTCGACTGAGATTGGAAAATCATTCGGCTGAGAAAAGTTTGGAAATGTCAGTCGGTGGTGGAAAAAACGGGCTTCAGGCGTGAAAAAGCAAGACGTTCGCAGGCCGGTTTTTTCCCTTTTTTCGTCTTTACGAATTATCTGACCCTTTTTTCCGAACGAGAATCGGATGCAAAATGTCAGTGTATTCTCGCTAAAGCCGAAACGGACACACTCGTCATGGCGGAAGTCAGCGGATAGTCTCTGTCTTTATTTCTCGTTTTGCCCCGTTCGGATACCAGAATGATAAAATCCCGATGCGTGAGAATCGTTTTTTTGCAGACAAATCCCACTCTGGGTGTGTATGGACGAAGGAGAAAGGAGCGGAATGTCAAATTGTCAGGATATGGCATTTTGACGGAAAAACGCTATCTTTGCCGCGATAAAGACCAAAGGTTGCGGATATGAGGATAGCAGTATTGATTTCAGGCGGAGTGGACAGCGCAGTGGCCGTTCACCGGATTTGCGAAATGGGATATAAGCCGGATTTGTTTTATATCAAGATAGGAATGGAGGGCGAAGGGCTGGAGCTGTACGGCCGAGGAGGACATAGAGCTTTCTACGGCTACGGCACGCCGTTACGGCCTGCACCTTGAGGTGGTGGACCTGCAAAAGCAATATTGGGAACTTGTGGTGGGCTACGCCATGGAGCGTGCCCGGCGGGGACTGACCCCGAATCCGGACGTGATGTGCAACAAGCTTATCAAATTCGGATGCTTTGAACAGGAGGTGGGACACCGGTACGACAAAATCGCCACGGGACATTATGCCACGGTACGCGAGCGGGACGGTAAGATATGGCTGGGTACGGCACGCGACCCTGTGAAAGACCAGACGGACTTTCTGGCGCAGATTGATAGCTTGCAGGTGGCAAAGCTGATGTTTCCTGTGGGCGACCTGATGAAAGAAGAGGTGAGACGCATTGCGGATACGCAGCGTCTGCCATCGGCCAAACGCAGGGACAGTCAGGGCATTTGTTTCTTGGGACAGATAGATTATAATGATTTCGTACGCCGTTTTTTGGGCGAACGGGAAGGAGCGGTGATAGAAATCGAGACCGGACGCCGCATCGGCACGCACAAAGGGTATTGGTTCCATACCATTGGCCAGCGCAAGGCTTAGGACTGGGGGTGGACCTTGGTTTGTAGTAAAGAAGGATGTGGAGCAAAACATTCTTTACGTGTCTCATGGTTATGACACGCTTTTGCAGTATGGACATAGTTTTAATTTGAAGGACTTCCATTTCATTACGGAAACCCGTGGGGCGACGCGCCGGAAGTGGACGTCACCTTCAAGACGCGCCACCAGCCCCATTTCATGAAAGGCCGCCTGCATCGCGCAGGGCATGGCTACCGGTTGGAAAGTCCCGAAAGGATACAGGGGATAGCTCCCGGACAGTTTGGGGTGGTGTATGATGCGGCGGCGGAGATTTGCATCGGGAGCGGCGAAATAGGGGTTTAGCCCCTTTGTTGTCGGCATCCTTTCGGGACTTCCGGCTATATGAGCGGGAGGGTCACGAATGGGTTTCCGGATATTCCTTCTCCAGTAAATGACGGATGTAGCTTTCCGTATCGCGCCGGATGATGTCGTCTTTCTCTTTCGGGGTATAGGTTGTACACGACCGTGTGCAGCCGGATATTCCGGCGTGCGATGGCTTCCAGGCTCAATAAGGTATGGTTGATGCTTCCCAATTTGCCGGAGGTGACGAAAATAAGCGGATAATGGCGACGGGCGATGTAGTCGATGATCAGCAAATCACGGGTGAGGGGTACCATCAAGCCGCCCGCTCCTTCCAGCAAGACCGCATCGTAGGTTTCGCTGGAGCCGCCGTGTGGCACGTTCTATTTTGTCGAAATCCACCGGACGTTTGTCTATCTCGGCAGCCAGGTGCGGAGAACAGGGATAGCTGAAAATTTCGGGCATGGTCAGTCCGTCGGTATCCTCGGGCAGCAGTCCCGTGCCCATGATGCGGCGGTGCAGTTCGATGTCTTCCGAAAGTCCGTCGTTCCCCGTCTGGATCAGTTTCTGGGTAATCGTACGGATGCCTTGTCCGTTCCATAATTTGGCTAGATAGCCGGTGGCATAACTTTTGCCTGTGTCGGTGTCGATGCCACTCACGAAAAATACATTTTCTTTCATTTTTCTTGTTTTTTGCAAATCATATAAATGGGGTGGTAAGTCAGGGGGGACAGTCCCGTCTTGTGCGGCATATTGCCTGTGGTAGCGTTGGCAGAAATCTTCCAGTTGGCCTTTGGTCCATTTCCGGCTTCGTAGGCCTGTCACGCCGGTCGCCTGCAAATGTTTCAGCACATCCAAGGGTAAGGGGAATGTGAAATGCAGGATTTCTTCCCGGCTGTACACGATTTGGTATACGCCCGAAAGTGTCCGGCGCAGTTCCTCTAATGAGCGGTAGGGGCAACGTTTCGGAAGTGAGCGAGGCCACTTCCCCTTACGTTCTGCGGGCCGAATGTACTGAAGGCCAAGTATCCCCCGGTTGTCAGCAGTTCCCGGCAACCGGAAAGGGAACCGTTCGGGACGCTCGAACCATTGGACGGCCGAACACGAAACGATTAGATGTTGTCCCGCAGGAAAACGCAGGGTCTCGGCGTCGCAGGCTTGGAAACGTATGGGGAGGCGGTAGGCAGTCCGGACAGGTAAGGTTCCACTTCGGGACAGATGTCGTTCAGGAGCAAGCGGCCGGGACGGACCTCACGGAGATATTCACGGGTGAACAGCCCTGTCCCGCATCCGATTTCAAGCACGTTCCAACCGTCGCTGTCGGAGATGTGTCTTTTGATGGCCTCAGCCATGTGCCGGGCCACGTGTTTTTGCATTCCGGCTTGTCGGTCGTAGCTGTCGGTCGCTTTCGCAAAACGTTGCCGTATCAATGCCTTGTCCATTCTTCCCCTTTCCTTCGAGCAGACGGCTGAACAGCGATGTCTCGTAGTGTTCGGCTTCCGTTTCCATGATTTCCGTTCCTTGCCATGCCTCATGTTGGTTTGCGTGGCGGGAATATTTTGTCCCGGTTGCCTATGATGGCCCTGTCCCAGATGAAAGAGGAACTTCCGTATGCGGTTATTCCTTGTGCCAGTGCGGCCAGTTCTTCGCGGAGTTCTTCCGCCGTACGGGTGGGGGTGCGGGACAGGAATTCTTCCGTTTGTCCGGAAGAGCCGCACATCCTGCGGCGGAAACGCGCTAATGTGTCTTCCGAGAAGTGTTCCAATGTGCCTTTAAAAATCATTTTGGGAATCCCGCGCCGGTCGTCTATCGGGAAAGGCGTCCCGTTGACAGCCAATTTCATTTGCCACGGGAAGGAATGCCCCGTGAAGACCCGGCTTGCCACCCATACGCCCATCGACCATGCCAGGAGTCTGATTTCAGTGTAACCCTCGATTTGGGTGTAGTCGAAATCCAACGTGCGGTAGTCGAAGCAAAGCAGGTAGTCATAACCTTCTTCCACGGGGTGTCGGAACAGGTTTTCTTCGCTTCCCCATCCGGCAAAAAACAACATGAGCCGGGGATGTCCTTCTTTCTTTATGAATGTTTGTTTCATTTTTGTTCTATCTTTAAAGTGTCGCCAATGCCGTGCAGATACGGTCTGTCTCCTCGTCGGTCAAGGCCGCAGTGAGCGAGATACGCAGACGGGAAGTCCCTTCCGGTACGGTGGGCGGACGAACGGGCAGGACGTAAAATCCTTTGCGCTGCATGTCCTCCGCTTTCAGGATGGTGTCGTGGCTTTCTCCTATTACCACGGGAATGATGTGACTCGAAGACGGGCAGGATTTGCCACTCTCTTGTATCGCTTGCCGTACGTGGAGCGAATGTTTGGCGAGCCGGTTGCGGCGCTCGCTCCACGTGCCCAGACGGGACAGTACGAACTTCGTCCAGGCGGTATTGAAGGGAGGCAGGGCCGTGGTGAAGATCAATGTACGCATGCGGTTGACCAGATACTCCTTATCGTTTGGCTGCATACCACGTATGCCCCTACTGAGGCCAGTGCTTTGCCGAACGTGCCGCACAGGAAGTCTAGGTCCTTCAGGCACCCTTGTTCTTCGGCTATTCCCAACCCTTCTGTCCGCGTACTCCGACGGCATGTGCTTCGTCTACGTAAAGCATGACGTTGGGATATGTTTTTTCAGCTCGGCCAAACGGGTGAGAGGAGCCACATCGCCGTCCATGCTGAAAAATGCTTTCTGTCACGATGATGATTCTGGAAAATCATGATGGTGCTTTTTCCAACAGGGTTTGCAGTTGCGTGTAGTCCTGATGGCGGTAGCGGATACATTTTGCAGCCGACAGGCGGATGCCGTCTATCAGGCTGGCGTGTACCAATTTGTCGGCAAGTATCAGGGTGTGTGCGTCTGCCACGGCTGGCAAAATGCCTGTATTCAGGTGATAACCGCTGGAGAAGACCAGTGCCCCGTCCCGTCCGAACAAGCAGGCAAGCATCTTTTCCAGTTCGTCGTGGACGGGAAAATTGCCCGTCAGCAAACGCGAGGAGGAAGCCGAGAGCAAGAAATCGCGTTCGGAAAGGCCTTTCATGAATTCATCGCGTAGCGACAAGTCGGAGGCCAGGCCCAGATAATCGTTGGATGACAAGTTCAACATGTCGGTACCGTTTCGTATCATCCATTTGTCCCGGTGCCCGGCTTGTGGCAGGTTTCGCAAGTTGCCTGAACGTTGCAAGGCTTCGAGCGTTTCGGTATATGTTTTGTCCGGTGTTTCCATATTCGGTGTGTGGTTTGTTGCGGTTTATAATGACTGTTTTTGTCCGGCGGGTATTTCTCCTACGATTTTCAAGAGTCCGCTTGTCGTTTTGCCAGTTCCTCCGTTCGGATGACAAACGGAGGCATCACGTACACCAACCGTCCGAACGGACGTACCCATATACCCTCTTCCACGAACCGGCGTTGCATCCATGCCATGTCCACGGATGTTTCATTTCTATCACTCCGATGGCACCCAGCACCCGTACGTCGGCTACTTGGGGCAGGCTGCGGGCCGGAGCCAGTTCCCTGCGGAGCTGGGCTTCGATGCGTAGCACTTTTTCTTTCCAACCGTAAGACAGGAGCAGCCTGACAGAGGCGCAAGACACGGCGCAGGCCAACGGGTTGCCCATGAAAGTGGGGCCGTGCATGAAGGTGTGCGGGGCGTGGGACGAAATGCAGGCGGCTACCCGGTCGGTCGTCAGTACGGCGGAAAAAGTCATGTAGCCGCCCGTCAGGGCTTTCCCTGATGCACATGATGTCAGGCTCCACTCCGGCATGTTCCCAGGCAAACAGTTTTCCCGTCCGTCCGAAGCCGGTGGCTATTTCGTCAAAAATGAGCAGCAGGCCGTATGCCTTGCACAGCTTGGCCGCCCGCATAAATAACGGGGATGGTAGAAACGCATTCTCCCGCACCTTGCACTATCGGTTCCAATATCAGTCCGGCCAGTTCGCTGTGGTGCCGCTCTATGGTCTCGCGTAGTGGAAGGATGTCCTTTTCGTCCCATTCCCCGTCGAACCGGCATTGGGGAGCCGGGACGAAGTGCCGTATGGGGAGTGCGGAACCGAACAGGCTGTGCATGCCCGTAACGGGGTCGCATACCGACATCGCGTTCCACGTGTCGCCGTGGTAACCGGAACGGATGGTCACGAAATTGTTCTTTTCCGGCTTTCCGGCCGCATATTGGTATTGTACGGCCATTTTCAATGCGATTTCCACGGCCACCGAACCGCTGTCGGCATAGAAAATCTTTTGCATGGAAGGAGGGGCTATGTCTAATAGCAGTTTGCCCAGTTCGATGGCCGGTTCGTGTGTCAGCCCGCCGAACATGACATGAGACATGTTCCGCAACTGGTTTTCCACGGCACGATTCAGTACGGGGTGGTTGTAGCCATGCACGGCACACCACCAGGACGACATGCCTTCTACGAGTTCCGTGCCGTCTTCCAACGTAATGATGCAACCTTTCCGCCCGTCTCACCTTATAGGTAGGAAGCGGGTCAATCGTAGAGGTATAGGGATGCCACAGGTGCTCCCGGTCGAAGCTGTCGGTAATCAGTTCATAATTCATATCCCGTTTCTTTGATTCGTTCTACATCTTCTTTCACATTTGAACCTATCGTCGTAAGCAAGTCGCCTGCTATGGCCGAATTGATGCCCGTGTACATGGCCCGGCGTATCATCTCATCGCTCAGTTGGGAGCGTCCTCCTGCAAATCTGAGATATGCGGACGGATTCACAAAACGAAACAAGGCGATGGTGCGTAGGATTTCTTCTTCGCCCAAAGGCGGCATGGTTTCGAGAGGTGTCCCTTTGATGGGATGCAGCAGGTTCAGCGGGATGGAAGATATGTCCAGCGATTTAAGCGTGAAGGCCAGTTCCGCACGTTGCCGCATGTTTTCTCCCATGCCGATGATACCTCCGCAGCAAACCTCCATTCCCACCCGGCGTGCGGCGCGCAAAGTTTCTATTTTCTCTGCTTGTGTATGGGTGGAACAGAGCCGGGCGAAGAATGAAGGGGCTGTTCCAGATTACAATGGTAACGGACTGCCCCTGCCCGGTGTAGTTTGTCCAACTGTCCTTCCGAGGCAAGCCCCAACGAAACACACAGGCTGATGTGGGGTGTGCCTGCTTAGGTATGCAAGATGTTCGCACCACGTGTCTACTTCACGGTCTGTGGGCTTTTTTCCACTTGCCACTAAAGAAAAACGCCGTATTCCCGCGTTTTCGTTTATTCGGGCATGACGCAGGCATTCCTCTTTCGAAACGATTCCATATGTTTCTATTCCGGTGGGGTCGTGTGCCGATTGTGCGCACCATTTACAGTTCTCTGAACAACGTCCCGATTTGGCATTGATAATGGAACATAAATCGAATT
>VOFE01002155.1_pt1 | contig 14001 bp, 17 predicted proteins | sample 5384071 | NCBI WGS metagenome assembly VOFE01 (sample SAMN12384724, study PRJNA508395) | human gut metagenome | isolation source: healthy gut D | host: Homo sapiens
AGACTTGGGATGAGTTGTGGAACAGCCCGGAAGCAGAGAAGGTTCGTGCAAAGGTTCGTTGCTGTGACCGTGATTGCTGGATGATCGGCAGTGTTTCCCCGGCAATGCACAAGTACATCTGGAAACCTGCTACCTGGGTTCTGGTTCACAAATTCAAGGCTCTGTTCACAAAGCATCCGTACAGCATGTACGAGCTGAAGATCTGCCGTGACTACCGTGATGGCAAAGTTACTAAAGAGGAGCTGGATAAGTGCAGCACCTGCGATATGAACTGTGTGATCAATAACGGTCTGAGTGAAGCTTCTAAGGAGCAGCTGAAGCATAATCTTACAACTGCAATGAAGAACGCAGAGGCAAATGTAAATTTGTCTCAGGTAATCATCCTGACTGACAACGAAATTAAAGCAATACAGAGAGAGCTGTTAAAAATATTTGATGATATCGTTTCTGTTTGTGAGAAAGAAGGAATTCGATATCAGCTTTCCGGTGGTAGCGTATTAGGTGCAATCCGGCATGGCGGATATATCCCATGGATGATGATATTGACATCAATATGGAAAGAGCAGAAATTGATCGATTTGTCTCCTGTTTCACCAAAAGATTTTGTGAGAAATATTGGATAAAGATTCCAGGGAAAACGCCAGGATATGATCAAAATAAAATACGTATTGAATCCAAACAGATTAGGGCAAGGGGCTTGTTGGAATTAAATGAGCCAGAATGCGGTTTGTGGATCGATGTGTTTGTTATTGAAAATACATTCGATAATAAGTTACTTCGCACTGTACATGGTATTGGCACGATGGCATTCCGATATATTCTGTCTTGTGTAAAATTCGCCAGAAATGAACATGAAATGGAGTTGATCATCAAGCAGGGCAGTGAACTGCAGAGGTACACAAGAAGCAGATGTCGCCTTGGAAGAGTTTTTTCTGTTATTCCGCTTTCTGTCTGGACAAACTATCTGTGAAGTGGGTGACAATGTGCAAGACTGAAAATACAATATATGTTGTGATTCCCGGAGGGCGACATCAATTTTTAGGGAACTATATCTTCGATCAAAGCTGTGTAAAACGAGAGATATCCTCTTTGAAAAAAGAAAAGTGAAAAATCACAGAAGATTATGACGTATATATGAAGATATTATACGGAAATGATTACATGAAAATTCCGCCTGTTGAACAGAGAGAAAACATATTATGCTGGAGTTAGACAGAAAGGCATTAATGGCAGAAGAATCTAAGTGAATCTAACTGGAAAGAGGTTAAGCTATGGAAAACTGACATGTAAGGAGATCCAATCTCATTGTGTTGAGATGTTACGCTATTTTGATGCATATGCAACATCGCAGAATATTACATACTACTTATCGGGCGGTACACTACTTGGTGCAGTCAGACACCAGGGTTTATTCCGTGGGATGATGATGTGGATCTTATGCTGCCGAGAAAAGATTATGAGAGACTGATTCATGACTTTGACGGTGGGGAACGTTATGAAATTATTTCATGCGAGACAAATGATGAGTATGGGACTCCATTGCTCGAATATGGGACAAAAGAACAGCGTTGAAGTGGACGAGTAGCAGAGAGGTACCAATTGGCGTTTTTTTGATCTTTTCCCGATTGATGGATTTCCCGAAAATGAAATTGTATCAAAATTGTATATGAATTATCTTAAACTTTGCAGAACAAAAGTAAATTCCGCTATACGTACCACATTCCAGAAAGGAGAAAGATTCAAAATCATAAAAAAGGGTTTGAAATATGTGTGGAGAAAAAGCGCAAATTATTACGCCAGAAGACAAAATGCAATTGTGAAAAATACACATATGAGAATAGCAAATATGTCGGAGTCACTACAACTACAGTACATATTTACCGAGAGAGAAATCTGAAAACAGATGTTTTTTCAGGGACATTATATTTGCCTTTTGAACAGCTACAACTTCCTGTACCATCCGGTTATGATAGATATCTCCAGCATTTATATGGGGACTATATGAAACTTCCACCGGTAGACCAACGATGGTCTGAACATAATTTTGTGATTTATAAAATCCCAGAGGGGGATACAATGCTATAAGCAACTTCTCGAAAAAGAATCTTATTATGTACCTCTCACTGAACGGAGGTGTGCGTGATGAACAATTCTTTGATTTTGACATAGATTACAAAAAGAGGATTGTGGAAAAGAGATGTCTCAGGAGGAATCAAGACAGATACAGCTGGACATGATGAATGCGCTGGCTTCATTCTGTGGCAGTAACGATCTCCGATACTATCTGGCTAGAGGGACTCTTTTTAGGAGCAATCCGACATAAAGGATGTGTCTTTTGAAGGAAAATGCCACCGATAGAGGAACAAAAATCGCACCATGTATTCCGTATGTACTGGTGGAAATGATCATGCAGGTAATAGTAGATATTATTCAAACACAAAGAAGGAGTTAACAGTTATGGTAGTAGCGTTATTGACAGCTGCTGGGATAGGCAGTCGTATGGGACAAGACATTCCAAAACAGTTTATGCATGTGGAGAATAAGCCAATTATTATTCATACTATGGAAGCGTTTCAGAATCATCCGAGCGTCGATGCAATGGTCGTCGTCACGCTTCCAGCCTGGATTGATGTGTTAAAAGCATATGCAGCACAGTTTAATATTACGAAGCTGCGCTGGGTAGTGGCTGGCGGAACTACTGGGCAGGAGTCTATTTATAATGGATTAATGGCGGTGAAAGCTGAATGTACAGATGATACAATCATTATGGTGCATGATGGTAACCGTTGTTTGGTTTCTAGTGAAATAATTTCAAACAGCCTTGCAACCTTCAAGACACATGGTAGTGCCGTCGCTGCAATTCCTTGTGTAGAGGCAGTTTTCAGAAGTCAGGATAATGGAGAATCTTCAACCATTTCTATACCTAGAGAGCAACTGTTTCGAACACAGACCCCTCACACTTATACATTAGGGAAATTGCTTTGGGCGCACGAGGAAGCTAAAAACAAGGGATTATCGGAACCGCAGCTTCCTGCGCACTAATGCAGCAACTGGGAGAAACGGTATACTTTTCAAAGGATCGGAGGAAAACCTAAAAATCACCACGGTCGATGATATGATGATTTTCAAGGCACTGTTACATACAAAAAGGATAGTTGGTTAAAATGATACAGTATTCGAGCGATTATTGGAAAGATGTGAATAGAGTTACAGAATTGATTCCAAATGTTAAACAACTATTTAGTAAGCGGATTATGATTACCGGTGGTACTGGCATGATTTGCTCAGCGGTAGCGGAAATTCTTTTCTGTTTGAATCATGAAAGAAATGCGAATATAGATATACTCCTAGCTGGAAGAAGCAGAAATAGAATGATGGAGAGATTTTATTGCTTTTCCGAAGGAAGAGACTACAGTTTTGTTGAATACGATGCAACGAAAAATCAAGAATTGAGCCAATGTACAGATTATATTATTCATGGAGCGAGCAATGCAAATCCGTTAATCTATACGGCACAGCCAGTGGAAACCATGCTCGCAAATTTTCTGGGATTAAATAATCTCTTGGAAATGGGCGTAAAGACAGGAAGCAAGCGGCTGCTCTATGTGTCTTCCAGCGAAGTGTACGGAAACAAGACAGGAAACCAACCATATAAGGAAAAAGATTATGGATATGTAGATATCTTGAATCAGAGGGCATGCTATCCGAGTGCGAAAAGAGCAGCAGAAACGCTTTGCACTGCATATGGTCAGGAATATGGATTAGACACAGTTATTGTGCGCCCTGGGCATATTTATGGTCCAACTATAACGGAGACGGATAGCAGGGCTTCAGCCCAGTTTACGCAGAATGCAATCGAGGGTGAGGATATTGTGATGAAAAGTGCGGGGATGCAGATGCGATCTTATTGCTATGTACTTGACTGTGCTTCAGCAATTCTGACGGTGCTGTTAAACGGAAAGTCTGGGGATGCTTATAATATATCTAATAAGGCTTCTGTCTGTACAATCAGTGATATTGCATTAGCATTGGCGCATGCAGGTGGTCAGAAAGTTGTATATGAAAATGCCACTGATGAGGAAAAAAAAGGGATATAACCTTATGAGCAACTCTTCATTAGACGCAGCTAAATTGGAAAAATTAGGCTGGAGAGCTTGTTTTGATTTGGAAGAGGGTGCAGAAGCAACCGTAAAATATATGAAAAAGCTGAGAGGATGATCGAAACAAATGAGCAAAGTATTAACAGTTTCTATTGCTGCCTACAATATGGAATCTTATATTCGTCAGACACTGAATTCTCTTATTGTTCCGGAGATTTTGGAAAAAATAGAGGTTTTGGTGGTAGATGACGGAGGTACTGACGGAACCCTAGCAATTAGCAAAAGAGTATGAAACAAAATATCCTATTACTTTTCATGCAATTCATAAAGAAAATGGAGGGTATGGGTCCGTCATTAATAAGAGCATTGAACTTGCGACGGGTAAATATTTTAAACAGCTCGATGGGGATGATTGGTTCGAAACTGAAACATTGTTGGCATATGTTAAACTGTTGGAGCAAAGCGATGCCGATATTGTTTTGACACAAACCATAGAATATCATGAAGATTCCAGTACTTCACAGATTAAGGATGTATGTGCTCAGGAAGAAGAAGGAAGACATCTATTTACAGATGCATCATTTGATCATTTTATCAGTATGCATTCCGCAACAATAAAGACAGACATTTTGAAAAACATGAAGCGGAGAATTACAGAACATTGTTTTTACACGGATATTGAACTTGTATATTGCCCTTTAAGTATGTTTAACTCTTATTATGTTTGGCATAAGCCGGTTTACATATATCGACTGGGTCGAGAAGGTCAAAGCATGAGTGTTTCAGGAATCAGGAAGTATTATAAGGACCATGAAAGGGTTTTTTTGGAAACTTGTTACAATATATAAGGAAATTCCAAATTATGAAATCGCAAAAAAAGATCTTATGCTAATGCGTATATGTAAAGGAAATTGCAGCTCATTTTAAATATTGCTGCATGATGGAATCAAAAAGTATGGGTTATGACGAATTGACTACATTTGGATATAAATTAAAGAGAGACTTTCCGGAAGCTTTGCAAGCTGCAAAAAATACAGCAAATTCGTCAGGTTAATGTTAATGACAAATTATAAGATTTACCCAATACTTGCTTATCGTGAAATGCATCGGGGGCAAAAATAGCCACTGAAACGTTAGAATGTGATCGCCCCTTAAGGAATGTCCAATCAATTTGGAAACTTAAACTTGCGAATGCAGCACTTCTGTTGGGAGGTGCCGCATGAATAAAATATATTACATAGACTTGGATAGGGAGAAGCGAAACACGGCAGGGGCTAAGGCACCGGACGATATTGCTGAATTATGCCGAAGAGGCGGATATCACAGAATTTCAATGCCACTTTATCCAAGAGACAAATCTAAACTCATACAGAAAATATGGTTGCTTACTGTTTGTACATGCAATTGGTGGAGAATCATGCACTGTGTGGAAGAGGATAGCATCATCATATATCAGCACCCACAGTATGGAGTGCGTATCGCCGAAAAAATGATTCCAATGGTACAGAGGAAAAGGAATTGTAAATTCGTAACTGTCGTACATGACTTGGAATCACTACGGGGTGGCATTGAAGGTGTTATCAAAAATAATAGCAGAACGAATAAGTTGGCAGATTCTATTTTATTACGGCACATGGATTGTTTGATTTGTCATAACGAGAAGATGAAAGACTACCTGGTTAAAATGGGATACGCACAGGAGAAAATAGTCTGTTTGGAACTGTTTGATTATTTGAACAACGTACAAAGAGTACAGCGAGTAAAAGATCAGATTCCATCTATAGCGATAGCGGGAAATCTTGCAGCAGGAAAATGCAAATATATCTATGATATCTGTAAGAATGGACAAAACAGAAATCTGACCATCCATCTGTATGGGAATAATTATGATAGTAAGACATCCACTAAGAATATGATATGGCATGGATCGTTTTCACCAGAAGAACTTCCAGCACACTTGACGGGAGATTTTGGACTGGTCTGGGATGGGACGTCTATCAAAACTTGCGCGGAAATACTGGAAGGTATCTGCTGTATAATAATCCTCATAAGACATCCTTGTATCTTGCAGCGGATATGCCTGTAATTGTGTGGAAAGATGCTGCGATTGCTGATTTTATTTTGAAAAATGAGGTTGAATAGTGGTGGAATCTTTGGATTCTCTTGAAGGAAGAATAAAAAGATGTGAGTCATGAGGAATATCGAAAATTATGCGAAAATGCGTGCAGAATTGGCGAACTGGTACGTGAAGGGTATTATTTTGAGAAAGCCTTGACAGAAGCATTGGAGACTCTTACAAGTAAAAAAAGTGAAAGCCCTAAAATAGTGTATGTTATCCATAGATGGGATTGGAAAATGACTGGAGAAAGTATAGATGACTATAGAAATGAAAAGAATGAGTTATGTAGCAAATGCAATCCAGACAGATTTGCCGGAATCATCGAGAGGAGGTGGCGCTCGATGATTCGGATAAAACTGCCCAGGGTCAGGGCAATAGATAGTGAACAGTTGATTATTTTTGCATATTGTTTATTGGTAGTAATCAGTATTCTGAATACAACGCAGTTTGGGGATATTATGGGTTATCACTTGATTGTTCGAGGAATCAAATATCTGTGTATGGCACTAGTGTTTTTTGCCTTTTGGATGAGGAAGAACATTTCCCCTAAAAACGTTTTTTTGATGGCTGTCATTCTGACTGCAGTTGGAGTTGAGTTGCACTGACAAGTGACAGACTATCCGAAGTTGTATTGGTAATTGTGTTTTTTGTTGCTGGCTACAATATCAAATCAGCCAAGATTCTGCAACGATATTTGACCGTAGCAGTTGGTACAGTCCTGTTTACATTAATACTATATGCGTTGGGAATCTATAAGTATGATGTAATGAACTCTGCGGGCAGGGTGCGGCGGTATCTTGGCTTCACGTATACAACATATCTTGCCAATTACTTTTTTCATTTTTTATTGGTTTATTTTGTGATTCGTAAACGGCAGATTACTGTCTTGAAACGGCTGTAATCCTGTGGATGAATTGGGAAATTCGTCGTTGACGGATACGAAGGCGGTATATTACGAGGTCATATTGCTGCTGGTGCTGCTATGGGGGGTACCAGTTGGTTCAAGGATATATCAAAGTTGGGTATTTAAGATAGGTACACTTAGTGCCATGCCCATTTTGGCGGCGCTCATTATCTATCTGTCGTATGTCTATACGCCAGCGAACATTTTCCTGTTTTCCTTAAATAGACTCCTAACGACAAGGTTGTCACTTGGAAGACAGGCGATATCTACTTATGGCTTTACGCTGTTTGGCAGTGAGACAGCATGGGTGACCGGACGCTATGGAATTGAACGCACAGAAGCGTACTTTTATGTAGATTCCTCTTACCTAAACATTGCATTGAGCTTCGGACTAGTAACACTGTTGCTCGTGATGATTGGTTTTTATTTCCTTGAAAAGAAAGCTTTGGAAGAACAGAAATATATACTTTGCATTGTATTGATTATGCTTGCGGTACACAGCTTCAGCGATCCTCAGCTGTTTGATTTGAAATATGATCCTTTCCTAATCTTGATAGGAACCGCGATTCTGAAAAAAGCTCCGCTGCCATTAAAAAATCCTGTGGGGGCAGAAGCTTCGCTGACTGATCCTGTCTGGTATTAGCCGGATTTTGTGATTCAGAGTAAAGGAGGTTGGAAGGGAGTGATCAATCTGGTCATCAAACAACGAATCATCTTTATCTGATTGATATGGAAGGCGATTCTTACAGGCTACGTGAAACTCTACGGAACAACGGAACTGACTTCGAGACAGTAGTAAAATAGCAACTGCACCTGCGGCAGTAATGCGGCAGGCGCCAAACCTGGTCTAAAGTGACCTAATTTTCAATGAGCGGTTGACCGAATTTTCGGTTAACAAATACAGCAATGAAGAAAACAAAAATTGAATCAAGATGTATGGTTTATTTTTGACTATCTACCACATATGATATAAGTGCGTTAATGCCTTATGTGTTTGAACCATTCATGAATATTGGGTGGTAAGGATTGAGTAATGAAAAAACAAAAATCACTAAAACTTAATTTTATTATGAACGCCATCTTAGCGATGTCGTCATTCATTTTTCCGCTGATAACTTTTCCATATGTTTCCAGAATTTTGTTGCCGGAAGGAACAGGAAAGGTATCTTTTGCAACATCATTGATTTCTTATTTTGCAATGCTTGCACAGTTAGGAATCCCTACCTATGGTATTCGTACGTGTGCAAAAGTGCGTGACAATAAGGAAGAATTAACCCGGACAGCACAGGAACTTGTTATTATCAATTTGGTAATGAGTATCGTTTCCTATGCAGTTTTTGTAATCGCTTTGATTTTTGTGCCTCGTCTGAGAGCAGAAAGAACCTTGTATGCGATTGTGAGCCTAACAATCATTTTTTAACGTCATGGGTATGGAGTGGTTGTATAAGGCTTTGGAACAGTATACATACATAACGATTCGATCCATCGTATTCAAATTTATTGCGCTTGTGGCGATGTTTGCTTTTGTTCATCAGAAAGCAGATTACGTTGTTTATGGTGCAATCACTTTGATTGCTGCGTCGGGTTCCAGTGTATTTAACCTTATCAATACACATAAGTTCATTGGGATGCGTCCCGTAGGAAAGTATCACTTTAAGCGGCACTTTAAGCCAATCGTTGTTTTCTTTGCGATGTCGTGCGCGACAACAGTTTATACGCATTTGGATACAGTTATGCTTGGTTTTATGAAAACAGATGCCGATGTTGGCTATTATAATGCTGCGGTAAAAATCAAAACGATTCTTGTCAGCATTGTTACATCGCTTGGTGTGGTTCTTCTTCCGAGAGCATCCTATTATATCGAACATAAGATGGTTGACGAATTCTATCGCATTGCGCATAAGGCAATCAACTTTGTGTTCTTGATTGCACTTCCGATGATGCTGTACTTTATGATTTTTGCAAAAGAAGGCATTTTATTCTTGTCAGGAGACGCATATGAAAATGCAGTCTTGCCGATGCAGATTATTATGCCAACCATTATCTTTATTGGATTGACTAATGTTATGGGAATCCAAATATTGGTGCCATTGGGAAGGGAAAAAATAGTTCTTTATTCTGAAATTGCGGGTGCAGTAGCTGATTTGATTGCTAATTTTATTTTGATACCGCGTTTCGCTTCGGTAGGTGCGGCAATAGGAACTTTAATTGCTGAAATTGTGGTATGGAGTGTTCAACTCTGCGCCTTGAAGAATGAAATTGCGCCTGCTTACAGCAGGATACAGTATCCACAAATGGTAGTTGCATTGGCTATCGGATGTGCGGCTTCTGTCTGGGTGAAAATATTGGGATGGAATGCTTTCTTTACGTTGCTGCTGTCTGCAATTCTTTTCTTCGGAAGTTATGGATTGGTTCTTATTCTTACGCATGAGCCATTGGTGATAGAGATTGTGAATCAAATATTTGGTAAAGTAAAAAAGTTTATTAGTTTATAAGAAAATTAATAGCATTTGACAGCAAACGGTGAGGAAAGGACAATTATGATAGATAGATAGACGGCGGTACGATCTTGACATTTTAAGGATCGTATTAACAGTTTTGGTAGTTATAGGCCATAGAGACTTTGCATTTGAAACGTCTCTATTTGTGCTTTTGTATGTAGTTGGCTTCAGTGTCCTTACTGTACTAGATAAATGTGAAAAAGAATTCTTGTAAAAACAAAGGAGAAAAGTGGCGTGTTGGGATTGAGATTGCAGAATATGAAGATAATTTTGACAGACAGACAGACAGACAGACAGACAGACGGGACTGTAGTATTGACCTCATTAGAGTAATTGCATGTGTGGCTGTTGTTGGATTGCACACTTTTCCAAAAGATTTATCTTTAGTTACTGCATCATTGTATTATTTGTGTGGGTTTGCGGTTCCTTTTTTTTTCATGTCAAGCGGATACTTTTTATTAAATCGTGGCGAATTAAACTATAAATATGCTGGTCATAAATGTGTTAGAATCATCAAAATAGTGTTTTTTTGGAATTGTATATTATATGTCATAAAACTTGGGAAAGCATTGGCTCTTGATAAAATATTTTCAATAAAGCTCTTGGCATTTGTGAAAGAATTTTTAAAGTCTTTTGTGCAAAAGGGAGCAATGTGGCAATTCTGGTATCTTGGAGCATTATTGATTATTTACTTGCTTCTTCCATTTCTATCAAAATTAAATCAACACTCCAAAAGAGTAGTATTATTGATTTGTGGAATTATATCGATTGCAATTCAAATTGCATCTTTTCAGTGCGGAAAGCCAATGCAAAAGTATGTGACACAGACGTTTCGTATATGGACATGGCTGTTTTATTTTCTGCTAGGTGCAGAAATGAAGACATTAAAAGTTTGGATTTCCAATCACATAAGTGTAGTATTTCATCTTCTATTATGTATGGAGATTACAATATTAATTATTGTATTTGAGAACTATGTTGGATGTAAGAGAATCTTGGAGATGTCGGGAACCTTACATGCAGAGTATTTTTATGACAGCCTCTATGAGATGCTTTGGATAGGGTTAATATTTTCTTTTCTACTAAGAATTAATTTTTCTGAAACAGTTTCTAAATACATAACAGGATTGGCTTCATTAACAATGGGTATATATATTGTTCATCCAATGATTCGCAAGATAACGGTGATAATAATAGGAAACACCTCGATTTTCAGAAGTATAGCATATTGGCTTGTAACAACGCTTTGCGCAGCGATTATTACTTGGATTATAAAGAGATTACCGTTTGGAAAGTATTTAGTAAGAATTTAAATGGAAGTGTTTATAGAGTAAAGTTTTTGTCAGTTGAATAAAAGAAAAAAAAGAGAGTACCAACATCTCTGTTATAATGGATTTGACGAGAAACTAAAATACAGACGATGGAGGTATGTCTGCGATGGATGTTTGGTATTTTTATTATACATGAAATAGAGGAATTAGGAAGGGGAAACAAATGAGAAGGGGTAAATTTAAAGTTAGATCAAGAAATAGTATGGGAATACTTGTACTGATTGTATTTTTAGCGCTTATTCCTATTATTATTTGTCTGACAGAACTGAGAGAACAACATTTTATTTTTCAGATGATATGCGAGTCAATAAAGGAAAAACCAACAGGGGCAGGGGATGTATTAGAATATCCATATTGGACACTATACTGTCAACAATTTCAATTGCAGTCAGTGTGTGGATTGGGTTGAATATTTATAATGTATACAAGAAAGAAGATATAGAAAACTATTGGAACAAGTAGAAAAATCTACAGAGAAGATGGTATATGAAGGCGAGAAACGTAAGTTTTTATGGTCTCTGGAAAAGGGCGAATACATGTATGAAATTTGCCGTTACATGTGTGATCAGTTTGAAACCTTGGAGTATGTCCCAATGGATATAATGAAAGAGCTGACTTTTTTCGAGAAAAGAATCTATTGGATATATAATGCATATGAAAACCGACGTAAAAAAAGAGTGCATAAGTCAGGCAATAAAGGCATTAGAAGATGTTCCACAGTTGCGCAGACGCCTGGATATATTAGAGCAACCGGAATATTCGGTGGTAAGCAGTTATCTTAATATACGTGAATCGGACTTGCTATTTTATAAAAACATAGTAAGCAGTTCTCCGAATAAAGAAGAATATTTAAAAAGTATTGAAATATACAAGGGTGAATTGGAAAAGATTAACAAAAAATGATAAAGAACTATGTGGATATATGCAAAATACCATAGGGTATACATATAAGCTGTTATGTGAAGATAATACGCAACAGAAAGAAACAGATATTCGGAAAGAGAATAAGTGGTACCACAAACTGTGGAAGAATATTGTGAGATATTGCATCAAAGGTGAGGGTACCACAACGACAAAAGACACAGAAAATAGTATTGAAGATTGGAAAAGACAGGCTGAAATATATCTTAAAAAGTCAGTGGAAAATAATCCCAAGGGACGTTATCACCAGAATCTGGGAGCATACTATGCGACAATTAGGATTATGACAAGGCATTAGAGCAATATAAACTGGCATTTAATGCTGAAAAAGAGATGATAAGATATATAATTTAATAGGATCGGTATTATTGTACCGGGCGGAGATGAAATTAGGCATTAGCGAAAGATTTCAAAAAGGAATTGTACTGAGTGAGATTACGTTGGATATAATTGATGAAGAAGATAGGCTAAATATTCAGAATGATATTAAGCATGCATATGAATGGTTGAACCTTGCCATAAAGCAGGTAAATCCCATTATAAACGCTTACTATAATTACAGCAAGGCTTGTATTTATGATTCACTTTTTTTAGGTGGCGGTTCCCAGAAGATGAACGAGGCTGATAAGTATTTAAATACGGTTGAGATTATTTGGAATATGAATCATTCCGAGAAACCAAAAGGATATTTATATACGCGGAGAAATTATTGGGAAGCGAATAAGGAATATGATAAGGCATTAGAAATTAACCAGGTAATTATGAAAGTCGATAACTCCGGTGACGCCAGAGCTGCTGAAAGGGTCTATGATTCCAAAAAGAGGAATTAGGAATAATGGTTGATATTTTAGAAGAATATATTCAAAAGCTAATAGAGAATCAGAATTATGGTGCTGGTGAGTATACAGAGAATTTGAAAGATAAAGAGGATTATTATGCTCTCTTGCAACCTGTATATGAATATTATAAGCGAGAGAGAGCTTTGACACAGGGATGAATTATATCAGGGTTTATTGGATGATTCGTTAATAAAAAATAAAATTGACAATTTTATTGAGAGGGATAAGATGGCGCCCGGAATGGTATTAGCAATTGGAACTCCGCACCATCGACAAATCTTGACAGTAGGAAAACAACAGGAAATAGATGATAATGGATTATCTTATGAAATAAAAAATGCAAGAAGATTCTATTTTTGATTTATCCTCGGTTACTAAGATATTTACTTGTATTGTGGTACTGCAATTAATAAAAGAGCAAATAATTAAGATAGACTCAAAAAATAGGTCAGTTAGATAAAAGATTTAAGTATCTTCAAGATGTAACTATTAAGGATTTGCTTTCTTTCAGGGTGCCATTAAGAACAGATGACAGAATAGAAAATGCTTTGTCCTATGAAGACGCAGAATATCTGATTTTAAATATCAAGCCAGATTATACACAGTCCCGATTATATACAGATATGGGTGCAATAGTATTATCTTATGTAGTGGAAAGTGTAACAGGAACGGATTTATATAATTTGGTTAGAAAATATATTTTGGATCCATGCGACATGAAGGACACTGTATTGGTTATCAGACCTGAAGATATGGGCCGGGTAGTTTCGAATAATTATGAAAGAAGAATCGCAAATAATAATTATTGTGTAATTAGGGATATTTCTAAAGGAATGGTAAATGATGGGAAGGCACGTAAATTGGAGAAGTGGTGCCCACGTCTCTATGGACACGCAGGATTATTCTCTACAGCAGCAGATATGGGAAAATTTGCATCTATGATGCTGTCAGGTAATTTATTAGATTCGCAATTTGTCAATAAGATTGGAGTAAATCATACCGGTAAAAAGAATGAGGATGGAACTTTTAGCCAGTTTCATGGACTTTTGTGTTATTCAAAGAATCCTGTCGCAAAGAACTCTGAGGTGAATCATTGGTTGAGCGGAAATGCATTTGCACTGGGAGGGGATGCCGGGAATCAGTTAACGATAGACTACAGAAACCAACTATACATTTTATGGCATCCAACCGATGCCACAATAGAATTACAAGTGTAAGTGGTATGGATATTGTATATGAAGCCGGGATGACTTTGGAATGGCCGGACGGAAAAAGATATATATGCA
>VOFE01002252.1_pt1 | contig 14001 bp, 16 predicted proteins | sample 5384071 | NCBI WGS metagenome assembly VOFE01 (sample SAMN12384724, study PRJNA508395) | human gut metagenome | isolation source: healthy gut D | host: Homo sapiens
TTGCTTCCTCGAACTTTATGACACGGAGTTTTGGCGAGCGTGCAGCAATGAACGCCCCGGTACAAGGAACTGCGGCGGATATTATCAAGATTGCAATGGTTCGTGTGAATCGTCGGCTCAAAGAAGAACATTTGCAGTCAAAGCTTGTACTTCAGATCCACGATGAGCTGATCATCGAGACAAAGAAGGAAGAGTTAGAGATCGTACAGAAGATTTTGGTGGAAGAGATGATGCATGCGGCAGACCTTACTGTGCCGCTTCTTGTGGATGCAAATGGATGCGGTGCTTTTGGAAGCAAATCATGACATCCGCATGCTTCAGGTTGGAAAATACCCTTATTATCTCAAACAGAGGATTCTGGGAGACCGTGGACATCTCTCCAATGAGAATGCAGGACGTCTGCTCTGTCGGATCCTCCATGATAATTTGAAGGCGGTTTTTCTTGGCCATTTAAGCAGAGAAAACAACTATGAAGAACTTGCCTACGAGACTGTGTGCTCGGAGGTGACACTTGGTGACAACCCGTACCGTTCCAGGGATTTTAAGATCCAGGTAGCGAAGAGGGATCACATATCAGAAATAATCACAGTGTAGAAAGGAAAAAACGATGAAAAAGACAATCATCACAGTAGTAGGAAACGATACCGTAGGAATTATTGCAAAGGTTTGTACTTATCTTGCAGACAATAATGTTAATATTCTGGATATCTCTCAGACCATCGTACAGGGATATTTCAACATGATGATGATCGCAGACACAGCAAAATGTGAAAAGGATGGCGGTGAACTTGCAAAAGAGCTTGAGAATCTGGGTAAGGAGATCGGTGTTGTGATCCACTGCCAGCATGAAGATATTTTTAACATGATGCATCGAGTATGATCAAGCAGCGAATGCGGATTGCGAATGCATATGATATCTACTTTACATCAATCATCAGGGAGAAAATAAAATGATCAATATTTTTGAGGTAAACGAGACAAATAAAATGATCGAGCAGGAGAATCTGGATGTGCGTACCATCACCATGGGGATCAGCCTTCTGGACTGTATCGATCCTGACCTGGATGCACTGAATCAGAAAATATACGAAAAGATCACCACAAAGGCCAGAAATCTGGTAGCTACCGGTGATGAGATCGCAACCGAGTACGGTATCCCGGTTGTAAATAAACGAATTTCCGTAACACCCATTGCTCTGGTTGGCGGGGCTGCATGTAAGAAACCGGAGGATTTTTGTGACCATCGCAAGAACGCTGGATAAATGTGCCAAGGAAGTTGGCGTTAACTTTATCGGCGGATATTCTGCACTGGTAAGCAAGGGAATGACTCCGGCAGAGGAGCTTCTTATCCGCTCCATTCCTCAGGCAATGGCAGAAACAGAGCGCGTCTGCAGTTCTGTAAACGTTGGTTCCACCAAGACCGGTATCAACATGGATGCCGTAAAGCTGATGGGCGAGATCATCCTCGCAACAGCAGAGGCTACTAAGGACCATGATTCCCTGGGATGTGCCAAGCTGGTAGTATTCTGTAACGCACCGGATGATAATCCTTTCATGGCAGGCGCCTTTCATGGTGTCACCGAAGCAGACAAGATCATCAACGTAGGTGTCAGTGGCCCCGGAGTTGTAAAGACCGCTCTGGAAAAGGTGCGCGGCGAGAACTTCGAACTCTCTGCGAGATGATCAAACGTACCGCATTCAAGGTTACACGAGTTGGACAGCTGGTTGCACGTGAGGCATCCAAGCGTCTTGACGTGCCGTTTGGTATTGTGGATCTTTCTCTTGCACCGACACCGGCTATCGGTGATTCCGTAGCTGAGATCCTGGAAGAGATCGGCCTTGAGAGAGCCGGTGCACCTGGAACAACTGCAGCGCTTGCACTTCTCAACGACCAGGTGAAGAAAGGCGGCGTTATGGCAGCAGCTGCTGTGGGCGGATTAAGTGGTGCCTTTATTCCTGTCAGCGAGGATCAGGGAATGATCGATGCGGTAAACGAGGGAGCTCTTACTCTGGAGAAGCTGGAAGCCATGACCTGTGTATGCTCTGTTGGTCTGGACATGATCGCAGTTCCGGGAGATACCAAGGCGACTACACTGGCAGGTATCATCGCAGATGAGTCTGCCATCGGTATGGTAAATCAGAAGACAACTGCAGTACGTCTCATCCCGGTTATCGGTAAGGGTGTGGGCGAAACGGTTGAGTTCGGAGGTCTTCTTGGCTATGCTCCGATCATGCCTGTAAATTCCTTCTCCTGTGATGCATTTGTACAGAGAGGTGGAAGGATCCCGGCACCGATCCACAGCTTTAAGAATTAATTTTATTTTTGGACTTGACAGACTCACGTTGATGTGCTAAAGTAAACACAACTTAAAAAACAAACCAGTGAGAAAGAGAAGTAAACATTTCAGGAAGCTTCACAGAGAGCGGTGATGGTGGAAATCCGCAGGGGACCAGATGTTGAATGGACTTTCGAGGGCGGCCCGAACTATTTATCTGTACAGTAGGCGCCGACGGGAACCGAACCCGTTACCAATGAGGAGTGTATGTTAGTACACCGGAAAGTGGACGATTCGTCAATTTGAGTGGTACCGCGATAATAAAGAACTTTTATTACCGTCTCAAGCATGATATAAGCTTGGGACGGTTTTTGTGTTACAGGAAAAGCGATTCTGTCGCATGAAAGTTGTTCCGGAAAAGCAGACCGCAAGGTGTACAAAAGGTAATCATAAGCGGAAATAAGAAGGGAGAACAAAACCATGAAAAAAAGAATGTTAGTGATCGCAGCAGCAGTAGCAGCAACAACTATGATGATGACAAGCCCGGTTATGGCGGAAGATTTTAAAGTGGGCATCTGCAATTATGTAGATGATGCTTCCCTGAACCAGATCGTAGACAACATCCAGTCCCGTCTGGAGGAGCTTGGCAAAGAAAAGGGTGTCACATTTGATGTGTCCTATGATAACTGTAATGCAGATGCCAATGTTATGGAACAGATCATTTCTGATTTTCAGGCTGATAATGTAGATTTGATGGTAGGTATTGCAACACCTGTAGCAATGCGTATGCAGTCCGCAACAGAAGGGAACCGATACACCGGTTGTTTTCTCCGCAGTATCTGATCCGGTTGGCTCCGGCCTTGTAGATTCTCTGGATGCTCCTGGTGCAAATATCACAGGAACCAGCGATTACCTGGATACTTCTTCTATCATGAAGCTGATCCAGGCACAGAATCCGGATGTAAAGAAGATCGGTCTTCTCTATGATGTAGGACAGGATTCTTCTACAACAGCGATCCAGGAAGCAAAAGATTATCTGGATAAAGAAGGCATCGAATATGTAGAGCGTACAGGAACCACTACCGATGAAGTCCAGCTTGCAGCAGATGCACTGATCGCTGATGGCGTGGATGCCGTATTCACACCAACTGACAACACAATTATGACAGCAGAGCTTTCTATCTATGAGAAATTCATCGACGCAGGAATCCCGCACTACACAGGTGCCGACTCCTTTGCATTAAACGGTGCCTTTGTAGGATATGGTGTTGATTATGCAAATCTGGGACAGAAAACAGCCGATATGATCGCTGACATCCTGATAGATAATGCGGATCCGTCTAAGACAGCTGTTGAAACCTTTGACAATGGTACTGCAACAGTTAATACAGAAACCTGCAAGGCACTTGGACTTGATTTCGATACCGTAAAGAAGGCATTTGAGCCTCTCTGCACACAGGTAAATGAGATCACAACTGCAGAAAGCTTTGATGAAGTAGAATCAAAATAAATTAACCGCTCACTTTTGTGAGCAGTTATGAAATAAATCCAATTGGAGGAAATCACTGTGACTATTGCGACTATGCTCTCTCTTGGAGAGACCGCGCTGAAACTTGGCCTGATCTGTTCATTGACAGTTCTTGCTTTGTTCCTTAGTTATTCCATGCTGAATGTCTGCGACCTTTCTACAGATGGCTGCTTTACCTTCGGGGCCGCTGTAGGAGCCGTAGTTGCTGTAAGCGGACATCCGTTTCTGTCCATTGCGGCAGCCATGGCAGCAGGTGTTACATCAGGATTTGTAACGGCTATCCTGCAGACGAAGCTGGGAGTAGACAGCCTGCTTGCAGGTATCATTGTAAATACTGCATTATATTCCGTAAATATCGCGGTCATGGGAGGGTCATCCCTGATCAATATGAATCGGACGACCACAGTATTTACCATGATGAAGGATGCGCTTGCAGGTACACCGTTAAAGGCAGGGAAGATATCCTCATTGCAGCCATCGCAGTGATCCTCGTGATCGTATTTCTGGTATTCTTCCTGAAAACAAGACTTGGCCTTGCGATCCGGGCAACCGGAAATAATTCTGATATGGTAAAATCTTCCTCCATCAATCCGGTCTTTACAACGGTGATCGGCCTTTGCGTGGCAAATGCATTTACCGCACTTTCCGGATGTCTTCTGTCTCAGTCACAGAAATCTGTAGATATCAATATCGGACAGGGAATGGTTACCATCGCGCTGGCATCCCTGCTGATCGGAGGTACTCTTCTCGGACATGGAGGAATTTTTGTGAGAGCGGTGGGAATGGTGCTTGGTTCCTTTATCTTCCGCCTTGTGTATACCATCGCACTTCGGTTCAATATGCCGGCATTTATGCTGAAACTGGTATCCTCTGTGATCGTTGTCCTTGCAATTTCAGGTCCATATCTGAAGAAACAGTGGCCGCAGATCCGAAGAAGAATGACTCATACAAAAGGAGGAAGATGATCCATGCTAAAAATCAGCCATATTTCAAAAACATTTAATCCGGGAACCGTAAACGAAAAAAAGGCGATCACAGATCTTTCCCTGGAACTGAAAAAAGGCGACTTTGCAACGATCATCGGTTCCAATGGAGCTGGTAAATCCACTCTGTTTAATGCGATCTGCGGTGATTTTCTTACAGATGCCGGTTCAATCGAGCTGGATGGCAGGGATATCACATTTATGCCGCAGCATGCACGCGCAAAAGAGATCGGACGTCTTTATCAGGATCCGATGCGTGGTACTGCACCGGGAATGACGATCGAAGAGAATCTTGCACTTGCAGCCGGCAAGGGTGGGTGGCTTTCCCGCACGACCCGGCAGGAAAAAGAGCGTTTTCGTGAGGAATTAAAGAAGCTGGACATTGGGCTGGAAGAGCGGATGAGCCATCCGGTAGGTCTTCTCTCCGGTGGACAGAGACAGGCGCTGACACTTCTCATGGCAACCATGAATCCGCCGAAATTACTGCTTCTGGACGAGCATACTGCAGCCCTTGATCCGGGAACTGCTGAGAAAGTCCTTAATCTCACCAGACGGATCGTGGAAGAAAATCAGCTGACCTGTCTGATGATCACACCCACAATATGCAGTCAGCAATTGATCTTGGTAACCGTATCCTGATGATGGACTCCGGCAATATCGTGCTGGATATCGGAGGGGAAGAGAAGAAGGATATGACCGTGGATGGCCTTCTTGAGAAATTTAAAACGGGAGTGGGCAAGGCTTTGGATAATGACCGTATTCTTTTGTCTGAATAAACGGAATAAATAATGAAGAACCGTTACCGATCATGTGTAAAGTGGAAAATGAATAGCTGCTTTACACAGGTGATGGTTCTTTTTTTATGAAAATTCTTGAGTATGTCACGTTACCGTGATAAAATAAATGAAATCACTTTGTGATTTCATTTATGAGCAAGTAGCGAAGCGGATTGCGAATATCCGTTTGATTTTATTATGGAAGAGGGACGAATGATATGCAGTTTTCAAAAAGATTGGACCGATTTGGAGATGAAATTTTTGCTGCTCTGAACAACCGACGTATGGAGCTGGAAGCACAGGGCATGAAGATCTATAACATGAGTGTGGGAACTCCGGATTTCAAGACTCCGGAATATATCAAGAAAGCTGTAGCGGAAGCAGCTATGGATGACAACAACTGGAAATACAGTCTCCGTGATCTGCCGGAGCTTCTGGATGCAGTCTGTATTTATTATAAGAAACGTTTTGATGTGGAACTGACACCGAACATGGTAATGACTGTTTATGGAAGCCAGGAAGGAATGGGGCATCTTGGCATGGCGCTTTGTGATGAGGGAGATACAGTACTTCTTCCGGATCCGTGCTATCCCGTATTTGCAGCAGGAAGTCTGATGGCAGGAGCAGTTCCTTACTATTATCCGCTGGTTGCAGAGCATGATTTCCTTCCCTATGTAAAGGGAATTCCGGAAGAAATAGCGAATAAGGCTAAATATATGGTAGTATCCCTGCCGTCCAACCCGGTAGGAAGCATTGCCACTCCGGGACTTTACGAAGAAATCGTGGAATTTGCGAAAAAATATGATATTCTGATCATTCATGATAATGCGTACAGCGATATTATTTTTGACGGGGCATTTGGAGGAAGTTTTTTGGCCACTCCGGGAGCGAAAGATATTGGAGTGGAATTTTTCAGTCTTTCCAAATCCTTCAATGTTACAGGCGCAAGACTTAGCTTTCTGGTAGGCCGGTCGGATGTGATCGCAGCGCTCCGCAAATTGAGAAGCCAGATCGACTTCGGCATGTTCCTGCCGCTTCAGAAAGCAGCTATTGCAGCACTTCAGGGACCGCTGGACAGCGTAAAAGAACAGTGTCAGAAGTACCAGGAGAGAAGAGATGCTCTCTGCCAGGGACTTCGTGATATCGGATGGGAACTTCCAAATGGAAAAGGCACCATGTTTGTCTGGGCGAAGATCCCGGGTGGCCGCACCGACAGCATGTCATTCTGTATGGAACTGATGGAAAAGGCCGGCGTCATCGTGACTCCGGGAGCAAGCTTTGGTCCCCACGGAGAGGGCTACGTACGTTTCGCCCTGGTACTTCCGCCGGAGAAGATCCGGGAAGCAGTGGAAGCGATCCGAAAAAGCGGATTAAACTGAATAACTGAAAGTTGTTCAAAATCCGATCTCAAGCCATGAAAAGATTACTTATTAGCGTTCAAGCCGCTGTGGATCTTAAATGATCCGCAGCGGCTTTTTCATCTCGTGGATGAAAGGCTGACCTGTTTTGTGGCAGAGAAGCATTTCGTAAAGATTGGAAGCCGCACAGGTTTCATTAAAAAGTCGAAGCGCAGTTTCATCGAGGATCGTAGATGCATCGGCGGCTTTGGTGATCAGCGGGATTGAGGAGCTTTTCTTGATCTGGCTGAGAAGCGGAGCGCTGTTTTTTTGAAAGCCAAGTACCCGGGCATAGGGAATGTGTCCGGGTGCTTTTGTTTTTGGCCAAGAAAGATCCGGACAAGGCTGCGGCAGATAGCAGAACGGGTAATATCCCGTGTTTTCAAAAGATCCGCAAACTGGGAAAAACCTTCATATTGATTTCGGGATTTCAGGATACGCCGGATCAGTGCATCCGAAAGCTCCGGATACATTTTTAAAGTTTCTTCGGATTCCAGAAGCAGTTTGTAATGCAGAGGAAGATCCAGTGCTGAGTCAGAAAGCCATGCTCCTTTTTTAAGAGAATCCAGGAATCCGGGAAGGGAAGCAGAAGGGATCAACCGGGAAAGATCAGCAGACTGCACAGTTTCTTCGGATTTTTTCATAAGGCTCCGGATGCCGGAAGCAGAGGGGAATTCTTCGTCGGAAAGAAGAGAAAAATCCGTATCATGATAACCACTTCCCTTTCTTAAAAGTGCATGAGGAAGGATACGGCTGTTAAGACGGAGAAGCGCTTTGCAGTATTCGATTCCCAGGATGTTATTGGGAGAAGAAAGAATGAGTTCAATATGTTCTGATGAAACGCCGAATGTGTTATGCACGGAAGTGGCTTTTTCTCGCATGTAACGGATCAAAGCACTGCTTCTTGCAGCAGGAAAACTCATTCCGGTACGAAGATTCTGCTGAAGGAGTTTGCGGTATTCAAACGGTTCCTTTACAAGAATCTGTGCAATATTCATAAGAGTCTCTGTATCTCCGCATTCACTTCCGAAACATAGCTCATCTACAACACCAAGCCCGTCAAGAAGGCTTACGCCACCTGCGGCAAATCCTTCCGCACTGGCTGTTGCTGTCTGTACCGGCATTTCCAGGATCAGATCGGCGCCTCCGAGAAGAGCCATCTCAGCCCGGAGATGTTTTTCCATAAGGGCAGGAGCCCCTCTTTGGACAAAATCCCCGCTCATGGCGATCACAATATAATCAGCACCAAGGATCTCCCGGGCATAGCGGATCTGGTATTCGTGACCTTTGTGAAATGGGTTATATTCTGCAATGATTCCAACAATTTTCATATAAAAAAGTACCTGCCGTTTCTGAAAATTATAATGGTGTTATTTTAACATAAGCAATGTAAAAAGTTAAGCGGCATTCGAAATCTGTTTTGCTGCCATAAACCCGAATGCTGCTGTCCGCTCTGGGCCCGGCAACACCCTTTGTGAGATACAGAAATCACGCAAATTTATGATCATGCGCCGAAATCCTTGGGCCATCTGTGATCTTTATCCACAAAAAACACATCGCAGAACATTGTCGGTAAACAGTAACAATTGCACTTCAAAAAATACGCAGTATAGCCATTTTCTGACAATGAAACGCTTGAAAAGAAAAGGGTAAGGGGTATAATAAACATAGTGTAGTGCCCGAACAGACACTAGCGTTTTTGTTACATCAAGAAAGGAGCCATTTAATCATGGGATTTGTTGAACTGCTTAAAAAAAGAGCAAAAGAAAGCGTAAAAACAATTGTACTGCCAGAGACAGAGGATATGAGAACTCTTGAGGCAACTGACAAGATTTTGAAAGAGGGAGTTGCAAAGATCATCCTCATCGGTAATGAGGAAGAGATCAACAAGAAAGCTGCAGAGGGCGGCTTTGATATTTCCGGTGCACAGATCGTAGATCCGGAGAAATCTGACAGAACTCAGGCATATATTGATAAATTTGTAGAGCTGAGAGCAAAAAGAAGGAATGACACCTGAGAAAGCGAAAAGAGATCCTTCATACTCAGTACCCATACTATGGTGTAATGATGGTAAAAATGGGCGATGCAGACGGAATGGTATCCGGTGCATGTCACTCTACAGCTGATACATTAAGACCATGTCTTCAGATCCTGAAAACAAAACCAGGTACAAAACTTGTATCCGCATTCTTCTTAATGGTAGTTCCGAACTGCGAATATGGCGCAAACGGCGCATTCGTATTTGCTGATTCCGGTCTGAACCAGAACCCGACTCCGGATGAGCTTTCTGCGATTGCAGCATCTTCTGCTGAGTCCTTTAAGCTTCTTGTTCAGGAGGAGCCGATTGTAGCTATGCTTTCCCACTCCACTAAGGGAAGTGCAAAGCATCCTGACGTAGATAAAGTCGTAGAGGCTACAAGAATTGCCAAAGAGGAGCATCCGGAGCTTAAACTTGACGGAGAATTCCAGCTTGATGCAGCTATCGTTCCAAGCGTAGGCGCTTCCAAAGCACCGGGAAGCGAAGTAGCAGGTAAAGCTAACGTACTGGTATTCCCTGACCTTGATGCAGGTAACATCGGATACAAGCTTGCTCAGCGTCTTGGTAAAGCAGAAGCATACGGACCTGTTACACAGGGTATCGCAAAACCTGTAAACGACCTGTCCCGCGGATGCTCTGCAGATGATATCGTTGGTGTTGTAGCTATCACAGCAGTACAGTGCCAGGCAGAGGATAAATAATTATTAAAAGATCAGGAGAGTTAAATCATGAACGTATTAGTTATCAACTGTGGAAGTTCTTCATTAAAATATCAGTTAATCGATTCTGAGACAGAGAATGTACTTGCAAAGGGTCTCTGCGAGAGAATCGGTATTGACGGAAGACTGGTATATCAGAAAGCCGGATGTGACAAAGAGATCACAGAGGCTGCAATGCCAACACATAAAGAAGCAATCCAGATGGTACTGGATGCACTCACAAATGATAAGACAGGCGCAATCGGAAGCCTTAAAGAGGTTAATGCGATCGGACATCGTGTCGTACATGGAGGCGAGAAATTTGCTTCTTCCGCAGTGATCACAGACGAGATGATCAAAGCAGTAGAAGAGTGCAATGACCTTGCACCGCTTCACAACCCGGCAAACCTGATCGGTATCCGTGTATGCTCCGAGCTTATGCCGGGTGTACCTCAGGTAGCAGTATTCGATACAGCTTTCCATCAGACAATGCCTGCAAAAGCATATCTCTATGGTCTTCCGATCGAATCTACAAGAACTACAAAGTAAGAAGATATGGTTTCCACGGAACATCCCACAGCTTTGTTTCTAAGACGTGCTGTTGAATTCCTTGGCCTTGACAAAGATAACTCCAAAGTTATTGTCTGCCACCTTGGAAACGGTTCTTCCATCAGTGCTGTTGTAAACGGTGAGTGTGTTGATACAACAATGGGTCTTACTCCACTTGAAGGTGTTGTTATGGGAACACGTTCCGGTAACATTGATCCTGCTATCATGGAATTCATTGCTAAGAAAGAGAACCTTGACATTGAGGGCGTTATGAATGTACTCAACAAGAAATCTGGTCTTCTCGGACTTTCCGGCGGATTATCCAGTGACTTCCGTGACCTCAACGAGGCAGCTGAAGGCGGAAACGAGGATGCAGCTAATGCCATCGACGTTCTCTGCTATGGTATCGCTAAATTCGTTGGTGGATATGTTGCAGCAATGAATGGTGTTGACGCGATCGTCTTTACAGCAGGTATCGGTGAGAATGCGATCCCGGTACGTGAGAAGGTTGTCAGCTATCTCGGATACCTTGGCGTAACACTTGACAAAGATGCTAACGGACATCGTGGCGAGGAAATCGTGATCTCCACACCGGATTCCAAGGTTAAGGTTGCAGTTATCCCGACAAACGAGGAGCTTGCAATCTGCCGTGAGACTGTAGCACTGGTATAATCAGCTGTTTCAGTACCGGTACAGAACCGTTCGGGCATGATCGGTAATCAGGCAGAATTATATATTACTGTGGATCAGCAGTATACATTCGGGGGGCGGACAATTAAAGGTCCACCCCCGTAATTTACCCCGAATTTCTGATTAAGCCAACAGTAACAAAAAATTAAAAAAATGTAATATTTTCCCGAAAATAACGTTGACAAATCACAAGACCATATGTATAATGGATTGAGTGTGGATAGGAGAGACTTATGCAGATTCATTTATTAGACATTTCTTCCTGTGATGGCAAGACGATCCAGGAATCAGTTGTTCCTGAACTGGAGAAGATTGATTTTCAGATGGGAAGTTTTCCGGTACTTGCGAAGGAACCGGTAGAGCTTACGATCACCAATACCGGTGATAAGGTTCTTGAGCTTACAGGAACCGGTAAGATTACAGTGGGCATTCCCTGTGACCGCTGTCTTGAGACAGTAGCCGTCGAGATACCGCTGGAATTTAAGAAGAAGCTCGATATGAAGCTTTCTGATGAAGAGCGTGTCAATGATCTGGATGAAAGCAGCTATCTCACAGGTATGAACCTGGATGTGGACCGGTTGGTCTATCTTGAGGTATTGATATGCTGGCCTTTAAAGGTCTTATGTAAAGAAGACTGTAAAGGTATCTGCAGCCGCTGCGGGAAGAACCTGAACGAAGGTCCCTGCGGATGCAAGGAGGAGCCTAAGGATCCCCGCATGGCAGCTATCAGTGATATATTCAGTAAATTTAAGGAGGTGTAACCTATGTCCATTTGTCCTAAGAACAAATCTTCCAAAGCTAGACGTGACAAGAGAAGAGCGAACTGGAAAATGAGCGCTATGAACCTTGTTAAATGTAGCAAATGTGGAGCACTTATGATGCCACACAGAGTTTGCAAAGCTTGCGGAAACTACAATAAGAAGGAAATCATCAAAGTTGAGGACTAATTTTAATTAGACAGTCAATATATGATGCGAAAAGAGTCTGGTATGCTGAGATAAGTATACCGGCTTTTTTTTTTATACTCTGGGGAAATAAAAAAATATGAAACAGAACAAGAATCAGAAAAATACCGCCGTGAACCAGATCACAGAGGGTGTGATCTGGAAGCAGCTTCTGATATTCTTTTTCCGATCTTGTTTGGAACTCTGTTCCAGCAGATCTACAATACTGCCGATACAGTTGTAGTAGGCCGCTTTGTGGGAAAAAGAAGCATTGGCAGCAGTAGGAGGCTCATCCAGTATGATCGTGAATCTCATCGTAGGTTTTTTTGTAGGTTTATGTTCCGGTGCGTCTGTAGTGATTTCTCAGTTTTACGGAGCGAAAGACCACAAAAACCTTAAAAAAGCACTTCACACATCCATGATCTTCTGCCTGGCTGCCAGTATTATTGTGGGAACAGCAGGTTTTATCCTGGCTGAGCCGATCCTTCACCTGATGAAAACACCGGCAGAAGTAATTCCCGATTCTGTGCTGTACCTGCATATCTATTTTGCGGGAACATTTTTCAATCTGGTCTACAACATGGTATCCAGTATCTTAAGAGCAGTGGGGGATTCCAAAAGACCGCTCTATGTGCTGATCATTACCTGTTTGTTGAATATTTTGCTGGATGTTGTGTTTGTGGTGATCTTCCATATGGGAGTCCTCGGTGTTGCACTTGCAACAGTCAGCTGTCAGGCAGTCAGTGCCATCCTTGTAACCTGGTTCCTGATGCGCGCAGAGGATATTTATCGTCTGGAATTTCATGAGATCCGTTTTGATCTCCGGTCTTTGGGGGCAGTTCTCAGGATTGGACTTCCGGCAGGACTGGAATCGGTGATGTATAATATTGCCAATCTCACCATTCAGATTTTTGTCAATGAACTGGGGACTGACACAGTGGCAGCCTGGGGAACTATGGGAAAGATTGATGCGGTGTTCTGGATGGTATGCAATGCTTTTGCCATCTCAATTACCACCTTTGTGGGACAGAATTATGGTGCCGGAAAATACCACCGCATGCGAAAAAGTGTCCGCGTCTGTATGGTGATGGCATACATTTCGGCGTTTATTGTAAGCGGAGCACTTATTCTGTTCGCAAATCCGATCTACCATTTGTTTACAACCGATCAGGTGGTTGTAGACATTGGGGTGCATATGATCCGTTTCCTGATTCCGTCCTATGCTATTTATGTTGTGATCGGAATTCTTTCCGGAGCGCTGCGTGGTGCCGGAAGAGTACTGGTTCCGATGATCCTGACCTGTGGAGGAGTCTGTCTTTTACGTATCATCTGGTTGTTTGCCTTTGTAAAAGATCTCATCCGGGGATCGACAGTATCATGCTCAGTTATCCGGTGTCCTGGATAATTACTGCGGTACTGTTTGTCATCTATTATTTTCGGCGATTTCCAGGTATGCAGAAAAAGAAATAACGATATATGAAAAGGTGCTGATTCTGTGCAATAGCAGTGATCAGCACCTTTGTTTTGTTCGAAAGATGTCGATTTATTACGTATAGATTTGATTGCCTGAAAGCTGAAAAAGAGGTATTCTGGATGCAGATAGATGAAACATATGTAATGGGGATGACCAGATATGTATAATCTGCAAAAAACAATACGATATGGTTTTTGGTTGATACTTGAAGTTATTGCGCTGTGTGTCGGTATGATTTATAGCGTGAGAACTGTACGGGCTGAATCTGAAGTACAGCAGCCGGCCAGAAAGGTAACAGAAGTTGTTACTGAAAAATGGACTGTGATCAGTGGAAAACGTCTGGATCTTATCCTGAAATATATGGGAGATATAAATTTTGAAAAAGAAGGAATCAGTCTTCGTATCCCTGCTTCTGTGGCACAAAGCTGGAAGGTAGCAGAGAATGGTACAATACAGGCACTGGTACAAAAGGTTTCCAATCATTCATATGAAATAAAGATCTATAAAGGCATTCAGAAGATCACGGATATTCCGGGGAGCCGGATCATGATACCGGTAAAAGAGATGTTTCCCAACGGAGATCCGGAAACTATGGAAATTACGGATTCCCGAGGAAGAAAACTAAAGACATTCCTGGATAAAAAGCAG
>VOFE01002260.1_pt1 | contig 14001 bp, 19 predicted proteins | sample 5384071 | NCBI WGS metagenome assembly VOFE01 (sample SAMN12384724, study PRJNA508395) | human gut metagenome | isolation source: healthy gut D | host: Homo sapiens
GAGCCCATTTCCTGCTTTTACTGAGAGGAAAATGTAGTATAATGCAGACAGTAAAGAAAAGAAGGGAAGGAACATGGGGATCGATCATAACAAAAGATTAAAGGAACATTTATATTATTACAGTGCAAGAATCAGCCGGGATATCTCAAATCTGATCAAGTGGCTGGTTTTTGCTGTCATTACAGGATGTATCGTAGGTGCTGCCAGCACACTGTTTTCTTTTACGTTGAAGGCAGTGACCAGTTACCGGAAGGCGCATGAATGGATTTTTCTTTTGCTGCCATTATCCGGACTTGTCATTGTATTTTTGTATGAGAAGCTTGGAAAAGAGGATGGAGGGACCAATCAGGTTCTTTCTACCGTGCGTTCCAGAGATGATGTGCCAATCCTTTCTGCGCCTCTGATCTTTATCACAACGGCGCTGACTCATCTTGCCGGTGGTTCTGCGGGACGTGAGGGAGCAGCGATCCAGCTTGGAGGAAGTATTGCCAACCAGCTTGGAAGATGGATCCATCTGGACGAAGAGGACCGTCATGTAATTGTCATGTGCGGCATGAGCGCGGCGTTTTCCGCATTGTTTGGAACACCGATGGCAGCGGCAGTTTTTGCGCTGGAGGTGGTCAGTGTAGGAGTGATGTATTATGCAGCACTGATGCCGTGTATGATCGCGTCATTGATTGCTTCCGGATTTGCAGCCGGAATGGGAGTCACACCGGAAAGTTTTCATGTGACGGATATTCCGGCACTGACTGTGGAAACTGGCCTGAAAATGGGAGTGATCGCTCTGGGCTGTGCAATTGTCAGCATTATGTTCTGTATTGCGCTGAATGGTGCAGCAGGACTTTATGGCAGATGGTTTAAGAATAAATATGTCAGGGTTGCAGTGGGCGCCTGCCTGGTCATTGTTGTCACCTTTATTCTGAGAACAGATGAATATATGGGCGCTGGTGCGGAGCTTATTGAAAAAGCGGTGGAAAACGGACAGGCGGATACTTTCGCCTTTTTCTGGAAAATGGTGCTTACAGCACTGACTATGCCGCAGGATTCCGCGGGGAGAGATCGTACCTTCTTTTCTGCATTGGAGCTACCTTTGGCTGTGTGATGGGTAATCTTATGGGAATTTCTCCGTCGATCTGTGCAGCCTGCGGAATGGCAGCAGTTTTCTGCGGTGTGACCAACTGTCCGATCACTTCGATCCTGATCGCTTTTGAAATGTTTGGCTTTAAGGGAGTATCCTTCTATCTGATCGCAGTATCTATCAGCTATGCAGCATCGGGATATTATGGCCTTTACAAGGATCAGACCATTGTGTACTCCAAATATAAAGCAAAATATGTGAACCGACATACCAGATTCTGATATAGAACGAAATGTGAAGGGGTGTGTATACTGGCATAATATCTTATGGAATACCGCATGGACATGGCTGGAAAATATCTGGACATCTGCGGAAATCTGATGTAATATATTAAACGTTAGTATTTACAGAAAGGCAGATTTTAAGGTATGGAAGAGAAGATTCTTGATTTTATCATGGAGTATGCACAGGAGAATGAGGGAGTCCCGTTTCAGGTGATCGAGGAGAATTTTAATATCGTTATGGATGATAAGCTGAAAGATATCATCAGTGATGCGATCTGGGACAGAGACAATGTTTCTGATGTGATCATGGAAAGTGAGCGTTATGTGATCACCTGTTTTGAAGATTAATACAGGACTATCTGTGACCGTTACGGTAATGGAATTAAGAAATCTGATATGAGGAGAATGCATATAGGGCATTCTCCTTTTTTCGTCAATCTGTCAAAAGAATCCAAAAGAATCTAAAAGAATCTAAAAGAATTGAAGTTCCCTAAAAGAATGATATCCTAAAAGAAAAACAGATGGGGTGGTTGAAATGAACAGCAAATATGAGATCAGCACAAAAGAAAACCGGGAATTTCTGAAAGCATCCTGTGAGGAGCTTTTGAATTTCGGGCATCGGTTTCCTTCACCGAATGGAGGTTCCTATTATCTGGGGGACGACGGAACACCATGGAAGGACAGAAACCGGGAAACCTGGATCACCTGTCGTATGGCTCATGTATACAGTCTGGGTCTGATGCTTGGCCATGAGGGAAGCGGAGAGCTTGCGGATGCGGCATTGAAAGGTCTGAAGGGAGAGCTTCACGATGAAAAAAACGGTGGCTGGTATGCAGGTGTAACACCGGAAGGAGATATTGTGCCCAATAAACAGTGTTATGCCCATGCATTTGTGATCCTGGCTGCATCTTCCGCACTGACAGCCGGAAGGCCCGGGGCGAAAGAGCTCCTTGAAGAGGCATTGGCTGTTTATGACCGACATTTTTGGAATGAAGAGGAGGGGCTGGCCTGCGATACCTGGAATACGGAATTTACCGTGCTGGATGATTACCGGGGATTAAATGCCAATATGCACACGGTAGAGGCTTTTCTGGCAGCAGGAGATGTCACCGGGGATAAAAAAATATCACATTCGTGCAGGCAGGATCATTGATCATGTGATCCAGTGGGCAGAAGATAACTCCTGGAGGATCCCGGAACATTTTACGAGGGAATGGGTGGCAGATCTTGACTGCAACCGTGACCGTCCGGATGATCCGTTCAAGCCATACGGCGCAACACCGGGACATGGAATCGAATGGGCAAGGCTGATCACACAGTGGACGCTTGCAAACTGTGGAGAAGAGAAAGAAAAACTGGAAAAATATCTTCAGGCAGCAGAGAAACTTTACACAACAGCAATAAAAGACGGCTGGAACGCAGATGGTGCACCGGGAATTGTATACACGACAGATTGGAATGGCAAACCGGTGGTACATGACCGTATGCACTGGACTCTTGCGGAAGCGATCAATACCTCTGCAGTTCTTTATCAGGTGACCGGTAAGGAGAAATATGCGAAAGATTATGCTGCGTTTATGAAGTACCTGGATGAAGTGGTCATGGATCACGAAAACGGCTCCTGGTTTCATCAGCTGGATGAGCAGAATCATCTGAAAGGAACCGTATGGCCCGGAAAATCCGATCTGTACCATGCACTGCAGTCTACACTGATCCCATATCATAAAGCAGATACGTCTATTGCACCGGCAGTGAAGAAAAACTGGAGATCTGAACAAAATCGTTTTGCGATTTTTGTTCGTGAGCATGTAATGAAGCGGAGTGCGAATGTTCAATAAAAAAACTTCCTGTGTTTACAGAAAAATTTCTCAGGACAGATACTTGCAGAGATACAGGTATCCGGTCTTGAAGAAATAAGAAAACACAGGAAGGTTTTTTGTTGAATAGTTATTACTCCGTAACCTCTTTCAGATCCGAAATATCCGGAGAAGCCATGAGAGAATAATTGGTGTAATAAACAACGAAACCGGGTTTCGCACCGGCAGGTTTTTTCACATGCTTTTTCTGGATATAATCGATTTCTACCTTGGGAGCAGAGTGTCCTTTGGAGTACCAGGCTGCCAGGCGGCCTGCTTCTTCGAAGGTACGGTCCGGAAGTTCACCGTCTTTGGTGCGGACGATCACATGGGAACCAGCCATTTTCTTTGCATGGAACCACCAGTCATTTCCGGTTGCGAACTTGAAAGTCAGCTCATCATTCTGGAAATTGTTTTTTCCCACATAGATATCAAAACCGTCACTGGATATGTAGTGGAGCGGTTTGGATTTCGGCTGGGCTTTCTGGCCTTTTTGTTTGTGTAGTGACGTTTGATATAGCCGTACTCAGTGAGCTCTTCCTTGATCTGGGAAAGGTCACTTTCAGATCTGGCAATATCCAGAGCATTGGAGATAGATTCCAGATGAGAGATCTCACTTTCCGTATCTGTGATCTGTTCTGTGACGGCTTCCTCTGTACGCTTTAGCTTTCCGTATTTATCAAAATATTTCTTGGAATTCTGTGCCGGAGTCAGTGTCGGGTCAAGAGGGATAGTGATCTCCTCATTGGTGTAATAGTTCAGTGCCGTAAAGGATCTGCAGCCTTCCTCAAGCCCGTATCCGTAGGTGTTGATCAGTTCACCGTAGACCTTGAATTTATCTTTTTTTGCAGTATCATTCAGCTGCTTTTTCTGGATGTTGTATTTTTTTCGGTTACGTTCCAGAGCGGTCTGTACTACACGGCGAAGATCGGAGGATTTCTGGTGGATACGTGTCAGCAGACTTTTGGTAGCGTAATAGGTCTCCAGCATAACAGAGACACTGTCAAAGATTTCGCTGCGGTATTCACTGCCAAACTGTTGATAAGGAAAGACACCGTATTCCACAGGCTCCTCTCCGCGGTAGACAATATTTGGGGTGAACGCTCTGTTCCGAATCTGTTCCATAAGGCGGAGAAAGGTATGATAAAGATGGGTGCAGGCTGCCTCATCCAGGGACTGCGATGCATCGCTTCCGTCAATGGATGCACGGTAGCAGATCTCCTCAGCCATTACCGGGCTCATACCTGTGAGTGAAGTGTAAAGCGCCTTGGAAATATTCACAGGCTTTTTACAGATGTGCTGTGTGAACTCCTCCTCGGAAACAGTCAGCGGATTTTCTTTATCCCTGGTATTGGGAATGAAATATTCTCTTCCGGGAAGAACCTCACGGACAGAGCTCATATGAGAAGAGACATGTTTGATGCTGTCCAGGATCATTCCCTTTTCGTCACAGAAGATGATGTTGCTGTGCTTGCCCATCAGTTCCATGATCAGACGCTTTCTGCAGAGATCCCCCAGCTCATTAAGATGCTCCAGCTCAAATTCTACCACACGCTCCATTCCAGGCTGCTTCACATCAAGGATACGGGCGCTTCCGATGTGCTTTCTGAGAAGCATGCAGAAGTTCGGTGCAGTTAAAGGACTGATACGGTTCTTATCTGTAAAATAGATCAGAGGAAGGGATGCGCTTGCACTTAAGAGAAGACGTTTCTGTCCATTTGCGCCCTTTCCTGTGATCAAAAGTTCATCGTTTTCCGGTTGGGCGATCTTGTTGATACGTCCGCCTTTTAAATTATCATCGATCTCTGCCACGAGAGCAGAAACTGTAATTCCGTCAAATGCCATGATTTTACCTCCATTTCAACATCAATCATTATAACAGTAAAAAAAGAGTTTGACTAGGGTTTTGGAATGAACTATAATAAATCCGTATGCAATCAGTTACTGTATTTATCAGCAGCTGATAAACTTAAGAGGCAGTATTGGAGGATAACATGATAAAAAGTATGACCGGCTTTGGCAGGGCAGAAGCAGTTTCCAGAGAGCGTAAGGTTTCTGTTGAACTGAAATCCGTCAATCACAGATATCTGGATCTGAACATCAAAATGCCGAAAAGACTCAGCTATTTTGAGGGAGAGATCCGAAATGTGATGAAGACTTATATCCGCCGCGGCAAAGTCGATGTGTTCATCACCTATGAAGACTATACAATGGGCGGAATGGCTCTGAAATACAATGCAGAGCTGGCAAAGGAATATCTGGGCTATCTGAACCAGATGAGTGAGGAACTGGGGATCGAGAATGATATCCGTGTTTCCACACTTTCCAGATATCCGGATGTGTTTACAATGGAAGAGCAGGCTCCGGATGAGGAAGAGCTCTGGAATTTTCTGGAAGGTCCGCTTCATGAGGCCTGCCGGAAATTTGTGGAGACCCGCCAGCGTGAGGGTGCTAATCTGAAACAGGACCTTCTTGGGAAGCTGGACGGACTGGAAGCAAAGGTCGATGTAGTGGAAAAACGTTCTCCGGAAGTAGTGAAGGCTTATCGGGAGAAACTGGAAGCCAAGATGCACGAGCTACTTGAAGATAACCAGATCGATGATTCCAGGATCGCCGCAGAGGTGATACTTTTTTCAGATAAGATTTGCAATGATGAGGAGACGGTACGTCTTCGAAGCCACATCCACGGAATGAGAAAGATCCTGGATGAGAACGAGGGCGTGGGACGTAAGATGGATTTCATGGCACAGGAGATGAACCGTGAGGCGAACACTATCCTGTCTAAATCCAATGATCTTATTGTATCCAACGCGGCCATCGATCTGAAGACAGAGATCGAGAAGATCCGTGAGCAGATCCAGAATATCGAGTAACCGGACAGGAAACAGGCTGTACACAGACAGAAAGGGAGAGCGTAAATGGCGAAACTTATTAATGTAGGCTTTGGAAATGTTGTCAATTCACGCAAGATCGTGGCTGTGGTAAGTCCGGATGCCGCTCCTGTAAAGCGCATGATACAGAGTGTCAAGGGGACCCGAACTCTGATCGATGCCACACAGGAAGAAAAACAAAAGCAGTGATTGTTACTTCCGATGATTATCTTGTCCTTTCCGCTCTGCAGCCGGAAACTATTGCCAGGAGATTTTCGGAAGCGTATGGAGAGGAAATGAGGGAGGAAGGAAATGAGTAAGGGAATTTTAGTTGTTGTTTCGGGCTTTTCCGGTTCCGGAAAAAGGTACTGTCATGAAACGGCTGATGGAAAAATATGACAATTATGCATTATCTGTTTCTGTTACTACCAGAAATCCAAGACCAGGCGAGAAGGACGGAGAGGCTTATTTCTTCCGCACAAAAGAAGAATTTGAACAGCTGATCCGGGAAGACGGACTGATCGAGTATGCACAGTATGTGGAGAATTATTATGGCACACCCCGCAAATATGTAGAGGAGCAGCTTTCCGCAGGGAAAGATGTGATCCTTGAGATCGAGATCCAGGGTGCCATGAAGATCCGTGAGAAGTTTCCGGATACACTGCTGGTATTTGTATGTCCGCCGTCTATGGAGGAGCTTAAGAACCGTCTGGTAGGTCGCGGAACAGAGACTCTGGATGTGATCAACGGGCGTCTCAGAAGAGCGGTTGAAGAATCCAGAGGAATGGATAAATATGATTATCTCCTGATCAATGATGATCTGGAGGAATGTGTTGATACACTTCATGAGACCATCCGGTGTGAGCGCATGCGTACATCCAGGAATCATGATTTTGTATCCAGGATCCAGAAAGAAGCGGAAGCTTTTTTATAAATACCAATTAACAAGTTAAATACGGCCCTGCCGTTACAGAAGGGAGAAAAGATATGATACATCCATCTTATTCAGAATTAATTGAGGCTATCAACACAAACAACGAGGACGACGATGAGGCTCTCGTGCTGAACAGCCGTTATTCTCTTGTACTTGCAGCAAGCAAACGTGCCCGCCAGCTGATCGCAGGAGCAGAGCCGCTTGTACCGGGTGCAGCAGGAAAGAAACCGCTTTCCGTTGCCATTGATGAGCTTTACAAGGGCAAAGTAAAGATCCTTCCCGGACAGGAGGAAGAGGAAGAGCTGGAGGCTCTTGAGGCTGAGAAGGAGGCTCTTGAGGCAGCAGAGGGCGAGACCGCAGAAGGCACTGAGACTGCAGAAGCAGCTCAGACAGAAGCGGAGTAATTTTATGAAAATATTATTCATCTCTCTTGGCTGTGACAAGAACCTGGCGGATTCTGAGGAAATGCTGGGACTTCTTACAGCCGGAGGTCATGAGATCACAGACGATGAAACACAGGCAGATGCAATCGTGATCAATACCTGCTGTTTTATCAAGGATGCCAAGGAAGAGAGTGTGGAAACCATTCTTGAAATGGCAGAGTACAAAAAAACAGGAAGCTGCCATGCACTAATCGTTACCGGCTGTATGGCACAGCGATACCAGAAAGAGATCATTGAGGAGGTTCCGGAGGTCGATGCTGTTCTTGGAACTACATCCTACGGCGACATCGTAAAGGCTCTGGAGGAAGCAGTAGCCGGAAATCATTTCGAAGAATTCCGTGATATTGATTATCTGCCGGATACAGGAAGCAAACGTGTCCTTACAACAGGTGGACATTTCGGCTACCTGAAGATCGCGGAAGGCTGCGACAAGCACTGTACCTACTGCATCATCCCGAAGCTCAGAGGTAAATTTCGAAGCGTCCCAATGGAGCGCCTCATTGCTCAGGCAGAGGATATGGCTGAACAGGGAGTGAAAGAGCTGATCCTGGTAGCACAGGAGACCACCGTTTACGGAAAGGATCTTTACGGCAAAAAATCTCTTCACATTCTTTTAAAGAAGCTCTGTGAGATCAGAGGTATCCGTTGGATTCGCATCCTTTATTGTTATCCGGAGGAGATTTACGATGAACTGATCGAAACCATTCGTGATGAGAAGAAGATCTGTCATTATCTGGATATTCCGATCCAGCACGCATCGGACCGAATTCTTAAAAGAATGGGCCGCCGTACTTCCAAACAGGAACTGATCGATATTGTCGGAAAGCTCCGTAAGGAGATTCCGGATATCGTACTGCGTACAACTCTGATCACCGGATTTCCGGGTGAGACGGAGGAAGACCATGAAGAACTGAAGGAGTTCGTAGATGAGATGGAATTTGACCGTCTCGGTGTCTTCACTTACTCTCCGGAGGAGAATACCCCGGCAGCAGAGATGGCAGACCAGGTTCCGGAAGAAGTGAAGGAAGAACGCAGAGACGAGCTGATGGAGCTTCAGCAGGAGATTTCTTATGACAGAGGCCAGGACCGTATCGGACAGGAACTTCTCGTGATGATCGAGGGAAAAGTTGCAGATGAAAGTGCCTATATCGGACGTACCTACGGAGATGCACCAAAGGTCGACGGTTATATTTTTGTGCAGACAGGAGAACTCCTGATGACAGGAGATTTTGCAAAGGTACGTGTGACCGGTGCACTGGAATATGATTTGATAGGAGAGTTGGCAGATGAATACACCGAATAAACTTACAGTAGCAAGAATGATACTTGTACCATTTCTTGTAGTTTTCTTACTGACAGGCTGGGGAGGAGAAGCAAACCGCTGGATCTGTCTTGCGATTTTTGTCGCAGCAAGTGTGACAGACTGGTTTGACGGTCATCTTGCCAGAAAATATAACCTGATAACTAATTTTGGAAAATTTATGGATCCGCTGGCAGACAAGCTTCTGGTATGCTCTGCCATGATCTGCATGATCGAGGTTGACAAGCTTCCGGCATGGGTTGTGATCATTATCATAGGACGGGAATTTATTATCAGCGGATTCCGTCTGATCGCAGCGGAGAACGGAATTGTCATTGCCGCAAACTACTGGGGCAAATTCAAGACGGTTTCCCAGATGATCATGATCATACTTCTGATGCTGGATTTCGGAGGTGTTTTTGCAGTGCTGACACAGATATTTATCTGGCTGTCCGTTGCACTGACCATTATCTCCCTGCTGACTTATATCATGCAGAACAGAAAGGTCCTTTCCATGCAGGAGTAGGGATCAGAGTATACGAAAGGAGTTTCTTTTCATGATCACAGAACTGATATCCGTAGGAACCGAGATCCTTCTAGGAAATATCGTAAATACCAACAGCGCCTATCTTTCTGAAAAATGCGCCCTGCTTGGGTTAAGTGTTTACTATCAGGATGTAGTAGGTGATAATGAAGGCCGTATGCGTGACGTGATCCGTACTGCACTGGATCGTTCCGATGTTGTGATCCTCACAGGAGGTCTTGGACCAACAGAGGATGATATCACCAAGGAAGTAACTGCGGATCTGATGGGAATGCCTCTTAAGGAAGATTCCCACTCAAGGAAACTGATCGATAAATATTTGAAGGAATATGAGAAAACAATCCTCAGAGATGTATCACGAAGAACAACTATAAACAGGCCATGGTTCCTGAGGGAGCCATTGTTCTTGACAATCATAACGGAACTGCTCCGGGATTGATCCTTGAGAAAAAAGGAAAAACCGCGATCCTTCTTCCGGGTCCTCCCAATGAGCTGAAGCCCATGTTCGAGGAGTATGTTGTCCCGTATCTGCAGAAAAACCAACCGGAGATCATTGTGTCCCAGATGGTAAAGATCAGCGGGATCGGTGAGAGTCAGGTAGCAGAGGAAATCCAGGATCTGATCGAAAGCCAGACCAATCCTACCATTGCACCTTATGCAAAAACCGGTGAAGTGCATCTTCGTGTGACAGCAAGCGCAGAGAATGAAAAGGCCTGCAGAAAGCTGATCAAACCGGTTGTCAAGGAGCTAAAGAAGCGTTTTGGAGAGAATGTTTTCGCCACAGATGAGAGCAAGACACTGGAGGAAGCGGTGATCGATCTTCTGAAAGAGAAAGATCTGAAGCTTTCCCTGGCGGAATCGCTTACCGGCGGTATGATCGCCCAGCGCATTGTCAATGTATCTGGTGCGTCTGAGGTGTTTGGCTATGGCTTTGTGACTTACAGTAACAAGGCCAAGCATAAATGTCTGGGAGTGAAGAAGCGTACTCTGAAGGAGCAGGGGGCAGTTTCCGCCAAATGTGCCAGAGAAATGGCAAAGGGCGCCTGCAAAGCATCCGGAGCAGACATCAGTATTTCCGTGACGGGTCTGGCAGGACCGGGAGGCGGAACAAAGGAAACTCCGGTTGGTACTGTATTTATGGGCTGCTGCTATAAGGGCAAGGCTATTGCCAAAGAGTTCCACTTTACAGGAAATCGCATGCGGATCCGCGAGCAGACTACAGCGCATGCACTGGCGATGTTGCGTGACTGTATCATTATGAGCAGATAGCGAATGCCTTGATCTGCCTGCTATTACGGATCAACCATGATATTTTTTATATAACAGGACTGATTTTTAAACAGATGAAACTTTTGATTTCAAGTATCTGTATCAAAAATCAGTCCTGTTTTATTTTTGTTTCCTGACAATAAGCCCCGGTATGGGCGATGAAAGAATATAAACGATCATATTTACAAGGATACTATCATAAGTGCTAGTGTTTTTATAAGGGATTTCCTCTAAAATATGATTAAAGCAATATATGACGTAAATATACGTTTTACCGGAAAGGGGGAAATCAGAATGAAAAAGAAAAAAAATCTGTTGTGTTTTGTGCTGCTGATCAGCCTTATTTTTACGATGGCATTTGGAAGTGTGACGGTCAGCGCCGCACCAAAACTGAACAGAACAAAAGTAACTCTTTTAAAAGGTGAGAAGACAACACTCAAGGTTACCGGGACCAAGCAGAAGGTTGCCTGGAGATCTTCCAAAAAGAGTGTTGCGACCGTAAACAGCAAAGGTCAGGTGGTTGCCCAAAATAAAGGTTCCGCAACGATCTATGCAAAGGTAAGCAAAAAAACATATAAATGTGTTGTAAAGGTAGAAACACCGAAGCTCAGCAGGACATCGCTGACATTAACAGAAAAGAAATCCAGTGCCATTAAATTGACAGGAACAACTGTGAAGGTGAAATATTCTTCTTCCAATCCGAAGATCGCACGTGTGGATTCCAAAGGAAAGATCACCGCAGTGAAAAAGGAACAGCAGTGATCACAGCGAAGGCAAATACAAAGAAATTCAACTGTAAGGTTACAGTAAAAGCAGCGCAGAAACCGAAGCCGACACCTACACCGGTGCCGAAACCATCTTTAAGTGCCACCACCTTAAATATGAATAAAGGTGATGTGAGACAGCTTCAGGTAAAGAATTATAAAGAGATTCTTGTATGGACCAGTGATGATACATCTGTTGCAACTGTAGACAGTAAAGGCAAAGTAACGGCAGTGAATGTGGGAACAACAAAGATCCAGGTCCGGGATAAGAGTACCTGGCGAGGCAGCTGTACTGTCCACGTGACACAGACAGTAAAGAAACAGGTGGAGCCGGTTCTTACAAAAGGAACTAAATCTGCAAAAAAAGAGATCACCAATGATAAAGGACAGAAGGAAGTCATTAATGTAACGATAAATACCTATACTTACACCTTTACCACGATCCCGACCAATGCAGAGGAGCTGAAACAGTATGATATCACAACGGCAGACGGACGCTATAAGACCATGGCTCTTCTGATCCTTGCATATCGTACCTGGACACCGACCAATCCGACGGACTGCGAGGAGATGATTTCTTATCTCAACAATAAAGAGATGACTCAGTATTACAAAAACTTTTTGAGAGATCGTATGAAAGCGGATAACGGATATAAATATCTTGGCAATTCTTACCTGAACGGAGCAACTCCAGCCAACAATTATACTCCGTCTAAACCGATTTCCATTACGTTAAGACAGGACACACTTCCGGGTAAGGGAAATTCCATCAGTGAAGATATCCCGTATTTTGAACCGACTCAGACCACTCCTGCGATCTACAGATCATTTACTGATTTTGCAGGCAGCGACAGTTCCAGATGGATCTGTACATATAAGCACTCCAAAACCGGAAAATGGTATATCTGGGACCAGTCCTGGCATGATCTTCTTACCAGGATCAAACAGCCGGCAGGAAACTATGAATATTGATCGAATGTGAATGTACCGCTATTCAATCCCATTCTAAAAAAGGAACCGACAGCGTAAAAACTGTCGGTTCCTTTTTGGCATACATAATAGAATATCTCATCGGTGCAGCGCAAACTTTTCAATGGCGCGTGCTACACCGTCTTCGTCATTGGAAGCAGTAATATAATCGGCTGCTTCTTTTACCTGGGGCTGTGCATTGGCCATTAACCTGCTCTCCGATAATAATAGAAGATGGACGTCCACCCTCGAAATTCTTGTTGCGGTTCTCGTCGGATTTGCCGCATGCGAATGCCACGATCTGAGCAGCGACATTTGCGCAAAGCTTCTGCTGGCTTGTGCTGTCCTGGATCACAACATCTGTGCCGATCTGGCTGTTCTTAAAGCCGACAAACTGAAGCGGTACGATATCTGTTCCCTGATGAAGCAGCTGATAGAACGAATGCTGTCCGTTCGTTCCAGGCTCGCCGAAGATCACAGGACCTGTCGGGTAGTCTACCGGCTCACCGAAACGGTTCACCGACTTACCGTTGGACTCCATGTCAAGCTGCTGTAAATGTGCCGGGAAGCGGCTGAGTGCCTGGGAGTACGGAAGCACTGCCGTAGCCGGATAGCCCAGTACGTTGCGCTCGTAAACGCCGATCAGTGCATCGAGCATCTCCGGATTCTTCAATACGTCTTTGTTTGCGGAAAGCTGATCCTCTGCAGCAGCTCCCTCGAGGAACTGTGCGAACACATCCGGTCCGAATGCCAGGGATAATACAGCTCCGCCAACAGCTGATGTAGAAGAATAACGTCCGCCGATATAGTCATCCATAAAGAATGCTGCAAGGTAATCATCACTCTTCGCTAACGGGGATGTCTCGCTCGTTACAGCGATCATATGCTTGGACGGATCCAGTCCCGCTTTCTTTAATGCATCTTTTACGAAAGACTCGTTCGTCAGAGTCTCCAGTGTTGTACCGGACTTGGATACCAGTACGAAAATGGAATGGGCAACATCAACAGAATTCAATACCGCTGCTGCATCATCCGGATCTACATTGCTGATGAATTTTGCTTCCATCCTGAATGTGTTGTTTTTCTTTGCCCAATTCTCAAGTGCTAAATACATAGCGCGGGGACCCAGGTCACTTCCGCCGATACCGATCTGTACAACCGTTGTGAATTTCTCACCTGCAGCGTTTGTGATCTCACCAGCGTGTACCTTATTGGCAAAATCAGCAATTCTCTGCTGCTGCTCCACATAGAATTTACGCTTATCCACACCATCTGCTACAACGGCTTTTCCAAGCTGTCCACGGGTCAGCTGATGAAGAACCAGACGGTTCTCCCCGGTGTTAATCACTGCACCATTGTAAAGCTCCTCAAATTTTTCGGAAAGCTGGGCTTCTTCTGCAAGCTTAACCAAAGCTTCCAGTACATCATCATCCACCTGCTTTGCAGCATAGTTGTACACCAATCCCTCTGCCATTGGAATACTGTAATTTTTCACACGCTCTGCCCCGTTCTCGCCAGACATTACTTTTTTCAGATCTATGCGACCTGTTTTTGAAAGGTTCTGAAAAGAAGCAAGGGTATCCAAGTTGTTCCAGGTAACCATAATAGATTCCTCCTATATGTTCTTTGTTATTTTATTCCTCAACCTTACTGATTATACAATGTAATTTCCATGAATTCAAGTATGGAT
>VOFE01002266.1_pt1 | contig 14001 bp, 20 predicted proteins | sample 5384071 | NCBI WGS metagenome assembly VOFE01 (sample SAMN12384724, study PRJNA508395) | human gut metagenome | isolation source: healthy gut D | host: Homo sapiens
AAGATTGCAGGCGGTAGAGCACTGATCAGGAGAGGGACCTACCCGGTTACCAAACCCAGTCAAACTCCGAATGGCTGCAATCATACCTGGGAGTCAGACTGCGACTAATAAGGGCCGCAGTCAAAAGGGAAACAGCCCAGACCATCAGCTAAGGTCCCTAATGCCGTGCTAAGTGGCGAAGGATGTGGCATTCTCTGCAAAATGACCCCGTAACTTAGGGAGAAGGGTTGCTCCAGAAATGGAGCCGCAGTAAAACGGCCCAGGCGACTGTTTACCAAAAACACAGCTCTCTGCGAAGGCGCAAGCCGAAGTATAGGGGGTGACGCCTGCCCGGTGCTGGAAGGTCAAGGGGAGCTGTCAGCGCAAGCGAAGCGTATGAGCCGAAGCCCCAGTAAACGGCGGCCGTAACTATAACGGTCCTAAGGTAGCGAAATTCCTTGTCGGGCAAGGAAAGGCGTAACGATTTGGGCGCTGTCTCAGCTGTAGACTCGGTGAAGTCTTAGTACCTGTGAAGATGCAGGTTGCCCGCGACTAGACGGAAAGACCCCATGGAGCTTCACTGCAGGTTGACATTGGGCTTGGATGCATGATGTACAGGATAGGTGGGAGGCTGTGAGCCGTGCGCGCCAGCGTACGGGGAGTCGCTGTTGGGATACCACCCTTCATGCATCTAGGTCCTAACCGGAGGCAACGGGCCACGGGACAGTGTCAGTCGGGCAGTTTGACTGGGGCGGTCGCCTCCCAAAGAGTAACGGAGGCGCCCAAAGATACCCTCAGCATGGATGGAAACCATGCATAGAGTGCAAAGGCATAAGGGTGTCTGACTGCGAGACATACAGATTAAGTTCATTCTGGAACTGATTCGTAATCAAGCCTATACCCGCATACTGGAACTGGGCACGGCCATTGGGTATTCTGCAATTCGAATGGCTAAGCTCTCGCCGCAGATTCAGATCGACACTTTGGAAAACGATCCGGAGCGGGCTCAGCTGGCGCTGGCGAATATTGCGGCACAACAGTTAGAGGCTCAGATTCATGTGCATGCCTGGATATTGCTCAATTCCAGACTGATCAACAATATGATTTGATTTTCGTGGATGCAGCGAAGGCCCAGTATCCCCGCTATCTGGAACAATTCCGCGCTAATCTGGCGGATGGCGAGTCTTTGTCTTTGATAATCTGAATTTCCATGGAATGGTCGAAGATCCTTCGCTGACGGAAAACAAGGCACCCGGCAAATGATTAAAAAACTGCGGCGGTTTCGGGAAATGTTGATGACCCATCCCGATTATCTTACCCAGTTCTATCCCGAGGTCGGCGATGGGGTAGCCGTGGTGAGCTTGTTAAGAAAATAGTTTAAAACCGTGTGAAATATGATAGAATAGAGAAAAGGATCGGTGACAACGATGAAAAAAGGATTATTATTCGGTTTGCTGGCAGCCGCTGGCGGAGCGGCCTATCTGTTAAGCAAAGCCGCCAATAAAAAAGAAGAAGAAAAAGACGATTATCACTCTGAGCAACGATGAGGATGAACCGACGGTCCAGCCGCAGGAAGAGAAGCCTGCTGAAGCGGAGCCTGAAGCCTTGGAAGAAGAACCGGCGGAAGAAGAACCGCAGTATTCCCGCGAGGTTCAGGAAATTAATCTGATGTATCCTTATCTAAAACCGGCGTTTATTTCAGCCTGTCTGAAAGAACAGCTGGATTTCGATCAGAACTATCGGAAGGCTCGCTGATCACGATTTATCACGATATCAGCTTCCCTGCCGTTGAGGATTTGATTACCTTCGTCCGGATCATTAAGGAACACGATTATCAAATCAATGAAGCGGACGGCGATCAGTCGCTTACGATCAGTAAGGATCTGATTGTGGAAAAGGAAAAATTCTCAGCGATATTCTGAATGTTTCCAACCAGGTCTGCTGCCTGAACGGTCAGTATCACGCGTATCGCCTGGAATCCAAATAAAAAGAAAACAAGTCTGCTTGCCGTGTTGACGGTGCGGACTTTTTCTTTAGGCGTGATTTCCGGCCGCTCCTCTTGAGTGAAAATAACCGAAAGCGGTGTCATAGACCGCAGATCGCTAAACGAATTCTACACTTTGTCAAAACCGGAAAAATCCCTTTATCCTAAGGGATTCTTTATTGTTTTAAAACGGGTTCATCTGTTGTATAATTAAAAACACTTTGAGGTGAGAACTATGAAACAGCTGGAAGTTAAAAATCTGAGCTTTTCCTATGACGAATCGACGCATGCCGTGCGTCATGTTTCCTTCGCTATTGAGAAAGGCAGCTATACAACGATTATCGGTCACAACGGCAGCGGCAAGTCGACCATTGCCAAACTGTTGATCGGCCTGTTGGAAAAAGACGAGGGCGAGATCCTGATTGATGATCTGCCTTTGAATGAGGAAAACCTGATGGAAATCCGCAGCCGTGTCGGGATTGTGTTCCAGAATCCGGATAACCAGTTCATCGGTTCTACTGTGCGGGACGACATCGCGTTCGGCTTGGAAAATCATTGCGTTGAACAGTCGAAAATGGACGCGATCATCACGGAATTTGCGGAAAAAGTCAACATGAGCGAATACCTGGAAAGTGAACCGACCCGGTTATCGGGCGGTCAGAAGCAGCGTGTCGCCATCGCCGGTGTGCTGGCAATGGCACCGGAAATGATCATTTTGACGAGTCAACAAGTATGCTTGATCCGCAGGGCAAGGATGAAATCAACCGCGTGATTCGTCAGCTCCATGAAGAAACGCAGCTGACAATCATCTCGATTACCCACGACATTGAAGAAGTGGCCAAGAGCGATCATGTGCTGGTCATGGATCAGGGCGAGATTAAGATGGAAGGCACGCCGGATGAGATCCTGCTGCGGGATAAAGAACTGATCCGCCTGCATCTGGATATTCCGTTCAGCATTAAGCTGCAGCAGCAGTTAAAGAAAAACGGCTTGACCATGAAGCCGGAAATCACGATTGAAGGGCTGGTGAATCAACTGTGTCAATTCGATTTGAAAAATTAAGCTATACATATTCCAGCGGCACGCCGTTTGCCTATGCTGCGTTGAAAGACGTCGATCTGGAAATTGAGGAAGGCAAGGTTACGGCGATCATCGGCAAAACCGGCAGCGGCAAGACGACGCTGGTGCAGCATCTCAACGCGCTGCTGCTTCCGACTGCGGGGAAGCTTGAAATTCTGGGAAGAACGATCAGCGCTCAGCAGAAACCGGAACATCTGAAAAGTCTGCGCAAAGACGTCGGTCTTGTATTTCAGTTTCCGGAATATCAGTTATTTGAAGAAACGATTCTGAAGGACATTGCATTCGGTCCGAAAAACTTCGGCTCCAGTGAGGCAGAAGCAGTTCGCCGGGCTCGTGAGGTCATCCGGGTCGTCGGTTTGGACGAAACGATGCTGGAACGTTCCCCGCTGGATCTGTCCGGCGGTCAGAAACGCCGCGTGGCAATTGCCGGTATTCTGGCGATGGATCCGCAGGTGCTGGTGCTGGACGAACCGACAGCGGGCTTAGATCCGCAGGGCGCTCAGTCAATGATGCAGCTGTTTATGAATCTCAACAAGCAGATGAAGAAAACTGTACTGATCGTAACGCATGATATGGAGCATGTTCTCAATTACTGCGATAACGTTGTCGTTGTGGACAACGGCCAGATCCTGCAGACAACCTCGGTTCATGAATTCTTCCGCAAAACCGATCTGTTAAAGCAATTGAACATCCTGCCGCCGGCGATCATCCGCACCCGCGAGATGCTGAATCAGCGCGGCTTTCACCTGTCTGAGGAGATTATGGACATTCCCTCCCTGGCGAAGGAAATCCTGCGGGAGGTGAAGCTGAAATGAATAACTTTGCGTTAGGCAAATACATGCCGCTCAATTCCCCGATCCACCGCATGGATCCGCGGGCCAAGATCATGGCGATGCTGATCGTGCTGATCGCGATCTTTTTCCCGGCCGGATTCTTAGGCTATGCGATCATCGCCGCCTGTGCTGTCGCTGTTGTGCTGATCGCCAAGCTGAGTCTGAACTTCGTCTGGCGGTCGATGAAGCCGATGTTGTTCATGCTGCTGTTTTTTTGCTGATTGTCAACATTCTTGTGCTGCGCACCGGCGCACCGTTAGTCACGATATTGGGCTTCACGATTTACAGCGACGCGGTGTTTCAGACGTTATACATCGCAATCCGGTTAATGTTGATGATCGTCATCACGACGGTATTAACCGCCACGACGAAACCGCTGGATCTGACGCTGGGCATTGAAGATCTGCTGCAGCCGTTTCAGCGTTTCCATCTGCCCTCCCATGAAATCGCGATGATGATCTCCATCGCGCTGCGCTTCATTCCGACGTTGATCGAAGAAACGCAGCGGATCATGCGCGCTCAGGCCAGCCGCGGCGTTGATCTGAAGGAAGGCAAGCTGAAAGAAAAGATCATGGCTGTGCTGTCCTTGATCGTGCCGTTGTTTGTGTCGGCGTTTCAGCGGGCGGAGGAGCTGGCAAACGCCATGGAAGCCCGCGGATATTGCCCGGGACGGACGCGGACGCGATATAAGATCTTAAAGATGGAAGGCCGGGATTATCTGCTGCTGGCAGGATCTGCAGCATTGCTGGGAACGATGCTTGTTCTCTGGCTGGCATGATGCAGCGGTTCAAGGCGGTCGTCAGCTACGATGGCTTTGATTATGCCGGTTGGCAGATCCAGCCGGCCGAGCGCGGAGCGACGATTCAACAGACGATTCAGGACGCGATCAGCGTCATCTGTCAGCAGCCCGTGTCCATCACGGGGTCTGGTAGAACGGACGCCCAGGTCCATGCCTGGGGACAGGTTTTCCACTTTGACGTCGATTTTTCACTCAACGCTTTCCAATGGAAGCGGGCGATCAACGGCCATCTGCCGAAAGATATCCACATCCGTTCGGTCGAGGCTGTCGATTCGCGTTTTCATGCCCGTTTTGACGCCATTGGAAAACGGTATGAATATCGGATACAGCTGGGAGAGGCAAACGTATTTACCCGCCGTTATGCCTTTCAGTCACCCTGGACGTTAAATGTTCAGGCGATGCGCGAAGGCGCGGCTTATCTGATTGGCGAGCATGATTTTTTCTTCCTTCTGCGCGAATTCCCGGGCTGAAATGCCGGATCAGGCGCGGACGATTACCCGCCTGGAACTGGCTGAGGAAAACGATCAGCTGCGCCTGATTTATGAAGGCAGCGGGTTTCTGCGGTATATGGTGCGAATGATGACCGGCACGTTGATTGAAGTGGGACGCGGACGGCTGGCGCCGCAGGATGTGCAGTGGATGCTGCAGGCTCAGGATAAACAGATCTGTCACTTCAATGCGAAACCGCAGGGGCTGACCTTAGTTGAAGTCTATTATCCAGCAGCCGCGGCGGAGGCTCCGGCGGACGATTCTGCGTTAAATAGGAAACAAAAAGAAAAATAGAAGGTAAACAAAAAACTGGCTCAACGATCAGTTTTTTTCATTCTTCGATATTCGACCAGCCTGGCAAAACCAGACGTAAGCGAAAATGGGAAGCTTCTTATACTATATTTTCCAGCTTCGCTTTGATCTGGAGGAACATTGACTCTTCTTCACTGGCCTCGATGACGCTGATCATCGCGGGAAAATAATCACGCCGCAGCGGATTCACCAGTAACATCTTGACCTCGCACAGCTGCTGTAGCGGCAGCGCCAGATCACAGGCCGATCCAAATAAAATAAAACCAATTCCAGAGTTTTCCACAAACGGCGATGCTTTCAGCGCGGTATAATGCTGCTGAGCCTGCGCCAGTGCGGTTTCAGGAATTCCCGTAGGAATATGCGTAAAACCAATCTTCTTGATGTTCAGCAGCTCCTCCATTAAAACGCTCGGCTGCTCGCTGAAATATAAAAATATGTCTGTGTTCAGAAAGTTCCATAGTTATCACCTGACTTTAGTATGGACGAAATGAATTCTTTCTATACTCTAGTTGACATATAATATTATACAATCTATAATATTATACAAGGAGGAGATACCATGACATTTCAGATTGGTTCGGTCCTGCTGGATGCGTGTGTTTAGCGATTCTGGCGAAAGAGGATACGTATGGCTATCGTCTGACCCAACAGATCAAAAGGAAACGCTGGGGGTCTCGGAATCAACCTTGTATCCGGTCTTGAAGGCTTCAGAAAGAAGAATTATTGGAAACCTACGATGTCGCGGTGATGGGGCGAAACCGGAGATATTACCGGCTGACGGACGAGGTCTGGAGAAAAACAAGGAATATAAGCGGGAGTGGGTGTATTTTTTCCCGGAAGATAACGACGATTTTAGAGGGAGGAAATCTTAATGACTAGACAGATTTATCTGCATCGGCTGAAAGAAGCGCTGGAAGGCCTGCCGCGGGAAGAACAGGAAAGTGCGATGCGGTATTGTGAGGAATATTTTGATGAGGCAGGTGAAGATCAATTTGAGCAGGCTGTTCATGATCTGGGATCGCCGGAGGAGTTTGCGAAGGGTATCCGCAGCAGTTATAACAGCCGGATTAACGCTGATCAGCAGGAATCTAAGAAATGGCCGTGGCCGCTGATTCTGTGCCTGGCGCTGGTTGCCAGTCCGATTTGGGTGCCGTTGGCGATTGTGCTCGTCATTTTGGTGATCATTTTTGGATTCCTTCTGTTTTGCCGTTTATGGTCATTCTTCTTCTGTTGTTCTTATTCTTTGGACTGGCTGGATCGTTGTTGGTGACGGCCGTCAGAATGATTTTGTTTCCTGGGCTTCGGCCGGACTGGCTTTGGGCGGAATGCTGATCTGCACGGCGTTGTTTCTGGTCTGCTTATGCGGCTTGATAGCTCTGGTTAAAAAGGTTTGGCCGTGGGCCAAGGGAAGGTGCAGGAAGGTGTGGAATGGATTCAGGAAAGGAGAAATCAGGCATGAAGACAGTCTTGAAAATTGCAGCGGGTATGGGCGCGGCCGGATTGATTCTGATCTTAACGATCTCACTGATCACCGGGGAAAACATCCTTAACCTCGCAGGATTTGGGAATTAACGTCGATCAGCTGGAAAACGGCGTCGGTATCCGTGTCGGCGATCATTGGATGGGCATGGGACAGGGCCACATGAACCGGCAGCATCACGACGAGGATGAGGATTATGAAACTCATAACTGGCATGGTATGGGCATGGGATATGGCGATGGAAATTATCAGACATACGATGAAACCTTTTCCGATATCACAGGCATCGATGTCGAAAGTGATTTGGGCGATGTCACGCTGATGCGCAACGATGGGCCGCAGACCCGTGTGGAAATCAATTACCGGAATTGCCAGAGTATCAAAACGAAGGTGGAAAAAGGAATTCTGAAAGTGGAATTAGAACATCCGGATCATATCAACACCTGCAATCTGAGTCATGATCACAGCTGGATCACCATTTATGTCGGCAGCGGGTAACACTGGCTAATTCTGAATTGGAGCTGGCCCTGGGTGATTTAATTGTTGAAGATCTGGACTTTGTGGATTCTGAATTTGAGATGGCGCTGGGGGATGTGGATTTCACCGGGACGCTGCACGGCCGGTGCAAGTTTGACGTCGCGCTGGGCGATGTGAGAATGATGTTGAACGGAAGCCGCTCAGATTATCGGATTGAAGCGGAGAACGCGATGGGCAGTCTGGGAATCGACGGCGCCTACTATGATCAGAAGATGGCAAATTCCTGGAAGGATACTTCCAGGAACACATTATTTGAAAGTGGAGAATGCCATGGGGGATACGGATATCCAGTTCCGTTAACCTTCAAATAGGGAAACGGATAGGGAAGCGGCAAAACAGCCGCTTTTCATATTTACGGTGAAATGGCACACGGAGAGCTGTGGGAATCCGGGAAATAGGGAAAAGTGTGAAAATAAACGGTAAAAAGGCTAAAAAACAGTTGACGAAAAGGGGCCGGGAGTTTAGAATAATACTCGGCAACTTATGCCAAATGTAGCCCCGGAAAACTACACTTGGTTAGGAGGAATTAAATTATGCGCCAGACAACTATGGCAAAACCAAATGAAGTTGTACGTCAGTGGTACGTCGTTGACGGACAAGGATTAACACTGGGACGGCTTGCGAGCGAAGTCGCAACGGTTCTGCGTGGAAAGCACAAACCTACTTATACACCAAATGTTGACTGCGGTGATTACGTCATCGTGATCAATGCTGACAAGATCGAAATCACAGGCGATCAGGATAACAAGAAGAGCTACTTCAGCCATTCTATGCATCCAGGTGGGACTGCGTGTCCGCACAACGCGCGTGATGCGGGAACAGTATACGGTTGAATGGGTCGAAAAGGCCATCAAAGGGTATGCTTCCGCACACCAAGTTAGGCGACGTTATGCGTACGCATCTGTTCGTTTACACGGGCAGCGAGCATCCGCATCAGGCTCAGAAACCTGTTGAGCTGAAAATCAAGGGTTAGTAAGGAGAAAGACTAATGGCAGCGAAAAGAAATCAAACGTAACATACATCGGCACAGGCCGTCGTAAAACAGCTGTTGCCCGCGTCTTCATGACCCCGGGCACAGGTGCAATGAGCATCAATGGAAAGACTTTGGAGGAATACCTGCCGGAAGAAACTCTGCGCATGGTTGTCCGTTCCCCGTTGGAACTGACAGAAACTCTGGGTCAGTTCGACATCAAGATCAACGTCTGCGGCGGTGGATTCACCGGCCAGGCAGGCGCTATGCGTCATGGTATCGCACGGGCACTGCTGGAAGCTTCCAGCGATTACCGTCCGAAGCTGAAGGCTGCGGGTTTCCTGACTCGTGACAGCCGTGCTAAGGAACGTAAGAAATACGGCTTAAAGGCCGCTCGTAGAGCTCCGCAGTTCAGCAAGCGTTAATTGCTGCTTCGTAATCAAACGAAAGCAAGCTTGCAAAAGCGCAGTCAAAACTTTGACTCAAAACGGGAGTGTCAGCCTGAAATTTCAGGTTGGCACTTTTTGTATTCTAAGAATTTCGATGCGTCAGAGGCAAAAAAGAAAATGAAAAGTGTGAAAGTAAAGCAATTTAGCTTACTGTCATGCAATATTTGTGACTGCGCAAAGCGCAGTAATGGAGGTAAGAATGAAGCAAACTCAAATGCGTTGATGCGAGATCACGTTTATTGTATAATTAACTCAAAAAAGATGGTGGGCATCTCTGAAAGCGAGGTCTTCTTCATGAAAACAATAACGTGTTCCGATCGAGTCTACTATGATGAATTGCTTCCTGAAGAAGCTCAGGCTATTCGCCAGGATAGCCTTCTATATCATTCTATCCTCCATACCGCTTATCGTAATCTGACGCTGAAAGCCCGGGGAATTCCTTTCACGTTTGAAGAATCGCTTCATAAAGAGCTGAAGCGCCGGTATCACACGAATGATTATTTTCCTCTGGCAGCGATATGGGAGGCTCAGCATCAGTTGAAAGCGGACTTTGAAAACCATGAACGCTGGAAGAAATCGTTAAAAGCAAGAGTGAAAAGCGTGGAAAAAAAAAGAAAATCCGGAAAACAGAGAAAGAAATCCAACGGCTGGATAAACGGTTAGCGCAGCTTAAACAGAAAACGAAGCTGGGAAAACAAACCCGGGAAGATTATCTTGAGGAAGTACAAGTGCTGCGGCCAACCCGGAAACAGTTAAAGAACCAGCGCTCTCAATTGATCTTTAAATTGAACCGCACCCAGCAACAGCTCAACACCACGAATCAGAAAATGCGGTTTACCTGCTTTGGCGGGAAGAAGCTGTCGCGTTCCAGAACGACGGTTTACGCTGGAAATCACGAAGCCTGGCTTGAAGAATATTGGTGCCAGCGAAACAAAACCATGATGATTCCCGGGCGCAGGCAGGGGGAAGTACTCAATTGCCTTTTCAAATATCACATTGAAGAAGGTCTATTGATCTATCGCTGCAGCAGTGAAAACAGAGAAATCCAGTTAAAGGTTCGTTTTCATGCGAATGCCAAAGAACTGGAACGAGCAGTGAAGCTGCCGCATAACACACCGGGGAAAGCGGTCGCTTATCTATTGGAAGATCATAAGAAATACTTCATTATCAAAGCGGTTGTGGAAATGGAAGAACGTGAATTGATGAAGAATAAGCAAGACGGCGTGATTGGAATCGATATCAATGCGGATCATATCGCAGTGAGTGAAACGGATGCCTGCGGCAACTGTGTGCTGTTGAAAACTTTTCCGATGTCCTTAAGGGGAAAAAAAGAAGAATCAACGGAAGCATCAGATCCGTCAGACGGCGAAAGAGGTCGTGCTGGAATGTGTAAGTAACAAACCGTTAGTGATGGAAGCGTTGGATTTTGAGAAGAAGAAAAGAGATATGCGATATGGGGAATCAAAGGCACAATCAAATGTTATCGGAGTTTGCGACGAAACAGATTCAGGAAACAATAGAGAGAAGATGTTGGAAGGAGGGATATGGCGTTGTTCAGGTAAATCCAGCGTACACAAGCCAAATTGGGAGAGAAAAATACAGCCGGAAGATGGGCTGTACAGTGCATCTGGCCGCTTCGTTTGTGATTGCGCGACGCGGAATGGGATATCAGAATTAAATAGAAACGTGGTTCTTCAATCTGTCCAAAGATGACAGCTTCCAGAGGAAAGCTGGTTTTCAAGGCAGAATGAACTTGAAGAATCGCGAGATACAAAATACGCCTGAAGGAAGAAATCTTTCGAACCAGCCTTGAACTTTGGGAGCAGGGGAGAGGAGGTAGAACTCGGAAATCAGGAATACCCTCCAGGCAAGAAACTGACGAGGGGTTCTGGAAGGTTTTGTCTTCCAGAATGATGCTTGCATCATTTTTCTTGCTTTATGGATGCCTCTCTATCGCAGCCAAGGCAGAATGTCTTGACATGACATTGATATGAAAAGACAAAATACGGAACTCAGATCAGGATTGACATTCAGCCCGCTCATTGGTATAATACATGATATTAGTCTGATATCGGACTAATGTAACGTGAGTTTGTCCTGTAAAATAGAATTTATAAACGGTTGCTTCTAAAGAATCAGAGGAGGAAGAACGATGATGCATGAGATTCAGACGTTAATGCTGGAATATTATGAACTGTGGGGACGCATGGATGCGGTCTATGATCGGTGGGCAAAAAGCGCATGGAATGACCTATACGGAGCTGATGGTTCTTTATGCGCTGTGGGAAACGAAACAGCCGATAACACAGCGGGATCTGTGTCAGGAGCAGCATTTGCCAAAACAGACGGTGAATTCAGTTTTGCACGCCCTGGCGAAGCGCCAGCTCGTAGTTTTTAGGGAATCCGCACTGGATCACCGGCGCAAGGAAATCCTTCTGACACAAGCGGGAAAAGCGCTGGCCGGCGACGTGATCCAAGAACTTCAGGCTCATGAGATGCAGGTAATCAAAGGGTTGGCATAACCTCGATGAAAACAATGCTGACGGAAACGCGGCGATTCCTCGAGGCATTTGAGGAGGCAGGAAAATGACAAAAACTTTTTTAAATATGTAATCCCCTCCATGCTGGCATTTGCCTTGTCGGGGATTTACGCAATTGTCGACGGCTTTTTGTCGGCAACAGTGTTGGCGATCAGGGATTGGCGACAATCAATCTGGTCTATCCGCTGGTCGCTCTGATCCAAGCCGCGGGTACCGGTGTCGGCATGGCCGGCGCGATTCATTTTGCGATTGCCGAGGGAGGAAAGCGGATTAACGAGCGTAACCGGTATTTCTGGATTACATGCGGACTGTTGATCGCGGTCAGTTTGCTTCTGACCCTGGTGTATCTGCCGCTGAATAAAACGCTGCTGCACCTTCTGGGAATGCAGGGACAATTGGAAATCTACGGGCTGCAATATATGCGGGTTATCACGGTAGGCATCTTATTTCAGGTGCTGGGCGTTGGGCTGGTGCCGTTAATCCGTAATATGGGGAAGTCGCTGCAGGCGATGGCGGCGATGATCGCCGGCTTTCTCACGAATATTGTTCTGGATTATCTCCTGGTCTGGATCCTGCCGTATGGTCTGCCGGGCGCGGCGGCGGCCACGGTGCTGGGGCAGGCGGTAACGGTGCTCTGGTGCGCCGCGGTCTTGTTCCTGTCCGGAAAACCTTAAAAGCCCAATGGGATAAAGGGTGGGAATATCAAACGACGCGGATTCTGAAGCTGACGCCTTCCCCGTTGGGACTGACCTTTGTGCCGAATGTAACGTTGATTCTGATCAATTGGAGCGCAATGCAATTCGGCGGTGATCCGGCGGTCAGTGCCTATGCGGTAATCAGCTACGTCTGCTGTGTGATGCTGCTTTTGCTGCAGGGGGTAAGCGATGGAACACAGCCGTTGTTCAGCCAATATTATGGAGAACAGAAACCGGATAAAGTCCGCCGGGTGCGGCGTCTGGCGTTTCAATTTGGTCTGGCCATTGCTTTGGCGAGTGTGCTTTTACTGTATGGTCTGCGCTATGAGGCGGCTGTCCTGTTCGGAGCCTCTGAAGAAATTGTCGCGATGGTGGGGAAAGCCTGCCCATCTTTATTCTTGGCTTTGTGTTCGTCGCGATATCGCGCATCGCGATTTCCTATTTCTATGCCACAGAGAAGAATAAATATGCCTATCTGCTGATCTATGGCGAACCTTTGATTTTAGCGGCGCTGCTGCTGATCCTGCCGCAACGATGCGGGATTGCAGGCACCTGGGCGGCAGTTCCGGTATCGCAGCTGGCAGTTGCGGTTCTCAGCTTGGGCTTACTGAAAAGGTGCAGCGGAAGAGGAAAAATTTCGAATCGAACAACGGAACCAGACCGTGGAAAGAAGTTGTTAATAAACGTGATCGGCGGGCATCGGCATTGTATTCTTTGCTTACCGGTCTGTCCTTTGCGAAACCGCCTCGTTTCCTTTTGCCCCAGGAAGGACAATAAGCTGCGGTAATTAATATAGAAGAAATTCCAGTTTAAGAAATCGGCTGTTTGATCAGGCGGGGACGACCCGTACCTGAAGCTGGGTTACATATTCTTCATAGCGTTGAGTTTCATGGATGTCGATTAACAGAAATTCAAAGAAAATTTCCTGCGGGTTTCAGATGTTGATTCTCGATCGTTTCCTGCAAAAGCCGCAGATGTTCGTGGTGGGTATCATAACGCCCACTGTAAGTCAGGGTGAGATAATCGCCTGCTTCAGGTGAAATCGTAGGATTCATCTTCCGTGCAGATAAACACCGACGTACAGCGGACGGAACCGTCCGGCTGCAGCTCAAGCATCGAGCCGGTATCAACGTTGCCAAGAATGGAGGTTGTTCCTCCAATCGTCCGGATAACTTCGTCAACAGAAAGTCGATATCTTCGTCGTGTTCAATGTTTTCTTTCAGAAGCAGACACCGCCGCTTTTCAAATGTTCTCAGGCAAACCTGATTCATCGGCTCGCTGAGCGCTTCCTCGAAGGCTCTGACGGCGGTTTTGCACATCCTGAAGGTCTTTCTTCATCTCCTCGATACGCTGCCGCAGAATGGCTTCCTTTTCGTCCAGCAGGCTGCGGGTCGTCGCGACGGAGCGGGCGTCCAGATAGGTTTTGATCTGGCGGGTGCTGAACCCCAGCTTTAATAAATCGCGGATGACGTTCAGCCGCCAGATATCGCTGAGCGAGTACAACCGGTAATTCCCTTCGCTGCGCTGCGGCTGAATCAGACCGATTTTCTCGTAGTACCGGAGGGAATCGGCACCGATATGGTATAATCGGCAGATTTCCTGAATCTGATATAGGTTTTCATGTGTTCACCCTTGACTTTAGTATTATACCAAGGTTTATACTGATTCAGAAAGGAGGAAGTATGAGTTTAAAACGAAAATTTATACGCTTTGTTTTGCCGTCGATCGCTTCGATGCTGGTATTTAATTTATATACGATGGTCGACGGGATCTTTATTGCCCTAATTATGCCGGGGAAACGGCGCTGGCCGCTGTCAACCTGGCGATGCCGTTCATCCATTTCATGTTTGCTTT
>VOFE01002431.1_pt1 | contig 14001 bp, 15 predicted proteins | sample 5384071 | NCBI WGS metagenome assembly VOFE01 (sample SAMN12384724, study PRJNA508395) | human gut metagenome | isolation source: healthy gut D | host: Homo sapiens
CTAAAGACAATTTCCAATAGCGGGATTAAACGAATTTGTATATCTTTGCGTTTGATTTCCTTTGCGCCAGCGAGTGCAGCAAGCATCCACTCTCCCACAGGAGATAAACTAATCAAAACTGAAACTATGTAGCATACTACCAAAGGAGCTGTCGCTTCAAAGGTAACGTCATAGGGACAGAATAATGCTAATATTAGTCCGATGTTTAACAGGAAGAATATTAACGTGCCTAAGTTAGATAATCTAATTATTCTCCCTAATTTATGCCATATATCCATTGAGCCACCTCCTTTGAACAAACAAATTTAGGAAATCATACCTCAATCATCACTATTATTCTCGTATTTCCTGTCTTTGAAAAAATCAACCCAAAATGGATTTTCTTCATCAAATACTCTTTTTTGTTCTGGATTAAGAGCGTGGGGATAATCTCTAAAAAGATTAAAAATTTGTTTGCCATCAAAAGTAAAAAGTCTTTCGCCTACTTTATCTGACTTAGGCAACCAAGAGAACTTCAACTCATTATTATCGGACATAGCCACTCGCTCCTCTCATCTGTGCAGATTCATCAGTATTAATGTATCCTAAAAGGTCTAAAAATTCCGTATTGTTTTGCAAAGAATCCAAATCAATAAGATAGTTAGCGTACTCTCTTGATTGATTATCTTCGCAACCAAATCTTGAATATAACGCACTTAAAGTAAGGGGATGCCATCCGTTTTCGCTTGGAGTTCCGCTTTGTAGCTCTAAATATTGGTAAATACCCTCATTATTCAAACGAACCACAGCGGCGTGCGCTCCGGTAGCCATATAATATTGCCTTCCGCGTTCCATACCGGACATCAACCGTTCGGCGCACATCGTATCATCTGTTCCGCGTAAGATTACCGAGGTAACTCCGTCCATATTCGCAATTTGCTCGATTGATGACCTTGAAGAAAAAACCTCACGACTTTGACCATCCCTAAAATCATAAACAACGTACCCGGCTCTATTGCCAGCATAAGCAAATGCCAATGAAGAACATGAGCCTTCGGTCATATCGCCACCGCTTATGCTGCTAATAATTTGTTGCTCACTTCTTGCTGAAGAAGCAGGTTCGATTGGTCTATGTTCGACACCTTTTAATGCTTCGTTAATATTTTGGCTTCTATTAAAAATATTGGCAAAAAAACTACGACCACCATTAGAAGCAAGTGTTCTTGATGCTTCACTTGTTCCACTCGCTGTCTGTGCTTGATTTGATGAGTGTTCAAGGTTAGTGTCTTCATATTCTTGCAGACTCTTTGCAAGTGAACCAATAAATTTTTCACCTTTGAATAAGATTTTCAATATTTCATTTAAGGCTTTGCTACACTCTTGAACAACATCGCCTAATTCCTTATATTTTTGTCTTTCCACTCGCCATCAAGCTGCTGATATTTTCTCACTAAAGATAATCTCGTTGTCTCGATGCTCGATATAGCTGTTCTGACATTCTGCCAAGACTGTATTAGTTCAGCAACATCAGCATTCACATTGCCCACGAATACCCCTCCTTTGCTTTAGCTCATATGGCATTTTTGATGAGTTAGTTGAATAGTTTCCTGAGTTCACTTGCATTGGGAGTGATGTAAGGCTTCATCTGGAATGTGTTTTTAACACCATCTGTAAAGTAAACCGTGTTATCTCTCAAGCCCGCAACAGAAACATTTTCGATTAGGTTATCAGCATCATTAGTGCCAAGAGAGAAGATAATGCGTTCAGGGAATTTCGTAAGAATATTCTCTCCATAGTACATACACTCTCTTACGGATTGATACTCAAGCGATGTAACCACAAAGTGAATGCCGAAACCTGAGCCATCTTCAATCATTTTTATGAGTTTTTCACCTACGGTCATATTGTCATCGTTTCCTCTGTTTGCGAACATATTGTTTACGGCAGCAAATGGGTCTGCTGGATTGAATTCAGCCTCGGTTTCAGCTTCATTCGTATCAATAAACTCACTTTCGTCAATAACATCTCCCTTAAACATTGATTTTACAATATCCAAGAATTGGAGATTCTTGATTATAACGAAAATAACATCATCGCTATTCTGCTTTTTCCAAGATTGATAATTCTGATAAACCTCGTTAATAAATTTGATTATGTCGGCACGATCTTGAGCCACCCAAAAACGAGAGCAGCACTCACTAAGGACATCATAAAACCCTGCCGATCCGTCGTCTCCAACAAGTTTATCTCCATCAATGCAGTACACAGTTGCATTATGATTAAGTAGAGCAGAGATCGTATAGTTGCTGGAAATGGTATTAGCCATTCTTTCGTTAGATCCGCATATCAAAAGATTATGTTTCTTTTTCTTGTCAATACGAATAGCAAACGGAGGGGCAACCTTGATAAGCGTTCCCATATGCACCTGAACAGGAAGTTCATCGGTTGCACAGATATGTGCATCTCTGAAATAGTCTATCAGATTTGTAGTCCTACCCCCTTCAAATGTCTGTAAATTCGATGGCTGTTCCGCATATGTCTTACTGATCAGATCAAGGTAATACTTCTGCGTTTCATCGTCACAGTAAGCAGCTCGGAATCCTATATTGGGCTGCTCAGTATAGTCCAAATTCATCACGGCAGTGCCGATCGGTCCTTTCATCATTGCCAAAGCCTTAGTGTCGTTCTGATCTGAGAACAAATATCTTGCATCATTTTCGCCACATTTCAGTCCGATACGGATACGCATTTGCTCAATAGTACCATGTGACAAAGTGAGGTCAGAGATAACCTTTGTAGACTGAGTTGCCATAAGCAAATGAATACCAAAGGCACGACCTTCCGTAACAATTCTCTTTGTCAACTCAGCACAGTTCATAGCTACTTTTCGGTTAGTAGAGTCATTGAACAATATCTGGAACTCGTCCATAATAACCAAAATTCTCGGTAAAGGTTGTCCCGTTGCCTGAGTGTATCCTTTAAGGCTTGTCTGTCCAGCATTTTTGAATAGTGATCCCCGATGTTCCATTTCTGCAACAAGGTTTTCAAGAATGCTCTCGCCAAACTCCTGCATTGCATCCAGCGCGAGAAGTTGAATGTGAGGGAGTTTAACTGACTCATAAATCTTGAACTCTGTTCCACTCTTGAAATCCATCAGGTACAAGTGGAGCTGATCAGGACTGTAATGCAGCATACTACTCATTATTAAAGTGTGGAGCAGAGTGGATTTACCAGAACCCGTTGCACCAGCAATAAGACCATGATGTGATGAGCCTTCGCCAACGGTAATACTGATTATGCTATCTCCATCGCCAACCCCGACAGGAATCCGCATAGATTTTGATGAGTCGAGCGAAAACAAATCCTTAGAGATTATATCCTTGAAGGATAGTCCCTGTTTCTTAATTGTTTCGCTCTTGTTAATGTAGTCACCAATGAAACTATCCACGGCATTATAGGACAGCAGTTCTGGTATATTGATTTGCAAATTATATGGAAGTAAGCTGTAATGCCCATCTTTGTAGTCGATAGAGGCACAGAACCGTGAAATCTGTTCCAGCCGTTCATCAATGCTTTCGTAGCGTGAGAATGTGATGCTCGGATTGTAACAGATCATTGTAAACACGCCGCACTTATTTCCATTTCTCAAAATGTTTGTCAGAAGATCAATACTTCTACCGTCCATTCCGCTTGGAAAATCATACAAGACCAAGAGCGTAACCGGCTCTGCTCTGTTTGGAGTGTTTAAGTTATAGTCAAGAATGTCTTTGTATCTGTTTCCTAATTTCTCCTGAATGAATTCATCGATCTGGGAATTGATTTTTTGCAATCGATCATACATTGCTTCTTGGCTTGTGTATATCTTTTGATCGAATGTTTCAGGAGAGCGTTTACGGAAATCAAGGAAGGGAATAATGCTGTTCCCGCGCTGCTCACTATCAAAAACACATACATTAACTTTCGTAACAGGCATAAAGGAAAGAAAACTCCATATGACATGATGCGTAAAGTCAAGCATTCCCTTACTGTTTGTCTCTGGACAATTCAGAAACAAATTAAACGAGTTACGAAGGTCAAAAGTGAGTGGAAGTTCAACAAAGGAAGAGTTCTCTGTTTCCGCTTTACGCTCCGTTCCAAACTTGGTAATAATGTGCTGATAACCAATACTGTCAGAAAATACATCTGCTGGATATAACACATTACCTAACGTAACAAGTGAAGGAAATACGGAATTGATTTCTGGAACTTGAGCATAGTTTTTCTCATAGTTCTTCATCATGTCACAAATCAACTCAATATGGGCATCCAACTCTATTGAATCTCTTGCCTCAATGAGCGTCCTAATAAGCGGGGAGAATGCGATGCCACGATTTTTTATTCCTTCAAAAATCAACATATATTTACTAAAGAACTTTGCAAACTCAATCTTATCAGGCATTGCATAGTAGACGAGGGGAAGACCACGCAACACAAAATTCTCACCGTTCTGATTGATAACTGTGGATAAGTCAATAATTGACTGCAAGCTTTGTTGATACTCTCTTGAACGGGTGTTATCGGGATCAGGCAGATAAGAAATAACTGTATAGATTCCACACTTGCTTCCATTGCGTAGAATATTTCTAAGTTCTGCAAGGGTACGCTCATCAAATCCTCTTGGGAAATCATAGAGCATAATCAACTCTACATTCAGATTGTAGTCAGGCGTACTTTGTGCATAATCGAAAATCGTATCGTACTGATTGCCAAGCCTATCTTGAAGGATGTTCTCAATTTTTTCATTCAGCATACCGATTTTAGCTGCTATTTCGTCTTTGCTTATGTATATTCGTTCGCCAAATAACTCAGGCAGCTTTTTCTTCGCATCAAAGAAAGGCGATATGCTATTACCACGATTCTCAGGATCAACAATGGTATAGGTTAGTTTCTCGACCGGACATGACGAAAGCAGACCATACATAATTGCGTGTGTGAAAGCCTGCATCATAGAATTATTGCTATTGTCGTTTGCAATCAGCCACACAGGGGCATTTCTTGTGGACATCATGATCGGCAGTCTGATAGAGCTATCTACCAAAAGTTTTGAGCATTTCTCCTTAATGATAGAAGCGACAATTTTAGATTGCACAAAGAAGTCAACCGGATAATCAACATAGCACATATTTAGGACTTCATCCTGAATCTCATTCGATGCGTTTACCTTATGCACCACTTTCGCATAGCTCATCATAATGGCGTACAAATAGTCAACAAACTCGTCCGGCAACACATTATCGAGGTCAGTGCAAATTTTATCCGCAATACTGTCCAGAGTATTGGAGTGAGTATTTTCAAAAGATGCAAGTTCAGTTTTGTGTCGCTCTACCATGCTGCCACGCTGAGTAAAATACTGCTCCTTTAGGGCAGCAAGGTTTTCCTCTGTTAAAGGAGGCAACATTTCCTCAATTTCTCTAACAAAGGCTGCTACAGTATTTCTAAGGATGATTAGCTCTTGATAGTCTTTCTTTCTTTGACTTGAGAATATATAGTTCAGCCCATTGATAAGACCGGGAAGAATATCCTCAGAGTATTTCTTAAAAAGCACATTGAAGCTTTCCTTAATTTTGCCGAGCGTTTGGAAATAATCCGTTGCATCATCATAAGCATCACTCGTTGTGTCTGCTAAGAGTTCTTCTTTCTTCTTCTTAGTTTTGACATAATACTTATCTACCTTTGACAGCTTTTCGTCCAGCTTGTCAATTTCCGCGAGTATTCTCTTCGCATCTGCAATGGTTTGCTTAGATTTGTTCTGAACGGAAGTACAGTTCGCGTTATATGTGCTATCCAGATTTGACAAAGCACTACTATGCCTATTTAGGAGCAGTCTTTTATCCTTGTCATAATTCGTCTGTGTAGTGTTGATTAGGGTTTCCGCACTTTCGGCAAACGCATTTAAGTCTGCGATCAAAGCTATGATTTCGCTCTGAGCTAAAGCTTTCATATACGCGCCATCCTTTCTCCTAAATAGGGTTAAGTATTACTTTTCTTCCAATTCAAAACTGCACTTGCCAGCACAGTCCTTGCCGAAACCGACCACCAAAGAAGTAGTAACTTGCAGCGGATAGCTGAATATTTCTACCATTTCTCCACCAATCGCCGGATCGCTCGTATTACAGATGAGCGTATACTGTTTCAAGTTGTTCAGCAAACGAGGTATATATCCTTCGTTTGTAGAGTTCAAGATGTCAATTATCAGCTTGATGCCGATGCTGGTAATAAAGTTTATATCCACAGAAATGCCAGGCTCAAATTTCACACTCTCGACATTTTCTTGATTAGAGTAAACATGATGATTAGCCTCTACGCGCCCTGACAAATCACCGCTACCCAATGCACACTTGTAGCAAGGCATATTTTTGTTTGGAATATGGTAAAATATTTCACCGGCATATGCTCTTTCCCAAAAGCCGATAGAGATAAATGCTGCGTCAAAATAAATTGCAATTTTATTAGCATATACATCAGCAGTTCGGTTATCTCCGCACCCCACAAAAATGGTTTCATTTGGAGCGCACATATTATCAAGCATTTCTTTAGGAATGTTTTGAATTATCCCTCCGAAAGTCTCAATTTGAGCTTTAGGATTGATATTGAGTATCCTTCGCTTTAATGCATTTACTTTTAAGTCCCCAACATCCTCAATACCGCATTGATGTCGGCACACATTATGATACTCAAGTGTGTCTGCATCACACAGAACATACTTCTCAACGCCAGCTCTCGCTAACTCCAATGCGACCAGACTTCCAACAGATCCGCATCCAATAATAACTGCACACTTTTTCTTCATAACATCCGTTTCAAGAATACCTTTGTTTCTTGAAAAAATGCTTTGATACAAGCCGTATGACTCAGTTACAACCTTTTCACCACACCAATAAAAGTCAATGGCATCATGTGTGATTATGCCGCAAAATCCATCTGGGGTAGGTGTGCTGCCCTCAGCAAGAACATCTCCAAGATATTCACCGCGATTGGCAATTTCAGTTGGAAACACATTAAATATGCCAGTGTCCTCAAAATATTTGCCAAAAAGCTTAACGCATTCTTTATTCCGAAGTTGTTCCTCAGAAATAAAAACTGTAAGAGGTATATCTTCTCCAAAGAAGTTTTGTGGTCTTTTGAATTCCATGTTCTTATTCCTCGTTTCTGCTAAGTCTAATTATCTTGACAACGGAGTCTATAACTCCGGCTTGTTTTCTATGTCGAGCATTGCGTTCAGAATCATCCCTTTCAGCTTTGGCTTTACCAAATGCTTCTGTGAAAAGACCTTTGCGATAGGCATAGGATCTGTTGTTATAGGAAAGCACAACTGTAGATTCTAAGACATTGAGTGCAAAAAAAAGCTTCGTTGTTTTGTCTATTGCTTCCTGATAGACGGTAAGACTGTTATAGTCATTTTCAGAAATGACTGTTTCGATACCAAGCGTATCTGCCATAAATGTCAGATCATCAATAAGCTCGTCAATAAGCACTTCTCGTAAATGTTCTTTTTCTCGCTGGTATGAACTCCCCCGCTGGTACAGGTATTGTGTCATTGTTTTCAAGTTTTGTATACTCAACATCTTTCAACTGAGGCAGAATAAAAGTCATAAAGGATGCCAAGCTGACCGATTTATGGTATCCCTCGGCAGAACTACCTCTCATAGCGGACGGACGCATAATGTTCTTCATAATGTCGGCAAATTTCTCAGGGGTTTTGAATTTTAGCAATTCATCAGGGATGAGATTGTCACCAACATCATATCGTATTTTTTTGTAGCGACATGGCTTGTCCACATGATACATAGTAATCCTGAATGTCGGATCAATGTTCACTAACGCGGAGATTGCCCCCTCGTTTCTCATAGCAGCATACTTTGCGTTTGTTCCGTCATCAGTAGACGAGAACTGATCGAGAGAACCGGGGTGTCGATGCCACAGTCCGATCAGAGCGAGTTGCCTATCATATAAATTTGCAATCTTGTTTATTAAGTGCTGAGTATATTTTTGATCATATTCAAAATAAGCAACCTGAAAGATTGAATTGGGACCGGGGTCTATGGCTTCGATTACATACCATGTATCGTCCTGAACAGTTCTAAAAACAAACCACCGGTTTCCGTTTTAATCTTCTCAGTTGTTTCAGCCAAAACAGAAGCGTATGCTCTGTTAGAAAAAACTACCCTCATTGAGAAACCTCCAAGCCCAAAATATAACCTCCAAACTCTCGTTGCGGTTGCAAGAGAGTTTGGAGGTTAATACTTAGTAATTACCTTCCATTGCGACATCGTCGCCTATCTCACCGTTTAACCACATCTCACACAGAATAATCCATTTACAAGCCCAACTCAGCGCAGATGCAGCCGAAGTGGACTGTGTTTTATCGCCCTTAAAATATTTGGGATCAGCAGTGCAGATAAAATATTCCTCGTTGCGACCAAACTGATCTCTGTAAATGTGAGGCAAACCAAGACCGAAACCTCTACGACATACTTCATCGTAGTTGTTGTTATAGGTTTCCATGATGATCGGCATCATTTTCTCAGCAACATCTTTAAGTCTCGGATTAAGCGGAAGAATCTGAACGGTGCCTCCATATTCGTTCGCACTACCTACATGGGGATGTGTGTTTTTATATATGAGCATAATGTCCCATATCATTCCACCCTCGCCGGTGGGCTGAACTTTGCCCCTCCAATATAGTCTTCCTGAGCCGTCTTGAAGCTGATTGATCGTAAAAGAGGGGAAAAACTTTTTCATTGCGGCAACTTCCATCTGATAAAGTTGCGGATCGCTTTGATACCAATAGTAAGCCATCGCTTTTCCCCTTATGCTAACTTGCCATCTGGAACCTGAATACCGGACAAGCCCTGATCCGTAGCATCTTCCTTCTTTTCCACTTCGCCGCTTGCAGTAACCACAACCGGCTCTCCGCTGCGTAAAGCTTCTGCCAACGCTCTTCTTCTCGCTGCAACGGCATCACTGTTCGGCATATTAGGTACATTGTTGTTATCCATTTTATGATTCCTCCTATAAACTTAGGCAGCAAAACTTCTGATGATCTCGCCATTCTCGTTGATGGAAGCAACACAACCTCTGAGAACTGCTTCTGCGCCTTCCTCACCCTGTTCCTGCACCATACGAGCATACGAGTTATCAGCAAGTTCACTCTTCTGATTGAGAAGTGTTTCAATGTCAACACCTCTATTTTGATTGCGAATTAGAGTGTATTCCATGTAGTCAGCCATTTGCGCCAATGCTGCTTTATCTGACTCAATAAAGCCGGAAGTTCTCTTCAAATAAATGATGTACTGAATTGTATTGGAAATTGTCACCCAAATACACTTAAATACAATCACAATAATCTGGAATATGATCGAAAGCACTGTAAGAATGCCAAACTGTCCAGCAAATGCGATCTTGATTACTTCCCAAGTGAGTGAAAAGAACGCCTTCAGCGCACTCAAGAACACACCACCGATACAGGCGCAAATTAAGCCTGACACAAAACCAGCACCGATATCACCGGACTCTATGCCAGCAGACATACCAACGATGAAGCCGAGCACCATACCAACGATAGAAAGAATAAACTGAAACTTGATCTTATTCTTATTTCGAGTCAATTCTGCTACATTCTCGGCAACTAATTGCTGGCAGCAATCGTAGCAAAGAGCTTGTCCTGCATATTCATCGTTCGTAACGCCGTAGTTATCAAAGCAGTCCTGACAGATAAACTTGCCACACCTTGCGCATTTTGCAACAGCAGGCTCATCCTTGTGATAGTAGCACGCAGGACCATTGAATGTCGGCTTCGTGTCAGCAGGGGGAGTAAAGGTAGGTGTTGGCGGTGTAAAAGTCGGAACCGCGTCAGCACCACCGGTTGTTTTCATTTGTCCATTATCCATATGTAGAACCTCCATATCTCTCAACCTATAAACAGGTTAGAATTTCACTTTATTGTATTGGTCTAAAGATTGAGCCAATTTCTCCAACTTTGGCAAGGCTGCGTTCAGGGTATCAATCGGTGTCGCTGTTAATCGTGCAATCTGCTGCATTAACATATTGAATTGAGCCGCTTGAGCATCGTCCCAGTTGGATGTTGCGGACATTCCCGTCTTAATACCACTACTGATTCTCTCAATATCTCGAATGGTATTTGAAATGTCTTTCTTCATCTCCCTAATTGTTTCGGGAGAAGCTTTTACTGCCATACTGCTTTACCTCCCTTACAAATTGACTTGCTCATATTCGCTGACAGCTTTAAGCAAATCGTTAAGTTTAACCATACATTCCTGCAATTCAGAAATGGGTTTTGTTAGAGCACTGCAACATTCTTCAACAATGCCTCCTAACGCTGCATACTTTTGGTCTTTCCAACCTCCAGAACCGGCTTGCTGATAGCTTCTTTGCAGATTTCTGGATGCGCTTTCCAATTCGTGTATAGATGTCTTGCAACATCCGATACCGCCTTGAATCGCAGCACTTTCAACAGATACACCGCTTGCCATTTTTAGACCTCCTAACTTGAGTTTTTATTGTTACAGGCATTGCCTAAAACAATCAAAGAGATGTGTTCAGATATTCCTCAATGCTCGTCATGCATTTTTCAACTGCATTTGCGCTCTTTTGAGTCTTATCTGATGAGCTGCATTCAAATTTCTTAGTTGCCGCAACATATGCGTTCAGATCACCTTCAACTCGGCTATACGCCGTATTCATTCTCTCCAACTTATCCTTCATCTTGTTGTAACGATTCTTTTGAACTGCGAGATCGCTTTCGCATTGCGACTTTTGTGATTTTGCATTACTAATCGTTTGCTGCAATTCTGCTTTCTTATTCTCTGCATTTTGCAATTCATTTTCTAATTTGTCACGCTCTGACTCACATTGAGAAACCTGATTACTCAATGCGTTAATTTGAGCTTGGATTTGCTGACGCTGGTCATCATCTTCCACATTAGAGAGTTGTGAGCGTAATGAAGCAATTTGCGCTTTCAAAGATGAAATCCTTGAATTAAGACCACGAATAGTATTCTGAATTTGGGGAATCCTTGAAACAAGCGAGTTATACTCATTTGTCGCATGAGAGATCCTTGCATCCAGATCGGCAATTTGCTTCTCAAGGGCTACCATTTGTCCCTCAACCTGAGCAATCTCCGATTTGGCTTGTCCGATATGTGCTTTGCATTCCTGCATAACTGCATCGGCATTATTAGCTGATCGGAGCGCAATTCCTTCAATGTCGGCTTGGAAAGTGGTCAAAGCATTTTTTACAGTTTGTAATGCTTCAGTTGATACATCTACCACGCAATGACCTCCTAATACTTTTCTGCCGCGATCTTTGTGAATTTGTCGATTGATGCACAGCACCTATCACCGGCAACCATAATCTCCTTTGACTGATTCGCTATTTCGCTCACAGAAGCAGATAATTCGGAGAACTTTTCATCTTTCCATAGTGATGATGCCCTGCTAATGCCCCCACTCAGATGCTTTATAGAGGACTGAAATAGCTGCATTTCCTTTTTTATATTCTCAGAACCCATACTCATTCATCACCCACTTGATCCATCTTTCCACTTAACCAACACTCATCCAAACGATAAGGAAAAGCTTCAAGTTGTCGGATGGTGTAGTGCGTATTGGGATTATAGTCAAAAAAATAGAATTAAGGACATATAAGTGCACCAACTCATTTTTCGTTTCTGCATCTCTACCGCATTATATGTCTGTCTCGATACACCAATAGCATTAGCAATCTCATCCTGAGTAGCTTTAGCAGCTCCCCTTAGCGCAGGAAGTTCTCTTGTTAAACGAGCTATAAGCTGGTCTTTTTCTTCAGGAGTGAAATACCAATACTCCATATATTTTTTCTCCCACTCGCTTGGCTCATTTAATCCTTCCTTTTCGTGAAGTATGTCACTTGAAGAAGCCGACTTCGACTGTAAATGACTTATAATATTATACATGATGTTGTCGGATTTGTCAATATGTCAGCCGAAAAAGTCGAAAAGAATCCATTTCTTCTTTCCAAGTTGCTGAGAGGGCGCACGAATATCAGGATAATAACCCTTTTATGCCTCCTTATTGCCGTCAGTTTCCGTCAGCATACAAATAATAATTGGAGGAATAAGCTAATGTCAAAAAAAGGCGAAAACATCTACAAGCGAAAAGATGACAGATGGGAAGGAAGGTACATCAAGTATTATGATGAGAACTCCAAACCAAAAAATGGATACATCTATGCAAAGACTTACGGCGAGGTGAAGAGCAAGCTCATAGAGAAAAAGAGTGTGTTTGGTAAAAGTGTTGCAGAACTTAGAGGTCAGGATTGTTCTTACTCCGATGTATTAGACGCTTGGCTGCAATCGACAAGAATAAACATAAAGGAATCCACATATGCAAGATATACTCATTTAGTTGAAACGCATATTCGCCCTTGCTTGGGGAAATACCTGTTGTCTAAAATCAGTACACAGTTAGTTGAAGGATTTATAGAGAAAAAACTTAACGAAGGAAGGCTTGATCACAAGGGAGGACTATCGGCAAAAACTGTAACCGACATTTTGATAGTTCTAAAAAGCACAATGGAATATGCTAAGTATAATAATTTCCCCGTAATATGTAATCTAAGCAAATTATCTGTAAAGCATAAGGAAAAAGAAATGAGAGTCTTGTCTGTGAAAGAGCAAGATGAACTTGTTCGTGTTCTGCTTGATGAAATGGATATATGCAAATTTGGTGTCTTACTTTCGCTATACACGGGGATCCGCATAGGAGAGCTTTGCGCACTCCAATGGGAAGATATTGATATTGCATCATCAATACTCAAAGTGAGAAAAACAATGCAGCGGATTCAAGAAACCAATAAGGGAGTTGCCCAAAAGACAAAAAAGTAATTATCACTGGGCCTAAAACCAAATGCTCACTCCGCGAAATTCCTTTGCCCTCATTTCTTGTAGCCTTTGCTATCCGATTCAAGTCCCATGCAAAGGCTTATGTTTTATCTGGTGAAAAGAACAAATATATTGAGCCACGAACAATGCAAAATTACTTCAAAAAATATGTTAGTCTGGCTGGCATTGATTCTGCCAACTATCATTCCCTGAGACACACATTCGCCACAAGATGCGTAGAGATCGGTTTTGAGATAAAAACTTTGAGTGAAATACTTGGTCATGCCAATGTAAACATTACACTCAATAGATATGTTCACTCTTCGTTTGAACTCAAGTGTGATAATATGAACAAGCTCGCACTTAATATTTAGCGCCGTCAAAAAACCGTCATCCAACAGCTCAAAAGCCTTGAAATATAGGGCATTTGAGCTGTTTTTTCATCAAGTGACATACTTTACGAAAGAAACTGCAAATGCAGGTGCAAAAAAAAGCACCTGCATTTTTTACTTTCTTGCAATATTGATAACCGTTACCTTTTTAGTTTTCGCATAGTTTGCCGTGTATGCTGTTCCACCGCTATTTTCTGAAAGATAGCAGACACAAACGCTACTATTGTCAACCAGATGGCGATTCCTTTTGAACATACATCCTCTCGAATACTTTTTGAGAAACATATACCACTTTATTTGCAAGACCTTTTATTCTCTCGTATTCTTCGGTGTCCGCTGTACTCCATCCCCGTGTCTGCGAAACGCAAGGAAGAACGAGGATGAGCCGAATGTCAGGATATGAAGATTGTAATTTCAAGACGGTCTGCGCTGCCATTGTATCAAAACCCAATGCGCCACCAGCACCAAAGTATAAATATCCCTCGTTGATTAGATCAACCACTGTTTCCTCAAGCCGCCGCGTAACTATCTCATATAGTTCCGGCGGAATTTTTCTGTGTCCAGAGAAGCAAACTGTAAATTTTTTTATAACTTTCGCCTCCATGTGGGTATACACATCTATTATACTCCATCGACATCTCCGCCGCCTTGAGGTAGTTTTCCTTCTCAAGAGCCACCATCCAACTTTCCTTGCTGATACCGAGCATTCC
>VOFE01002483.1_pt1 | contig 14001 bp, 22 predicted proteins | sample 5384071 | NCBI WGS metagenome assembly VOFE01 (sample SAMN12384724, study PRJNA508395) | human gut metagenome | isolation source: healthy gut D | host: Homo sapiens
GGTCCGCAATGTTTTGATATCCTCCCAAGTATATTCTATCTCTGCACAAACGGTAGCTTCATTGGTATCGTACCGTTGCGCGACTTGTTCCAATATTTTGTCTTCCATTTCTTTGCTCTGCCTCTCTTGGAATATTAAGTTCCAATTACATGCATATTCTAGGATGTGTTACTAATAACACATGTGTAACTTCTTAGGACTTACGCTTTTATTGTAATCGGTTACACTTAATATGTCAAACTAATTCGCACATTTTTTAATAAAGGCAGTGTAGTATGGAAGCATACGGAAAGATTGCATTCACTTGGAAGAACTGCTTGCTGACAGAAAAATAAGTAAGAAAAAATTCAGCGAGCTGGCGCACATGCAGAGGACCCAAATCAACAATTACTGTAAAACCGTTTGACACGATTTGATGCAGACGTTCTTGCCAGAATGTGTACTGTGCTGAATTGCCAGCCCGGAGACATCCTGACTTTCGTTCCGTTTTCCCGCAGGAGGATTCGGAACAGAAAAAATGGTGGCCGACAAAAGAGGAGGAAGCATGCGCTTTCTCCTCTTTTGTCCCAATTAAACGCCTGAATACGTTCCTTTTCCCCTTGCATGTGACGCAGCGTCATCAAGTATAATGATGAACAGGAGGTATCGTATGGAATATGATAAGAAATTGCCGCAGGACTATATGACCGTGGGAGAGATGGCAAAGAAAATGGGGTGACGGTCCGCACACTGCAGTACTATGACAAACAGGGCTGCTCTCCCCTCAGCAGAAAGCGAGGGAGGCCGCAGGCTGTACACCGACAGGGATATGATCCTTCTGCATCAGATTCTCTCCTTGAAGCATCTGGGCTTTTCCCTGGACGCCATCAAAAACCATCTGACCGCGCTGGAAACACCGGCCGACGTAGCCGCAGCGCTTACCGAACAGGCATCCGTTCTGCGGAGAAAAAATCGAGACGCTGTCCGAATCCCTGCAGGCTATAGAGGCTTTGAAGACCGAAGTACTGCAGATGCAATCAGTGGATTTTTAAAAGTATGCCGATATCATCGTGAATTTGCAGATGAAAACGAATCCTACTGGCTGATCAAGTATTTCGACGACAAAACGCTGGACCATATCAGGAACCACTTTGACAAGGACAGCGGCCTCAGGATGATCGCCACCTTACCCGGCTCAATGACCGGGCAATTGAGCTTCAGGCGGAGGGCATACCCCCTCAAAGCGATAAAGGCCGGGCGCTTGCCGAAGAATTTTGGAATATGATTCAGGAGTTTACCGCCGGGGATGAGAGCCTTCTGAAAACCTGATGGAGATCGGCAGCTTCGATGGGCTGGATGATGAATGGAAGGTCAGGCAGACCTCTGCCAACGCCTATCTCTTGGCCCGGCCCTGGACGCCTATCTTACAGAACTGGGAATCAACCCCTTTGAGGAGGATCGGGAATGAGCTATGCCGTGAAGGTTGAAAAACCTCAAAAAGAGCTATGGAGATCATACCGTGCTGAAGGGCCTGAGCTTTCACGTGAAAAAGGCGAAGTCTTCGCACTGCTAGGAGGAAACGGCGCCGGAAAACCACCGCCCTGGAATGTGGAGGGCCTTCGCCGGTATGACAGCGGCGCCATCGCCGTCAACGGCAGGGTGGGAATTCAGCTGCAGTCGTCGTCCCTTCCAGCCCACATCCGGCCGCTGGAGGCCGTACGGCTGTTTGCAGAATGGAACCGTGTAAAGGCCGATACCGCCACCCCTTGCCGCCCTTTGGGATCAACAGCTTTGCAAAAAGCAGTATCTGGAGCTGTCTACCGGACAAAAACGCCGCCTCCACCTTGCCCTGGCACTTCTTGGCGATCCGAGCTCCTCTTTCTGGATGAGCCGACCGCCGGGCTGGATGTGGAGGGCAGGGTTTCCCTGCACAGTCAGATCCGCCGCCTGAAAGCAGAGGGAAAAACCATTCTGCTTGCCAGCCACGACATGGCCGAGGTGGAGAGCTTGTGCGACCGTCTGGCCATTTTAAAAGACGGAAGCCTTGTTTTTTGCGGCACCGCCGCAGAGCTGACGGCAAAATCCGGCAGCCGCTACACCATCTCCATTAAAACCGAGCAGGGTGACGAAAGCTTCTTTGCCGACAACATTGCAGACGCAATGCTGGACCTGCTGGAGGGGTACCGGCAGAAGGGCATCGCCGTACTGGATATTAAACAGACCGTGGAACGCTGGAACAGCATTTCATGGAGCTGACAGGAGGGAACAGCAATGAAGGCTTTTTCTCTATGGGACTGCGCTGCAGTGGAGGCTGGATCTCCGCAGCAAATCACTTTTGATCACCTGCTATGTGGTCCCGCTTTTGTTCTATGCCCTGATGGGCGGAATTTTCACCTCTATCAATCCGGAATCCAAAGCCACCTTGATACAATCCATGACTGTGATGGGTGTGTCGATGGGAGCGTTGATCGGCCTCCCGCCCTCGCTTGTGGAGCATTACGGCAGTGACGTCAAGAAATGTACAGTGCCAACGGGGTACCCCTGTATCTGGGAATCCTCTATGTCTCTCTCTGCATTTCTCCATCTGCTGATCATGTGCGGGGGGTGATCACGCTTACCGCTCCCTTTGTTTTCGACGCTTCACTTCCCAGAAACCTGCCTCTATACTTCGGTTCGCTTGCGGTTTTTCCTTTTGCAGTGTCTCTGAGTGCGGATGCGCCCTGGGACTGTGCGTAAAAAGCCAGGCAAAGCTCGCCATGTTTTCCCAGCTGATTTTTCTGCCCTCCATCATGCTGTCCGGGATTCTGTTTCCCATCAGCCTGCTTCCTCGTTTTTCTCGCATCTGCAGGAAAAATATTTCCTGCAGCCTGGGGATACCGTATGATGACGGAGGAAGGCGTTTATTGGCAGAACCTGCTGCCGCTGGCGGTTCTTTGTCGGCCGCCGTATTACTCTGTACTTTTTGCTGAAAAGACTGCAAAAGAATAGAGCGCTTTTTCCGATGGAAAGAAAGGTTGAAAGAAGAAGCAGAGGCTGCAATTTGCTTTGCAGCCTCTGCTTCTTCTTATGAATTCAGAAAACGCCTTATGCCTTCCAAACTCTGGTCCGGATCCGTTCCAACCTGCAGGAACAGGTTATTTTGCCACAATGTTCACCAGCTTGCCGGGGACATAGATCCCTTGACCACGGTCTTTCCCGCAATTTCCGCGGAAATTTTCGGGTCAGCCTTGGCTGCGGCTATGGCCTCATCTTTCTGAATGTCAGCGGATACATTCAGGCGGGACCGCACCTTTCCACACACCTGTACCACGATTTCCACCGTATCATCCTTGCACTTCTCTTCATCGTATTCCGGCCATGTCTGCTGGGCTACCAGGCCCTCGCCCAAGCCGCAGAGCGCCCACATTTCCTCAGTGATATGGGGGCAAAAAGGATTGAGCAGGATGGTGAAAAGCCGGAGCTCTTCTTTTGTGATATCTCCCTTCTCGCTGACCGCATTCATCAGGGTCATCAGAGCGGCGATGGCAGTGTTGAATTTCAGAATTTCCGTGTCCTCACTGACCTTTTTGATCGTCTTATGGAACACGCCTTCCAACTCTTTGCGGACGCCCTTTTCCCGGGAAATGATATTCTGCAGGTTCCAGTAACGCTCCACAAAGCGGCGGCAGCCCTTGATACCCGCGTTGCTCCAGGGGGCGGCCTTTTCAAAATCCCCCAATGAACATCTCGTACAGGCGGTATGCCAGGAAACGGCTGTACAGCAGGTGCAGAAAGGGTACAGCAGGTATGCTCCATCCCGCCGTTGTACCAGTCCACCGGCATCCAGTACTCCAGCGCCTCCTTGGAGGCCAGCTGCTCTTTATTATGCGGATCGCAGTAGCGCAGGAAGTACCAGGAGGAACCGGCCCACTGGGGCATGGTGTCCGTCTCCCGCTTGGCGGGGCCGCCGCAGTGCGGGCAGGTGGTGTTCACCCACTCGTCCATGGCGGCAAGGGGGACTCGCCCGTCTCGGTGGGCTCGTAGGAGTCCACCTCCGGCAGCCTCAGGGGCAGTTCGCTTTCTGGGATGGGGACATAGCCGCACTTGGGACAGTGGACAATGGGAATGGGTTCCCCCCAGTAGCGCTGGCGGGGAGAATACCCAGTCACGCAGTTTATAATTGACCTTGCTGTGGCCGATGCCCTTCTCGGTAAGCCACTCGGTAATTTTCTTTTTCGCCTCCTCCACGGACAGGCCGTTAAGGAAGCCGGAGTTCACCATGGTGCCGGTAGCGCAGTCGGTAAACGCCTCCTTCGTGACGTCGCCGCCTGCCACCACCTCAATAATGGGGAGGCCGAATACCTGGGCGAAGGCGAAGTCGCGTTCGTCATGGGCCGGAACGGCCATGATCGCTCCGGTGCCGTAGGACATCAGCACGTAGTCGGAGATAAAAATGGGGATTTCCTTCCCGTTTACGGGGTTCACGGCCGTCACGCCGTCCAGCCGCACGCCGGACTTTTCCTTGACAAGCTCCGTCCGCTCGAAGTCGGACTTTCTGGCCGCCTGCTCACGGTAGCGGACCGCCTCGTCATAATTTGCCAGCTTGTCCTTCCATTTGTCGAGATACGGGTGCTCCGGCGAAATAACCATATAAGTAGCGCCGAATAAGGTATCCGGCCGTGTGGTATACACGGTCAGGTCGTCGCCGGCAGAGGTTTTGAAATCCACCTCGGCGCCGGTGGAGCGGCCGATCCAGTTCCTCTGGCTGGTTTTTACCCGTTCGATATAGTCCACGTCGTCCAAATCGTCCAGCAGGCGCTGGGCGTACTCGGTAATTTTTAACATCCACTGGCTTTTTACCTTGTGAATCACTTCGCCGCCGCAGCGCTCGCACACGCCGTCCACGACCTCCTCGTTGGCCAGGACGATCTTGCAGGAGGTGCAGAAGTTGACGGACATCTCCTTTTTTATAGGCAAGGCCATGCTTGTAGAGCTGCAAAAAGATCCACTGGGTCCACTTGTAGTAAGCGGGATCGGTGGTGTTTACCTCCCGGTCCCAGTCGAACGAGAGGCCCAGGGCCTGCAGCTGCTTTTTAAAGCGGGCGACATTGTCCCGCGTGACAATTTCCGGATGGATGTGGTTCTTGATGGCGTAGTTCTCCGTGGGCAGGCCGAAGGCGTCAAACCCGATGGGGAACAGAACGTTGTAGCCCTCCATGCGCTTTTTGCGCGACACCACGTCCAGGGCGGTATAGGAACGGGGATGGCCCACGTGCAGCCCCTGTCCCGAAGGGTACGGGAACTCCACCAGGGCATAGAACTTGGGCAGGGTGTAGTCGTCCTTCGCAGCGAAGGCCTTCTCCTCCCCCGCTTCTGCCATTTCGCCTCTACCGGCTTAAAATCGTATTTCATTCTGCTTCCTCCCCTTTTAACAGCCCGGCCACGTCCACCGGCTTGCCGTCGCTCCACAGCTTGTCGAGATTGTAAAATTCCCGCGATTCGGGCTGGAAAACGTGCACGACCACACTGCCGTAGTCAAGCAGGATCCATGCGGCAGAACCGTAGCCCTCCCTGCGGGCGGGCTCCACCCCCTGCTGGCTGAGCTGATAGTCCACCTCGTCCGCCAGCGCCTTCACCTGGGTGGTGCTGGTGCCGGTGGCAAGCACAAAGTAGTCGGCCAGAATGGAGAGGTCGCCGATGGCAAGCACACGCAGATCCTGCGCCTTTTGCCGTCCAGCGCCTTCGCCGCTGTCAGCATAATCTCTTTCGGATTCATAGACGGTTTTCCTTTCCTAATCATTTTTGCCAGAGGAGGACGAGGACGAGGACGAAGAGGACTCGTCCTCCTTGTAGGAGATGCTGCCGCTGCCCGGCTTCTCCCCGCTTAGGATATCCTCAATGGTGTTGCCGTTGTCGTCAAGATAGGCGGTGGTGTTCGCCTTCTCCACAATTTGCAGCTCGTCCGCCGGGACAGGATCCGTATAGGTGCGGAACTTGGCGTTGAGCAGCAGGGCCAGTTCCTCCTTATGGGCGGTGTAGTAGCTGTAGCTGGGGCCATACCCCTCCCCGGGGATCATATACATCTCCACCTTGCTTAAATCAAGCCCGTGGGCGCGCGACGCAAGGCTGAGCAGGTCGTTTAAAGTGAAGTTTGTGGTGAATTCGCCGAACACAGAGGTCACAAGGTTCATCAAATCGCCGCTGTCCAGCTTGGTCAGCTGATCCGCCAGCGCCGACACAAAAATACGCTGCATGTTCTGGATACGGCCCACGTCGCCTGTGACAAAGCCGCTGCGGTAGCGCACAAACCACTCGGCATGGACACCGTCCAGCGTCTGGCGCCCCTCGTAAATCCAGTAGCCGGTGCCCGCCTTCGGGAACTCGAAGCTGAAGGGCACGTCCACCTCCACGCCGCCGATGGCGTCAATGGCGCGGCGGAAGCCGTCCATGGTGATGGTGACGTAGTAGTCAATCGGCAGCTGCAGGTCGTCCGCCAGCTCATTGGCAAGGCCGATGATCCGGTTTTTCTCATCTGTGTGGCCGTAGATGGTATTCATTTTGTGGAAGGAGTTTGCATCCGTCCAGGTGTCCCCTGGGGATCTGAAGGATGCGCACCTCGTTATTTTCAAGGTCGTAATGGGCAATCATCATCACGTCCGTCAGCATCTGGTTGCGCTCCTCACTGTTGTCGATGCCCACAATGAGGATGTTGATGTACTTCTCACCCACGAAGGGGTCGGTATTGCTGATGAGCCCCTCGTCCCCGCCGAACCACTTGCCGTTCATGACAAGATGGTACGCGCCGAACAGCAGGCCGATACAAACCGCCACAATGCAGACGGCAAGGATAATCTTGCGATGGCGGTACTTTCTTTTCCGTTTACTGGTTTTCACTTGTCTTCCTCCCGCCGCAGAAATATGCGTACGCCTCCTCCGACTGGGGGCTTACGGTCTTGTGCTGGGCGTTTAATCGTTCCACCGTGGATTTCAGCATCCATTTCATTCCCTCCGAAAGGCTGCGCTCCGACAGGGCGCGCAGTTCCTCCACGCCGGCAAACGTCCGGTCGGAGGAGGTGCTGTCCGCAAGGTAAATGAGCATTTCAAAGCGGCTCATCCCTGCGCGGCCGGTGGTGTGGTAGTAGATACCGTTGTAGATTTCTTCGTCCTCGATATGCAGGATGTGCCTGACGTAGACGGCGCCCGCAAAGCTGTGCCAGATTTTCGGCGCCATCATCTCCGTACGGTTTAGTATTATACCGTATTTCTCCAGCAGTTGCAACTGATCCCTCGGCTCTGCGTCCTTCATAATATCGTGCAAAAGGCCCGCAGTATACGCCTTTTCCACATTTTCCCCGTGAATTTCCGCCAGTGCCGCTGCACGCTGCGCCACAGCAAGGCTGTGGGCATACCGCTCAGGCGTCAGCTTCTGAATCAGTTCCGGTTGATAATGCTTAAGAATTTCACTTTGTTCCATAAAGACCTCGCCTCTCAATATACTCTTTCACACCGGGCGGCAGCAGCCCCTCGGTCGTTTCTCCGCGCCGCAGGCGTTCCCGCAGCTGTGTGGAGGACACAGGGAAGGGCGGTGCGCGCAGCACCTCCGCCCGGATGGGATAGTACTGCCGATATCGCTTCAGCGCATCCAGAATCAGCGTTTCCTCCCCGCTGTCCCGGGCCCCCACGCACATGACGGCCAGCTGGAACAGCCGCTCATACTGATGCCAGCCCTCCAACGTTAAGAACATGTCCGTACCCATCAGAAAATACAGCTGTGCTTGCGGATGGCGCCGGCGGTAGTCCTCCAGCGTCAGAACGGTATAGCTTTTCTCCTTCCGGCGCAGCTCCACGTCGTCCACCGTGATGCCCGGCGCGCCTGCCGCCGCAATTTCGCACATGGTCAGCCGGTCCTCCCCGGGGCCAGATCCAGCTCCGGCTTGTGTACGGGGCTTTTATCCGGGATGAGCACCACCTCATCCAGGGAAAGTTGCGCAAGAAAATTTTGGGCCAGCGTGAGATGCCCCATGTGGATGGGGTTAAACGTGCCGCCCAGCAGCCCGATGTTCGTCATGGCGCCTTCTCCTTACAGCTTGATAACCGGTTTTTGTCGTTGCGCTTATACAGCACAAAGCGGCTGCCAATGACACAGACCGTCTCTGCCCCTGGTGGCCTCGCCCACGGCTGCCGCCGCCTCGTGCGGGGTGACGTCCGCATTTGGCAGCACCCGCAGCTTTATAAGCTCTCTGGCCTTGAGGGCCGCGGCCACCTGCTGCATCAGCTGTTCCGTCAGGCCGCCTTTGCCGATTTGAAAGATGGTGTCCTGCACGCTTGCAAGCCCGCGCAGGTGGGCGCGCTGTTTACTGGTCAGCATGTTGTTTCTCCCTCTCCTTCAGCAGCTTTACAAACAGCCGGGATGCCTTTCCCCGGTGGCTGATGGCGTTTTTCTCCTCGTCGCTCATCTCTGCGTAACTTTTGTCCCCCACAAGGAACACCGGATCGTAGCCGAAGCCGCCCTGTCCCCTGCGCTCAAACCCGATGCGGCCCTCACACTCGCCCCTTGCAAAGAAGTGGCTACCGTCCGGCAGGATGCAGCAGACGACGCTGACAAACCGGGCGGTGCGTTTGTCCTCCGGCACATCGCGCAGCTCATACAGCAGCTTGTCAATATTTTTTTTTTCATTGTCCGCCTCCGGCCCGGCATAGCGGGCAGTGTGGACGCCCGGCGCGCCGCCGAGGGCATCCACCACCACGCCGGAGTCGTCGGAAATCACCATTTTCCCGCACCGGTCAAAGACGGCCTGCGCCTTTAACAGGGCGTTTTCCTCAAAGGTGTCCCCGTCTCCTCCACCTCCAGCGGGCCCACCACGTCCTTTTGAAACACCACGGTGTAGCCAAGCGGATTCAAAATTTCCTCAAACTCACGCAGCTTGCCCGCGTTGCCGCTGGCAAGCACCACTTCCCGGCTCATTCCTTTTCCTCCTTATCAAACAGGGCCGCGGCAAACTGGGCGCCGTCAAACGGCTCCAGATCGTCGATGCCCTCCCCCGACGCCCACAAAGCGCACGGGAATGTCCAGTTCGTTTTAATGGCAATGACCACGCCGCCCTTTGGCGGTGCCGTCCAGCTTTGTCAATACAATGCCGGTGATGTCCGCCGCCTCCTTAAACAGGCGCGCCTGGTTGACGGCGTTCTGACCGGTGGTCGCATCGATGACCAGCAGCGTCTCCACCGTGCTGTTTTCCGACTCCCGCTTGATGACGCGGACAATTTTCTTTAGCTCGTCCATCAGGTTTTTCTTATTGTGCAGCCTTCCCGCCGTATCGCAGATGACAAGATCCACGTTCCTTGCCTTGGCGGCGGTCAGCGCGTCAAACACCACGGCGGCCGGATCGCTGCCCTCCTCATGCTTTTTACAATCTGGCAGCCGTTCCGGTCCGCCCAGACGGCAAGCTGGTCGATGGCGGCGGCGCGGAAGGTATCCGCGGCGGCCAGCAGCACCTTTTTGCCCTGCCGCATGTACCCCTTGGCCAGCTTGCCGATGGTGGTGGTCTTGCCCACGCCGTTGCCCCCGATCATCAGGATCACCGCCGGCTTGCCGGACAGGTCCATGGGCGCGTCCGGCGTCATCATGCCCGCGATAATCTCCTTCACGGCGTCGAACAGCTCTTCCTTGGTTTTCAGCTTCTGCTCCTTCGCCCGCGTCCGCAGTTCGTCCGTAATCATCCCGGCGCTTTTGACGCCCACGTCCGCCATAATCAGCAGTTCCTCCAGCTCGTCGCAGATTTCATCCAAATCCGCGCCGGAGGAAAACAGCTCCTCAATGCCTGTCAGCAGGTTGTTTTTGTTTTGCTTAATCCCTTCGACAGCTTTTCAAAAAGCCCATGAAAGCACCCCTTTCCGGTTTCTGTTATTTCGCGCGCTCAATTTCGCGCAGGGTCTCGTTCACATCCAGCTTCAGCAGCTTCGACACGCCGTCCTGCTGCATGGTCACGCCGTACAGGATGTCCGCTTCCTCCATGGTGCCGCGGCGGTGTGTGATGGTGATGAACTGGGTTTTCCCTGTCATGCGCTTGAGGTACGCGGCATATTTGTACACGTTCACGTCGTCCAGCGCCGCCTCAATCTCATCCAGCACACAGAAGGGCGAGGGGCGCACCTTAAGAATGGCAAAGTAGATGGCGATGGCGACAAACGCCTGCTCGCCGCCCGACAGGCTTTGCAGGCTGCGGATGATTTTGCCCGGCGGCTGCACATGGATTTCGATGCCGCTTTCCAGCACGTTGTCCTCGTCCGTCAGGCTCAGGGCGGCCGTGCCGCCGCCGAACAGCTCCACAAAAATTTTCCGGAAGTGGCGGTCGATCTCATGGAAGCTTTTTTAAGAACGTCTCGCGCATCTCCCCTGTCAGTTCGGTGATGAGGCCGGACAGCTGACGGCGGCTGTTTTCAATGTCCGCAATCTGGCCGGACAGAAATTCGTACCGCTCGCTGACCTGTTTGTATTCCTCAATGGCGTCCACATTGATGGAGCCAAGGGCCTTGATGGCGCCGCGCACGCTTCGCAGCTCCTTCTCCGCTGATGTGCGGGACTCCAGCGGCTCCCGCAGCTGCTCTGCCGCGCTGCGGGTCAGCTCGTACTCCTCCCACAGGGTGGCGATAATGTTATCATATTCCAGCTGAAGGGCGTTTTTGCGCTCCTCCAGGCGGGTTTTTTCCCTTGTCAAATCCTCTTTCTTCTGGGACACGTCCTTAATGGAGTCACGCAGCTCCCGCTGGGTCTTTTTCAAGCTGGTCGCGCCGGTTTTGCGGCCCGTCAATCTCCGTGCGCTTGTCCGCAATCCGGCCTCCAGCGCCGTGATGGCCTCCTTCAGGGGGCGGCTATCTCCGCCTCCCCGGCGGCAATGCCCTCCTCCAGCTGACGCTTGTCCTCCAGCAGGCGGTTCCTGCGGTCGAGGGAGCCGATTTTCCGCTCCTGCAGCAGTTCAATCTCCGCTCTGATTCCCTCGCTGTCCTTGCGGGCGGATAAAATTTCCATCCTTCTGTCCGCAATTTCCTCATTCTGCGTCCGCAGCTGCTCACTTATCTGTCTGCTTTGGTCAGTCAGGGCCTCCAGCTTTGCCGTCAGTGTGTCAATGCCGGCGGTCAGGCCCTTCATCTCCCGCTCCGCCTCAGACCGGCTTTGCTCCAGCTCCTTAAGGCGCTGGGCGGCGCTTTCCCTCTCCTTTGAAAGGTCGTCTATGCGCTGGGTGCCTTCGGTGCAGGCGCGGCGGGCTGCATCCGCCTCATACTGAAGGCGCAGCACCGTCTCCTCCGCCGTTTTCAGTTCCGCGTCCACGCTGTCCGTCTCCGCAGCGGCCACCGCCAGATCCGACTGCTTCTTTTCACAGTCCGCTTCCAGGGTTTTCAGCCTGTCCTGCAATGCCGCACGGGCCTGACGTAGCTGCTCAATCTCGCCTGCGCGGGACAGCAGGCCGGCGCCCTTTACCAGGGAACCGCCCGTCATCGATCCGCCCTGATTACACAGCTGGCCGTCCAGTGTGACAATGCGGGAACCGGTAGCCGAACTGCTTCGCCATGCGGATGGCGCTGTCAATATCCTCCGTCACGGCTGTGCGGGACAGGAAACTGTTTACAATGGGCCGGTAGCGTGGGTCGGTTTTCACAGGTCGGCGGCAATGCCCACAAAGCCGTCCATCCCCTGCAGGTTTTCCGTCAGGCGGCCGCGGTCCTTTACGCTGGTCAGCGGCAGGAAGGTGGCCCGGCCTGCGCCGGTTTTTTTCAGCCATGCGATTCCCGCCTTGGCGCTGCCCTCATTATCCACCACGATGTTCTGCATGGCGGCGCCGAGGGCTGTCTCCACCGCGGTGGTATAGGTGCGGTCCACCTGAATCAGGCTGCCCAGCACCCGTGTGCACACCGCGCAGTGCGCCGGACTTTGCCTGCTTCATCAGCTCCCTGACGCTGTGGGAGAAGCCCTCCATGCTGTTAAGCATGCCGGTCAGCACGCGGATTTTCTGCTCGTACTCCCTGGTCGCGGGCAGCCGCCGCATCATAGGCCTTTTTCGCCTCGTCCGCCTTTTCCTGTGCAAGCTGCCTGCGCATGGCAAGCCCTTTCTTCATGTTGAGGAAGGACTGCTGTTCCTCCTGTGCTTCCTCCAGCGCGTCCTGCGCCTTTCTGCCCGCCGCACGGAGGGCCTGTTGTTGTGCTTCCAGCGCCTCCAGCTGGGCGTCCACTGCCGCGGCGCGCTCTGCCAGTTCCTTCGCGGCCGCTTCGGCGGAGAACAGCGTCACCCGGTATTCCCCGCCGCGCTTGTTTAATGCCGCCAGTTCCTGTGTCAGGCGGTCGATCTCCTCACTGGTGCCCCTGCCGCTTCCGGCGGCCTGCTCATACGCGGCCTGGACGGCGCTCAGCCGCTGCTCCAAAAGGGTAATTTCCTGTTCCTTGCGCTCCCTGCTCCGCCCGCTTGAGGGCGATAAGCTGGTCGGTATCCTCATCCCGCTGGCCCCACTGGGCAAGCTCCTGTTCCGCTGCGGCGATGGACTGACGCTGATGCTCTATGGAGTTTTCCGTGACGGCAATGGCGGCGTTCTTGTCCGCAATTTCTCCCGGAACGCCTCCAGCTGGGCGCGCCCGTTTTCCGCATCCACCGTGCACTGCTGCATGGACAGGTACAGTTCTGTTCAATCTGCCGCTCGGTATCCTCCACGCCTTTGTCAAGGTCGGCATACTGGCTGTCGGCAATGTAGATTTTCTGTTCCACATCCCGCAGTACGCCCCCGAACGGTCGAGGGTATCCAGCCACAGGTTGATTTCCAGGTTCTTTTGCGCGCGGCCAGCTCCAGAAAGCGCTTTGCCTTGTCCGACTGCTCCTTCAGGGGGCCCACACGGCTTTCCAGTTCGCCTGCGATGTCGCGCAGCCGCTCCATGTTTTCCTCCGCAAGGGCGAGGCGCTTCTCCGCCTCCTCCTTACGGTAGCGGTACTTGAGATACCGGCGGCCTCCTCAAAAATCTCGCGCCGCTCGCCCGACTTGGCGCTGACAATCTCCGCAATTTTCCCCTGGCCGATAATGGAGTAGCCATCCCGGCCGAGGCCTGTGTCCATCAGCAACTCGTGCACGTCCTTCAGACGGACGTTGTTTTTATTAATCTGGTACTCGCTTTCTCGCCGGAGCGGTAGTATTTCCTTGTAATGGCCACCTCGTCCGCGTCCACGGCAGGGAGCGGTCCTCATTATTCAGCAGCAGGGTCACGACAGCAAAAGACAGCGGTTTCTCGACTTAGTGCCCGCGAAAACCACGTCCTCCATTTTTGTGCCGCGCAGGGTTTTGCTGGACTGCTCGCCCAGGACCCACCGGATGGCGTCACTGATATTGCTTTTTCCGCTGCCGTTGGGGCCGACAATGCTGGTCATGCCCCGCTGGAACTCCACCACGGTCTTGTCCGGAAAGGACTTGAAGCCCTGTATTTCCACTGCCTTTAAGTACAAATTCCCATTCCTTTATGATTACCCGGTAGCCTTCCACCGCGTCCGTGACCTTTATTGTAACATGAAGGCCCAGGTTTTGAAAGTGGATTACATTTTCTTTTTGGTGCCCCACCACGTCGCTGGCCCGCCGGGGATACCTCCACCGTGCAGGCGGTGTGCCCCGCCAGCTTTTTTCAGAATGTCCATCCTGACCCGCAGCCCCTCGCACTTCTGGCGGAAGGCCGGGTGATAGGGGCCTGCCAGCACCCTGTTTTAGCTCCGGCCCGTCGTGCAGGCCGGCCCGAATAACAGGGATGCCCTTTGTTTCAAAAAGTTTAACAGCTTCGCCGTGCGGCGCACCGCCTCTGCAAGGGTAAGGGGCCGGTACCGTCCCTGCCGCCGGGCTTCCAGCGGCGTACCCTTCAGCACCAGCAGCGGGTAGATTCTCACACAGGCCGGGTGAAGCGCCGCCACCGCCTGGGCTGTGTTTCCTTTTCTCCCAGCTGCTGCCGGGTAGCCCCAGCATCAGCTGTACACCAGCAGGCCTGCGTCCCGCAGGCGCCCTGCCGCCTGCAGGTGTCCG
>VOFE01000298.1_pt1 | contig 14000 bp, 26 predicted proteins | sample 5384071 | NCBI WGS metagenome assembly VOFE01 (sample SAMN12384724, study PRJNA508395) | human gut metagenome | isolation source: healthy gut D | host: Homo sapiens
GCTTGAGGACTGCCATGAAAGCTTCAGTGGGCAGTTGGACTGTGCCCAAGGTACGCATCTTCTTTTTGCCTTCCTTTTGCTTCTCCAGCAGCTTCTTTTTCCGGGTGATGTCGCCGCCGTAGCACTTGGCAAAAACGTCCTTGCGCACGGCCTTGACGGTTTCCCGGGCGATGATCTTGCCGCCGATGGCGGCCTGTACCGGCACCTCAAAGAGCTGGCGGGGATGTTCTCCTTCAGCTTTTCGCAGATGCGGCGGGCGCGGGCATAGGCCTTGTCCCGGTGGGCGATGAAGCTGAGGGCGTCCACCTGGTATCGCCCATTGAAAAGCAGGTCTACCTTCACCAGTTCGCTGGGCTCATAGTCCAGCTCGTAGTCCAGGGAGGCATAGCCCTTGGTGCGGGCCTTCAGGGCGTCGAAGAAGTCGTAGATGATCTCGCCAGATGGGCATGGAGTAATGCAGCTCCACCAGGTTGGTGTCCAGATACTGCATGTCCTTGAACACGCCCCGGCGGTCCTGACACATGGGCATGATGTTGCCCACATAGTCGGGGGGGAGATGATGGAGACCTTTGGCGAGCATAGGGCTCCCGGGCCTCCAGGATGGCGCCGGGATCAGGGGGTAGTTGTGGGGGTTGTCCACCCGCACCACGGTGCCGTCCGTCTTGGTGACCTCGTAGATGACGGAGGGCAGGGTGGTCACCAGATCCAGGTCGAACTCCCGCTCCAGCCGCTCCTGGATCACTTCCATGTGGAGCATGCCCAAAAAGCCGCACCGGAAGCCAAAGCCCAGGGCAATGGATGTCTCGGGTTCGAAGGACAGGGAGGCGTCGTTGAGCTGGAGCTTATCCAGGCGTCCCGCAGATCAGGATATTTGGAGCCGTCCTCGGTGTAGATGCCGCAGAAGACCATGGGCTGGGCCGGCCGATAGCCGGGCAGGGGGGGCTGCAGAGGGACAGTCGGCGCCGGTGACGGTGTCGCCCACACGGGTGTCCTTCACGTTCTTGATGGAGGCGGTAAAGTAGCCCACCTCGCCGGCCCTCAGCTGCTGGCAGGAGTCCATGCCCAGGGGGCGGAGATACCCGCAGTCCAGCACCTGATAGCTGGCACCGGAGGCCATCATTTTGACCTGCATGCCGGTTTTCAGCGTGCCCTCCATGACGCGGAAGTAGACGATGACGCCGCGGTAGGGGTCGTACTGGCTGTCAAAGATCAGCGCCTTTCAGGGGGCGTCCGGGTCGCCGGTGGGGGGCGGGGACGTTCCGGACGATGTCCTCCAGCACGGCGTCCACATCGATGCCCATCTTGGCGGAGATCTCCGGCGCGTCCATGGCGGGCAGACCGATGATGTCCTCCACCTCGTGCTTGGCCTTCTCAGGATCGGCGGCGGGGAGGTCGATTTTGTTGATGACCGGCACAATCTCCAGATCGTGCTCAATGGCCAGATAGGTGTTAGCCAGAGTTTGGGCCTCGACCCTGGGTGGCGTCCACCACCAGCACCGCCCCCTCGCAGGCGGCCAGAGAGCGGGATACCTCGTAGTTGAAGTCCACGTGGCCCGGGGTGTCGATGAGGTTCAGGGCGTAGATCTCCCCGTCCTTGGCATGGTAGAACAGCTGCACGGCCCGGGACTTGATGGTGATGCCCCGCTCCCGCTCCAGGTCCATGTTGTCCAGAATCTGGTTCTCCATCTCCCGCACAGCGTTGGATTCCGTCTCGGCGTTCACCTGGGCGGAGCCGGTCTTGGCCCCCACCTGGACAGGAAGGTCCTGGAAATAGCGGGCCAAAGAGCCCTTCCCGGTGGTCAGGGCCAGCATCCCCGCTTTCACCGCATCCAGATTCTCCGGCTGGATGTCGATGGAGTCCAGCACCTCCGGTTCGTAGGTGTAAAGCACCTGGGAGAAGTCGCTGGATTTGACCTCCTTGAGGAGATGGGCAGAGTACCGGGTGCCCCCGTTGACCAGGGTGGCGATGTAGTTGGCCAGCTGGAGGGGGTGAACTGGTTGCTCTCCTGGCCGATGGCCACCGACAGGGTGCTGCCTCGTACCAGGTCTGCCCCATGGACTGAGTGTACCCGGTCCGGCCATGACGCCGGTGTCCTCATACAGCTCGATGCCGGTGGGCTCCCCGAGGCCGAATTTGGCGGCAAACTCCTGGAGCCCCTGAATGCCCACCCGACGGCCCACATCGAAGAAGAATACGTTGCAGGAGACCTCCAACGCCTCGGACACATTCACCAGGCCGTGCTTGCGCCGGTACTGGCGCCAATACCAGCACTGGGGCCGTCGTCCTGATAATACGTGTAGACGCCAGTGTCCATGATCTCGGTATCCGGCTCAATGATCCCGCTCTCCAGTCCGGCGACAGCGGTGACCATCTTAAAGGTGGAGCCGGGGGCATAGACACCCTGGAAAGCACGGTTCAGGAAGGGCTTGAGGATCAGCGCTGTTCTCCGCCAAATCTGGCAGAGTAGGTGGCCAGGTGATAGGAGGGGTAGGAGGCGGAGGCCAGCACCTCTGCCCGGTTCACGTCCATCACCACGCAGGCTGCGCCCTCTGTGTCCTCACTGGCCAGCTGGGAATAGCCTGGGAGAGGATGTCCTCCACCTGCTTCTGAAGGTCGATGTCGATGGTGAGCACCACGTTGTCCCCGGCTGGGGGCGGTGGTCCACTTCTCGGACACCACCTTGCCGCTGGTGTTCCGCTCCACCTCCCGGACCCGGCGGTGCCCTGGTCAGGTAGGACTCGAAAGCCAGCTCGGCCCCCTCCTTGCCGACAGTGTCGTCCATCTCATAGTCCGGCGTGCCGTCCCTGTCCAGATCCAGGTCCTTATATGCATCCCAGTTCTCAATGGCCCCACCCGGCCCAGCAGATGGGCAGCGTATTCGGTGTTGTAGGTGCGGACGGTGGCGGCCTCGATCTCCACGCCGGAGAGGCCCTGCTCCTTCACCTTAGAGATGAAGTCGATGTCTACGCCCTCCGCAAAGACATAGGGAGGCCAGCTGTTCACCATGGAGCGGTAGTACAGCTCGTACAGTACTCCGCCACGGCGCGCATATCCGCGCCCTCCAACTCCAGCTGAAAGCTCTCCCGCATTTTTTCCAGCAGTTCCTCGGCGGTGGGAAGGGGGCGCCCTGGGCCCCGTCGGCGGTGGGGTCATCGATCCACTTCATCTTTACCGCCAGCCGCCCCAGGCGGGTGAGGCTGGTGGTGGGGTTGCCCTCTTCATCGGTGGTGGGATACTGGAAGGGGTGTCCGTGGTGTAGCGGAAGGGGGCTGGGCGGTAATGGGGAGGGTGTCCTCCCACTCCACGCCGGCATCCCGGGCAATGCGGATCAGGGCCAGGAGGATGTCGTTGCGGTTTTTCTCCATGGCGTCGGTGTTCAGGGCGACCTGATAGGTGACCCGGTTGGAGACCAGCACCCGGCCGTACCGGTCCAGGATGTCCCCCGGGCGGCCTCCACGGTCTGGGTCTCCGCAATGCTGTTCTGGGAGCGGGCCAGATACTCCGCCCCGTGGATCATCTGGGCGTCATAGAGGGAGGAGCCCAGCCCGAACAGAATGACGGCCAGCAGGAGGAGCATCCCCAGCCCCCGACGGTGAAATTGTTTTTCTCCATGGCGCACGCCCCCCTTTCAGAGCGGACAGGTCACGCCAGGCGGGTGCCCCCACCCGGCGGAAGATGGATCGGAAGATGAGATAGACCAAGGGCATCCAGCACAGAGACCAGAGGAACTCCGGCACCGCCACCTGGAGCAGCGACTGGATGGGGGCGATCTGGGGTGAACAGGCCGGCCAGCAGGCGGACGACCTCCTGCACGGCCAGGACAGCCGCGGAGCAGATCAGGCAACCCAGGATGTTCTGGTTCAGGGCATACTGGGGAGACGATGCCCACCAGGAAGCCGGCCAGCGCCATGCCGAAGACCAGCAGGCTGCTGCTGCCCGGGTAGGCCAGCGTCCAGAGCAGCCCCACCGCCAGTCCAAAGCCGGAGCCGGGAAGGGCCCTCCAGCACCGCCACGGCGGAGACGCGCCAGAGGCAGAAGGGTGGGAGTGATCCCCAGCAGGGGATAGCGGCTGAGGACAAAGGCGTCCAGCACCCAGATGGGGAAGAGCCCCAGGGCGTAGATGCACCACTTATAGATTTGGTCTCGTCGGGTCACAAGGCGCCCCCTTTTCGGGAAAAGATCGGGAGAGACGGCAGGAAACGCGGCGGCGTCACTCCACGATGTCAAAGCTCTTTGATGACAAAGACTTCCACCAGGCTGTCCAGGTCCACATCGGGCTCCACCACCGCGTAGCGGTTCATGCCGGAGGGGTCGGTGAAGACGGCCTCCACGGTGCCCACCACCAGGCCGGAGGGGAACACGTCCCCCTTGCCGGAGGTCACCACCTCGTCCCCTGCTACCATGGGCCGTGCCGTCCGGCAGATAGCTCAGCTTCAGCTTGCCCTGGCTCATCAGGGTGAAGTCTCCCTCCAGGATCCCGGCACTGTAAGTGCGGGTGACCTGGCCGCCGATCTCGATGTCGGTATTGATCAGGGTATGGAGACCTTGGACCAGTTCAGACCCCACCTCAGAGACCACCCCCACCAGGGTGCCTGTCTCGGTGATCACGCAGTCATTGACCTCCAGACCCGCGCTGCTCCCCTTGCCGATGGTGAGAGTGGAGTCCCAGTTGGTGGAGGAGCGGGCGGTGACCTTGGCGGACTCAAAGACAAAGTCCCTCCGCTTGGCCTGCAGATCCAGCAGCTCCCTCAGCTGCTCGTTCTCCCGGCTGGCCTCCTGGCCCTCCCGGGCCTGCTCCTCCAGCTCGGCGACCTGGCGCTCCAGGTCCTGGATCTGCTGCTCCATCTCCTCATAATGAAAGACATAGGCACGCACGCCGTCGGCCCAGTCCAGCACGGCGCTCACCCCATTGCGGATGGGGGTGGTGATGAAGCCCACCGCGTTGGAGAGAGGGTCGGCGTTGCCCCCCATCACGGCGGACACGATGCCGATCAGCACCGACAGCAGCAGGGCGATGATCAGGAGCAGCAGGCCATTCTGCCGCAGAAAATGTTTCATGGACGCCCCTCCTGTCCTCCGGTGAGCACATCAATCCCCACCTGGCGCAGCATGCCGGCCAGCAGGCAGGTGGGCAGGCCAACCACATTATGGTAATTCCCGTCGATCCCCTCCACCAGCACACAGCCCCGGCCCTGATGCCGTAGGCCCCGGCCTTGTCCATGGGCTCGCCAGTGGCGATATAGGCCGAGATCTCAGACTGGGTCAGCGGGCGGAAGCGGACCTGGGTAGCCTCGTGGGCGGTGCGGCTGAAGGTCCCCCGCCGGACCGTAACCCCGGTGTAGACTGTATGGGCCCGGCCGGAGAGCAGGGAGAGCATCCGGGCGGCATCCGCTGGGTCCCGGGGCTTGCCCAGCACGGCACCGTCCACCGCCACCACCGTGTCGGCGGCAATGACCACATCGTCCGGCCCGGCCTGGACAGCCACCTCCTCCGCTTTCTGGCGTGAGAGGACCTCCACCAGCTGGGCGGGGACAGGCCCGGGAAGCGATCTCCTCCCCCAGGGCGGGGACGACTTCAAATTGTGGGACCCCCATCTGGGCCAGCAGCTCCCGCCGCCGGGGGATTGGGAAGCCAGGATAATGGACATGAGAACACCTCGAAATTCCATGAATTGGAGCGCGGGACTCAGCCCTCCATCTGGGCGCTCTCCGGCCCTGACTCCAGGGAGCCGGTGACGTGGATGGAGTGGCCCCAGAACAGATCCCCGTCGTTGAACCAGAACTCGAACCCGCCCTGGGGCAGCAGCTGGATGGACTCCAGCTCCATGCGCTCCATGAACTGCTCCTGGGTGACCAGCGGCGCGCCGCTGTCCTCGTCCTCCTCCTCCCGGGCGTCCGCCGCCCAGTCGTTGGCCAGGAGAGCAGCTCTTGGGCGGCATAGGAGCGCACCCGGTGGTCCCAGTCCGCCTGACTGGCCATCAGGGCCCGTCCGGTCTCCTGGGCGGAGGCCATCTCCTCCGGCACGCCCCGGTCGAAGTCCAGGGCGATCTCGCTGCCCAGCCAGTCCACGGTGGCCTCGAACCAGTCCACAGTGCGGTTCAGGGTGAAGGTGCCCAGCCCCTCCACCCAGGTGCTCACAGGCTTTTCTGCTCATCCAGGATGGCCTTCAGGTCGGGGTCGAAGCCGGGCTGGGGCAGCTCCAGCATCAGCAGGCGGCTGCCGTCCACAGAGAGCCGGGCCCGGCACTTGATAATGAAGTCCCGGGGCACCCGCTGGCGCAGATAGTCCATCAGACGGTCGTCGGCCAGGGCTACCAGGCGGAAGTCACCCTGGTGGATGTCAGGGCTGTCCTCCTCCATCCAGGCGGTCAGGCCGATGGAGGCGGTCCACAGCTTCTCCCCTGGCTGCGCCCGCCGCCGAAGCCGCTGGCCCCGGTGACGGCCAGGATGTTCAGCTCCTCCGGCAGAAAGTCCTGGCCCAGGGCGCGGAACTCCTGGGGACCTCCGCGGCGTCCTGCCGCGTCTGCCCCTCCTGAGCCCCCCTCTGCTGCCGCTGCTGTTCCTCGGGGATCTCCCGCCCTTTTTTTGAAAAATCCGAACATGGCCCAAACCCTCCTCTCTCAGCGGATCTCTATTTCCCGGTGGAGCCGAAGCCACCGGCGCCCCGCTGGGTCTCATCCAGCTGGTCCACCATCTTCACCTGGGCCTGGACCACCGGGACCACCATCAGCTGGGCGATGCGGTCAGCGGGCTGGATGACGTAGTCTGCGTCCCCGGAGTTCTGGAGTCCCACCAGGATCTCCCCCCGGTAATCGCTGTCGATGACGCCCACGCAGTTGGCGGGCGCGATGCCGAATTTGATGCCCAGGCCGCTGCGGGCGAAGACCAGGCCACATAGCCGGCGGAGGGGGGGCGATGGCGATGCCAGTGGGGATCACCGCCCGCCCGCCGGCGGGATGGTCACCGCCTGGTCCACACAGGCGTGCAGATCCAGGGCGGCGGCGCCGGCGCTGGCGTAGAAGGGGGCGGGGATCTCTGTCCCGATCTTGGGGAGAGGGCTTTGACGTTCAGTTCCATAATGATCGGCTCCTTTGCGGTCAGTTAGTATCAACAGTCAGATGGGGCGGTCCGGGGACGGCTCCTGGATGTCCACCGTCCGGACGTACCGCCGCAGGGGGAATTCCCCGTCGTGTTCCTCCCCGGAGAGGGGGCGGGACATGCTGCCCGGCGGGGCGATCCGGGTCACTCCGGCCCGGGCGAGGAGCTGGGTGAGGGGGCGGGCCGGTCCTGGGCCGGACAGAGCAGCCCCGCGGTCTGGAGACGGCCCCTTCTGCCGCCTCAGGACAGGGAGCAGAGCCTTCTGGGGCAGACACTTCACCAGCACATTGCCGTGGAGGGGGAGAGCTCCAGCTCCCGGTCCTCCCGCAGGGTGAGGGAGCAGCCCGGCCGGGAAACAGGGTTCCGGGCAGCCGGTCGGCGGCGTGCTCCAGCCGGGTCTCCCAAGCGTACAGGCTCCCTCCCCCTTCTCCCCAAAGGGCAGCACGGAAGCGGTCCGCTGCCCGCTCCAGCAGGGGAGAAAGCTCCGGCAGAAGGCCTCCCCCTCCCCGAGGGGCGTCCGTGTCCAGAAAGATGACCTGGCAGGAGGAGCAGAGCAGTCCCCGGTCTGGATGAGGTGCTCCGCCAGAGCGGAGAGAGCGTCCTCCTCTCCCTCCCACCGGGACAGATAGGCAAAGCTGAGGCGGTGGCCCCACTCCATCAGCTTGCAGCCGGGCAGGGCCAGCTGCCGCAGGGCAGTCACCGCCCCGTCGCCGCCCACACCACCGCCCCGTCTGCCAGATCTGCCAGCCGTCGCAGGCGGCGGCGGTGTCCCGGGATGGGATCTGGAAGGCGTAGAGGAAGGGGGCCAGACGGGGCTCCTGCTCCGTCAGCAGCTGAAAGACGGCCAGGGAGAGCCCCTGGTCCCCGGAGGGCAGCTTCACCAGATTGATATTGCCGGTGAGCAGGCCCTCCACTGCGCTGAAGGCGGGCAGGCCGTCTACATTGCCGGCGGTGACATGGAACAGGGTGCCCAGAGGAACGGTCTGGGTGCGGCCGAAGGGCCGCTCCTGAAAGGAGTAGAGCGGGATGCCCAGCCCACGGCCAGCTTGTATTCCAGGGCCTCCCGCCGGAGCAGGGGGCGGATGTGCGCCACCTCCCGGCGCCCGCCGGGACCGGCGTACCGGAGGATGAGCGGGTCCAGCTCTCCCCGGTCCAGCCGCTCCCCCCACAGCCTGGAGGGCGGAGATGACGGTCTCCGGCTCCAGGGTCCGGCAGGCGCGGGTCTCATTGACCGCCTCCTCCAGCTCCTCCAGCACCTGGGACAGCTGGCTGTCCGGGAGCAGGCGTCCGTTGGCGAAGATCAAAACCCCTCCCCCTTTCCCAGCAGGTCCGCCGCGCCGGCGGCGCAGGTCTTGATGTCCCCCAGGCCCACCCGGCCCAGCAGGGTCAGGTAGGGGAGGTCAGGCCGCACCCGCAGGCATCCCCCCGGGGTGAGATAGCCCAGGTCGTCAGTGACCACGCTGGTGACCGGAGTGGCCCGGATGAGGGGGGAGATGAGGTTGACCAGCCCCACCTGTCCCATGGGCAGGGGCTCCAGGGTGGCCGGGTCACGGATCAGGACCCGGGAGTAGATGGGCACATGGAAGTGGTGCCTGGGGCAGGTGTTATAGAAGATGGGGTGCTCTACGGCGCCGAACAGCTCATGGATGTCCTCCTCCCCCACCCCCAGCACCCGCCGGACCAGGGAGTAGAGCACTGACTTGTCCACCTGCTGCTGCCAGTGCTGCTTCCAGCCCCCGGCCAGCAGGATCTTGGAACCGGGCCGCAGGCGCAGAGATGCCCAGCTCTTCCATCCGCTTCAGTCCGAACCAGAGATAGGAGGGAAGCCCACGATCCGGGTGGGGAAAGGAGAGCAGGAGAACCGCTCCAGGGCCTCCACCGCACCGTCCAGGTCAGGGACGTAGCCCTCCCCCTGCCAGCGGAGGGCATAAAAGCGGCGGAGGGCGGGGCGAAGAAGGTCATGCCGAACATGGTGCGGGTGACGCCGGCAGAGCTGCGCCGGTCTGGCTTGTAACCCAGCACCACATAGTTGGCGGGGCGGAAAGAGATGAGCCGGTGCCGCCAGCCCAGCCGGAGGACCATGGGGACCTCCGCCCAGATGCAGCCCAGGTCGAAGCCCACCTGGCTGAAGGTGCCGCTGGTCCCCGAGGAGGTGACCTTCATCACCATCCGCCGCCGGGGCATGGAGAAGAGGGCGTGGCGCTTGAAGAACAGGGTGGGCAGCATGGGCACCCGGACCAGGTCGTCCATGGTGCGCAGCTGGTCCGGGGAGAAGCCCAGGTGCTCCGCAATGGCCCGGTACTGGGGGCAGCGGGCCATGTGGAAGGCGCAGCAGTCCGCCGTCGCCTGGAGAAAGAGCTGGTCTGTGCTGGGCAGGTCATAGGGCCCGCGGTGCCAGAACAGGCGCTGCCGGCTGAACATGGGGGGACCTCCTCCGCGTTCCGCGCTTTATTCTACCCCCGGTAATACAGGCCCCGGGTGTAGTCGTTGGGCTGATAGCTGCCCCGGCCCAGGTAGCGCTCCAGCACCTGGACACACTCCCGGGCGTTCTCGGTGGTGAACATCAGACGCCCTGCCCAGAGACCCAGGCGCTGCCAGTCTCCGGCCTTGTCCGCGAGGAAGAGCTTCTGGGAGTTGAGCATCTCATTGCGGCAGCCCGGGGCTTTCACCACCGGGAACCGCTCCCCCTTCCGGTCGGTGAGCAGGTTCGCGTTGGAGCAGGTGGGCTGGCCGCTGTGGTTGTGGATGGTGCCGTTCTCGGTGATCATCAGGGGCAGGCGGCCGTAGACCACCAGCTCGGTGTCCAGCCCCTTGGACAGGTCCCGGATCTGGGCCAGCTTCAGCTCGAAGGAGAGACTGGCGGAGCGGAAGCCCAGGCGCTTAAGCTCCTTCAGCGTCTGGCCGTTGAATACCCCCAGACCGTAGTCCCCCGCAGGGTGAAGCCCAGCTCCGCCGCCCGTCGGGCACTGTCCAGGGTGCCGGCCAGGGCGTCGGTCACCCCCATCGCCCGCAGCCGTTCCAGCTCCTGGAAGAGGGCGGGTGCCTCCCGATCGGTGCAGATGCGGGGCAGCAGGGCGGCCACCCGCACCCCGGCCTTCTGGGCCTGCTCCAGCACCTCGGGGTGGGCGCCCCTCCCGGCGGGGGGAGGTAGAGGAGGGGCCGGGGGCGAGGCGGAGCAGCTCCGGGCTGACCTGTTCGGCGGCGCGCACAGAGAGGGTGTAGACAGGGGCTGCTTCCGGTTCTCATAGCGCACCCCGGGGCGGAAGGGCTCGCAGCGGCGCTCCGGCAGTGCGGTGCGCTGCCGGCCCAGCTCCTCCAGAGCCTCCTTGCGCAGGGCGTTGAGGGCCGACAGGGGAGGGAGAGCCCTTCATCCACGTGGACGGTGACCTTCTCACAGGAGAAGGGGAGTCCCTCCGGTGCGGGAGAGCTGTCCCTCCACCTTCTCACGGGTCAGGGGACGTTCACCGCCTCCTCCGGCACCGGGCCGGTGACGGAGGCCAGATGCTCCTGAGCGTCCTGGACGGCCACCTGGGCGGGCTCCCCCGGCGGAGCATGGCGTACATCCGCACCGGCTCCTTCCGGTTCTCCCCGCTCTCAGGTGGCCCGGGCCTGGGTGAACAGCTCCCGGGGCTCCGCCTCGTCCTGGCGGGTGCCGAACATCTCCGGCCCCGTCTGCCCCAGAAAGTAGCGCCGTCCGTGAAGCCGTCCCGGGAGAAGGCGGAGCGCAGCTGCTCCAGCTCCTCGGCCGTGGGCTCCCGTCCCCTCCCGGATGGCCTGGGCATAGATGCCGGTGACAATGGCCACATACTCGGGGCGCTTCATCATCCGCCCCTCGATCTTAACACAGGCCACCCCCATCTTCCTCAGTTCCCGGAGGTGGCCTGCCAGGGACATGTCCTTCAGGGACAGGGGGCTGCCGCCTGCCTTATTCCCCAGCCGTACTTCAGACGGCAGGGCTGGGCGCACAGGCCCCGGTTGCCGCTGCGTCCCCCGATGACGGAGGACAGAAAGCACTGCCCGGAGTAGCACATGCACAAAGCGCCGTGGACGAAAACCTCGATCTCGACCGGAGAGCGGGCGCAGATGTACTCGATCTGGTCCCGGACAGCTCCGGGAGAGGACCACCCGGCTCATCCCCAAATCGGCGCAGGCCTTCACCCCGTCCAGGTTGTGGACGGTCATCTGGGTGGAGGCGTGGACCGGCAGGTCGGGCACCGTCTGCCGAAGCATCCGCAGCACCCCCAGATCCTGGACCAGTACCGCGTCCACCCCATGGCATGGCGCTGGCCTGGGCGGCCTCCTGAGCGGCGCCGGCCAGCTCCCTGTTGGTCAGCAGGGTGTTGAGGGTCAGGTAGACCTTTGCCCCCCGCAGGTGGCAGTAAGAAACCGCCGCCGCAAGCTCCTCTTGCGAGAAATTTTTCGCATTGCGGCGGGCGTTAAAGTCTCCGTATCCCAGATAGACGGCGTCTGCCCCGTTCTGTACGGCGGCGGTGACCGCCTCCATGGACCCGGCAGGGGCGAGAAGCTCCAGCATAAGGCACCTCCTGTAAAGATCCGCCCTCAGGCGGCGCGTCTGCCAGGAAGGGGCCCCTGTCCCCGGCCTGCCCCTCTCCTGCGCTTATTTGTGGGTCTGAAGCTTGAAGATCTCCCGCTTAGCCTCAGACAGCTCCATCTTCATCCGGTTGGCCTCCTCCAGGTTTTCCTTGAGCTGGCGGCGGAGATTCTCGGCGGCATCCTGTTCCTTGAAATACTGGTCCGCGATGTTCATGGCGGCCAGAACGGCGCCGTCCGCCTGGGAGAGAGACGGCCCTGGGAGAGGACCTCCCGCATCTGGCTGTCCACATGGGCGGCCACCCGGCGGACATAGTCCTCGCCCTCGGCGGCCAGCTACCATGGTGTATTCCTGTCCCGCGATGGAGACGGTGATCTTGTTTTCATCGTGAAGCCCCTCCCGGTCTCTGCTGTTTCAAGATGGCAATCATTATACCACAGAACAGGCCGCTTGAAAAACAAATTTACCATGAATTTTTTTTTTTGCCCTTGGGATTTTGGAGGTTTACGCCGGGGCGATTTTAGAGTAAAATGGTCGCAGACTTTTGTGGAAGGGAGGGGCATGGGATGACCGGACCTCTGATGCCGGGCAGCATCCTGTCCATGCCGGCGGCGGCGGCCGAGCGGCTGATCCGGCTGGACAGCGGAGACGCCGCCCTGCTGTATCTCTACCTGCTGGGCCACGGGAACGCCGCCGGCCTGAACTGGCCCCGGGAGCGGCTCCAGGGGGCGCTGGACCTGCTCTCCGCCCAGGGAATGGCGGGGGCGGAGGCCGCTCCGCCGCCCCCGGCACCCTGTTCAGGGAGGCGCTGCCCCCCGAATACACCACCCAGGACGTCACTGCCGCCCTCCAGGAGGCGGGCTCCACCTTCTCCGCCCTGGCGGACGAGGTGGAGCGCCGCCTGGGCAAGCGGCTGTCTGCCAATGACCTGAAGATCCTGCTCACCCTGTATGACCACCTGGCCCTGCCCGGCGAGGTGATCCTGATGCTGGTCACCTGGTGCATCGAGGAGACGGAGCGGAAGTACGGGCCGGGGCGGCGCCCCTTCCCCTCCCAGGTGCGCAAGGAGGGCTTTGCCTGGTCCAGGCAGGGCATCGACACCGTGGAGGCGGCGGAGGCCCACCTGAAAAAGCTGGCTCAGCTGCGCACCCGGGAACGGGAGGTGCTGCGGCTGCTGGACATCCCGGCCCGCCCCCTGGTGGAGCGGGAGAGGACCTATATCGCCGCCTGGCAGGATATGGGCTTTGACAACGAGGCCCTGCGACTGGCCTATGAGAAGACGGTGATGAAAAAGCAGTCCATGGACTGGGGCTATATGAACGGCATCCTGCGCCGCTGGCACGAGAAGGGGCTGCACACCGTGGCGGCCATCCAGGCAGGGGACGGCCTGCGCCGGAACCGGGCGGGGCGCCGGCCCAGGGGCGGACTCCCAGCCCGGAGGAGCGCCGGGTGCGGGAGGACATGGAGCGGATGCGCCGCCTGATGGAGCAGATGAAGCGGGAGGAGGAATAAGAGATGTCATATGCCCCTGCGGTCCTGCGCCGGGCCACCGCCCGGCTGGAGGGGAGCGCCGCGCCCGGGAGGAGCGGCAGCAGGCCCTGCGGCGGGCCGCTTGTCAGCGCCAGCCCCGGCTGTCGGAGATCGACCGGCAGCTGCGGGGCACCATGACCGAGCTGTTTGCCGCCTCCCTGCGCCGGGGGGGGGGGCGCCCCACGGTGGAGGAGGTGCGGCGGAAGAACCTGGCCCTCCAGCAGGAGAGGGGCGGAGCTGCTGGCCCCGCATGGATCTGGCGGAGGACGCCCTGGATGACAAGCCCGCCTGCCCCCTGTGCGGGGACACAGGCTGGAGGGGCACTGAGATGTGCCGCTGCCTGCGGGCGCTGTGCGCCCAGGAGCAGATCCGGGAGCTGTCAAGCTGCTGGACCTGGGGGAGCAGTCCTTCGACACCTTCCGGATGGACTATTACAGCACCAGCTTCTGGCCCGAATGGGGCACCTCCCCCCGGGAGAACATGGAGCTGGTGTACGAGGTGTGTCTCAACTATGCCCAGAAGTTCGGCCGCTTCTACTTCAAAAACCTCTTCCTCAGCGGGCCCCGGGCTGGGGCAAGACCTTCCTATCTGCCTGCATCGCCCGCACTGTGTCGGAGAACGGACATTCGGTGGTGTATGACACAGCGGGGAACGTGTTCGCGCAGTTCGAGGCCCGGAAGTTCCTCCGGGACAGCGACGACGGCCGGGAGGCCCGGGACGAGACCCGGCGCTATCTGGGCTGTGACCTGCTGATCCTGGACGACCTGGGCACCGAGATGACCACCCAGTTCACCCAGTCCGCCCTCTACGAGCTGATCAAC
>VOFE01000502.1_pt1 | contig 14000 bp, 22 predicted proteins | sample 5384071 | NCBI WGS metagenome assembly VOFE01 (sample SAMN12384724, study PRJNA508395) | human gut metagenome | isolation source: healthy gut D | host: Homo sapiens
CACAACGAAGCAGTGTTGATTTACCAGAGCCGGAAGTCCAAGAATTGCAACAACCTCACCCTCGTTAACTTCCATTGATATATCCTTAACACCTCAGTATCGCCGAAGGATTTCTTTAAATGTGATATTTCTAATAATTTCTTCATATTAAAATCCTCCTTAATCAAAATACTGCATAACGCTTTTCTAACTTTTCCATAACCATAGCAACAAGGAAATTGAAAATGTAATAGAACAATCCTGCTATGAATAATGGCATGATACTTGCTGTTGAAGCCGCTACCTGCTTGGCAAGTGTAAACATCTCCGTATAAGAAATTGCAAATGCAAGCGACGTATCCTTAACCAGTGTGATAACCTCGTTAGTAACCGGAGGAAGTACTCTCTTAACCATCTGAGGAAATATAATCTTCCAGAATGTCTGTACCTTGGAATATCCGAGTACCTCTCTTTGCCTGTACTGTCCCTTAGGTATACTCTCAATTCCACCTCTGTATATATTTCTGCAAAATATGCTGCATAATTAAGTGCAAATCCAATAATTACAGCATAGAATCTGTATGTTGCCGTAACCTTCATTCCAAACAGATAATATGGTCCGTAAAATACAACCAAAAGCTGTAACATAAGAGGAGTTCCTCTCATTATAGATATGTATATTCTCGCAATCCATCTTACAATGCCTATTCTTGACTTTCTTATTTCACATACAAGAAGTCCTAGCGGCATTGAGAATATAATGTTAAGAAGAATATTGCAAGAGTTGCTAACATTCCTGATGAAAGCTGCTTAACTATATCCACAAAGCCTTTCACCAAAAGAAGCCTTAGCAGTACTGGTGCTGTCAAGGAGATAGGCACTGTCTGTTCCTTCTTCTCCAAGACATACGCTGTCTGTAAGTCCCCATTTTTCAGCAATCTTGTCAAATGTGCCATCAGCAAGCATATCATTAAGGCTTGTCTGAACTTCATCTCTTAATGCTGTATTACCTAACTTAAAACCAATACCATACTGTTCCGATGAAACAGTCTCATCAAGCATTGTGAACTTGTTACCTCTCTGCTCAAGCTGGTACTTTGCAACACCCATATCCATACATACAGCATCTGCCGAACCTGATTCAAGGTTCATAAATGCTGAGTTATAATCAGATACCTGCTGAAGTGTCTTAAACTGTGCCGCAAGTGCAAGATTTTCTTCTGTCGCATCCTCTCCTGTAATCGCAAGAGCTGATGAATCAGCCTGTACAATAACAACCTTACCCTTAAGGTCTTCTAACTTCTTTATTCCTGAACCAGATTTAACTATAACAACCTGTGAATTATCAATATATGCCTTAGACCATGTATACTCACGTTCTCTTCCATTAAGCGTGAAACCGTTCCATATACAGTCAATAGAGCCTGAACTAAGCTCCATATCTTTAGAATCCCAGTCAATAGGCTGCTTAACCAGATTCCAGCCATTTCTTTCACATACTTCCTGTGCAAGATCAAGGTCAAAACCTACATACTCTCCACTATCATCCTTGTAACCATAAGGTGGGAATTCCGCATCAAATCCTACTGTAAATGTAGTTCGTCCATCATCGCTCTTTTTATTACTGCATGCGTGAACATTCCCACAATCACAGACAACATTGCCAGTAACAGGACGGCTTTTCTGATATTCTTAGCCATATAAAAATCCATGCCTTTCTCGCTTTAATATGCTTTCACTTTACCACAGTAAATCAAGCTTGTCTATTATAACATGAATCACCTGATAAAAACACTATAAATATTCTAAATAAATCCAAAATTTCTCAATATAAATATCCACGCTGTAAGAGTCACACTTGAAAGTAATGTTGTAAGCACAACTATGCTTGATGACAGCACCTCGTCATTATCCATACCTTTAGCCATAACAAAGCAGGTAACTGTAGATGGTGAAGCAAGCATAATAAGAATTGCCATAAGTTCCTGATTACGAAATCCCATTTTTACTGCTATAGGAAGAAATATTGCTGCTAGACCCACGAGTTTTAAAAATGTAGCAATAACCGTAGGTTTAATCTTCTTAATTGCCTTTTTCCCTTCAAATGACGCACCAATACATATAAGTGCAACAGGTGTAGCTGTCTGCGCAATATTATTAATTGTCTTATTGATAATTACCGGATATCTTAATCCTGCAAGAGAAGATAATAACCCCAGCACAATTCCTATAATTATCGGATTAGTTACAATATTAAAGCACGCTTTTTTAATGTTTTCTTTCTTATCCGTAGATTGTTCTTCTGTCTTTGCCATGACACTCAGGATGTGCCTTAAAGGTAAGCACTATTACCGAAAATATATTAAACAACGGAACTGCAGCAACTATCATAAGTGGTGCCATTCCTGTACTCTGGTACATATTCTGTATAAATGCCATCCCAAGTATCGCCGCACTGCTTCTGAATGATGCCTGCACAAATGCACCCCTTCTGCGTATCATCCTTCATGAATATCTCTGTGCATATCCATATTCCGCTAAACATTATAGTAGTAACAATCATGCAGTACAGTACAAACTTAACATCAAACTGCGATTTAAAATCTGCTGCTGCTAAATCCCTGAATAACAGTACTGGAAGTGCCACCTTAAATACATATTTATTAGCCACATTTGCAAAATGGTCATCTATAACGCCAAGCTGCTTTATTACCCAGCCAACTATCATAACTAAAAATATTGGTACCGTTGCATTTATACTATATAAGAAGCTGTCCATCTGTCTCTCCTTCTACTACTTATTAATATCAAGCCAGTATGTATGGTCAAGCGGGCCGCTCGCCGCTTCCAAGATTAAGCCCTGCTTTCAACGCACCTGTCAGGTACTCCTTAGCTGCGCTTCACACTTTCTTCTATTGATAATCCCTGTGCAAGATTAGCTGCAATGGCTGATGACAATGTACAGCCAGTTCCATGTGTGTTAGGATTATCAATCCTTTCTCCATTAAGCCACACTATACTGCCATCTACGCACAGACAGTCATTAGCTGTATGAACTGCATGTCCACCTTTTACTAAGACAGCCGCATTACCGCCTTTTGTCTTCAGATGTTCATATATCTTTATCGCTGCTTTCTCCATTGAATCTGCACTGTCAACAGTCATTCCTGTAAGAACCTCTGTCTCCGGAATATTAGGAGTTATAACATCAGCAAGCACCATCAGGCGTTCTTTAAGAACCTCTGCTGCATCTTCTTTAATAAGTCTGCTTCCACTTGTTGATACCATAACCGGGTCAAGAACAATATTTTTTGCCTTATATGTAATTAACGCATCTGCTATTGTTTCAATAAGTTCCTTTGACGCAACCATTCCTATCTTAACTGCATCAGGATATATATCTGTAAATATTGCATCAAGCTGTGCCTTAAAAAATTCAGGTGAAGATTCCGATATTCCTGTAACTCCTAAAGTATTCTGTGCTGTAAGGGCAGTAATTGCTGACATTCCATATACCTTATGTGCTGCAAAAGTTTTTAAATCCGCCTGTATCCCTGCTCCTCCGCTGCAATCACTTCCTGCTATTGTTAATGCTGTATTCATATAATTTCCTTTCTACATCTATTCTCATCGCTGCCCGCACAACTGTGAGCTTTCCATGTTTTCTCTCATCGGCGCATGCAAAAAAAGCACCGAGGTTACCTCGGTGCTTTTTAGTGCAGTCGGCGGACTTGAAACCCCGCACCCAAGCAATATGGACTAGATCCTTAGTCTAGCGCGTATGCCAATTCCGCCACGACTGCTTGTTTTGTTTTCGTGTCGCTCGCTGTTTGCTGACGACTTGATTATAATATCACCACATCAATATAATGTCAACAGCTTTTTAAACTTTTTTGAAATTTTTTGAATTTTCTGTTTTTTCATGCTTCGACTTCCTTTTTGGACTTTTTCGTGCCTTTCCTCTGCATAAACGTCCAATCCAACCAGCTTTTGACTTCTTTTTTGGACTTCATCGTGCCTTCCCTCTGCTTCAACGTCCAATCCGAACAGCTTTGACTTCTTTTTGGACTTCATCGTGCCTTCCCTCCACTTCAACGTCCAATCCAACCAGCCTCGGTTCCCTTTCAGATAAGAAATTTTAAAAATGACAGCTATTCATATTGACACATTTTCAAATCTCCTATAAAATATCAATGTTGTGTAACTTATTAAGTTTGTTATACATCATATATGCAGAAGTGTCGGAATGGCAGACGAGCAAGATTCAGATTCTTGTGCGGGTTACCGCGTGTGGGTTCAAGTCCCATCTTCTGCACTGATTAAAAGAACCGTGTGATTTTATGTCATCACACGGTTCTTTTTTGAATCATATTCAATCTGTTTTCAATGTAAATGCTATCTCTGTTCTTCCAGCAGTTCATCATTCTGCTCCTTCAAATCCACTATCTCATCCTTCATTCTGTCGACCATCAACTCTGCCATATTCCTGTCCAATATTCTCAACGCTTCTGAAAACATACTGAGCACCTCTTCCTGCTTTACAATATTTTCTTGCTTTTCCTTTTATCTGCATACATAGCTTTATCTGCTTCAGCAATTGAATCATTTAATTCTTCTTCGTTATTCGCTATGGATATGCCATAAGAAGTTCCCACTGTAACGTTCTGTAACTTTATATTACCTTCAGAATTTTTTATCTGATTTATAATTTTATCACTATCCTTTTATCACATTCCTGTAATAGAATAAGAAATTCATCTCCCCTAATCTTATTAATACATCTACAGGTCTAATATAACGCTGCATATTATTAACAATGGTCCTAATTAAGATATCGCCTTCTTTATGCCCATAATTATCATTATAATATTTCAAATTATTTATATCAGCCATAACAACACCTACTGGATATTTAAGTTTATTTTTATATTCACCTGATTCGTAAAAAGACCTGTTATATGTTTGTGTCATCATATCTGTTATACTATAATTTTTAACTTTTCTTGTAATTTAATCAGATTAGAAATATCTTATACAATCAACTATACCCATTACATTTCCATCAGCATCTAATACAGGATTTTTATTTATCTGATAATAAAACACCTCTTCTCCGAACTGCATTTTCTCAATATAATTCACGTTATTTTTCGTCTTTATTATATTCATATCTTCTTCATAAAACTTTTTTCCAAGTGTTTTATCTGGCTGAATATCCAAATCCGTTTTTCCATATATTGAAAAACTAGAATCACCGTTGCTGTTTAACATATTACATACATGTGTCGATAAAACATATCTGCCATTAGTGTCTTTAAAGAAAATATTCTCATTAATTGCATTCAGAATGCACTGTAATTCTCTTCTATCCAAATCCATAAGCTATCTCCTTTGTATATCTCCACTGCTTTACAAAGTGCATTTATTAACCATATCCCCAATATCATTTTCGTAATTATATCATCTTTTAGCAAACAATACAATGCTATGAGCATTTTTATATTAGCCTACGGATATAATATAGAATGTAAAATCATAGAAAAATAGTGGAGGTAATCTATGATTAATGGTTTAGGAGAACGTTTACAGGAACAACGGACAACACATAAACTATCCCAACGAGAAGTTGCATTGGCTCTAAATGTATCACCAACTGTTATCTCGAACTATGAAAAGGAGAGCGCACACCAAGTTTGGAAATGCTTATTGCACTCGCGCGTTTCTACCATTGTTCTACTGATTATCTAGTCGGTTTTGAAAAGCCAAACGCCAATACAATAAATGTTTCTATGCTTACAGATAAACAAAAAAATTTATTGAAGCTCTTTTTAGAAGAACTATAAAAACATTTTATGATATATAAAAAGGATACTGTCATGAGTCAACTCACAAACAGTATCCTTTAATAACCAATTATATAACTTTCCTTTTCAATATCTCCTGCATAACAAAAGCCTTGCGCATCTCATTCTTATCAAACTTAAGGTCATCAAGAATAACTTTACCTCCCGTCTGACTCTGTGGAACAATCTCATCATTATATTCATGTCCGCAGTCATACTGTGTAAATGTATGTCCGCCTGTCATATCAGAATATGTTCCAGTGCTTCCCGCCTGCATAACCGGTGAATGAAATTCTGCTTTATCAAGTGTCTTCATTGCAGGTCTTTGCATTATCTGCTGCTGGCGGTGGAGTAACATATTGCGGAACCGGTGCCTCTGCTCTATGCGAAGTAACATTCTTGCCATTAAAGTCATTTCTTGAACGAATCTCCTGCTTAAGCTTTTCAGTTTCTGCACTTGTCATCTTCTGAGAACCTGAATATGTCTGTACAGACGGATCAATGTACTGCTTTTCACCATAAGAATTCACCATGTATGGTGCAGACTGTGCATGGCTGTCATCCTTCTTATTCAGATTAGCACCGTGGCTTAATGAGCCATTCCCAGAACTGTTATTCTGCATCCGATGCATATTACTACCATATTCCGGCACATTCTGGTTATGTTCCTGCATATTACGCTGGTGTTCCTGCATGCGCTCCTCTGCATCTTCTTGGCTTTATTCATATTCATTATAACTATAATAATGAATATTGCCCATATAATTATTATTTCCATACAAATCCGCTTTCCTTTTAATTCACAAGTTCATTAAATAGTTGCCGGCTTCTCTGTTTCTCCTGCTATCGACTGTCTCATCTTAGTATCAGCCTTCAGATTCTGAAGGTCATAATAATCCTTAAAGCCCATTCTGCCTGTTCTTAAAGCTTCAGCCAAAGCCTTAGGTACTTCTGCCTCAGCAGCTACAACGCTTGCTTTCATCTCCTGCTCAAGAGCAACAGCGGCTGCTCTTCTTTCCTCTGCCTTAGCCTGTGCAATATTCTTATCAGCCTCAGCCTGAAGGCTCTGAAGATGAGCGCCTATATTTCTTCCGATATCAACATCCGCAATATCAATAGAAAGAATCTGGAAAGCTGTTCCAATATCAAGACCCTTCTGTAATATAGCCTTGGAGATAGAATCAGGATTCTCAAGCACGCTCTTGTGCGAATCTGCTGAACCTACTGTTGTTACAATACCCTCACCAACTCTGGCAATTACGGTAGCCTCACCTGCACCACCAACCAACTGGTTAATATTAGTTCTTACAGTAACTCTTGCCTTAACTAACAGTTCAATACCATCCTTGGCAACTGCTGAAATATTAGGTGTCTCAATAACCTTAGGGTTAACACTCATTCTGACAGCCTCTAAAACATCACGGCCTGCAAGGTCGATAGCTGCTGCCATCTCAAATGGTATGTTCATACCGGCTCTGCTTGATGCAATAAGTGCATTAACAACAGCGTCTACATGACCACCTGCCATATAATGTGACTCAAGCTGATTAGTGTTAAGCTGTAATCCGGCTTTTCTTGCCTGAATAAGTGGAAGCACAATTCTTGCTGGTGGAACCTTTCTCAATCTCATACCGATAAGAGTTCCTATACCGACATGGCTTCCTGATGCTAATGCAGTAATCCATAATCTCATTGGTACAAATGCGAATAACAATATAAGCAGTACCACAATAATGATTGGAATAATTGGAATGTAAGGCATAATTAATCCCCCTTTATATATTTTGATTTTCAAAAATATTATTACATATAATGAGAAAAAATACCACATTTATATAGAATCATTTTAAAAAATCTGCTATAGTAATTAGTAATCGATAATTTTTTGTCAATTATTACAAAGGAGGTTTCATTATGTTATCTAATGATGCTACTATTCAGAATATCAAGCATGAAATCCTGTATGAAGTTGCCAAGCTCGCATATGCAGGAAGGTTTGAAGAAGAAAAGGACGAACTGGCATACAAGATGTTTCCTGGTCCTAAAGCAAGATTCCGCTGTTGTGTATATAAAGAAAGAGAAATTGCAAGACAACGAATCCGCCTGGCAGAAGGCAAATGTCCAACAGAAAGTGACCATCCGGGTGCCAATAACATAATCCAGGTAATTGAAGCCGCATGTGCCGACTGTCCACTTTCTCACTATATCGTAACTGATAATTGCAGAAAATGTATGATGAAAGCCTGCCAGCAGGCATGTAAGTTCGGTGCTGTAAGCATGACAAGAGACAGAGCCTACATAGACCCTGACAAATGCAAGGAATGCGGCATGTGTGCCAAAGCCTGTCCATACAATGCAATCGCAGACCTCATAAGGCCATGTAAGAAAATCTGTCCAGCCAATGCTATTACAATGGATGAGAATGGCATCTGTGAGATAGATGAAAACAAATGTATCCAGTGCGGACAGTGTATCCACGCCTGTCCATTCGGTGCTATCGGTTCTAAAACTGATATAGTTGATGTAATAAAGGCAATCGTAGACGGAAAGAAAGTCGTTGCCATGGTAGCACCTGCTGTTGAAGGACAGTTTGGAGACACAATAACAATGAGCAGCATCCGCACAGCATGCAGAAGCTGGGCTTTAATGATATGTATGAGGTAGGTCTTGGCGGAGACCTTACTGCACAGGCCGAGGCAGAAGAATGGCTTGAAGCAGCTAAAGAAGGAAAGAAGCTTACAACCTCATGCTGTCCTGCATTTGTTAATCTGATTAAGAAACAGTATCCTGAGCTTGCAGAACATATATCAACAACTATATCCCCTATGTTTGCACTTTCAAGACTTCTTAAGTCAGAAGATCCTGATACAATAACCGTATTTATCGGACCATGTATAGCCAAGAAGAATGAAAAGCAGGAATATAAGGGTCAGGGAAATGCTGATTTCGTACTTACACTCGGTGAATTCAGAGCAATGATGCGGGCTAAAGAAGTAGTTCTTGAGCCTGAGGAAAACAGCGACCAGCAGGCAAGCATATATGGTAAAAGATTCGGTAACGGAGGCGGTGTTTCCGCTGCTGTTGCACAATGTATGCGTGAAGCAGGTGCTGACCCTGATAAATTCAATATAGAAAAATGCTCAGGTTGCCGAATGTAAGAAAGCACTTACACTTCTTAAAGTAGGAAAACTCCCCGCAGATTTCATTGAGGGAATGGTATGTGAAGGCGGCTGTGTTGGTGGACCAAGCCGTCACAGAAGCGGAAAGAATCCTGTTCTTGCTGCCAAAGACCGTGACAAGCTGCTCGCCGAAGCAGACAACCGTAATGTTTCAGACAACTTAAGTAAATATGACTTAACAGCATTTTCAATGCACAAATAAAATTAACGCAAAATAGCGTTGGCAATATTCACATTGTCAACGCTATTTTTTTTAATCTTTACTTTTAAAGTAAGCACAACAAGTTTTTCAAATATCACACTCAATACAACAATTATAACCGTCCACGCCAGCAAATCATCCGTATCAAGATATATTTTCGACATATAAAGCATTTGTCCAACAGAACCTTTGGGCATTCCGATAATCTCTGCTGCCACTCCTGCTTTCCAAGCCATACCAGCAGTAACTCTTCCTGCTGATATAAGATAAGGTGAAAGCTGTGGCATGATAATATAACGTATTCTGCGAATCCAAGGAATATGAAATACATCTGCCATTTCCCTAATGCCTTTATCAGTACTTCTAAGACCGGTCAGTGTATTCTGGTATATAACAGGCACAACTATTAAAAATGCAATGAACACCGACAGGTTCTTTGCCGTAAACCATATAAGACATATAACCACAAAAGACGCAACAGGTACTGCCTTAATTGTAACCATCCACGGCCACAGAATATATTCAACAGGCTTACATATATATGCAAGCACTGCACATATAATTCCACACAATAATCCTGCGAGAAATCCACCGACAATATGATACATTGTAAACCACACAGTTCCTGCAAAATCCGGTTCATGCCATATAGTAAATAATCTGCCAAGCACCTGTACCGGTGTCACTAATAATATCGGTGAATCAATCTTTAGCGCAGCTATTTCCCATAAAATAAGTGCCAGCATAACTGCCAGCACTTTATATATTACATTCAATATCTTCTTATTAATATTCATAATAGAAATCATCTTTCGGCATACTGCCTACCGACTTAGGATTCTGGTCATATAACACCTGTAAGAACCGCTTCTAGTGCACTTCTCATGTTATTATTAATATAGCATACAATATGGCACTTAGGAAGAGCGCTTCTTAGCTATTGCTTCTGATGCAACAATTCCATACTCAGCAATAAGCTGTGCTGTCTCATCAATATTGCTTGAAGTATATGCAACACTTTCGTTATATTCATCAATGAACTTCTTAAGCTGTTCTGGATATTTTTCAGCAAATTCTTTTCTTACAACAATTACACCTGTAACAATCTTAGAATTATTATTAATCTTCTCCCATGCTTCATTAAGATCCATAACAACTCTTAAACCACTAATCTGGGCACTTCTTTGCTGTAACAAAAGGCTGTGGAAGAACAGCAATTGCACCATCTTCTGACTTTAACTTAGAAAGTGCTTCTGTTGTATCTGAACACCACGCAATATTAACATCTTTGTCGGCATCAAGTCCGTTACCTGAAAGAATATATCTTATGGTATATTCCGGCACAGCCCCCATTCCTGTAGCATATATAGTCTTACCCTTAAGGTCACTGATACTGTTAACAGTGTTGCCTCTTTCTACAAGATTAAGAACGCCAAGTGTATTAACAGCAACAACCTGGACCTTGCCTTGCGTCTTATTATATATATTATTTTGCAAAGATTAGATGGTACAGTCTGCTATATCAATCTCCCCCGGTTGCAAGCGGCGTTACAAATGCAGATGCATCCGTAGCAAAATCTTCAAATGCATATGTGTTCTTAGTATTGCCATTCTCTGAATCTTTACGCAGCTTAACCATTCCCATTGCTGTAGGTCCTGCCATAGCTCCGATTCTTATTGTTGTTTTCTCTTCTGTCTGTCTACCGCCTTCGTTATTGGCTGATTTTCCTGCACATCTTTGCAAATGAAAATACCATAATAACCGAAAGCATAACTGCTAGTAATTTCTTCAACTTATTATTCTCCTGATATATTTAATTAGTATTCCATGAACTCCTGTATATCCCTTAATACATCCTCAATCTCGCCGTCTCCATCATTAATTGTAAGCTGTAATGGTTTACTGATATCCAGACTGAACAAACCAACTAATGATTTGCCATCTACACAGCTATATCCTGATTCAACATCAAACCCACATGAGTACTTACTAATTGTACTTACAAACCTTTGAACCTTCTCCACAGAATCCAAAAGAATCATCACTGTCAGCATATTATCTCCTCCGCTTCCTCATATTGTAATTCCCATATCAGAGACTAATATACACCATAAAACTTATAAAAACAACCATTAACTAAGACTAAAATATGGCACGGATGCCACAGAAAACGCTTATCTAAGCCGTTTTCATATCATCCATGCCATATTCTGATAATCATAAATTAGAGATTAGTATATCCCATAAGGTAGTAATCAACTGCTCTTGCACAGTCTCTTCCCTGTCTTATAGCTTTCACAACGAGTGACTGTCCTGTATGCATATCTCCTGCTGTAAATACACCCGGTACACTTGTTTCAAATCCGTCTTCTGCTGTCTTTACATTAGTTCTTTCTGTAAGTTCAACTCCAAATGCGTCTGTGACATATTTCTGTGAGCCCAGGAAACCTCTTTGCTATCAGTACAAGCTCACATGGAAGCTCTGCTTCTGTTCCCTCCACAGGGATCATCATTCTTCTTCCTGTCTTTTCATCAGTCTTAGACTCAAGCTTTACTGTAACAACACTTGTAAGATTACCCTTCTTATCCTTCTTGAATTCCTTAACTGTAGTTGTATATATTCTTGGATCATGTCCGAATACTGCAATTGCTTCTTCCTGACCGTAATCTGTCTTGCAGACTAAAGACCACTGTGGCCAAGATTGTTCTCCGCACGCTCATCTGGTGCTTTTGGCATCATCTCAAGCTGTGTTACCGACTTACAGCCGTGTCTTATACATGTTCCGACACAGTCATTACCTGTATCACCACCACCGATAACGATAACATTTTTATCCTTTGCAGAAATGTATCTACCATCCTTAAGTCCTGAATCAAGAAGACTCTTTGTAGTTGCTGTAAGGAAATCTACTGCAAAGTATATTCCATTGGCATCTCTTCCAGGAGCATTGATATCTCTTGGATTAGCACCACACGCAAGTACTACAGCATCATAATCTGCCATAAGCTTCTTAGCCTTAATGTTCTCACCAACATTTGCATTAGTTACGAACTCAATGCCTTCTTCCTTCATAATATCAAGCTTTCTGTCAATTATATGCTTTTCAAGCTTCATATTAGGAATGCCATATCTTAAAAGTCCACCGATACGGTCAGCTCTTTCATATACAGTAACACTGTGTCCTCTCTGATTTAACTGGTCTGCTACAGCAAGTCCGGCAGGGCCTGAACCTACTACAGCAATTCTCTTCTTAGTTCTTACCTTAGGAGGATTTGCTTTCGCATAACCTTTGGCATATGCATGTTCAATGATTGCCATTTCATTCTCTTTGGTACATACTGCCTTGCCATTAAGTCCGCATGTACATGCTTTCTCACAGAGTGCAGGACACACACGGCTTGTAAATTCAGGGAAGTTACTTGTCTTGTGTAACCTGTGATATGCCTGTTCCCAGTTTCCTGTGTAAAGAAGATCATTCCATTCCGGAATAAGATTATTAAGAGGACATCCGCTAGTCATTCCCTTTATTGTCATACCAGACTGGCAGAATGGTACGCCACAATCCATGCAGCGTGAACTCTGCTTTCTCTGCTCATCTTCTGACAGAGGGTGTATGAAATTCATTAAAATTCTTTATTCTTTCCTTAGGTGAAACCGCTGTGGCTTCAACTCTTTCATAGTCTAAAAATCCTGTTGGCTTTCCCATGATTTTAGCTCCTTTTGTATGTATAAAGTTACCGTTCGGACTGTCGCTTTTGTCAGTCCCGAACGATATATCAAACTTATTACGCTATTTCTACTTTTTTGCCTGTTACATTTTCAAATGCAATGAAGCATTGCCTCATACTCATGTCTGCATGATTTTCAAGTTCTTTCAAGAACAGTTATACTTTCTTATAGTCGTTCAGGAATTACCTTAACAAAATTCTTTACTTCTTCCGACCAGTTATTAAGCATACAATGTTGCCCGTATATTTAACGTGATTTTTAACATTTCCTTTAGCTTTCATATCCTTGTTGACAATGTTTCAAGTCCCACAAGTTCCTTGTTACAGTTTTTGTCAAGTGAACCGTCCTTCATTATATACATATGCAATACCACCGGACATACCTGCCGCAAAGTTTCTTGCCTGTCTTACCGATTACGACAACGCAACCGCCTGTCATATATTCACAGCCGTGGTCACCAGTTCCCTCAACAACTGCTGTTGCACCTGAATTTCTTACACAGAATCTTTCTCCAGGCAACACCATTGATGAACGCCTTACCACTTAGTAGCACCATATAATGCAACATTACCGATGATGATATTTTCTTCAGCGGAACAAATTTAGCTTCTTGAGGTGGTACAACAATAATCTTACCACCAGAAAACCTTTACCTAAGTAGTCATTAGAATCACCTGTTAGACTCAAGAGTTAATCCCTTAGGAATAAAGGCACCAAACTCTGACCTGCACCTGCGACAAATTCAATACTGTAATAAAGTCATCTTCACAAAATTACCTAAAGCCTTAGTGATATGAGAACCAAGAATAGTACCAAATGAACGGTCTGTATTAGACACTTCTACAGAAACTTCTGTCTTCTTATGAGACTTGAGATGCCTTTCTAATGCCTTTCAATAATGTGTTTGTATCAAGAGTTTTCATTAAAATTTGTGATCATATACATTTGGATTAAAGCATTCTCATAATCGTTTGAATATTTGTATCTAACAATCTTAGATAAGTCTATATGATACTGATTTGCAATATCCTTCTTTTTCTTTAATAAGTCTTTATGTTCGTGATAC